>Ga0114951_10000116_pt1 | contig 108847 bp, 97 predicted proteins | sample AM7aDNAmetaG_FD_88677 | JGI IMG/M metagenome (GOLD analysis project Ga0114951, IMG submission 88677) | Freshwater microbial communities from Finland to study Microbial Dark Matter (Phase II) - AM7a DNA metaG | ecosystem: Environmental > Aquatic > Freshwater > Lake | place: Finland: Lake Alinen... | reverse complement strand
GTCGGGGGACATCTGGTCGAGGATGGCGCCGGAGGTTTCGCTGGAGATGGATTTGAGGAGTCCTTCCTGAACGTCCGGGGGGAGGTAGGCGAAGACGTGTGCGGCTTGTTCGCGCGGCAGGACGCGGAAGATGACGCCTTCGTCTTCCGGGGGGAGATCGACGATGAGTTCGGCGATATCGACCGGTTCGAGGACGGCGAGGGCCTGACGCAGGTCGTCCCATTGGTGCTTCTGGATCATCTCTTCGAGTTCGGCCTGGAGAATATTTCCGATCATAATGCGACCCCACATTTAGGACTGCGGCGTTAACTACCGTAAATTAGCCACAAATGAACACTAATGAACACAAAAATTGAACTAGAAAGGGTTGAAGATCACTCGCGAGGCTCTTCTCTTATCACGCATTTGTGTTCATTGGTGGATCACTAGTTTTCGTCGTCCAGCGGTCGGTAATTATGACAGGGCGCGCGAAGATGGCCAGTGTTTGCGTGAGGGTTTGGTGAAGAAGTGGATCAGCCGGCCTTGAGGACTTGGAGGATGGCGCGGAGGAAGTCGGGGAGGTCATCGGGTTTGCGGGAACTGACGAAGTGGCGGTCGATGACGGCGGGAGAGTCTTCCCAGAGGGCGCCGGCGTTGATGAGATCGTCCTTGATGCCGGGGCTGCCGGTGACGCGGACGCCTTTGTAGACGCCGGCGGAAATGGGCATCCAACCGCCGTGGCAGATGGCGGCAATGAGTTTTTCCTGGGTGTTGAAATCGCGGATGAGTTGTTTGACGTGTTCATCGCGGCGGAGTTTGTCGGGCATGAAGCCGCCGGGGCAGACGAGGCCGTCGAAGTCGGAGGCGTTCATATCGTTGATGGCGGTATCGCTGACGCAGGGGTAGCCGTTTTTGCCGGTGTATTTTTTGTGGGCTTCGGGTGCGGCGACGATGACCTTGGCGCCGGCTTCGATGAGGCGGTACTTGGGGTACCAGAGTTCGAGGTCTTCGTAGAGGTCATCGACGAAGGTGAGGATGAGTTTGCCGACGAGCGTGGACATGGCGCGATTCCTAACCGACGTAAATTAGCCACAAATGAACACGAATGAACACAAATGGGGAACTAGAAAAGGGGAAAGTGCCTGCGGCACTTCTTGTTACCTCAGGAACTGGTGTTCATTAGTTTTAGTTCATGCCGCAGGAGCCGCGGCGTTTGCCGCAGCCGCACATGCCGGAGTGGACGTGGCCGGGGGACGTGGCGGCGCTGGTTTTGGGCCCGGCGGTATTGACGGCGAAGACGGAGAGCTTGCGTCCGGTTTTCTTCGAGCCGCAGTTGGGGCAGGGAACATGATCCTTGCTGTCGGCCATGGACTTGGCGAGGTGATCGAAGACCTTGTCGCAGGCGTCGCAGTGGTACTCGTAAATCGGCATGAGCAATTCTCCTTGTCGGGACATTATAGCCGGAGTGGCGGCTGGATTGACAGGTGGGCGGGCTGGGCTAACGATACTGCTTTGGGATTGGATTTTTTGCAGGGGAATAGACGTGGCAGCGACAATTCAACTCGACACGCAGTTTCAGGTGGGCGCGATCGATCGGCGGATTTTCTCGGGGTTTGCGGAGCACCTGGGGCGGTGCGTGTATGAGGGGATTTACGATCCCGGATCGCCGCGGGCGGATGAGCGGGGATTTCGGAAGGATGTGATCGCGGCGCTGGCGCCGCTGGGGATGCCGCTGATGCGGTATCCGGGGGGGAATTTTGTGTCGTGCTACAACTGGAAGGATGGGGTGGGGCCGAAGGAGAAGCGGCCGGCGCGGACGGACTACGCGTGGCATTCGGTGGAGACGAACCAGTTCGGGACGGATGAGTTCATGGCGTGGTGCAAAGCGGCGAGGACTGCGCCGATGATGGCGGTGAATCTGGGGACGGGAAATCTGAACGATGTGATGCACCTGGTGGAGTATTGCAATCTGGATACGCCGACGTATTGGGCGGACCAGCGGCGGGCGAACGGGCAGGCGCGGCCGTACGGGGTGAAGACGTGGTGTCTGGGCAATGAGATGGATGGTCCGTGGCAGGCGGGGCAGGTGCCGGCGGAGGTGTATGCACAGCGGGCCAAGGCGGCGGGGCGGCTGATGAAGGGGATGGACCGAACGATTGAGACGGTGGCGTGCGGATCGTCGGGGCGGTGGATGGGGACGTACCTGGAATACGATCGCACGGTGCTGGAGTACGGGTGGAACGAGATCGATTACATTTCGGCGCATCGGTATTCGAATAACGATGCGAACGATTCGGCGGCGTTTCTGGCGGAGGGGTTGGAGATCGATCGGATCCTGGAGGATTATGCGGGGCTGATTCGTTATGTGCGGGGGAAGTTGAAGTCGGACAAGCAGGTGCATCTGTCGTTTGATGAATGGAACGTGTGGTATCGGGATCGGAGCGAGGATGGCCGGTGGCAGGCGGCGCCGCATCTGCTGGAGGAAGCGTATAACGTGGAGGATGCGCTGGTCTGTGCGCAATATCTGTCGGCGTTTGTGCGGCGGGCGGATCTGGTGAAGATCGCGTGCATAGCGCAGATTGTGAACGTGATCGCGCCGATCATGACGAAGCGGGACGGGCTTTTGCTGCAGACGATTTACCATCCATTCCGGATGATTGCGGAGGCGGCGCGGGGCGTGTCGCTGACGCCGGTGATCCATGGGCCGTTATACAAGGCGGGGAAGCGCGGGGATGCGCCGGCGCTGGATGCGGCGGTTTCTTACGATGAGGGGCAGGCGGAGATCGCGATCTTCCTGACGCACCGCGATGGGACCGCGCCGCTGGAGACGACGGTGGCGCTCGCGGATAAACCTTTCGGGGGAGTGCGATCGGTCGAGATATTGACGCACAAGGATCCTTACGCGGCCAATACGTGGGAGGCGCCCCATGCGGTGATGCCGGTGAAGGGAACGGCCACCGTGGTGGATGGGCACACGTTGCGCGTGACTTGTCCGCCGAAGTCTTTTACGACGGTGCGGGTGGCGGTGGCGTGAGGAAGTGTGACGCGGCTGCAATGAACCGTGGGGAGAGGTTCAGGTGAAGGAAGAGTTCAGGGTGATTTTGCCAGCGGGAAGCGTGCGGCGGGGGCCCTTGAGCAGAGTGCGGGCGGCGGGTTCGTTGAGATAGAACGCGTCGTCATGGGCGGGTTGAATTACGCCGGTAGAGACGAGGTCGCGAAACACGAAGGTATCGTGGCAGCCGACGCTGCGAAGTGAGCGTGCGTGCGCGGGGGAAGTGGCGCCGGCGCTGGCAAATTTTTGGAGATATTCATTCCGTTGTGCAATGATCAGGATGGTGCTCATCGATTCTTCCCCTACGATCCACCGCGATTCATAATCTTACGTTTAGTGCGAAGTGCGAGTCAGGTTCGCCCGTGCGGTTCAATAGTAAAGACGCGAAACCAGACTGTTTGTTCCAAAATTCCAAATTTTATTCTTGGAATCGGGGTGGATGAGGAAAAGATACGGTAAGAGACGGGAATCATCCAGAGACGAAAATATGCTTTAGCTGGTATTGGGGCTATGAGTTGTATCGTGTTTTATGTGTTTTTGTTTGGAGTCTTAACCAACAAAGGCATGATCGGCGTGAAAGCGATAGTTATTGGCGCAAAAGTCAGTCTTCCCTAAGAAGGGCATCATGCTGAAACATTATTAAATCAGATCCGGAAAGTGCCGCGGGTTTTTGCGGGCGTCTTAGTGATGCCGTGGGTGTTGGCCTGCACCGTGCGGTTCTTGGCGCGAAGCAGATGCGAAGTGCGGTTGGGATGAACGGCGCGGCACTGTTCGATCACTTTATCGACGGTGAGCCATTCGATGTTTTTCGATTCGATCTGGCGCGAGGCCATGTCGCCTTCGTACGGATCCCACATGCCGAGGCAGTCGGAGAGGACGGCGACTTTGTGGCGGCGTTGGAGCAATCCGAGGACGGCGGTGCGGACGGTCCATTCGAGCGGGCAGCCGATGATGAGGAAACGTTCGACGGTCCATTCGGAGAGGAGGCGGTCGAGGCGCGGGCATTCGAAGAGGTTGAGATTGGGGAGATCGAAGATGAATTGCTGGGCGAGGCGGAAGCCTTCGACGGGCAGATCGGTGCCGCAGTCGAGAGGCCATTCCTGGCGCCTGCGGAGCTGGGTGAAGGGCATTTTCTGATAGCCGGGAGTGCCGGGGGTGCAGACCATGCGTGTGGGGCCGCGCTGGGGATCGGGCATTTGTTGATGATGGAGGCGCGTGGAGACGATGGGGAGGCGCATTTTGTGGGCGAAGGAGAAGAGTCTGCGGAGCGGGTCGTGGAGTTTTTCCGCCTGAAAGATTGCGCAGGCGCCATCCGTCGAAAGGAAATCGCGCTGCGTATTCAGGTCCAGGATGACGGGGCCGGGTATCGTCATCATGGTGCTACTCCTTTCTCCGCCGGTACTGGCAAACCGGGGACTCGGCTAGGGGTCGATAATGCCACACTCTTGTTGTTTCATCGGCCCAACGCTCAATTGACTATATGCATAGTTTTGCGGGAAGGCGGAGGTAGGGGGAGAAAGTTGTGCTGGGAGGCGAGTGGTTGGAGGCGTGAGGGATTTATAAGGCGTGTTTTTGTGTAAATAAGGCGTATTTTCGGGGGTATTTGAGGGGGGTGGGGAGGGATGAATGGGGGGTGGTTTTGGTAACGGTATATTCGTTTTGGCGAAACTATCAGATTCTTTTGCTTGACAATATTAGAGTGCGGCCTGTTGAATAGCCGATTCGCCTTTCCGGCGGGGGTGCGTAGAGTAATGCGCGTCGAACCGGATGATAGGGTTCGGTGCGGCGCCGCGATGTTCGCCAACGTGGATGGACTCCGGTCGGCCTGCTACTGATATGAAGGAAGTCCTTGTGGCCAAAGAAAGTAAGAAGAGTTCAACGAGTCCGGTGGAGGGCCACGCTTTAGTTATTGTGGAATCTCCCGCCAAGGCCAAGACCATCAATAAATACCTAGGGGCCAATTTCACGGTCAAGGCGTCGATGGGGCATGTGCGCGATATGCCCAAGCAGGGGCTCAATGTTGATATCGAGCATTCGTTCAAGCCGACGTATGCAATTCTGGATACGCGGGTGAAGTTGGTGAACGAGCTGAAGGCGGCGGCGAAGAAGTGCACCGAAGTGTATCTGGCAACCGACTTGGACCGGGAGGGGGAGGCGATTGCGTGGCATTTGGCGCACGCACTGGGGTTGGATCCGGCCAAGGCCAAGCGGGTGGTGTTCAACGAAATTACCAAGAGCGCGATCTTGAATGCGTTCAAATCGCCGCGGGTGATCGATGAAGACAAGGTGAACGCCCAGCAGGCGCGGCGGATTCTGGATCGGCTGGTGGGGTACAAGATTTCGCCTTTGTTGTGGAAGAAGGTTGGGGCGGGTCTTTCTGCGGGGCGGGTGCAGTCGGTGGCGGTGAAACTGGTGGTGGATCGGGAGCTGGCGATCCAGGCATTCATGCCGGAAGAATATTGGAAGCTGACGGGGATCTTTACGACGGACCTGGTTCATGCGGCGGATTTGGCGCAGCAGTGGCGCGATTTCCTTTCCGGGGAAGTGGAAATGGGGGAGGAAATCGCCGACGACGGAACGGATTCGGCGGAGGCAGTGCTGGCGACGTCGGCGGGGCCGACAGTCGCAGAGAAGACGGGATTTCTGCAGGAGAATAATTCTTTCCGGGCGGACCTGGTGGAAGTGGCGGGGAAGAAATTTGATCCGAAGGATGCGGCGGTGGCACAGGCCGCGGCGGTGGCGGTGGGGTTGATTGATGTGCAGGTTTCGACGGTGGATAACGACGGAACGAATGGGCCGCGGGGGATACCGGTGAAGGGGCCGGCGACGAAGCTGACGAAAATTCTCGGCGTGGTGAATCCTGCGAAGACGGGGGTGACGTTTGCGGTGCGCGAACTGAATTCGCGGCAGTCGACGAGCCGGCCGCCGGGGCCGTTTTCCACGAGTACGCTGCAGCAGGCGGCGAGCAACCAGTTGGGTTTCGGTGCGCAGCGGACGATGCGCGTGGCGCAGCAGTTGTATGAAGGCGTTGAAATTGAAGGGCTGGGGGCGTTGGGTCTGATCACGTACATGCGAACTGATTCGCAGAACATCAGCCAGGAGGCGCTCGGGGCGGTGCGCGGATACATCGGGGAGCAGTTTGGCGGGAAGTATCTGCCGGAGTCGCCGAATGTATTTGCGGCCAAGGCCGGAGCGCAGGAGGCGCACGAGGCGATTCGTCCGACGGATGTGACGCTGTCGCCGGCATCGCTGCGGAATCGCGGGCTGAGCGATGAGCAGATGCGTTTGTATGAGTTGATCTGGAAGCGGTTTGTGGCATGCCAGATGATGCCGGCGATCTGGAATGTGAACGAGGCATTGATCGACGCAAAGAAGAGCGGCGCAGCGGTGGCGACGTTTAAGGCGACGGGGCGTTCGCTGGCGTTTGACGGGTACACGAAGGTGGCGGGGATTTTCACGCGGTTTGACGAGCAGTTGTTGCCGAAGCTTGGACAGGGGCAGCAGGTTGCGCCGCTGGATCTGACGCCGACGCAGCATTTCACCTCGCCGCCGGCGCGTTATTCGGAAGCATCGCTGGTGAAGGCGTTGGAGGCCGAGGGGATCGGGCGGCCATCGACGTATGCGTCGATCATCGCGACGATTCAGGATCGTAATTACGTGGACGCCAAAGGGCGGACGCTCTATGCGACGGACCTGGGAATCAAGGTGACGGAGAAGCTGATCGAGGGTTTCCCGGACATCATGGAGACCAGTTTCACGCGGACGATCGAGGCGGAGCTGGACCAGATCGAGGAGAGTCACCGGGACTGGGTGGAGGTGATCAAGGATTTTTACACGCCGCTGGAGCGCGACTTGGCGCATGCCGAGGAGCGGATGACGCACGCACGGGCGGAGGCGACGCCGAGCGAATACAAGTGTCCGAAGTGCGGCGCGATGATGGCGTATCGGCTGTCGAAACGCGGGAAGCGTTTCTTGAGTTGCTCGCGGTATCCGGAATGCAACGGGGCACAGAACGTGGATCGCGAAGGCAAGCCGATGCAGCTGGAGGTGACGGAATTCAAGTGTCCGACCTGCGGCAAGCCGATGATCAAGCGGATGGGGCGGTTCGGGCCGTTCCTGGGATGCTCCGGATATCCGGAGTGCAAGATGATTCAGAATATTGATAAGAAGACGGGCGAGCCGTTGCCGCCGAAGCCGCCTCCGGTGGACACGGGGTTGTTGTGCCCGAAGTGCGGGAAGAAGAATATTGTGGTGCGTCAGGGGAAGCGCGGACCGTTCATGAGTTGCAGCGGTTTTCCGAAGTGCCGCACGACGTTGCCGGCAGAGCGGCTGGATGAATTTCAGAAGAGCTTTGCTGATGGGAAGGGTTGGCCGGAGGACATCAAGACGAAGTTTGGGAGGAAGCCGGCGGCCGGGGATGCGGAGGTTGCTGCGGAGGAGCCGGTGGCTGTGAAGGCCAAGGTGGTCAAGGGAAAGAAGGCGGGGAAAGCCGGCAAGACGGAGAAGGTTGTGAAGACGAAGCGTGCGGCGGTTGCGGTGAAGAAGCAGGAAACGGTGTAGCGGTTTAAGATTTTTGATCACGGAAATGACTGAGGCGGGCGGTGCGGGCCGGCGGCGTAGCCGCACGGCTCTGGGGGGATGTTCGTGGGCCGTGGTTCGTGGTCCGTGATCCGTAGAGTGCTGGTGGATGGTTGGGTGCGGGGAGGCGGGGAATGGTGAGGCGGTGGGAATTCCCTTGTTTTTGCGGGTTAATTTGGCAAAAACTGCAGAAAATACGTGAAAATAGAGTGTTTTCGCTTGCAACGCTGCAGAAAGGCCTTATTTTATGGGCAGTTCTGCATGGATGCGGCACATCTAAACCTCGGCGATGGAGAGCCGGGACCACACCGTGCAAATAATTCCGCCATGACGAAGGAGATAACCATGGCCAAATCCCTCACGAAGTCAGCCATCACGACGAAGCTTGCGGAAGCGGTTTCGAAGGCCACCGGACAGGACGTGTCGAAGAAGCTGGTGCTTGCGACCGTCGAGGCGCTCACGCAGTTGGCGTACAAGGAAGCGAAGAACAAGTTCACGCTGCCGGGCCTGGGCAAACTGGTGCTGGTGAATCGCAAGGCGCGCATGGGCCGCAACCCGAAGACGGGCGAACCGATTCAGATCAAGGCCAAGAAGGTCGTGAAGTTCCGCGTCGCCAAGGCCGCCAAGGAAGCGATTCTCGGCGGATAATTGACGATTGATTCCGTCCTGGGCGTGAGCCTCGGAGAGGAAACGAACGACAAAAACAAAGCCCTGTCGCGCTTGGTGCGGCGGGGCTTTGTGCGTTTTGCGGGGGTTGTTTTTCACCACCAAGGCACCAAGACACCAAGACGTTGAAGAAGTGTTTTTTTCTGGTCGATGGGTGACGTCCCGTTTTCACGGGGGGATTTGACTGAACATTTTTCGTGTGGGGTTCGTAGAACTGGCAGGTGCGGGCCATTTCTTCGGGGGTGTCGTCATGACATTGGATTCGAATGATGTTTCGTCGGAAGGCAATACGCTGGAGTACTTGTCGGCCAGATCGGCGCCGGTGAGCCGGATGGCGCTGGTGGCCATGGTGACGGGGGTGGTGAGTGTGCTGACGTTTTTCATGCTGGTGCCGGGGTTGCTGGCGTTGGTCGTGGGGATGGTAGCGGTGGCGCGAATTCAGCGTGATCCGGATCGTTTGAGCGGGATGGGGTTTGCGCGGGCTGGGGTGGCATTATCTCTGACGAGTTTGGTATTGTTGGCATTGGCGGCAATCTTCTTGCCATCGATCGGTCATGGATGCAGAGCCTCTCCGCGTTCCTACTGTGCGGCCAACATGCGCGGCATTCTGCAATCCATGAGCGTTTACGCGGCTGAGAATGGCGATGTGTTTCCGATCGTTACGTATGCACCGCTTTCGCCGGGGCGCAATGCACCGCATGGCGTGGGTGTTGCGGCTTCAAAAGATGTCACGGCGAACAGTCTTTTCGTGTTTCCGCTGAGGCAGGAGGGGAGCGTCACGGCAGGGCCGTGGATGTTGGTGCTGCGGGGTCAGGTAGCGCCGAAGCAATTCATCTGCAAAGACGATCCGCACATGCGCGGCCCGCCGCCGGTAACCGATAGTGCGGGAAACTGCTTCGATAATTTTGCTGACGGAAGCAACCTGAGCTATTCGTTTGCATATCCGTGGCTGGCGGATGGTCGTGTTGCTCCATACTGGACGAACAACACCCCTGATTCTGCGCAGCCGCTGATGTCGGACATGGCGCCGGAGCCGGGCACGGGAAAACCGCGGCGGGTGACGAATCCGTCGGCGGCGCCGGGTGATCCGCAGACCTGGAACTCCGGCAACCATAACGGTGACGGGCAGAATGTGGGTTTTGGGGATATTCATGTGGAATTTCTCCGCCGCCCGAATGTCGGCCCGTTGAATGACAACATTTTCACGACGTCCGACAATCCGTCGCGCGGCCCGGCGGAGTTTGGCGGCATTCCCGCGACGAAATACTCGCCGAACCTGATGGCGGAGGTGGCCCCGTTTGATGGGATCATGTATCCGGTTCGCAACCTGGATACCGGGCGTCTTTAAGCAAAGCCTGGGCCAGAATTGCAAACCTGTGTGGTCAATTGTTCGGGCGTTATAGGTATTTCTCCCAAGACGTACTCGCGGTGCAGTGGTACGCTCAAAAGCGGTTGCAGTTGCATCAAAGTCCTGCCCTTCTTCGGTCGATAATTCTTATGAGGTATCGTTGTCCAGATAGCGGATATTGCATCCGTGCACTTCGCGCACGTGCCTGCGTCCGATAGTTCAAGAGGCGATGGAACGCTACATGAATCAGGCACTGCTCGAAAAGTTAAAGAACTCACCGCAGCTACCGACCTTGCCGGCGATTGCGATCCGGGCGTTGGAATTGACGCGGAAGGACAACGTCAACATTTCGGAAATTGCCGATCTGATATCGAATGATCCGGCGCTCTCGACCAAGATCTTGAAGACGGTGAACTCGCCGTTCTACGGATTGCCGAAGCAGGTTTCGACGATCTCGCACGCGCTGGTGATTTTGGGATTGCAGGCGGTCAAGACGCTGGCGCTGGGTTTCACGCTTTTGCAGAACCTCAAGTCCAATCCCGGCGACGATTTTGATTACATTCAATACTGGAAGCGATCGATTTACTCGGGGGTGGCGGGGAGGCTGCTGGCCAGGAAGCTTAACCTGGTGCAGCAGGAAGAGGCGTTCCTGAGCGGGCTCTTGGCGGACATCGGAATCCTGGTGATGCACCGCGTGATCGGCCCGGAATACGACACGGTATACATGACGTCGATGGGGGATCATGAGCGACTGGTGCAGCTGTGCCGGAATAAATTCGATCTGGATCATGCCATTGTGGGCGGGGCGCTGGCGGAGTTCTGGCAGTTGCCGCCGGTATTGGCGCGGCCCATCGCGCAGCATCACAATCCGGAGGAGCAGGATCCGCAGCTCAAGGCGCTGGTGGAGGTCGTATACGTATCGATGCTGGTGGGGGAGGTGTTCGCATCGACGGACCCGGCGAAGTATATCGTGCGGGTGCGGCAGGAGATGGCCTCGCGGTTCAAGTTCCAGCCGGAGCAGATCGAGGCGCTGATGACGGAGATCGGCTCATCGACGCGCGAGGCGGCGAAGCTTTTTGAAGTGCATATCGGCGACAATCGCTCGTACCAGGACATTCTCAACGAGGCCCAGCAGGAACTCGTGCAGCTCTCGCTGATGACGCAGCACCAGGTGCAGGAAATCAAGAAAGAAAATGAGACGCTGCAGGTGAAGGCGACCACGGATCCGCTTACCGGGCTGGCGAACCGCGCCCGGTTCAATGAATTTTTCGAAGAGCAGTTTGCGCGGGCGTATAAGCTGCAGCGTCCGCTGGCGATTCTGTTCATCGACATCGACCATTTCAAGCAGGTCAACGATACATACGGTCACCAGGCGGGGGACGAAGTGCTCAAGCGCTTGGGCAAGCTGCTGAAACTGGCGGTGCGCAATATCGATCTGGCGGTGCGTTACGGCGGGGAGGAATTTGCGCTGGTGCTGACCGAGACGGATTCGAATGCGGCGGCGCAGATGGCCGACGAAATCCGCCAGGCGATCATGGCCGAGCAGATTGTTTTTGAGGGTAAACAGATCAAGATCAGCGGTTCGATCGGGGTGGCGGGGACGGATCGCACGCGGATTTTCCAGAGTCCGTTGCAGTTGACCAATGCGGCCGACCGGGCGGTATATGCGGCCAAGGCTGCGGGGCGCAATTGCGTGCGACTGTTTAGGCCGAAGGTGCAGGATCCAGCGGCTGCCACGGCGGCGAAGCAGGCGGTATAGGCGAGTGGGCGGACGGGGTGCGGGGCGATGGGAGTGAGGGGGCGACGGGGTGACGGGGTTGGGCCTTCGCAACGATGTTTCGTCCGCGGCAACGTTATAATGACAGAGCGATCTGCGGCGTGTGTTCAATTCTGAAGGCCGGTGCGAGGAACGTTCATGACTCGGATTCCATCTATTGGCGTATTGGCGGTGGTTTTTCTGCTTGCGGGCGGGGTGTCGGCGCGGGCGGCAGACAAGTCGGAAGTGCTTTCTCCAGTGGTCAAGGAAGCGCTCGACGGTCTTTCGGCAGAGGATTATGGCGTGCGCGAGAAGGCGCTGCAGCAACTGGAGGTGGCGCTGGGCCGGCAACTTCAGGCGATGGTATCGCTGGATGATCCTGAGTCCCAGACGCGCTTGAGTGCGTTGCTGGAGTTCAACGAGGGGCTGACCCACTGGGCTATTGATACGCTGAAACTTCCGGACGAACAGCGCAAGACGCAGCTCAAGTGGGGGCTGGCGCCGGAAATGGTCGCGACCGTCGCCAAGGCTTATTCTTCGAACGCGGACCGGCGGCTGGAAGCGGCCAAGGAGTTGGCGAAACTGGAAGGCGAGGAGCCGGCCTTGCTGGTGGCGCATCTGTTGAACGATCCGGTAGCGTGTGGTTTCCGTCGCGGCGATGGAGGCCGTCTGGGATCGCAAGCCGAACGATCAGATCATCGATGCGCTGTGGCAACGAGCGGTGGAAGCGGGCATGACCATGTATGCGCCGCGGATGATCGTGGGAGGGCCCAATATTGTATTTCGCGGCCAGGTGGTCGCGAACAACAACAATTTTGTTTACGACAACAATTATCTGCGGGTGATGCAGGACAATGGGATCGCCACCGACGTATTGATTCATTTGAAGGCGCCGCAGGTGACGGAGAAACTCAAGGCATTGTTTATCAAAGCGGAAACGGACATGACGAAGGCCAACAATCGCAATCCCGCGTGGATGTACATGGCGCAGAATGAGCCCATGCGCAATGCCTATCGTCTGGTGGAGGCTTACAAACCCGTGGAACTGGTGCCTATCTTTTTCCGGATTATCGACGCCAAGGTCTTGACCAAATCGCAGGGGCAAATGGGTGCGGAGAAATATTTCTGGTCAAATCGCACGGCGCCGCTGGCGGCGTTGCTGGTGCTGACCGACCAGAAACCGGAAGAGTACAAGCTGAAGAAGATGGCGGCGCTGGGGAATTTGTGGTGTGTGCCGACGGAGGCGGCCGAGAATGCGGCGGTCGAGAAGTTGAAGGAATGGTGGACGAAGAACGCGCAGAAATATGGGGTGACGCTGCCGGCAGCCGAGGGGGCGCCCACAACGGAACCGGCCGCGAGCCAGCCGGGAGCCGGAGCGATAAGCGAATGATCTGTGCGGTGAATAGATGAACGCTCGCCTTTGGCTCGCGGCTAAAGCCGTGTTTCGAAGGGTCTTTGCGGCGTTTACCGGGTCAATCTTTTTCCGTGCGGAACTGATCGAGTTCTGACTGAAGATGATCTTTCAATTTTTCTGCGGCTTCGACGAGCAGCTCCAGCGTCACTTCGGGATCGGTCGATTGCTCCCGCAACGGGAGGGTGGTTTGCAGCCACGAGATGAGAATCCGGTCCCGCAGGATCTCCTGTTCTCTTGTGCGTTCCATGGTCATTTGTCTGACCTCCTGCTAATTCATCGATGGGTCATCGGGGATGAATTTGGGGTCCACGGCAGGGCGGACGCTGCGTTGGGCGGCGCGCATCAGCAGGCCCCAGAGTTCCGGCGGCGTTTCGAATACCTGTTCCAGACCGATCTCCGCGACGGCCCAGGCGCCTTCGGCCAATTCGGCCTCGAGTTGCATGGCGGTCCACCCGCTGTAACCGACGAAAAATTTCAGGGGCTCGACCGCATCGCCCACGAGTCCGCGGACGGCGTCGGCGTCGCTGCTGAGGTAGAGACCGTCGACGATTTCAATCTGCGAACGCAGGGATTCATGGTGAATCACCATGAGCGGTCCCTCGCACGGGCCGCCCTGGTAGAGGGGGTCTTCGTTCGGGTAGGGGACGCTGCTGACCTGGGTCCAGGCTTCGCTCACCGACGTTTCCAGCGGGCGATTAAGGACCAGGCCCATGGCGCCGTCTTCATTATGCTGGACGATCAGGATGACGGTGCGGACGAAATTGGGATCGAGCAGCGATGTGGACGACACCAGCACCTTGCCTTGCAGCGGAGATTTCATATGTGCCCTCCATGCGTTGCATGATCTCGCCCCCGCCATCTCATCTAATGATAGCACGCATTTCTTAGTGCGGGCGAGGGAGGGTGTCTATGACCTGGATTTCGGGGGGCCGGCGAAGTTTCAATTACCAATTATCAATTTTCAATTTTCAACGGGGGGGGGACACGGCAGGCTTGAGTGGTGCGATAGGTCACCAGAGCTTGGCGACGGTGTCGATACCGGAGCGTGCCAGGTCTTCGGGCGTCATGGCGATGCGAAAGTTGCATTCGGCGTTGAAGCTCAGGAACCAGGGCTCGGCGAGCAAGGGGATCGAGGAGGGATCTTTGACGTCGAGCACGAGAATAGCGCCGCGGTGGCCGTCGTGTTCGGTGAAATAGGCGGCTTCGGGCTTGAGGGCCTCGAGGATCTTCTGGATCGTCTTTCCGACGGTGCCGGCCCGGACGGCGGAGTTGAACGGTTCGAGCGGCAGTTTGACGTTCATCAGCATACGCATGGAAGGCTCCTTCGAGTTTTTTGAGTGCCCCAACGCCGGAACCGGCAAAGTTTTTCAGCATAGCCCTCGAAAGTGGAAAAGCGAATTTTTTCTGTCGATTTCGGCGCATGAAAAAGGGATGGCTTGGTCGGCCATCCCTTTGGTTTGAGTCGCTAGTGATTTACTTCGCAGCGTCGGCCAGTTCCTTGGCCACGCTGGCGACGACCGCTTTGGCGTCGCCGAAGAGCATCATGCAATTATCCGCGAAGTAGAGTTCGTTCTCGATGCCGGCGAACCCGGGCTTCATCGAACGCTTGATGGCCATGACCGTCCGGGCCTTGTCGGCGTCCAGGATGGGCATGCCGTAGATCGGCGAATTCTTGTCGTGGCGTGCGGCGGGGTTCACCACGTCGTTGGCGCCGATGACCAGGGCGACGTCGCACTGCGGAAACTCGCCATTGATTTCGTCCATTTCGATCAGCTTGTCGTAGGGGATTTCGGCTTCGGCCAGCAGGACGTTCATGTGTCCGGGCATACGGCCAGCGACGGGGTGGATGGCGAATTTGACATCGACGCCGCGCTTGGTGAGTTGGTCGAACATTTCGCGGACCTTGTGCTGGGCCTGGGCCACCGCCATGCCGTAGCCGGGGATGATGATGACGGACTGGGCGGCTTCCATGATCTGGGCCGCTTCTTCCGGGGTGCCGCTGCGCACCGTCCGCTTTTCGCCAGGACCGCCGGCGGTCGTCTGCAACTGGCCGAACGCGCCGAACAGCACGTTGGTGAAACTGCGGTTCATGGCCTTGCACATGATGATCGACAGGACGAAGCCCGACGCCCCATCCAACGCACCGGCGATAATGAGCAACTGGTTATGCAGCACGAAGCCCATCAAGCAGGCCGACATGCCCGCATAGGAGTTCAGCAGGGCGATCACTGTCGGCATATCCGCTCCGCCGATCGGGATAATCAGCAACACGCCAAACAGCATCGCCAGGACCAGCAGCAGCGGGAACAACATGGTCATCGACGGATTGATCGACAGCACCACGCCGGTCGCCAGGGCCAGGCCCAGGATCAGGAAGTTAAAGTAATTCTGCCCTTTGAACGTGATCGGCCGCTGAGGGAGGATTTCCTGCAGCTTGCCGAACGCCATCAGGGAGCCGGTAAACGTCAGGGCACCGAGCAGGACTTCCACGCACAGGATGGCCATCGTCGTGTGATCGAGCGCCGGGCCCACGTTGGCTGCGATATAAAAGTGTGCCGTACCCACCAGTGCCGCCGCCAGCGCACCGCATGCGTGGGAGAATGCCGTTCGCTGCGGGACGGCCGTCATCGGCATCCAGATCGCCAGCGGGGCGCCGATCAGCGTGCCCAGCACCAGGCCGGTGATGATCCACTCGTAACTGATGATGTTGTGCTGCAGCAGCGCACCGATGATCGCGGCGGCCATGCCGATCTCACCGACGATGTTGCCACGCCGCGCCGAGGTCGGCGAGCTGAGCCACTTCAGGGACAGAATGAAACAAATGCCGGCAATGATGTAGGTTGCCGTCGAAAATATCTGCTGCAGGTCCGGCGACCCAGCCTTGGTCCCCGCCTCTACCACCTCTGCTAGTGTCAACAACATGCTCATGTGCCTTTACCTTTTAGTTCTTAGCTACTGACTACTGACCACTCGTTAGTGTTTGGCCGCTGCCGGCTCACGTTTCTTGAACATCTTCAACATGCGGTCCGTGATCATGAAACCACCGACCACGTTGGCAAACGCCAGCGCCACCGCTGTCGTTCCCAGGATCGTCGCCAGCGTCGATTCCTGCTTGCCGGCAATCTCGATCGCCGCGACGACGCTGATCGCCGAAATGGCGTTGGTCAGCGACATCAAGGGGGTGTGTAACATCGGGCTCACCCGCGTGATCACCGACAGCCCCAAGAAGGCCGCCAGGATGAAGACGTACAAGTGCCCAATAAATTGGTCGAACAAGCTCATCGATTACCTCCAACGTTTACCGCTTCTTGCGTGACTTGAGAATTCCCTGCCGCCGCCCCGCTCAATCCAAGAATCTCACGCACCCGCGCGTGCACCACTTGCCCGCCATGGCATACCAGGCTTCCGGCGATCACGTCGTCCTGCTGGTTGATCGTCAGTTTGCCTTCCTTGTCGACCATGATGCCCAGGAGTTTGACGAGGTTGTTGGCGTACATTTGCGATGCATGCAGAGCCACGGTTGCCGGGATATTGGTGTGGCCGATGATGGTGACGCCGTGCTTCACCACGGTCTTGCCCGGTTCGGTCAGTTCGCAGTTGCCGCCGCGTTCGGCGGCCATATCCACGATGACGCTACCCGGCTGCATCTTTTCCACGGCGCTGGCCGGGATGAGCTTGGGCGCCGGCTTGCCGGGGACCAAAGCCGTCGTAATGACGACATCACTTTCAGCGATGACCTTGGCCATCAGGTCGGCCTGCTTCTTCTGCTGCTCGGCCGATTGTTCTTTGGCATAGCCGCCCGTACCTTCGGCGGCTTCCACCGGAAGCTCGACGAACTTGGCGCCCACGGACTGCACTTGTTCTTTCACGGCGGCCCGCACGTCGAACGCGCTGACCACAGCACCGAGGCGCCGGGCCGTCGAGATCGCCTGCAGCCCCGCCACGCCGGCGCCGATTACAAACACCTTGGCCGCCTGCAATGTTCCGGCGGCGGTCATCATCATCGGGAAGATCTTCGGCGAGGCCATCGAGGCCATGATCACGGCCTTGTATCCGGCGAGGTTGGCCTGGCTCGACAGGGCGTCCATCGACTGAGCACGCGTGATACGCGGAATCAGTTCCATAGAGATCAGCGACACGCCTTTCGTGGCGATCGCCGCCATGTCTTTCGCCCCGGAGAGCGGATCGCAGAATCCGACCAGCAGGCAATTGGGTTTGAGGGACGCATACTCTGCGGCACCGGATGCGGAAGTTCGCACCTGGAGCAGAACATCGGCCGCCGCGAGCACTTCGCTGCGACCGGCGACTTTCGCCCCTTTGGCGGTATAGGCGGCATCTTCAAAGCCGGCTGCTATGCCGGCGCCTGCCTCCACCATCACTTCCATTTTTCCCTTGATCAGTGTCGCGGCCGCCATGGGCGACAGCGCCACCCGCGTCTCTCCCGGATCGATTTCTTTGGGTACACCGACAATCATGCATGTTTCCTTCGCTCAGGGTTTCCTGGGTAACAGGTGAGTCGTTGAACGGTCATGTGGTAGGGGAGCTAACGAATGGTGTCATTGGTTGAAGAGCTCGACACGTTGAATTTCCCACTAGCCGTATAACCAATTCACGAATTAACGGTTCAATCGTCATCCTTCGCCAAAATGCTCACATAATTTACACGTTCGTAAGTTGCGGCGTGTCCGGACTTCAGGATGCTCATTTTTCCGCGGATTTCGGAGAGTGATTCGATTTTCTTGCCGCGCCTCCAGGCTTCGATCTGTTGTTGGATGGAGAGCAGATGCGTGGCGCCCTTTTCGAGCAGGCAACTGGCCATTTGCACGACCGAGGCGCCGGCCAGTAGGCTCTTGATCACATCTTCGCCGTTGTGGACGCCGCCGGTGACGGCGATGCTGGCCTTGATTCTGCCAAAGAGGGCGGCAGTCCAGCGCAGCCGCAGGAGGAGTTCATCCGAGGTGGAATACCTGAGCGTGCGGAAGACGTCTTCGCGCTGCACGTTGATGTCCGGCTGCAGGAAGCGGTTGAAGAGCACGAGGCCGTCGGCGCCGATCTGATCCAATTGAACGGCCAAGTGCGCGAACGACGAATAATACGGGCTGAGCTTTACGGCCAGGGGCACGCGGATCGCCCGGCGGACCAGCTTGACGATTTCCAACGCGCGCTGCTCGACCAGCAGTCCGGTGACGGTCGGGTCCATGGTGGGGTCGTAAATGTTGAGTTCGATGGCATCGGCTCCGGCCTGTTCCATGCGCTGAGCAAAGACGACCCAGTTGCCGACGGTGACGCCGTTGATCGAGCCGACCACGGGGATGCGTACGTTTTTTTTGAGGGTGGCGATGAGCTCGTAATATTCGTCAGGCGACATGCGGAATTCGTCCCAGTCGGGGAGGCCTCCGGCGGCGCTGCCGTCAGTGGTAATGGCCTCGGGTCCGGAGCCGTGCTCCATGGACCAGTGGCGGTTGGCCTGCTCGACGGCGAACTGTTCTTCGAAGAGCGAGTGCATGACGACCATGCCGGCGCCGGCGGCTTCGAGTTGGCGTACGGTCTCTACCTTCACGGCGAGGCCGCTGGCACCCACGACCAGCGGGCTTTTGAGCCTCAGTCCGAGGTAGTTCGTTGCTAGATCCATACGCAGGTTCCTGAATGGTATGGGCAGAATTGCCGACCCATAGCTCGCTTCAAGGGGGGAATTGTACGATCTGAGAAAGCGCCTGTCTACTATAAATGGACTACTTTATCCTTTTATTGAGTTTCTGGGTGGCCCTTGAATGGGGGAGGTCGGAAATCAGAGGCGTGGGAGGGTATAGATGGGGCGCAAGGACGTGGGCGAAGTGGACCACGAGAAACATATGATGATGGAGCGTGCGCGCGAGTACGTCGCGGGATTACCGCTTTTTCTTGACCCTAAAGGCAGGCTCTGATACGCTGGTCTGACCCGCGGGGATTTAGCTCAGTTGGGAGAGCGTCTCGATGGCATCGAGAAGGTCAGGGGTTCGAGCCCCCTAATCTCCATGAAACGGAAAGCCATGAACCAGAGAGGTTTATGGCTTTCTGTGTTTTTGCGGTGTGCGAATTGGCGAGTTTTCAGACAGAGATAAGCGTATGAATAATCGACCAGTGATAGCGGGGGAGCGATCACGTGCGGGTACGCCGCTGTGGATGATGGCACTGGCCTGTGCGGGGGTGGTGGTGCTAACCGGGCTGATCGAGGCGTGCATGGGGCGGCGGCTGTTCAGCGCCTCGGGGAAGATCCTGCTGTGGGTCAGCAGCACGACGAGCAGCGAGACTTCGCAACAGTTCTTCGATTGGTATTCTGTCACTCACGTGCTGCATGGGATGATTATGTATGGGGTGATCCGCTGGGTGGGCGGATGGCGGAAGGGGGGGATCGCGCTGGGCACGGTGTTGTTGATCACGGTGGGGATCGAGGCTGCGTGGGAGGTGGCGGAAAATTCGCCAGTGGTGATTAACCGGTATCGCGAGGCGACGATCGCGCTGGGGTATACGGGCGATACGATTCTGAATTCGATGATGGATATTGCGTGCTGCATGTTGGGGTGCGTGCTGGCGTGGCGGATGCCGGTGTGGCTGACGGTGACGCTGGCGGTGAGCAGTGAAGTGATCCTGGCGATTTTGATTCGCGATAATTTGACGCTGAACGTGCTGATGTTGCTGTGGCCGATCGACGCGGTGAAGCATTGGCAAATGGGGGGAGGGCTTTTTTGAATTCAGAATTCAGAGTTCTGAATTCAGAATGGGGGGCGACGCGAGTATTGAGTGCGGTTCGTATAGGGCGGAAAACTTCTTAAGATGCCTGAAACCGCCGAGGCACACAGATGAACGCTTGGGCCTTGGTGTCATTCGAGGGGCGTTCATCTGGGCACATCGGCGGTTCTTGATGGTTTCCTTTCCAGCGGTGGGGGAGTGATTATTTTCCAAGATCCTTTTCGGTGACGAACTTGTAGCGGCCGCCGTTGTCTTTCGCCATCGCCTGGAGCTGCACTTCGTAGCTGGGTTCTTTGTTGATGTAGGCGTAGGTGTTGATCTTTACCTTCTTGTCGGCGTTGAGGCGGTTGACGATCTTGGAGAGTTCGGGGGAGAAGTGGCCGTCGGTGAGGAAGTAGATCAAGTCGGGCTTCATGCGGAAGGCTTCTTCAAAGGCTTCCTGGAAGGGGGCGAGGAGGTCGTCGTTTTGTCCCTGGGCGCGGTAATCGGCGATTTTGTTGAAGAAGTCGCGGCAGTTATCTGGAGTGCCGCGGACTAACTGGCCCTTGGAAAGAACGACCGACGCCTGCTCGGAAACCATGACGACGTTATAGAACTGGATCGCCGAAAGTCCTTGAACGGAGTTCTTGGCTTCTTCACGGAGGAAGTCGAAGTTGTCCAGCATGGAGCCGGAGTGGTCGAGGATGTAGACGATTCTACGGGCGTAATCAGTGGAACTTCTTGGGGTGCGAGGGTCGCCGTAGAAATTAGATTTAAGGCCCGCGCCGCTACCGCCGGGAGTGCCATACGGTGCCAAAGGACCGCCTCTGCCGCGACCAGCCCCGTTATCGCCGTCTCCCACGCTGCCGCCGGTGCCCGTGGTGATGAGGAGCGACGTGATGTCAGAGGTCTTGCCTGGCAACATGCTGAAGGCGTTTTTTGAGGATTCGACATCTGCCCATCCCCCGCGGTCTTTGACCCTTTTCATTAGCTGCCCGGCTTCCGTATTGGGATCGTTAGTAGGGCCGGGATGCGGAATGCCGCCGGGCGTTCCGCTGGCGCCGAGATCAATGTTGACTGCGTCGGGAATAACAATAGGGGGGCCATCAACGGCTGCCATCACCTTCATGCCGGCCCAGTAGACGAAGAGGGCGACGAGGAAGATGCTCAGATGCATTGTGAAACTGCTCATCCAGGGAAAAATCGTTTCCAGCCACAGCGGCATGGCGCTGTGCTCCAGTTCCTCCTCTCCTTCGGTGTGAAGGCCTGCGATTTGGGGTGAAATGGAAAGGGGTTTTGCGGCAAATCGTTGCATCATGGGAATCTCCTTGAAGTGAACGTTGCAGCTACGTTTGCTATCGCAAGGGCTGTGCCGCAGGCGGGAAATTGTGTATCGCCCAAAAATGTGTGGAAAGGCGTGTTAATGGATATGGGTATGCGATATCTCATGGAGACGCTGTGACAATTCTGTCACAAAGGGGCGTTGTCGCGTGACAGCCGTGGCACGGGAAGCGAGTCGTGCAACAATATCATTATGCCGATGAAACATCAGGGCGTTCTGACAGTTATAGAGAAGGGCCGTGTGTTTTTGATCCGCGGCGCAAGAGAAGATATCCGGAGTAAGTCGATGAAATTACGGCTGGTGGCACTGCTGGGAGCGGCATCACTTGCGGTTGGGCTCTTGGGAGTGTGGGGCGCGGCTCCTCCGGCGACGACGAGGGCGGCGTCACGACCGGCTACGGCCACGACCACCGCGCCAGATCCGGCGGCATCCTTTGATGCGCCCAAGGACGGGATGGGACGGGTGAATCGAGCGGCGGCGCTGCGCGAGATCATGGACTATTCACCGGCCGGCATGAACCGGCGGCTGGGACCAGACTACAGCGTTTATCATAAGAAAGATGCGGCGCCCGAAAAATTTCCGGACATTTATCTGGTGCCACCCAAGCCGTTCGGCAAGGGCACGCGGCATTACCAGATCGGCGGGCCGTACACCAGTTCCGGGGGTGATTTCAGTTCTACGCAGGGGCAGATTCTGTATGTGCCGGATAAGGGGATCGGCGTGGAGCGCGTCACGATCATCGAGTGGTCGAACGGGTGCTTTATCGAAAAGCCTGAGCCGCCCTGGCACGGGGGCTTCGGCACGGAACCGACGGCGGGGCTGTGGAGCAAGGTCGCAGGCAATGGCTTGGGGATGCCGCTGGCGGCGGCGCGGGGGATGGGCGGATGGTCCAACTGCGGGGTGATCGTGTTTTCGTCGGGTTTCCTCGGCACGGCGGGGACGGTGACCGGTCACGCGAACGACCCGTACACGTCGCTGCCGCGGAACAAGGTGCCGACGGCGATTTCGATCACGAACAAGAGCGAGTTTGCGCTGGTGACGGTCATCGACACGGATCGGATGAAGGGGCAGGTTGCGGTATTCGCGCTGCAGGGCGGCGGGAAGAAGGCGCACTTTGCGCACGAATGGCATGAGGATCTTCCCGGCGCGGCCAACGTGGGCTGGCTGACGGACATGAAACTGCTGGGCTACATCGACCTGCCGGATATGGCGCTGCCGACGGGCATCTGCGCGGTGGGCAATCACACGGGCGGGCGCCTCAGCGGGCGCGATGGCAACGCGGGCCGGCTGGCCGAGTATGACCTGAACAAGCAGGAAGACCGCGATGTCTTCAACAAGGGCGGCAACGGACATTATGCGTCGAGCGCCGGGTATGCCGTGGTAATCTCGAAGTTCGAAGGCAAGGTGACATTCATCGATTTGCAGCCGTTGTTCGCGAAGATTCGCGATATGTACTTTACGACTGCGGAAAATTTCAAGAAGAGCCGCGACGTCGGGAAGGGCCCGAAGCAGTGGCCATACACGTTTGATGCGGATCCGACGTGGAAGCCGGCGGTCATCAAGACGCTGGATGTGCAGCATCCAACGGCGGTGATTGCGCCGATGGACGGCAAGGCGAAGGGGCGAGCGCTGGTGGCGTCGCGCGACGGAACGCTCACGCTCTACAGCGTGGGCGGATTGGCCACGGAGGATGAGGCCAAAGCCGAGGATATTGCGGAGGTGGGCACCACGACGATCGGGCACAATCCGGTCTGGCTGGCGTATACGAAAGGCAATTCGAGCACGGTGCTTGCGGTGTCGCGCGGGGATCGGGAAATTGAGTGGATCAAGATCGACGGCGACAATGCGGAAGTGACCAAGCGGCTGCGCGACAATCGGCTGATCGATCCGGTCTATCTGGAAGTTGCGGACACGCACGGCATTTCGACGTCGCTGCTGACGGTCGCTGATTTCAAAGGCAAGAAGATTTTGAATTATCGCTACAGCCAACTGGTTTTCGCCACGCAGGGCGGGGCCAAGTTCGGCATGGGCGCCAAAGGCGATGATGAATTCGAGTGCGGCGGGACGTATGAGTTTGCGGGGTATCCGTTCGTGATCAGCGCGTCGAATGTGAATTGAGGGATCGGCTGGGGGGAGGCGGGGGTTTATTCGCTCTTGAGTTCGCGGGACATCAGACCGGCGATTTCGGTGCGGGGATCGCTGCCTTCGAAGAGGACGGCGTGCAGTCCGCGGCAGATGGGCAGATCGACGTGATGCTCCGCGGCGAGTTTGACGACGGCGCGGCAAGTGGGGACGCCTTCAACGACGCCGGCGATGGATTTCAGAACATCATCAGATTTTTCACCGCGGCCGATGCGTTCGCCGAAGGTGCGATTGCGCCCTTCCGGTGAGAAGCAAGTGGTGACCAGATCGCCAAGGCCGGCGAGGCCGTAGAAAGTGTCGGGCTGCGCGCCCAACGCGATGCCCAGGCGCGTGATTTCCACGAGTCCGCGGGAGAGGAGGGCGGCTTTGGCGTTGTGACCGGCGTTCATGCCTTCGAGGATTCCGGCGGCGATGGCCACGACGTTCTTGAGGGCGCCGGCCAGTTCCACGCCGAGTAAGTCGCTGTTGCGGTAGACGCGCAGGTACGGGCAGGTGAAGAGCTCCTGGATGCGTTTGGCCAGGTCGCCGGCGCGGTGGGCGACATCCACGGCAACGACCATGGTGGCGGGAAGCTTGCGGGCCAGTTCACCGGCGATGTTGGGGCCGGAAAGCACCGCGAGCGGACGCGGGCCGGTGACGTCGGCGATGATCTGCGTGGGGCGCATGAGGGTGCTGATCTCGAGACCCTTGGCCACCGAAACGATCGGCACTTTTGCGGGGATGTACGCGGCCACGCGCTGCAGCGTCGAACGCATGAATTGCGTGGGAACGGCGGCGATGATGAGCTGGGCGTCTTTGAAGGCCAGGGCTTCGTCGCCTTCGAATTGCAGGTGTTCGGAGAGTTTAAAACCGGGGAGGTAGCGTTTGTTTTCGCCCTCGGCGCGGAATTGGGCGAGCAACTCCGGCTCGCGGCCCCACTGGGTGACCGCGGTGTGGTCGGCATGTTTGGCGGCCAGGATGTTGGCGCATACGGTGGCCATGGCGCCGTCGCCGATGACGGTGATATGAAGGATGTTACGTGGCATGGGGCTCCTCGCCGATGGAAAAGTGAGGTTATATAGCGAGTGGACGCTGAGGGAAACCCCGATGGGCATGCAGGAAGCGGAAGGCCGAAGCCGGAAAGCACGACGCGACGCTGCATGCGATCGTGCAGGCTTGGAAATCTGCTCCGCAAGTATCGCTTGATTCGCGTTGCTCCACCGGTTCTACTGGTTCGGAGCGTTCTTGCCAAGGAGTAAAAAGTGGCCAAATTTAAGCCGTTCATTCGTGAGGGGGCACTCTCGCCGTGGCATGATGTCGAGCCGGGCGATGGGCTTTTGCCGGCGCAGTTCAACGCGATCATCGAGATTCCGCTGGGGTCGTCGAATAAATACGAGTTGGACAAGAAGACCGGCCTGCTGAAACTCGACCGCGTGCTGCACTCGGCGGTGTATTACCCGGCGAATTACGGGTTTATTCCGCAGACGCTGGCGGACGATGGCGATCCGCTGGACGTGCTGGTGCTGGGTGCCGAACCGGTTTATCCGCTGACGCTGGTGGCCGCGCGGGCCATCGGCCTGATGACGATGAAGGACCAGGAGGAACTGGACCACAAGATCATCGCCGTGCACGTGAACGATCCGGAATACAGCAGCTATCACGATGTTCACCAGTTGCCGCCGCACAAGCTGGCGGTGATCAAGCGGTTTTTTGAAGATTACAAATCGCTGGAGCACAAGCGGGTGGTGGTGGATGACATTCTGCCGGTGGATTATGCGTACCCTGTGATCGAGCATTCGCTGGCGATCTATCAGAAGTGGAAAGCCGGCGAGGATGTGGCGAAACTTCTGCAGATGGCGTGAGCATCGCGCTCAGCGCATCTGTTTGCGGAATGCACCGGGCGAGAGGTGATACTTTCGCCGGAATACTTTACAGAGATGATTGGCGTCGGCAAAGCCGGTGTCGTGGGCGATGGTTTGCAGGGTTTGATCGGTCTGGAGCAGGCGGCGGGAGACTTCGTCGAGGCGCAGTTCGGTCACGAATGCTGCGGGGGATTTGCCGGTGCGATCCACGAAAAAATGGGTATAGGCGCTGCGGCTCATCTGGTGGCGTGCGGCGAGTTTGGCGACATCCAGCTGATCGGCCAGGTGAGAGGTGACAAATCCGCGGACATCGGCCAGAAGTTTTTCGCGCGCGTCGACGGGGTGCAGCAGCGCGTGGCCGAAGCGTTCATATTCGATGAGGAACTCGAAGAGCAGCCGCTCGGCATCGAGCGGATCGTGGAGAGTTTTGCGGGTGGCGCTTTCGATCAGGCGAAGCGAGGTTGCGACGAGCAGGCTTTCCGGATCGATGTTCCAGACGGCGCCGGCGTCTTTCTGGCGGGCCGCGATTCGTCGCGCGATGTAATCATGCTGAAACATGATCCAGAAGAAGCGCCAGCGTGCGGAGGAGGCGGGCAGGTAATAGCGGTGGGGGCCGGGGATTACCGCGGCGAAGGCCATGCCCGGTTCGAGGCGGCGGGTTCCGGAGGCATCGGCGTATTCACCGCAGCCGTCGAGCGTGTATTGGAAAACGATTTGAGGATGCGTTGCGTCGGATCGCCGCGTAAGTCCATCCCAGTGGTAGGTCTTGGGATCGGTACGGGTTTCGATGCCGGCGTAAATATTCTGATGAAATGCATACGCGCCGTCGGGGCGGGTGCCTTCGCGTCGCGCTGCGGGCGTCCAGAGCGCTTCGACGGACCTGGCGAGTTCTGCCAGGTGAGGTGATTGTCGGGCGGAAATCCGCATGGGAGTCATCTCACTTATGTCTTCACAGATAGACCAACTCTACAGATAAATATCAGGTTTTCCAGTAGTTGGTCCTACATGCTGGTTCACGAATAAACAATAACTCTATCGCGCTGCAGCCGATGAGCTTGCAACTCCGTCCGCATCCATTACGCTGCTCAGTCTTGGCGCTGACTCGAACGGATCGAGCATGATGAACGAGTTCCTTAATGTCTGAAATACTTTATCTGTCGCCGCTGGGCAACGATCGCTGGTCCGGCACTTTGCCTGAGCCCAATGCCACGGAAACAGACGGTCCGCTGAACACGTTGGCCCGCGCCCGCGATCTTGTGCGGGAGTTGCGCCGTGCGGGCAAGCTGTCTGATGGCTTCCAGGTGCGACTGCGCGGCGGACGCTATCGACTCCAAGCCCCGGTGGTCTTCGGCCCGGACGATTCGGCAAACGTCCTCTACACCGCCTACCCCGGCGAAGAACCGATTCTCGATGGCGGCGTCATCGTCGCCGGCTTCGCGCCGGTAACGGTCAACGGCACCAACGCGTGGTGTGCCGACGTTGCGGAGATTCTTCGGCTGAAGCCCGATGGTTTTCGGTCTCTCTTTGTCAACGGTGGACGGCGCAGGCGGACGATTTATCCGCGCACCGGCGCATTGCCGATCGAAGACGTTCCCGGCGCTCCCAAGGAGATGACCCTTTTTGCCGGGTCGCACAGTTTCATCACGCGCGCGGGCGACATGAAATCTTTCCGCAATCTCCAGGAGATCGATGTGCTCGTGCATCATCTCTGGGTGGAAGAGCGCATGCCGATCGCGTCGTGGGATCCCGCCACGCGGCTCCTCACATCCACGCGCCACAGCATTTTCATGCTTCGCCTGGGCTGGATGAGTGCGGAGTGGGCGACATACCGGCTGGAGAATGTCTTCGAGGAATTGCGGGAACCGGGCCAGTGGTATCTCGATCGCCTTGCGGGAAAGCTCTATTACGTTCCGCTGCCCGGTGAGACGCCGGAGAACACGACCGTCACGGTTCCGTTGCTTTCGCAGATGCTTATTTTCGCGGGCGATCCGGGAGCGGGGCAGTACGTCGAGAATCTTTCGTTCCGCGGCATGGCATTCGAGCATACGGATTGGGTTCAACCGCCGGGTTTTGTTCCCGACCATGATGCTCCGAAATATCCGCCGGGGACCGCGTTTGCTTCTGACGCCCAGGCTGCGTTGTCACTCGCGGGTGTGATCGACATGGTGGGGGCGCGCAATATCACGCTCGAAGACTGCACACTGGCACATCATGGCGGCTATGCCATCAACACCGGCTGCGGGTGCGTCTCGTTGCGTCTCGTCGGGAACACGATGCGCGACCTTGGCGGCGGCGGGATCAAGTGTCACGGCGGGAACGTACTGGCGCCGCGCGCGGAGCGGAACGGTCTGCACCGCATCACCGATAACCACATTCATGATCTGGGCATCGTCTTCAAGGCGGCCATCGGCATTATTGGCGCTCATACCTTCGGACTGCACATCGCGCACAATCACATTCACCACACGGAATACTCCGGCATCTCGCTGGGCTGGGTCTGGGGCTACGGCGAAAGCGTTTCCTGCAACCACTGCGTGGAACTCAATCACATCCACCACATCGGCACCGGCATGCTCTCGGATATGGGCGGCATTTACACGCTCGGCGTCCAGCCCGGCACGGTGCTGCGGAACAACCTCATTCACGATGTCCGCACCCATCAGTACGGCGGCTGGGGCATTTATCCGGATGAGGGTTCTTCGCACCTGGTGATCGAAAACAACGTCGTCTACAACGTGCAATCCGGGTGTCTGCACGTTCATTACGGCCGGGAAATTATCATTCGAAACAACATCTTCGCGTTTGGTGGCGAGGGCATTGTTCGCTTCTCGCGGCGCGAGGCTCATCGTCCGTTCACACTGATCGGCAATATTCTCGTGAGCAAAGGCACACCGCTTTTCTGGGAGGAGTATCCGCGTGCCGTTGAAGAGCGGCCGCCATTTTATTCCGATCTCAACGTGCTCTTTGATACCAGTCGGCCCCAGCCGCAGGGAGCGCACTTGCGCAGGGATGGTGTTGAGGCGATCGACACGCTGGCGCAGATACGACAGGCCGGAGTAGAAGGCCATTCGATCGTCGCTGATCCCGGTTTTGTCGATGCCGCGGTGGGCGATTTTTCACTGCGGCCGAATTCACCGGCACTGTCCCATGGCTTTCGGCCCATCGACCTCTCAAACGTCGGTCCTCGACCGATGGGAAAACGTGATTGATAGCAATCTCCGGCACGCCGCCGGATCGACGGTATTTTCTGGAACTTGTGGAGAATAAGAACGATGGCCTCTGAACGAGTAATTGTGTGTGGCGCGGGCGGTATTTCCGGTGCGTGGTTCAAGCCGCTCAAAGATGAGGGCGTGCAGGTTGTCGCGGTGGTCGACATCAAGCGAGAAAACGCGGAGAAGCGGATTGCGGAGTTTGGATTCTCCGATGCTAAAGCATACGACGATCTCGACAAGGCCCTGGCGGAATGCGCGGGCAAGGCGGATTTCTTCATCGATATCACCGTGCCCGACGCCCATTGTGCGGTCACGTGTAAGGCGCTTGAGGCAGGTCTGCATGTCATTGGCGAGAAGCCGATGGCCGCGAGCATGGCCGAGGCCCGCAAGATGGTCGCCACCGCGGAGAAGACCGGAAAAATGTACGCCGTCGGGCAGTCGCGCCGCTACGAACTCCCGCAGGCCACGTTGGCCCAAGCCGCAAAATCCGGTGAAATCGGCGACCTGACCACCCTCAACTGCGACTTCTACATCGGCGCTCACTTCGGCGGCTTCCGCGATGAAATGGCTTCCCCCCTGATCCTCGACATGTCCATTCACCATTTCGATATGGCGCGCATGTTCTCCGGCCAGAACGCCATCAGCGTGTACGCCGAAGAGTTCAACCCGAAAGGCTCCTGGTACAAAGGCGACGTGTCGGCCAACTGTCTCTTCGAGATGACCGGCGGAATCCACTTTGCCTACCGCGGAAGTTGGTGTTCGGAAGGTTGCCATACCAATTGGAACGGCGACTGGCGCGTCATCGGCACGAAAGGGACACTGCTCATGGCGGGCGACAATATGCCGTCGGGTGAGGTGGTTGATGGAAAGGAAGGATTCCACCGCCCCAAACGTCCGGCAGTTGTTCCCGCAGCGAGCCTTCCCGGGACCACCCATCATGGTGAGCTGCTGGACTTCCTCCGTTTTCTGCGGACCGGCGAGAAGCCGCAGACGGAATGCCACGACAACATTCAGTCGCTGGCGATGGTATTCGCGGCGATCGCTTCGGCCCGCGCTGGCCGCCGGGTGAAGATTTCGGAACTATGAACGATGCTCACAAAAAGACTATAACTAGCCCACTTAGACGATTGAATGCCGGGAAATAGTGGTCATTATAGAGAGACGTATTGGACACAAATCGTCTAACGTCTAACGGTTGTTTTGAAACGAGGAGTTTTTCGTGGCCATCAAAATTGCAATGATTGGGGCGGGGTCGATCGGGTTCACGTTGCGGTTGATGCAGGATCTTTTGAGCGTGCCCGAACTGCAGGATACGACCTTTGCGCTGACGGACATCTCCGAGCGCAATCTCAATATGGTCGCCAAGCTGGCCCGGCGCGACATCGCCGGCAGCAAGTTCCCCGCCAAGGTCATCACGACCACCGATCGCCGCAAGGCCATCGCCGATGCCGACTACGTCATCTGCGTGATCCGTCAGGGCGGGCTCGATGCCTTCGCCCTCGACATCGACATTCCGCTCAAGTACGGAGTCGACCAGTGCGTGGGCGATACCCTCTGCGCCGGCGGCATCATGTACGCGCAGCGCACCATCGCCGCCATGCTCGATTTCTGCAAAGACATCCGCGAAGTCGCCAAACCGGGCGCCCTGTTCCTCAACTATTCCAACCCCATGGCCATGAACACCTGGGCCTGCAACAAGTACGGCAAGGTCAACACCGTCGGCCTGTGCCACGGCGTGCAGGGCGCGCACTGGCAGATCGCCGAGTGCATCGACCACTGGGCCAAGGAGGTGGGGATCCTCGACAAGAACTATGGCGAGCCCAGCCGGCACAACAAGGACGAGCGCCGACTGCATCGCCGCGAGATCGACGTCATCGCCGCGGGCATCAACCACCAGACGTGGTTCCTCCAGGTGCAGTGGAAGGGCGTCACCTTCTGCTCACCCACCAACCCGTTCCCCTCGCAAAAAGAAGCCACCATCAACGGCAAGACCGTGCGCATACCGGACATGGTCGAGCTCTTCGAGAAGCATCTCAAATGGCCGGGTTCCGAAAAAGTGCGCATCGATGTGCTCAAACGCTTCGGCTATTACTCCACGGAATCCAATGGCCACCTGAGCGAATACGTGCCGTGGTACCGCAAACGCACCAATGAAATTACCAAGTGGATCGACATGGGTTCGTGGATCAACGGCGAGACCGGCGGGTACCTGCGCGTCTGCACCGAGGGCCGCAATTGGTTCCACACCGATTATCCCAACTGGCTCAAGGAAAAGCCCAAGCCCATCACCGCCGCGGGCCGCTCGGAAGAGCACGGCAGTTACATCATCGAGTCCCTGGAAACCGGACGGCCTTACCGGGGCCACTTCAACGTCGTCAACCAGGGGCATATCACCAATCTGCCCAATGGCTGCATCATCGAAATCCCCGGCTACGTCGACAAGAACGGCATCAACATGCCGGTCGTCGGCGACCTGCCGCTGGGCTGTGCCGCCACGTGTTCGGCCAGCGTCCGCGTACAGGAGATGGGCATGGAGGCGGCCGTGCACGGCGAAGTCAATCTGCTCAAACTCGCCATGCTCCACGACCCGCTCACCGGCGCGGTGTGCAATACGGAGGAAGTCTGGCAAATGGCCGACGAGATGCTCGTTGCCCAGCGGAAGTGGTTGCCGAACTTCAAGCGTTCGGACATCGACGCGTCGGCCAAGAGCCTGGCCGCGCACGAAAAGGCCGGCACACGCGTGAAGCTGGTGAAGACCGAAGGGGCGGCGCGCGTCCACACCAAGACCGTCAAGGAAATGGCTGCCGACAAGGCCGCGGCCCGCAAGAATGCCGGCGCTGCGGACAAAGCGGGAATGACCAAGACCGCGTGATGGTCAGTGATTGTGGCTCGAAACTGATATGAAGCAAAAGGGCCGCCCATGGGGCGGCCCTTCTTTCTTGGCGTGACGGGGATCAAGTCTCGCTATTCCCGATACCGGATCTCCACGCGGAAGTCTGCGGCCTGGAAGTTCAGGCTGGTGAAGTCGATGGCGTTGATTCCCTTGCGGGGAACTTTGACGAACGTCCAGCCCGATTCCTGGATTTGCTTGCCCTTTTCATCCATGAAGTAGTACTTGTAATCCAACGAAAGGTCGTCGTCGGTGAGATTCCGGATGCTCACTTGCACGGCCAACTGGCCGGCGCCGACGCGGCTGACGATCGGCTGCTGCACGCGGAGATGCGTCTGCAGCCAGTAGCTGGTCAGGTGGACCTGCGGATATTCCTGGATGGGATCCTGCTTTGCCGCGATCGGGTCGGTGCAGCCCATCAGCACCAGCGGAAGAAGCATTGTGCAGAGAAGTAATTTGCGCATGGGATGATTTCCTTTCTGTCTCACGCCACAAAATGATTACAAGCTATTGCGGATTGGCCGGGTTAATCGGTTCGACGGTCTTGGTTTCCGTGGTCTTGGTTTCGGTGGTGGTCTTGACCTCGGTCGCGCGGGTCGTCGTCACCAGGTTGAGCGGGCCGGTCATTTCCAGCGAGATGGTGTTGTTGGTCAGGTCGACGGCCTTGAGGCCCTGCGAAGCGCCGATGGCGTCCTTGAGATCGGCATAGAGGTCTTCCGGCGCTCCGGAATATGCAGCGCCAAATGCGCTGTAGGCCGTGACGCTGGAGCCGGTGGAAGAAATCGTGTTCACCTTCGATACGCCCTTGATCTGCTGGATCCATTTGCGGATCTTGAGGCCGTCATCGACGGCGGCGACTTTATAGATGCGGATTTCGATCGGATCGTATTCCGCCGGTGCCAGCCACTTCTTGGCCATTTCTCCCATCAATTCCTCGGAGAGATAGCGGGTGAAGATGTTGACGTTGGTCTTGCTGAGCGGCAGGGGCATGTCGACAAAGGCGGTGCCGAGGATGCGGGCGTCCGTGGTGCTGGTGGCTTTGGCGATCAGGCGCACCGCGTCGCCATACTGGGCGTGATGGGTGGGCTTGGCAGTGATGCGGATGAGCACATCCTGCTGCAATTCGGTACTGAGCAGGCGGGAGGCGGCGGGGTCGCCGTTCTCGATGCGCAGGATTTTTTCCCGGTCCAGTTTGCCGCGGGCGGCTTCGGAGTCGCGGATCATGACCTTGCCGGAGTTGTCGAAGTATTTGACGACGGAGGCTTCGATCAGGTCGTAATCCTGGGGGGTCGCGCCGATAGCGTCGTATTTGTCCGGCGCAACTTTCACCGAGGTCGTCTTGGTGTATTCGGCGGGGCCGCCGGAGTTGAACGAAGTTTTGTCCGCCTTGTCGACGTTGACTGTCTGGGTGCCGGTCGATGCGCCGCCATAGCCCCCGCTGGCCACGGCGGTATTGCTCGAACCGGTGACGCTTTTATCGCTGGAAACATTGACCGCGCCGGTGGCGGCCTGCTTTTCTTCGACGCGGATCAGCTCTTCGAGGCCGTCCTTGGGCAGCGGATCGCCCAGAATGGAGCGATTGACCCAGACCATGATGCGCGGGCTGCGGCGTTTGTCGTAGGACTGGAGGAACGCGTCTTCATTGCGGATGGAGGGATTGGGCGCCACGCCGCCGGGGACGGCCGCGGCAGGCCCGGGCTCTGGTGGCGGGGCCGGAGGTTGCTGGCCGGGGATGAATCCTTCCGGGGGCAGAGGCTTGTGGGCCGGCACAGGTTCGTAGGCCTTGGGATCGCCGGGAGGGGGAACCGGGACGCGGGAGACGGGTTCGTCGGCAATGGCCGTCAGAGAGGAAATACCGGCCACCAGAAGGGCGGCCCACAGTGGTTTATTCATGTCGTGCTCCTTGAGAATTCCTATATAAGACGATGCTATCCTCGGGACGTTAGTGAGGAAAGCGATAAAGCGTGATGATCTAAGACATGCCATTACAAGGGTTTGCCAACGGGGGTCGTACCCGGTGTCGGTTTTCAATTTGCTGGAAGCGTGAATTGGGTCCTGTCGTAGGGGAGGATCGTTCGGGATTTGAAACCAAAGCTGTAGAGCGCGTGGAGGATGGTGCTGGCCAAGAACAGGGCGATTACGACGTAGATTCCGGAGTTAATGAACGAAAGGATTACTGCTTCAAAGTAGTCGATCCTGAAGATGAGTATGAAGCCGATCAGGTAGAGGATGCCACCGAAGATCAGGAGAAAGATTTCCAGGCTTTCGTAGCGTTGGGCGAGCAGGTTGAGGGCCGTGACGCTCATGCCGATCAGGACGGCTTTGCTGATGGCCACACCGATGAACCCGAAGTCCACACCACCCATGAGGCGGTCCAGGAGGAGCATGCTGACCAGCAGCAGGGCGGCCATGATCATCGCGGAGAACCAATAGAGTGATCCGGCGATCAGGGGCACCAGAATGGAGTCCTCGAACTCCGGCATGGGTTGGACGACCAGCATCAGAACGACCAAAACGGCCCAGGCCAGCAGCGCGGCGCCGGCGGCCAGCAGAAGCCCGCCGGCGAGGGTGTGGATGAAGGATGGCCCGGTGGGGGAAGCGATGGCGTCGTCCGTGATTTTGTATTTGCCGACGACTGCGTTGGGCGTCGAGCGGCCTGAGGCGTGGCGCAGGGCGTAGCAGGCCGGGCAGAGGAATTCGCCGTCATCGATGCGGGCCTGTTTCTCGGGAAAGAGTTTTTTGCAGTGCGCGCAGCCGAGCATCGCGCCGGAGCTGGCGGAGGAATCCTGGGGCTCGGCAAGATCGATCAGGCCGTGTTCGTCGGTGATGGTCGATGCTTCCTTGGGATCAGGAGGAGGGGACATCGGCTGGAGATCGTAGGGATCGACGGAGGCCGGCGCCTCGGTTGGGGCAGCGGTCGGAGGGGCGGCAGTGTGCAGTTGTGCGGTCGCGGCGGCGTAGCAGGGTTCACAGTAATATTGACCGCTGGGATCTTTCACGCGCTTGGAATTGGAGATGTCCAAGCCGCAGAGGGCGCACGTTTTGGTGCCGGCACTCAAGATTGGCCTTCCTATTTCCACGACCCCACCTCCGCCACTGTACCGGAGTTATTTTCATGCTTTGGGAAGCAAGAATCAAGAAGGGCGGAGGAATCGGCTCTTCTTGATTCTCAATTCTTGCTTCTTGCTTCTTGCTTCTTGCTTCTTGCTTCTTCGCCTCTCACACGTCGGCGATGCATTTATCGTAGAACTCGGCGTAGTTGTCTTTGTCGGGACCGGCGCGCATGGCCATGGCGCCACGCGGGTGCTGGTTGAGCTGGCCGACGATGTTGTAGGGGACGAGAGGACCCCATTCCATTTTTTCGCGGAGGGGAATGAAATGATCCTGCAGCAGTTTGAGGACGGGACGCAGGTGGAATTTCGGGTTACGGAGGAAACCGAGGAGGAGTTCCATCGGGCAGTTACCGGCGCCGCGGCCGAGGCCGGCCATGGTGGCGTCGACGCGGTTGGCGCCTTGGACGATTCCCTCAATGGTGTTGGCGAAGGCCAGTTGCAGGTTGTTGTGGGTGTGGACGCCGACTTCCTTGCCGGTGGGCTTGACGAAGTTGAGATATTTCTTGACCAGCATGGAGATCTGTTCGCTGTAGAGGGCGCCGTTGGAATCGACGACGACGACGACGTCGGCGGGCGACTTAGCGAAGCTTTCGAGGGCCTGGTCAAGCTCGGCTTCCTGGATGGTGGAGACGGCCATGAGGTTGGCGGAGACTTCGTAACCCATGGCCTTGGCGTGGTGGATCATGTCGACAGCTTCGGGGATCTGGGTGACGTAGCAGGCGACGCGGACCATGTCGATGACGGAATCTTTCTTGGGGACGATGTCATTGCGCCAGTCGCATTTGCCGGCGTCGGCCATGACGGCGAGTTTGAGCCCGCCGGGGTTGTCGCCGACGATGCGTTTGACGTCTTCTTCTTCGCAGAAACGCCAGGCGCCGGTTTTTCCGGAGGCGAAAAGCTTGCGGCTGGCGCGGTAGCCGATTTCCATGTAATCGACGCCGGCAGCGCGGCAGGTTTCGTAGACGGCTTTGACGAGGGTGTCGTCGAAGCAGTGGTCGTTGATGAGCCCGCCGTCGCGGATGGTGCAGTCGAGGACGCGGATTTCGGGGCGGTAGGTGATCCAGGGCGCTTTCATTTGGGCCTCAATTCGGGGTTTATCGTGATACTTAGGGCACGTTTGGGAGGGGCATTATCCGGGGCGGGGGTGGGGGGGTCAATGGGGGGTGTGAGGGCGGTGACAAGGTGACGGGGGGGTATGAGTTAAGAGTTATGGGTGATGACGGCGTTTCAGGTAAGGGTCGAACAGTACGGAATCTGATAGAGTGAAGTGGCGGGACGCGGGGGCGATGATGAGGCGGGCGTTGGGATATGGGTACGTTTCTGCGGGCACGATGGGTGAACCTGGCGCTGGTGACGTATCGGGTGCCGGGGGAGTTGTTGGAGTGGCGGTTGCCGACGGGGTGCGAGCTGGACCGGCGCGATGGGGAGGCGTTTGTGAGTCTGGTGGCATTCGATTTTCTGGAGACGCGGGTGTTAGGGGTGGGATGGCCGGGGTTGCGGAATTTTCCGGAGATCAATCTGCGATTTTATGTGCGGCGGGGGGAGCAGCGCGGGGTTTGTTTTGTGCGCGAGTTTGTGCCGAGCCGGATGGTGGCGGCTTTGGCGAAGGGAATTTACAACGAGCCTTACCGGGCGGCGCGGATGAAGAGTTGGACGGAGGAGACGGAGGGGGAGATCACGGTGCGGCACGAATTGTGGGTGGGCGGGAAGCGGCATTGTGTGGAAGTCCGCGGAACGAAGCCGGCATTTCGGCCGGGGGTCGAGAGTGCGGAGTATTTCTTTAAGGAGCATCAGTGGGGATTCGGACGGGGGCGCGACGGGGGGCTGGTGCGTTATGAGGTAGTACATCCGGAGTGGAATATCTATCCGGTGCAGAAGGTGGCGCTGGATTGGGATTGGGCGGCGGTGTACGGGGCGGAGTGGTCGATTCTGCAGGAGGCGAAGCCGTACTCGGTGGTGCTGGCGGCAGGTTCGGTGGTGGCGGTGTATCCGAAGAAGCGGGGGTGAGGATTTGCCACGAAGGTCAGGGGGTGGCTGGCTATGAGTTCTGAAGGTGGCTGTCGAGGCTCCGCAGTTGCCTCGCGGTTTCGGTCGTTCATAGAGCGCCGGCGGGTTGGCGGATGGTGACCGTGGTGCGGTTCCAGAAGTTGATGAGGGCGATGTTGAGGATCAGGTTAGCGAGGGACGGCTGGTCGAAATGTTTGGCAGCTTCGTTCCAGACGTCATCAGGTACGGGATCGGGGCGGTCGGCCAGACGTGTGGCGGCTTCGGTGAGGGCCAGGGCGGCGCGTTCAGCCTCGGTGAAGAAGGGGGCATCGCGCCAGGCGGCAATGGCGAAGATGCGCTGGTCGGTTTCGCCAGCCTGTTTGAGTTCGCGAGCGTGCATGTCGACACAGTAGCTGCAACCGTTGATCTGGCTGGCGCGGAGGTGGACCATAAGGGGAATCAACGGCGGGAGTGGGCTTTTCTTGATGGCGGCATCGAGGGCCATCATGGCTTGCATGGCTTCGGGAACAAGTTTGGCGGCATTTTTCATTCGTGCTTGCATGAGTTTCTCCTTGATAAGTTCAAAATAATCTTAGGAGGGAGAAACGAACGGGGACAAAGCGTAATTGTTTTTCAATATTCTTACTGAATGCCGAGGCGCGACGGGGAATGAAAGTGGTCGTGGTCGCGACAGTTCATGTTGTCTGGGCGATGGCGCTGTGGTCGAAGTGCGGGTTGGGGAGGGAGCGTATACTGGGGGGATGAATAGGGCGCGGAAAATGATGGTGTTGGGGGAGATGTATGGGCGGATGATGGAGCGGTTCGGGCCACAGGAGTGGTGGCCGGGGGAGACGGCGTTTGAGGTGATGGTGGGCCTCTTGCCGGACGCCCCCTCTTCGGTCCGCCGCCGCCTTCCAGGTCTTCACCACCCGCGATAGATATTGCGGCGATGGCCTACTTCAACAATCAGGACGAGCATCCGGTCATCGATGACCGCGTAGATGATGCGGTAATCGCCCACGCGCACGCGATAGGCATTGTGCCCCGACAGTTTCACGGCCCCCATTCCCCGCGGATCCTCAGCCAAAGCCTCGATACGCCGGATTATTCGCGTGGAAATCTGATGGGGAAGTTTGGCGAGCACGCGGCGGGCGGGCGGCTCGATTTCGACACGATAGGTCATCCGCCAATTCCCAACTCGCGTTTGAGCTGCGCCAGGGGAATCGCTTTACTCTTGCCCGCGCGGTAGCGTGCCACGGCGCGGTGAACCTTCGCCGCGTCTGCGGCATCGGCGGCGGCGAGGTCGTCCAACCGTGCGGCCTTGCTTTGCAGACGACGGAAATCGGATGCGGGGACAACCACAAATTGCCTCCCGGCGACATTGAGATTTGTGACCGTCATGCATGAGCCTTTCCGTCTGTTTCAACGCTTTCAGTCTACCCAGCGCAAGGGGAGAATTCCAGCCGGGTAGCGCAGAGGTCGGCGGTGCGGCTTGGGGGGAGAGTTTATACTGGGGGGATGAATAGGGTGCGGAAAAAGATAGTGTTGGAGGAGATGTATGGGCGGATGATGGAGCGGTTTGGGCCGCAGGAGTGGTGGCCGGGGGAGACGGCGTTTGAGGTGATGGTGGGGGCGGTGCTGACGCAGAATACGGCGTGGGTGAATGTGGAGAAGGCGATCGGGCGGTTGAAGGCGGAAGGGGTGCTGGAGGCGGGGAAGCTGCATGGGCTGGGGGCGAAGGGGATTGCGCCGTTGATTCGGCCGGCGGGGTATTTCAATCTGAAGGCGCAGCGGTTGTGGAATCTGCTGGACTGGTTTGTGGGGAAGTACGGGGCGTCGTTTGAGCGGCTGGAGGGGGTGGCGACGGCGGCGTTGCGCGAGGAGTTGCTGGGGGTCACGGGCGTGGGGCCGGAGACGGCGGATGCGATTTTGCTTTATGCACTGGGGCGGGATGTGTTTGTGGTGGATGCATATACGCGGCGGATTTTTTCGCGGCATGGTTTAGCGAAGGATGATGCGACCTATGAAGAGTTGAAGGCGCTGGCGGAGGAGCACATCGAGCGCGATCGGCAGATGTATAACGAATATCATGCGCTGCTGGTGATGGTGGGGAAGCATTACTGCAAACCGGTGCCGCGGTGCGCGGAGTGTCCGCTGAGGGTGATGTTGCCGAAGGGGTCGCCGCTTTTGAAGGCGCGGGAAGATGCGGGGCGGATGACCAATGACGCAATGACCAATGACGCAATGACCAATGACCAATGACGCAATTTTCAAGACGAGCGGGGTGCTTCGTCATTGATCATTGAGAACTGACAATTGAAAATTTTTTCTTGTGCCTCGTGTGGCTTTGTGACTATTTGGCGTATTTTACTGAGCAGCCGTAGGGTTTGGTTTCGGGGGTGGAGACGGGTTTGCCGGCGAGGAGTTCGTCGAGGGCTTGGGCGACGTAGTTGGTGCGGTTGGCTTTGGTGCCCTGGGGGTCGTTGTCGATGCCGCCCTTGTAGGCGAGTTTGCCTTCCTTATCGATGATGAACATGTGGGGGGTGGTTTTGGCGCCGTAGGCGCGGCCGACGGAGCCGGCGGAGTCATTGAGGACGGGGTAGTTCAGGCTGAAGGTTTCGACGGTTTTCTTGTCGATGTCGTTGGTGGCAGAGCTGCTGGAGTTGATGGCGAGCCAGACGACGTCTTTGCTTTTGTATTTGTCGGCGAGGTTCTCCATGGTTTTGGCGGCGTGGTGGCGCTGGACGAAGGGGCAGTCCTTGTTGATCCATTCGAGGACGACGGTTTTGCCTTTGTAATCGGCGAGGCTGACGGGTTTGCCGTCGGAATTGTCGAGGGTGAAGGCGGGGGCGGCGGCGCCGATGGCGGCGGTGTCGGCTGCGGTGTCGGCGGCGCGGGCCGAGGTCAGATAGAGTGCCGCGGCGGCGAGGACGAGGGTTACGAGGATGGAGAGGTTACGCATCACGATTTACTCCGGTTAATGGGTGGCGGTTTCAAATTCGTGCGGGGACGACAACAGGGACGTATCGACGGCCAATTGCGGGGCGAGGAAGAAGCCATGGCGAACGCCCTCGCGATCGATGTAGACGATCAGCAGGGGCAGGTCGGATGATTTGAGTTTTTGCGCGGCGAGCAAGCGGACGGTGAAGGAGATCTGGGTGTGAAAGGCGGGGGCGGAGATTTTGAGCGCGGAGATTTCGAGATTATCGACGGCAGTGGGGAAGACTTCGACCTTGACGGGCGGGGCCTTCCATTGGAGGGAGAGGCTGACGTCGGTGGCGGAGTGGTCGGCGATGGGTTTCATGGCGATCATTTTGCCGGCGAAGTTGGGATCGTCGGCGGCGGCGATGGGCATGGCGGCGGCGGCCTGTTTGAAGAGTGCGGCATTGGCGGGGGTGGGTTGATCGGCAGAAGGGAGGGTGATGTCGAGCGTGGTGCTGCCGGGGATGCAGACGTCTTTGCAGCAGAGCCAGGAGACGCGGGCCTTGAGGGTGAAGTTTTGGCCGAGGGGCAGTTCGCTCGAGGCGGTGATGCGGGCGGTGAAGGTGGCAGCGTTGCGATAGCCATAGCCGACGATGTCGCCGGGCTGGTTGAATTGGATGGGGAGTGGGAATTGGACAGGGGCGGCGGTGAAGCCGGTGGGGAGATCGAAGGTGATTTGGGTGGGGGTGCCGGAGTCGCCGGGGTTGGTCCAGTAGATGTGCCAATCGGGATCGATGGTGAGGGTGACGGCGAGGGTGAAGGTGGCGCCGGGCTGGATGGCGGAGGTGTCTGCGAGGAGTTTGCCGGTGACGTGCGTGGGCGGGGTGGCGGCGCGGGCGCAAGGGGCCAGCAGTGCGGTGAGCAGGATAGCCAACATGCAGGCCATGCGCATAACAAGATACTCCGCCACTTCAGATTTGCGCCGGTACTCGCTGGGCGCACAAACAGGTTCTCAATCATAGGCGCGCGGGGTGCGGCGACGGCGGCAATCTTGGGTTAAGCTGTAAGGCTATAGCGGGCGAAGGCGAAAATTTCGATCTGATGAAAAAGGAGCGGTCATGACTCAACCTCCACCACGGGCTTCGATCGGATATGCGGGGGGATCGCATGTGACGCCGGAGCGGGTGACGACGGCGTTTGAGTTGCCGGGGCTGCGGATTGTGCGGAATCTGGGGGTGGTGCGGGGGATCACGGTGCGTTCGCGGTCGGTGGTGGGGAATGTTGGGGCGTCGATACAGACGTTTTTTGGGGGGAACATCACGATTTACACGGAGTTGTGCGAGCGGGCGCGGGAGGAGGCGTGGCAGATTATGTTGCAGCACGCGAATGCGGTGGGGGCCAATGCGGTCGTGGGGGCTCGGTACGATGCCAACGAAATCGGGCAGGGGATCACGGAGGTGCTGGCGTATGGGACGGCAGTGGTGGTGGAAGAAGAGTGAGGCAAGTTGGACAATTGCGCAAAACGTGCAAGGTTTTGATTGTTTTGGCGTTAATATGAATGCTACGTGTTCGTGCATATGGTCACGGTCGATGCCGTGATCTGCGAAGAACAGCTTTTTCGATGGAGCAGGATTTATGAAGAACGCATTGCGGTTGTCGGTGTTGGCCCTGTCGCTGGCGGCGGGTTTGGCGCTGAGCGGGCAGAGTTTTGGTGAGGATAAGGCACCGCCCAAGGCTGAGAAGCCGAAGGTTGCTGCGAAGCTGGGCGGGGAACTGGACAAGCTGGATTTGACCGATGCGCAGAAGGCCGACATTTTGAAGATTCGGGCGGATCTGAAGCCGGAAGTGGCGAAGCTGCAGGAGCAGATCAAGAAGCTTAACGAAGATGCCAAGGCCAAGGAGATGGCGGTGCTTTCTCCGGAGCAGAAGGCGAAGCTGCAGGAAGCGGAAGACGCACACAAGAAGGCGTCCGAGGAGAAGGCCAAGGCCGAGCGTGAAGCCAAGGCCAAAGCGGCCGAGACGAAGCCCGCCCCGACCAAGTAAGCTTTGCAGTGCAGCCAAGACTAACTTTCCAGGACCGACGGGTCATACCCGTCGGTCCTTTTACGTTTGGTTTTCAGAGGTAGCCGCGGCGGCGGGGGGGCGTTACAATCCGCGACATGAAGACTGCGCGGATAATCATTGCGGGGATGGCGCTGGCGGCAGCCGGGGTCATGGGCGGCTGCGTGGAGCGGAACATCACAATTGCCAGCGATCCGCCGGGGGCATTGGTGTGGTTGAACGATCAGGAAGTGGGGCGCACGCCGGTGAAGGTGCCATTCACGTGGTACGGGGATTACGATGTGCGGTTGCGGTTGGAGCGTAACGAAGGGACCGCGCAGAATCCGGTCATCAAGCGTTACTATTTGCACACGCACAAGACGGCGGAGGCGCCGTGGTTTGAGTGGATCGGCATCGACTTGGTTTCGGAATTGCAGCCGGGGGAATTGAAGGATGAGAAGCTCTGGGCATTTGCACTGGAGCCGACCCCCGAGGTTTCCAACGAGGATCTGGTGACGCGGGCCAAGGAGTTGAAGGCCAAGCTGGACGAGCCTGACGAGTTGCAGCAGAAGAAGAAAGACGCAGAGAAGAAGATGGAAGCGGAGAAGAAGAAGTGAGGTTGAGGGGGGGGGACGGGAAGCAAGAAGCAAGAAGTTGGAGGGGCCGGGAAGGGATGTGGGGTGGTAAAAATCTCTATAGGCGAATATATTATTGGGGCGATTCCGGACGGAAGGGATATGCTTTATCTGAAATTATTCCATAAGATGTTGCTAAATAATTACTTAAATTAAGCCAGTGGGCGTGGGCGAGGGGCATTGGGTCGGGGGGAGGGTGCGGATACAATGGTGGCGGGGTTCGGCTGATCATTTCCGGCGTAGCGTGCCGGGGAAGTCGCCGATAACCCAGACATCGGGCCAGTCCGATGGGTGACTTCATGGTTCAGGGAGCGCCGTGCGCGGCGCATCATTATGTGGTTTCGTAAAGCCAGCGCCCGGCGCGAGGCGATTCGGGCAGACATGGCCGAGGCGGAGAGCCAGGTGCCGTCGTCGCAGCGGACGTATGGTCCGGTGGTGTTCATCGCGGTGGTATTTTTCGTACTGGCGACGGCGATTCAGTTTTGGCCGGGGGAATTGATGCCCTACCGGGTGGGGGACACGGCGCCGATGGATCTGCGCTCGCCGGTACGTTTTCCGGTGGAAGATTTGCAGGGGACGGCGCAGTTGCGTGAGGCGGCGAAGCTGACGGCGCCGGCGGTGCTGGTGCTGAAGCGCGCGGCGCTGGATCAGATGTACATGCAGTTGTTGAACCTGCGGCAGGATGCCCGCGATGTGAAGACCGTCGAGATGCTGCCGGTGGACGTGCGGACGCGTTTTCCGGGTCTGACGGTCACATCGCTGCGGGATTTGAACGCTTTGGATCAGTCGACGTTCAATCTGGATGTGGAGGCATTGCTCTATCGGGCGATGCCGGCGCGGCCGCTGGTGACCGGCGAGACCGCAGCCGAATTGGCAGCGCGGCAGACGGACGACATTCAATTGCTTTCGGGCCCGTCGCTGGATTTGACGCTGGAGAAGCGTTCGCGGACGGACGTGTTAGTGCTGGGAACGGAAGAGGGACGGAAGAAGCTGCGGGAGCTGGTGTCGGCGCATGTTCCGCAGTCGCTGGTGGAGCCGCTGACGAGCTACATGTGGAATGTGAACTTGCCGACGTTTGTGTCGGATGATGCGCTGACGGCGCAACTGGCGAAGCGGAAGGCGGCGCAGATCGTGCCGCCGAGCCGTCCGGTAGAAGTGAACCAGGTGATCGTGGCGAGCGGGAGCACGATCAGCGAATCGCAATATCATTTGCTGAAGCTGGCGCAGGCGGCGGCGGAGAAGCAGGTGGCGGCGGAGCATCCGTGGGCGGGATTGCTGGCGCGGCTGGGGCAGGCGCTGGTGATCGCGGTACTGACGGCGGCGGGGGCGATTTATGTGGCGCGGATGCGAACGCCGCTTATCACCACGAAGAAGGGCTGGGCGCTGGCGGGCCTGATGTTGCTGATGTTGTTTATCGCCCGGGGATCGGTGGCGCTGCTGCCGCACTCGGTATACATGCTGGGGGTGGCACCGACGCTGCTGACGGCGATCATTCTGGTGATCGCGTTCAACCAGCGTTTTGCGCTGTCGATGGGGGCGCTGCACGGCTTGCTGGTGACGGTCACGCTGGGGCAGGGCGTGGATTTCTTTTTGATCATGCTGACCGGCGTGGCGGTGTTCTGCTTCGGGCTCAACGAAATCCGGACGCGCGGGAAGCTGATCGAGATCGGGGTGTTTTCGTCGGCGGCGATGTTTATTTCGGCGTGGGGGCTGGGCTTGTCGCGGCTGGTCGTATCGATCTGGAATCCGTGGATCGTGACCAGCGACATGCAGACGATCGGCGGGCATTCGCTGTGGACGGCGGCGGCGGGGGTGCTGGTGGCGATGTTCGCGTTGGCGATCCTGCCACTGGTGGAGAGTATTTTCAAGATCACGACGGCGATGACGCTGCTGGAGTTGTGCGATGCGAGCAAGCCGCTGCTGCGGCGGTTGTCGCAGGAGGCGCCGGGAACGTTCAACCATTCGTTGATCGTGGGAATCCTGGCGGAGGCGGCGGGCAATGCGATCGGAGCCAACGGGTTGTTGTGCAGGGTCGGGGCGTATTACCACGATGTGGGCAAGCTGTCGAAGCCGCAGTATTTCATTGAGAACCAGACCGCGGGCGGACCGAACCGGCACGAGAAGCTTTCGCCGGCGATGAGCCTGTTGATCATCGTGGGGCACGTAAAGGACGGCATCGAGCTGGCGCGGGAGTACCGGTTGCCGTGGGTGATTCATCAGTTCATCGCGCAGCATCACGGGATGACGCTGGTGGAGTATTTCTATCACGCGGCGCGGCGGAAACAGGAACAGGGCGGGGAGGACACGGTAGAGGTATCGGAGACGGAGTTCCGTTATCCGGGTCCGCGTCCGCAGAGTCGCGAGACGGCGATTTTGATGATCTGCGACGGGTGCGAGAGCATCGTGCGGTCGATCGACGAGCCGACGCCGGGGCGGATCGAGACGGCCGTACACAACCTGGTGATGAAGCGCTTGATGGACGGTCAGTTCAGCGAATGCGATTTGACGCTGCGGGATCTGTCGGTGATCGAAGAGACGCTGGTGCGGACACTGGCGGGCGTGCATCACGGTCGCGTGGCATATCCGAAGGGCGACGATAAGCCGCAGGAGCCGGCGATCAAGCTGGCTTGAGTTGGATGCAATGACGCAATGACCAATGACGCAATGACCAATGACGCAATGACGCAATTACCCATGAACAAGTTTCAAGTTTCAAGTTTCAAGGATCAGGGCACGAGGCCTGGTCGAAAATCTTTGGTGCTGATTCAGGTTGCCAATCAGACGAGACGGCGGGTGGCTGGGGCGTATTTGCAGGGGCATTTGCAGAATGTGCTGGGGTTGCAGAAGGTGCGCGGGGGGGAGTGGGCGATCACGGTGGTGGGGGATCGGGCGATGGCGGCGTTGCACGAGCGGGCGATGAATCTGGCGACGACGACGGATGTGCTGACGTTTGATCTGCGCGATCGAGGCGGCACATCGGAATTGGATCTGGATACGGTGATTTGCATCGATGAGGCGGCGAGGCGGGCGAGGGAGTTGGGGCATTCGGTGCAGGAGGAATTGCTGCTGTATGCGATTCACAGTTTGCTGCATGTGTGCGGGTACGATGATGTGACGGCTCACCAGGCGGCGCGGATGCATCGACGCGAAGACGCGATTCTGTTAGCGTTGGGCGTGGGCCCGGTATTCGCGAAGCGTTCGTCGAAGGCCGGCGGGGAAGCACGGGCCAAGCGTGCATCGAGGAGCGGAAGGTGAGCCACGCACTGTTAATCTGGATCGCATTGATTGCGCTGGCGGCGACGCTGGTGTTTTCGACGCTGTCGTATGCGTTGCGGATGATGTCGCGGGTGCGGCTGGATGAAGAGTTGGTGCGTGCGGGCCGGGCGGAAAAGCTTGAGGCGATCCTGGCGGCACGCTACGACGTGGCGCTGGCCAGCGCGACGCTGCGGCTGGTCAGCAGTGCGGTGGTGATCATTGCCATCGCCAGCAGATTTTTGCTGGATTACATGGACGATCCGCAACCGCTGAAAGTTTTTGGGTGGACGCTGCTGGTGAGCATTCCGCTGCTGCTGATTTTTTCGGTGGCGATCCCGCAGGCGTGGGGCCGGTATGCGGGGGAGAAGCTGGTGGTGATGTGCTGGCCGATGTTGCGCCTGGCGCTCTGGCTGACCTGGCCGCTGGTGCGGGTGCTGAATATTTTTGATGAAGCCGTGCGGCGGTTGGCGGGAGTATCGATCGGCGAAGATGCCGATACCGCGGCCGAGCAGGTGGAACAGGAGATTCTACAGGTGGTGGCGGAGGGGACGGCCGGTGGGACGGTGGATGAGGATCAGCGGAAGATGATTGAGGGGGTGATCAGTTTCCGCGATCTGCAGGTGGGGCAGATCATGACGCCGCGGACGGAAATCATCGCGGTGGCCGTCAATGCGGCGCTGGGGGAGGTGCGGGATCGCATTCTGAAGGACGGGTTGTCGCGGATACCGGTTTTTGAGGGGACGCTGGATAACGTGATCGGCGTGCTGTATGCGAAGGATCTGCTGGCGATGCTGGGGAGTGGCGCCGGGCCGGTGGACGGCAGCGCCGCGCCGATGGCGCCAAGCGGGGCGATCGATCTGCGGAAGCTGATGCGGCCGCCGCTGTTTGTGCCGAAGACTAAGCCGTTGCGCGATCTTTTGCGGGAGTTCAAGCTGCAGCACGTGCACATGGCGGTGGTGCTGGACGAATACGGCGGGACGACGGGGCTGGTGACGAGCGAGGACATAATTGAGGAGATCGTGGGGGACATTGCGGATGAATACGAGCGTCCGGCGCCGGAGGAAGTGAAGCGGATCGACGAGCGGACGGTGGAAGTCGATGCGCGGATGAACATTACGGATGTGAACCGGGTGCTGGAGTTGCATCTGCCGGAGGAGGGGGATTACCAGACGATCGGGGGGTTTGTGATTTCGACGCTGGGGCAGATACCTTTGAAAGGTGAGCGGCTGGTGCATGAGGGGCTGGCGATCACGGTGCTGGAATCTGAGCCGCGGCGTGTGAAGAAGCTGCGTCTGGAGTTGCCGACGCACGATCAGCCGCAGGAAGCAGTGGAGGAGTCATCGGCGTTGTGATGGGGTGATGGGGTCGGAGGCGAGGGGGGTAGTTAAGTCGAAAGCCCGATAAGCCGAAGGTTATCTACGGAGCTATTTCCGCGCCCGTGAGGCGCGGCGTTCGCACAAGCATTCGGAGTCGGAGTGGCAGCAGCCGAGGAAATCAATCCGGGGGGTGTGGTGCGGAAGGCGGAGTCCGACGCGCGCCCAGACGCGGAGGAATCGCTGGGGGGCCTGCTGGCGCAGTGCGTGCAGCGGGAGCGCTTGAGCCTGTGCCTGCCGACGCGGATCGAGATCGTCGAGAAGATTGCCATTCATTTGAAAGAGCGGGCGGTGTTGTCGGGGGTGTGTTCGGCGGAGCGGTCGTGCGGGCTGGCCATTGCGCTGACCGAAGCGTTGATGAATGCGATGGTGCATGGAAACCTTGAAATTTCGTCATCGCTGAAAGACCAGGGGTATGCGGCGTTTGGGGAGTTGCTCGCGCGGCGGAGCCACGAGCAGGCGTATGCCGGGCGGAATGTGCATGTGGATGTGGACGATGACGGAACGGTATGCCGCTGGACGATTCGCAACGAGGGTCCGGGGTTTGATGTGCAGGCGGTGCTGGGGCAGATCGCGGCGCAGGATGTGGCGGACCTGGAAAAGACGTATGGGCGCGGGGTGTTGATGATTCAGGCGTTCATGCTGGATGTGCATTGGCGGGACGAGGGGCGGACGCTGGTGATGAGCATGAAGCGGGGCGGGGCGGTAGCGGCGGAGCAGACCCAAGTGCAGCCGCTGTGGCAGGAGACGGTCGAGCAGATATTGATGGATTGCGTGGAGGATGGCGAGGGGACCGAGGCGCTGCCGCGGCGGGCCAATGGGCGGAAGCATCCGCGCCTGATGTATACGCGGTCGATTCAGGTGTTGCCGGCGGGGTGCAATGGGCCGCGGTGGGCGGTGGCGCGGAATCTTTCGCTGGACGGGTTGGCGTTCGTGATGAACGCAGAGCTGCATCCGGGGGAGATTGTGGAGGTGCTGCTGGAGACGCAGTCGGCAGTGCCGGCGCGGTTGTGGCTGCGGCTGGTGCGCTGCCAGCGATTGGCGCGGGACTTCTATGATTGCGGCGGCGAGTTTGTAGCGGGGCCGGCGGGGATGACGGCAGCGCTGTAAGCGGCGCGCGGCTAAACAGGCGGGCGGGTGTCCGGTACAATGGGCTCCTGATCAAAAAGGAGCAGCTATGGGTCATCCGACGGATTCAACGTGCATATTCTGTAAGATTGCGGCGGATCAGATTCCGTGCACCAAGGTGTACGAGGACGACGCGGTGCTGGCGTTTCTGGATATCGGCCCGCTGGTGCGGGGCCATACGCTGGTGATCCCCAAGGGTCACTATGCGACGGTGATGGAGACGCCGCCGGAGGTGCTGGCGGAGATCGCCAAACGCTTGCCGGGGTTGTCCAAGGCGGTGCTGGCGGCGACGGGGGCCAAGGCGTGTCATGTGCTGGTGAACAGTGGGGCCGAAGCGATGCAATCGGTGCATCACCTGCATTTTCACATCTTGCCGCGAAAGGGCGGGGATACGTTCCGGATCCCGTGGAATGCGGGGAAGTTGGATTCCGTCGAGGGAACGGCCTTGGCCGCGGCGATCAAGGGTCAGATGGGATGCTAAGGGCTTTTATTTCGCGAACGTGTATTAGTTGTTTGCGAAGAGGTTGGGCCATCCATTAACGCGTTGCAAACAGTCTTTGCCGTGATACACTAAGCGGAGTGGCGTCGGAAACTTGGCCGCGGGGGAGTTGTCGGCCTTTTCGAACAACAGGGTTGGTTTGGAGTCGACTTCTCTATGCCGTCGATGTTTGAGTGTTTTCATCTCGTTCTCGTGGGTCTCTACCTATTGACCCTGGGGATCCTTACGGTTTATGGGCTGCACCGGTACGTGCAAGTGGTGCTGTACTATCGGCATTACCGTAAGGAGATGGTGCCGGCCGGCAAGTTCACCGAATTGCCGCGGGTAACCGTGCAATTGCCCATGTACAACGAGCAGTACGTGGCCGAGCGGGTGATTGAGTCCGCCTGCGAAATCGACTATCCCCGTGAAAAACTGCAGATTCAGGTGCTGGACGATTCCACGGATGATTCTGCGGAAATCGCCCGGGCCACGTGCGAAAAGATGCGGCAACTGGGGCATAACGTTCAGTATGTGCATCGCACCAATCGGCATGGGTACAAGGCGGGGGCGCTGGCGCATGGGATGGAGTCAGCGACGGGGGAGTTCATCGTTATTTTTGATGCGGATTTCGTGCCGAACAAAGATATGGTGCGACGATCGATCGACTTTTTCACAGATCCGAATGTTGGGTGCATTCAGACGCGGTGGGATCACATCAATCGGCTTCAGTCGATGCTGACGCGGTGTCAGGCGATCTTCCTCGACGGGCACTTCATGATCGAACATACCGCCCGCAATCGGTCGGGACGGTTCATCAATTTCAACGGGACGGCAGGCATCTGGCGGCGCAAGGCGATCGAGGATGCCGGCGGCTGGCAGCATGACACGCTGACCGAAGATGTGGATCTTTCGTATCGTTCGCAGCTGCGCGGCTGGCAGTTCGTATTCCTGCCTGATCTGCTGGCGCCGGCGGAGTTGCCGCCGGAGATCGTGGCGTTCAAGCAGCAGCAGCATCGGTGGACGAAGGGGCAGGTACAGACAGCAGTGAAGTTGCTGCCGTCGATCATGCGATCGCCGTTCCCGTGGTGGGTGAAGGCGGAAGCGTTTTTCCATCTGACCAACACGGCGGTGTACGTGCCGGCGGTGGTGCTGTCGCTGATACTGTTTCCGGTCTGGTATGTGGATCCGGAGTTGTTCAACTCCTCGAGCAAGTTGACGGCGTTGCTGATTGCGAGTTTCTGCGGATTGCTGACGGCGTCCGCCGGGACGTTCTATGTGCTTTCGCAGAAAGCGGTGGGGCGGAGCCAGTGGCAGACGTTCGGTATGGTGCCGTTTCTGATGGCGCTGGGCATGGGGATCAGCGTGATCAATGGCATTGCGGTGCTGGACGGCTTGTTTGGCAAGCGCGACACGGAGTTTGTGCGGACGCCCAAGTATGGTGCGGCGGCGGGCGGGAATGCGTGGAAGAAGCGTGCGGGGACGTTCAAGAAGAAGCTGAACCTGCTGCCGTTCGTGGAAATCCTGATGGGGTTGTACATGGCGGGATGCGCGGCGGTGGCCGTCTGGACCAAGAGTGCGTGGGGGACGATTCCCTTCCTGGTGATTTTTTCCTTCGGCTATTTGTACGTGGGGGTGTTGACGCTGCACAGCCGTTGGCTGTCACAGCGGGCGTGCAAGGCTACGCCGGCTCCGACGGCGCAAGAGGCCGAGGCCTTGGCGGCCTGAAGGAGCGACGCGCTTGGGCTGAGGACAAGTGGCGGGGTTTCGTAGTTTCTTCGAGGCCACGACATGACGCTCATCAGGGAACGCGGGCCAGCGGGACAAGTAGCACCCACCCAAACACTGAACAGGTCAACCGCATCGTGCTCACGATGGATCGTGCCCCTGCTCGTCATGGTGTACATGGTGGCGATGGGCGTGATCTCCAGTGGATATCTGGAAGCGGATGAGCTGACGCATTTTCTCAAGGCCCGCGAGATCTGGGTGAATTGGCGGGGGGTGCTCGATATTTGGGCACGTCCGGGATGCACGGGGCCGTACGGGCTGGTAGCGCTGCTGGGGTTTACCGCGGCGCGGATGCTGGCGGTGGGAATCACGGGGATCACTGGACTGGGGACCGTATTTCTGCTCAAGCAGTTTGTGCCGGGAGAGGACGCGGGGAGCGGGGAGACGCCGTCGTGGGTGCGGCGCCATGCTGTAGCGCTGGTGTGGCTGCTGCTGGTCGCCCAGCCGATGTTTGTGCTCTACAGCTTCATGGTGATGACGGAAATGATGCTGGGGTGCGTCTGGGTGTGGGCGGCGGTGGTGCTGATGCGGTGTCGCGGTCGGCGCCGGCGGGGGGTTCTGTGGGCCAGCGTGCTCGTGGGGATGGGCGGGCTGGTGCGTCCGGAGGGCTGGGTTGCGATTGCGTGCTGGCCGGTGTTCGCGGGCATTTGGCTACGTTTGCCGATGGACGCGAAGGATTCGTCAAGGGCCGGGAATTTGATGCGCGGAAGGTCGCTGGTGCTTCGCATCGCAACGGCGACAGTCATCGCAGGGTGTCCGGTGGCGCTGTGGTATTTGCTGGGGGTTTTTGGGCAGAATGACTGGGGGTGGGTGCAGCGGAATTGGCCGTGGTCACCGACCAGCCGTTACGGGAAGACGGCGGGCATATTTGTGCTTGCGGCGCTGGGATCGATGGCCGTCTGGCTTTGGCTGCCGATCGCGGTGGGCATGCGGGATGTCTTGCGACGTCAGAGGCGCGAGCAAGCTGGAGGCCTAAGTACGCGGGCGTTGCTTGTGCTTGCCGGACCGGTGGTGGGGCTGTTCGTCTTGCATGGCGTATTGGGAAGTTTCGGCTTGTTCGGTTCGATGTCACTGCCGCGATATTTTCTATCGATCGCGCCGATGGCGGCAGTGCTGGGCGTGATGGGACTTATTTCGCTGGAACGACGTGCGCGACGGACGCGGGTATTTCGCGCCACTCTGATCGCGGCATCGCTGGCGCCGGTGGCGGTGCTGATGGCGGCCGGATATTTGCCGACGATCAAGAATCTTGATCTGCGGCGTCTGGACGTGGCCATCGATGAGATTCGGAGAATCGTTCCGGAATCGGAGTGGCCGACGCGGCTGATCATTGGGCATCCGTATGTTCTGCTGAAGCTCAACGTGCCGATGGAAACTCCAGCAAATTTGCGTGTGGCCAGCGCCGACGCTATTCGCAGCGCGCCGGCCGGCACGATTCTGGTGACGGACTCGCTGCTGTGGAGCACGGAGGGGCGTCCGAAGCAGGAGCAGCTTGTTTCGTGGGGCTATCGACTCATTCCCGGGGTGGCTGAACGCATCGACGCGGTCCAGCAGACGTTCCGCCCGGTGGCCATCACTGGGAATCCTGAGAACGTGCGGTTGTGGATCAAGCAAGAGACTGAACGGTAAGCGGCGGCGGTCGGCGGCAGGTTACGCCTGATTTACATCTTGTGTTCGATCGATCCGTCCACGTGGGCGACGATGATTTCGTCGGCCATGTTGATGAAGAGGCCGGTTTCGACGACTCCGGGGATGGCGTGCAGGGACAGATCCAGCGCATAGGGGTCGTGGATCTGGTGATTGCCGTCGGTTCCGAAGGAAACGTGCAGGTACGGGTTGCCGTTGTCGGTGAGGAAGGGGGAGCCGTCGGCGTTGAGGCGTTGGGTGACGGTGGCGCCCAAGGCCTGAAGTTTACGCACGGCTGAGGGGCGGGCGAATTCGATGACTTCGACGAAGACGGGGAAGCGCGTGCCGAGGCGCGGGACGATTTTTTCTTCTCCGACGACGATGACCAGTTTCTGGGCCAGGGATTCGACAACCTTTTCGCGGGTGAGGTTACCGCCGCCGCCCTTGAGGAGGTTGAGGTAGGGATCAACTTCATCGGCGCCATCGACAGCGATTTCGAGGGCTTCAACGTCAGCGAGAGTCGTCAGCGGAATGCCCGCTTCGCGTGCCACCTGCTCGGTGAGGACGCTTGACGCGACACCGACGGCCTTGAGTTTTTGCTCGCGGATGCGTTTGCCCAGGGCGCGTACGAAGGCGAGCGCGGCTTTGCCGGAGCCCAGGCCCACGCGATCGCCGTTGCGGACCATGCCTGCGGCGACGGCGCCGATTTTTTCGAGCTGGTCGGGAGAAGCGGAGAGTTGCTTGGACATGGGGGGCCTTTTGTGAAAGTGCGAAGGTAACACGGACGTATTAATCACGGGCGGAAAGTCATCCAAGTGAACGCCGCCCCGTTAAGGCCGAATTATAATGCCGCCAGCCGAAGAGGTCTCGTCTGCCGTTGAATCCGGGGGGTGGGATTCGAACCCACGACCAAGGGATTATGAGTCCCCGGCTCTAACCGCTGAGCTACCCCCGGTTGACCTGCAAATACTACACTTTCTTGAGAAGCGGCGAAACGGTTCAAAGGGAGTTGGTGCGGTAGATTCCCTCCGCAACAGGATTTCGCAATCTCCGCGTGGTTCTGCCCAATGGTCCGTTCGTGCCGCACGGCACGCTGCTGCACCTGCTCGTTGACAAAGCCGTCGGCACCTTCGTCATCAAGACGCAAGGCTGCGGTGCGCAGAAAAAAACGAGCCCGAGGATCGTAATCCACGGGCTCGTTTCAATGGCAAATCTATTGAAGGCTCCGATATGGAGAAGCCTTAAGCCTTCTGAGCAATGGCTGCCGCTGCGGCAATCGGCTCGATGCTGATCTTGTGATTGGCCACCTTCACGCGGCCATCGGCCAGCGCGAAAAGGCTGTCATCGCGAGCCAGACCGACATTTTTGCCGGCTTTGAACTTCGTCCCGCGCTGCCGCACGATGATCGATCCCGTGGTTACTACTTCTCCGGCATAAGCTTTGATGCCGAGGTATTGGGGGTTGCTATCCCGTCCGTTGCGGGTAGAACCCTGACCTTTCTTATGTGCCATGACGTGTGTCCTTTTTCACCTGAATGCCTGCAAATTCGAGCCCGGTAGTATACCAGAAGCAAGAAGCAAGAATCAAGAAGGCGGGAAAAGAGGCTTTCCCATGCTTGATTCTTGCTTCAATTCTGCCTCCCCGCCCCGGTCTGTTACTTCATCACCCATTTCATGGCTTTGAGCTTCGGCTGGGGGTCGACACCGATCGCCATGCCCGGGATGTTGTAATCCAGCACCAGCGTCTTCTTCAAGACGGCCGGCTTGCCCGTCAACGGGTTCTTCACTTCGGCGGTTTCGCCGCTGAGGCCGGAGGTAAAGAACTGGAATTCGCGAGATTCGGTCTCGACGCCGCTGAACAGGATGAGCCCGTCGCGTGAATTATCTTCGCCCTGGAGCAGTTTGCCCAGGATGGCCGTTGGGCTCATCAGGAGCGAATTGTTATACAGGGCTTTGATGCGTGTAAAGACAGCCTTGGGCACTTCCTTGAACGCGGGCAGAACCTGACCCGTGTCGGTCATCAATTCGAATTCCGGAGTGAACAGGATGTCCTTGCCGGTGGTATTGGTGATTGTGTAGCGGATGTACCAGTAGGTTTTGCCTTCCACCTCGATGCGCTCGGGCGGATGACTGACGAACTTGAGTTCCCAACTGATGGGAACGGGTGAGGGATCAGGCGCTGCCATCGCGCGGCTGCCCGACCAAAGCGCCATGCCGCAAATTCCCGCCACCGCCACCACCATTGCTGCCATCACTGGACGTCGCATGCACGCACCTCCGCTAGGGAATCAGATTCTGCCAAAAGTACCGCAGACCCGGTGACTTAGCAAGCCCCGGGGCATACACGGCAAGGTATTGCGCATTCTCGCATTGATTCTCTTGGGGCGGCCCCGGACAATGAGCGGCATGGAGCCACGAACCCGTTATCGACTGATCCGGCCCGGCGAGGCCGGCGCCCTCCGCGGTCTGCGCGTACTGATCGCAGGACCGGAGACCGCACCGGGCATGCCGGCACGGGGCAACGCCCCGGATACGCAGGCCAAACTCGATGGGTTCCTCGCCTACGCCCGGCATGCCAATATTGGAATCAACCATCAGGTGCTGGCTTTGGAAGCACCGGTCGGCAATTCGGTCGGTAGCATCGCCGAGATACCCGTAAGTAATGACGATGAAATGCTTTCCGATCACGCCATCGTGGGCGGAATGTGCCTGTGGGTGCCGTCGCCGGGAAGAACGGCGATGCTTTTTGCGCCAAGTCTGTCCGATTTTCCCCAGTCGGCTGCGGCCACGGAATTGGCGGTTGCCGGCGCCTTGGAAGATGCTCGATCGGCAGGGGTGATGCTTGCCCAAGCGATGCTGGAGCCGGCCGACGCGGCCGGGAAGACGGTGTTCGCCGCGGCCGGTCTTACCCAGTTAGCCACTCTGACCTATATGGAACGCCGCCCGCCGATGCATCCCATCGCCTACACGTTGCCCGCTGAGTTCACGCTGGAACCTTACTCGGCTGAAACACACAACGCCTTTCGGACGGCGATCTTGCGCTCGTACGAGCAGACGCTCGACTGTCCCGCCCTGGCGGGTTTGCGCGATGTGGATGACATTATCCTTGGACACAAGGCCGTCGGACCGTTTGATCCGCAGCTCTGGTCGGTACTGATCCACCATCCGACGCGGGAACATCCTGGCGATCCGGTCGGGTGTGTGCTGCTAGCGGAGATTTCGGCTCGTCGCGCTCTGGAACTGGTTTACCTTGGGCTGGCGCCGTCGGTCCGCGGCCGGGGCCTAGGCCGGGTGCTGATGAATCGCGTGCTTTCGATCGCGTCGCGCAGAGCGTTTGAACTGGCGACGCTGGCGGTTGATGCGGCCAATATTCCTGCGGCGCGGCTGTATCGGCGCTGCGGTTACACCAGCGTGGCCCAGCGGGTCGCGATGATCAAGAAAATACTGTAATTACAGCGTTTTCCACCCGAACATCCGGTCAACAATGCGCATAGAAATGGTCAGCAAAGCGCTTGGAATACCTGAGGGCCGCGCATGGATTTCAAGTGGCGTGCAATGTGTAGCGGAGGGTTGCGTCGCGGCGCGTACCACCAGATGTGGTGGTGCCTCTGCGAAAAAGCCGCGCGGAGTTCCACTACCGCTAGATGGACGACAGTTTATTAACAATGGACTAAGCCGCATGTGAGTAACTCGTGGGGTAAAAAATATTTTCGCACGTAAGTCGAGGCACAGGACCAACAACGCACTTTGTGGAAAAAAAGCTTCAAGATTCCATCTTGCCGATACGTTCGCGCAATGCTAAAACGTCCCCTCGTTGCGGAAGGAACTCAAGTCATTGTTGGGACCGAATCGCGACATGCAGCGCAGCGGCGCGTAATAGCGTCGCACGAGAGATCCGGACGCCGTGGGGCGCTCCGGAAGACATCTTTTGATCGGACGGCGATCGAACGCAGGCGTGTCGCAGAGGAATGTGGAAAATGAACGAGTTCTCAAACTTCATTCCAACAGAAGTCATGGACGGCTTCAATCGTAGTGTGCTGCGGAGCGTCGGCTTGGGAAGATTGCCTGTCTTCCCCGGATGATGAGTGCACGTCGATTCCTACCGGCTCGGTGCATGATGCATCGGCCCTCCACGTCAGAACCATGACGGTTCACGGACAATTCAATGATTTTCGCCTTAGGCAAGGTAACCCGAAGGAGTCGCCGATGAGTGCCGTCGCGCGCGTCATGGAAGATTTCGCCGCCGTTTCGATGGATCTGCCGAAGATCGTCCCGCAGAGGAATACTGAAAAGGCTCCGCCGACTGAAGTGATCGAGGTGATCGGCCAGGCGCTGCTGGCCCGACTGGGACCGCAGCGCTATGAACTCTGGTTCGGTCGCAAGACGCGTCTGAAACTCGCCGGCGACATGCTGGTGGTCGAGGCGCCCAATGTCTTTGCCGCCAACTGGATCCGCAGCAAATTTATCGAAGATCTCCGCGCAGCGGCGGCCGAAGTGCTGCAGCAGAATATGAAAATCCAGGTGAACGTTGGCAGCCCCGTGGCGGTGGTGGACGCTGACAGCCGGGATTCGGTCGCCGACGGTGCGGACGTTGCCCAGCCAGTGGCGATGCCCGTCCGCTCCGCGGTGCCGTCGTCCAGCGCCGCGCCTTCCGTAACGCTCAATGCCAAGTACAAGCTCGAAGAATTCGTCGTAGGCCCGTCGAACCAACTCGCCTATCACGCCGCGCTGCAGGTCGCGCAGAATCCCGGCACGCAGTACAACCCGCTCTTTTTTCACGGTCACTGCGGCCTCGGCAAGACGCACCTGTTGCAGGGCATCTGCCAGAAATTTGCCCGCCTGCACCCCGGCAAGAAATGGCTCTACCTCACCGGCGAGTCCTTCACGAATGAATTCCTGGAAGCCATCAAGTCTCATCGGACCGACGCCTTCCGCAAACGCATCCGCAATGCCGATCTGCTGGTTATCGACGACGTCCACTTCCTGGCCAACAAACGCGCCACCCAGGAGGAATTTCTGCATACGTTCAACCAGGTCGACGCCTGCGGCAAGCAGATCGTCCTGGCCAGCGATTGCGCTCCCAAGCAGATTCAGGCCCTCTCGGAAAGCCTCACCAGCCGGTTTGTTTCCGGCATGGTGCTGCGGATTGATGCCCCCGATCTCCCGACGCGTCTGGAGATCCTCCGCCGCCGCGTGGCGCGCAACGGATGGAAAGTCTCGGATTCCGTGCTGATGCACGTCGCCCAGAGCGCGGCCTCATCCGTCCGGGAATTGGAAGGCCTGCTGTTTCAGGTGATGGCAGGAATGAGCCTGATCAACTCTGGTTCGCCTGAAGCCGGCGATGTGGTCGCGCAGATCAAGGATCGCACCGCGATGGCGGGCCATGGCGGGGGACCGGTGCAGGTGGATCGGATCGTGCAGGCGGTTGCGGAGTACTTTGCGGTGGGGACGCAGGCGATGATGGGTTCCGGCCGTGAAAAGACGCCCGCCATTGCCCGGGCCATCGCCATGCATCTGGCCCGCCAGCAGTCGGGGATGAGTTTTCCGGAATTGGGCCGGGCGTTCGGCGGGCGGAATCACAGCACCGTCATCGCGGCCTGCCAGCGCGTCGACGCGTTGGTTACAGCCGGCGAACTGCTCTGCTGGAACACTCCTGAAGGGCCGCGGCATCAGGCGATTGCCGACGTGCTTCATGACCTGGAAGCCTCGGTGCGAAGAGGCAAATAAGTCTGGAACAGTTAAGATAGGAACGACGGAGGCGAAGTTCGCCTCCGTTGTTCTGTTTGCCATTTCTCATGGGAGCAATGGGTGTCCATGCTTACGACAAAAATCGGTCTCTTCGGAATCGGCCTGGACGCCTACTGGCCGCAATTCAAGGGCCTCAAAGAGCGGCTGGAAGGTTACGTCGGCGTCGTTAGCGATCGCCTGAAACGTCCCGGCGTCGAAGTCGTCAATCTTGGACTGATCGATACGCCTGAGAAAGCCATGGATGCCGGGCACGCATTCCGCGCCGCGGATGTCGACCTGATTTTTCTTTACGTGACCACCTATGCGCTCTCTTCCACCGTGCTGCCCGTCGTGCGGCGGGCCAAGGTGCCGGTGATCATTCTCAATCTGTCCCCCGAACCCGCCATTGATTATGCGGCATTCAATGCGATGAACGACCGCACCGCCATGACCGGCGAATGGCTGGCCCATTGTGCGGCATGCCCGGTGCCGGAAATCGCCAACGTTTTCAATCGCTCGCATATCCCCTTTCATCAGATTACCGGCATGCTCGGCGATGATCCGCAGTGTTGGCGCGAAGTCGATGACTGGGTGGATGCCGCCCGCGTTGCCAATATCATGGCGCACAATCGGCTGGGTCTGATGGGCCACTATTACGGCGGCATGCTCGACATCTACTCGGATGTCACCCAGCAATGCGCCTTCTTTGGCGGCCACGTCGAACAGATCGAAGTCGATGAACTGGCCGCACTGCGGACCCAGGTCACAGCCCAAGAAATTCAGGAACGCGTCGGCCATTTCCGGCGCACGTTTGATGTTCAGGCGGATTGTTCCGAAGCGGAGCTGCAACGCGCGGCCCGTACATCCGTGGCGCTTGACCGCCTCGTCGAGAGCCACAAGCTCGGATCCATGGCCTACTACTACATGGGCACCGGAAATGCGGCCAACGAAGACGCCATCAGTTCGATCATCCTCGGCAATTCTCTGCTGACGGCGCGCGGCATTCCTGTCGCCGGTGAATACGAAGTGAAAAACGCCCAGGCCATGAAGATCATGGACAGCTTCGGCGGCGGCGGCTCCTTCACCGAGTATTACGCCATGGATTTCACCGACGATATCGTGTTGATGGGACATGACGGTCCCGGCCATATCGCCATCGCGCAAGGCAAGACCAAGGTCCGGCCGCTGCAGGTTTATCACGGGAAGGTTGGTTCGGGGCTGTCCGTGGAAATGAGCGTCAAGCACGGTCCGGTCACGCTGCTGTCGGTCGTTCAGACCGTCGACGGGAAATTGGAATTGCTGGTCGCCCAGGGCGAATCGGTAGCGGGCCCGATCCTCCAGATCGGCAACACCAACAGCCGCTATCGTTTCAGCATTGGCGCCCGCCAATTTGTGAATTCCTGGAATTCCCATGGTCCGGCGCATCACTGTGCCGTGGGCGTCGGCCATATCGCCGACAAGATCGAAAAGCTCGGCTCGCTGCTGAACATGGCGACGATCCGCGTGTGCTAAATCCATGATCATGAGGCGACACGCTGCAGAGGAAGCCGCACTTGAATGTTTTTCGCAAGGAACTCTGCTTAGCTTCTTGCGTTAGATCGCCGGCAATGGGGCCGGGCCCTGGCGGCCGTGGCCGAGGAGCACGCCCAGGCACAGGAGCGAGAATACGCCGAGAAGGATGAATCCCCAGACGTAACTGCCGGTGGATTGCTTGAGGACGCCGAGGACCAGGGGTGGGAAGAATCCGCCGAGACCGCCGGCGGCGCCGACGAGACCGGTCACACTGCCGACACTCTTGGGGAAGTACTCCGGCACAAGTTTGAAGACCGCGCCGTTGCCCAGGCCGATGGCGGCGGCCATACCCAGGGCGCCGATGGTGAAGGTGACTATCATCGGGCAGGCCAGGAAGATGGCCATGAGCGCGGTGAAGGGGAACACGCACAGCAGGATACGACGTCCGCCGATGCGATCGGCCAGCGCGCCGCCAACGGGCCGCATGAGGGTGGCGAGGACGACAAAACCCGCGGTCCGCAGGCCGGCGTCCTGGGCGGTGAGCCCGAAGAGGGATGTGTCCGAGAGGAGCATGGGCAGGCAGATGGCCATCGCCACGAAGCCGCCGAAAGTCAGGAAATAGTAGAGGCTCAGCACCCAGCTCTTGGGATCCTTGAGCGGCAGGAGGAAGTCGCGGAGTTTCTTTTCTGGTCCGCGGCGGGGCGCATTGCGGGCGAAGACCGCGAAGAGAACGAACCATGCTCCGGCGAGTACCGCGAAGGCCCAGAATCCCCATTGCACGCTTAACCAGCCGACGAGCAACGGCGAGCCATAGGCGGCCAACGATTGGCCGATGTTGCCCGCGCCGTAAACGCCCAGCGCCAGACCTTGTTTTTCGGGCGCGTACCAGCCGCTGACAAAGCCCACGCCGACGGAAAAGCTTGCCAGGGCGATACCTAGTACAAAACCGCAGGCAACCAGACCGTAGAAGGTGGTAACGAATCCCATAAGAAACGCCGACAGCGCTGAGACGAACATCACCGCAAGAAAGATGAGCTTGCCGCCGTAACGGTCCGTGAGAATGCCCAACGGAATGCGGCCCAGGCTGCCCAGGAGCACGGGAATGGCAATCGCGATGGTCGCTTGCATGGGGTCGAGGGACATCTGCTTCTTCAGTGTGGGCATCATTGCCGATACGCTGCCGAACACCGCGAAGCAGACGGCAAAGGCACCGGTGCCCAGGGTGAGCTGGAGGGCGCGAGCGCCCGGGACGCTGGTTTCCGGGTTGCCGGTTGGGGCTGCATTCATGACGACCGCTCCATCTTTCGAAGATTCCACAACAATCCCACATTGAGCGCCAGGCAGATCAGACTGGCGCCGGCAGCGGGCCAGATGACGGCGTTGTCGCCGCCGAGGTAGGCGTTCATCGTGGCGGTGAGGAGCCAGAGTTGCATCATCACGATGAGGATGACGATGCACAGGATGCCGTAGACGATCGTCGTGCGTTTCTCGCGTGAAACCGGTGACTTCATACCGTGCTCACTTCCACGCCGGTGGCGTAAATGGAGCCGTCGCGGAGTTGCAAGGTGATGCGCGGCAGCGGACGGCGCGGCGGGCCCGCCAGCGGTCTGCCGTTGGTGCAATCGAATACGCCTTCATGGCATGGGCAGTGGAGCGTGCGGTTTTCTCCGGGCACCACCGCGCAGCTCAGGTGGGTGCATTTCTGGCTGTAAGCGACGAATTCTGTTTCCGAAAGCCGCAGCAGCAGGCACGGGTCATGTTCGGCAGGATAGTTGAAAGTGAGGGTCTGGCCAACGGCGATTTCGTCGATGCGGGCGACGAGCTTCTCGGCCGGGCGCGGCGCGCGAGCGTCGGCGATGCTCTTGAGGCCGATCCACGCCTGGCCCGCGGCGAACGCACAGCTTGTGAGCACCATGAACTTGGTGAAGTCTCGCCGCGCGACGTAATTGTCCTGCTCGGTTTCGACGGGGAAGTCCTGCACCCACGGCGGCGTTCGGCTGTCGGTGGCATCCGCAGGTTGGGAAAGCAGCGGCACGGCGGATTGTTGTGCCTCCTGGACGACTTTGTTCTGCTCTTCGTTCATCACTTGCCCTCCGCGGCATTGGCGAACACGCCGGACATCATCAGGTCGAGGTGGACGGTGCGCTGCGGCGTCGCACCATGCATGGCCGCGGTGACGTCGACCACTTCCGTCAAGCCACCGCGCGGCACCATCATGAGCACCTTGGTTTTGACGAGCTGTTCTCCGAAGCGGAATTCATTCACCGGCCGGCTGCGGGGGCGCAGGGCTTCGATCTCGGCAAATGTGCCGAAGAAGAGGGCCTGGCTGGGGCAGACGGTCGCGCACATCGGCTTCTTGCCTTCGGAAGTGCGGTCGTAGCACATATCGCACTTGGTCATCAGTTCCCAGCCGGCGTTCATCTTCGGCACGCCGAAGGGACAGGCCAGGACGCAGTTGTTGCAGGCGATGCAGCGCGGCTTGCGGGCGCTCTGCACGACGCCGTCCTCGGTTTTCTTGATCGCGTCCGCGGGGCACACCTGGGCGCACGTCGGACTTTCACAGTGCATGCAGATGACCGGCGTGGTCTGCGTGGAGATGCTGCGCTCCACGTATTCCAGGTGAATCATCGGCGTGCCTTTGTGCGTGTCGCACTCGCTGCAGGCCTGCACGCAACTCTGGCAGCCGATGCAGCGGCTGGGGTCGATGAAGAAGTGCTGATTCGATGGCACGGCCATAACTAGACCTCACTGCTGCGGTTCGAGGGTTTTCACATATGCAGGCTCAGATGCCTTTTTCACGCGACATGCGCAGGCCTTGTATTCGGGGATCTTCGATAGGGGATCTTGGGCCGCGATCGTCAGGCGATTGGCAGTCTTGGCGCCGGACCAGTGATAGGGAATGAAAATCGTGTCGGGGCGGATGGTTGCGACCACCTGAGCCTTGAGCGTCACGCTGCTGCGGCGCGTTTCGGCGGTGGCCCAATCGCCGTCCTTGATGCCCAGCGTCGCCGCGAGTTGCGGGTGCATTTCGATGCGCGGCTCGGCGTATTGGTTCACGAGCGGGCCGATCCGCCGCGTCTGCGTGCCGCTGAGGAACTGGCTCACGACGCGGCCGGTGGTGAGGATCAGCGGGTATTCGGCATCGACATCTTCGGTCGGCGGCGAGTAAGCGGCGACGTTGAAATGCGCCTTGCCATCGGGGAAGTAGTAGGGGCCGGCGCCTTTGGCGATGGGATTCCACGTGCCGGGCTCGAAGAGGCGCACGGTTCCCGGATGGTCGATGGGGCGGCCTTGCGGATCTTCGCTGGGGCAGGGCCAGCAGACGCCGAACTGCTTTTCGATTTTTTCGTACGTGATGCCGGAATAATCGCAGACGCCTCCCTTGGAGGCGATCCGCAGTTCCTCGAAAATCTCGCGAGGGGATTGGAACGTGAATCCCTTTTCGCGGCCGAGCGCTTTGGCGATACCCTGAATGAGTTTCCAATCTTCCTGCGCCTCGCCGGGACAATCGACGGCCTTGTTGATCTTGATGACGCGTCCTTCGATCTGCGCGACGACGCCTTCATCCTCCTCCTGCAGACTGCCGGGCAGCACGATGTCGGCATGGCGGGCGGTTTCGTTCAGGAAGAAGTCGATCGCGACGTAGAATTCGAGTTTCTCGAGGCAACGCTGCACGAAGCCGCTATCGGGCAGCGACACCTTGGGATTAAAGCAGAGGCTGAGCAGTCCCTTGATTTCTCCGCGATCGATTTTGCGGAAGATTTCATACGCGTCGACGCCGGGGCCGGGAATCTCTTTTTCATCGACGTCCCAGACCTTGGCGATGTACGCGCGGTGCTCGGGGTTGAAGATATCGCGGCCGCCGGGGAGCTGGTCGCATTTCTGGCCATGCTCGCGGCCGCCCTGGCCGTTGGCCTGTCCGGTGATGGTGGCGTAACCGCAGTTCTTGCGGCCGATGCGACCGCTGGCCAGCACGATGTTGATCGATCCCAGCACGTTCTGTACGCCGTGCGAACTATGTTCGATGCCGCGGGCGTGCATGAGAAAGCTGGTCTTGGCGGTGCCCCACCATTCGGCGGCCTTGCGGATGAGCGGTTCAGCAATGCCGGTGATTTCGGCGGTTTTTGTTGGCGTCCATTCTTTGACGTACTCGGCCACCTTATCGAAACCGACCGTCTGCTTCTCAATGAAATCGCCATCGATCCACTTGTTTTCAATCATCAGGTGCAGCACGCCGGCGAAGAGGGCGGCATCGCGGCCGGGCTTGATCGGCAGGAACAGGTCGCACGTGCGGGCGATGGGGGTGATGCGCGGATCGACGACGATGATCTTGGCGCCCATTTCGCGGGCCTGCCAGACGTAATTGGTGGTGATCGGCGCGCACTCGGCGACGTTGGCGCCGCTGATCCAGACGACCTCGGCCCCGACGATATCGCTCCACGGATTGGCGGCGCGATCGACACCGAACGCTTTTTTGTTGCCGACGCCGGCACTGACCATGCACAGCCGGCCGTTGTAATCGATGAACGGCGTCTTCAAGCAGACGCGGGCGAATTTGCCCATGAGGTAAGCCTTCTCTGTCGTCAGGCTTGCCCCGCTCAGCACGCCGATGGCGCCGTTTCCATAAGCAGATTGGATCCGCTGAATCTCTGCCGCGACTTTTTCGATGGCTTCCTGCCGACCCATGGGTGAAAAGCCGCTGGGTGATTGCGGATCGCGGCGGATGGCTTTGAGCAACCGATCCGGATGCGCACCTTGCAGATATCGTTTGACGCCTTTCGGACAGAGCATGCCGCGGTTGAAGGGGAATTCTTCCCACGGCTCGAAGCCGATGACGTCATTGCCTTTGACTTTGAGCTGGATGCCGCACTGCTGGCCGCAGAAGCAACAGTGCGTCTTGACGAGTTTGTCGGGCACGATGGCAGTATCGGTGCTCTGGCCGTGCATGAAGGCCAGGTGCGGCCCGAAGAAATCGATGATCTTCAGTTCGTCGACCGGTAGCGTTGCCATAACTCGTCTTCCTGTCTCACTTGGCGCTGCAGGAAAAAACCTGCCGATGCCTTGCCACTAGATCTACTGCCAGCGCTGCTGGCCGGTACTTGCGGCCCGGAGTTCGCCTTGCGCCAAGGCCAGCAAAGCGCGGCGGCACTTGGGGCAGATTTCCTGGTAATGAATCGCATCGCTTTCGGGCGACGGCCGGAGCGCGTAATTGAACCCGAGTTGCTTTTCGACCGTGACCAGATCACGCACCTGCATCAGGGACGCGAACGGTTCGCCGCAGCGCTTACAGCAGGCCTGTTGCGTGCGCTGGCCGATATCCTTATAGAACGCCACGCCCAGCTGGGCCGGGCGCTGGAAAATATGGAAGAACTTGCCGAACGGCAGCCACAGCAACGTGAATATCACCGTCACGGCGTGGAGGATCGCCAGAAAGTCGTAGGCGTATCCTTTCATCCAGGTGTAGCTGGCCGTGAGCATCAGGCCGGTGATGCTGATGGCGAAGAGCAGAATCAGCGGCAGAAAATCCTCGCCGAACTGCTGCACAGCCGCGGCGCCGTGGTCGCGCATCCGCCGGTACATCGCGATCATTACGCCCGCGATCACCAGGATTGCCGCCCACACGAGCCCGTGGAATAAGATGAACGCCTTGAGCGATTGAATGGGGAATTCGTCCATGCCGAAGCCGAAAACGTAGACGCGGTAGCGATCGAGGTGGCCCGGGACGGTTTCAAAGTGAATCCAGCCGAAGACCAGCGGGAACGTGATCGCCACGGCGATCAGGCAGCCCCACATGATGAGCCAGTGCGCTCCCCAGCGGGCGCGACCCCGGCGAAAAATGAAGGCGTTGAATACGAACGTTAGCACGAGCCGCTGGCACCACACCGCCAGGTTTCGCATCAGAAAACGCGGACTTAGAAATACCTGCCAGCCACGTTTGAAATACATGGCCGTCGGCGGCCGCTGCAGCCACATCGCATAACGGTAGATGATGCCGAACGTGGCAAAGACGGTAGCGAACGTGTAGGCCACCAGTGCCGCATCGAAGTGCGCCAGGCTTCGCGAGCCCATTCCGATTGCGACGAGCAGGACGCCCGCGGCGAAGGTGCCCCACGCGGCGGCTTTCAGTTTTTCTGCGCGAATCCGCATGCGCCTGACCCTCATTTGACCCGTTTCAATCCCAGTCTCACCAGCCGGTCGCCGGATTCGCAGAGCGGGTACGTCGGATTGCTGTCTTTCAACAAGGCGGAAATGGTCACCTTGGCAAACTCTGCTTCGATCATAGCCATGGCTTCATCCACGCGCCGATGCAAAGAACATAATTTTGTGCCGTGAGACTTCAGGCCCAGGGGGCAGGTCTTGATGCGCGCCATCGGATCGACGGCGTTGAGGACATCGAGAATGGTCACATGCTGCGGGTCTGCTTCCAGCGAGACACCGCCGCCGACGCCGCGTTGCGATGAGACGATGCCGGCGCGGGCGAGCGATTGCAGGACGCGGATGAGATAGCCAGCTTTGGATTTGGTGCCATCGGCGATTTCGCGAACCGTCCAGACATTGCCGGGGTGATCCGCCAGCCAGACCACGGCGCGCATGCCATATTCCGCTGCGTCAGAAAACATTTTCATTCGTTGAACTCCGCGTCAGAAGCCATCCCGGCAGATACATTTCTTAAAACAGACCCGCAGGTATTGTATTCCAGTATAATAGAGTGTAAGATTGCACGCAATAACTCTTTTCTAAATTGTGAGGTCCCTATGGCTCATGTTTCCACTCCCTGCGAACCGGCAGTTCTCTCTCCCGAAGCGACCGTCGGCGGACTCGTCGCCGCCAAGCCCGGCCGCTCTCGCATTTTCGAGCAACTGGGCATCGACTATTGCTGCGGCGGAAAAGTCGCCCTCGCGGTAGCCTGTGACAAGAAGGGGCTCGATACCAACACCGTCATCCAGATGCTGGCGGCCTTTGATTCGCTGGGTGCGGCGCCGGCCGAAGCGGTCGATCCCGCGGGCATGACGCTCGCCGCCCTGGCCGACCACATCGAGCAGACCCACCACGCATATCTGAAGACCGAACTGCCACGCCTTGATTTCATCACGGAAAAGGTCTCCCGTGTGCACGGTGACCATGATCCGCGCCTCGCCGAGATGCGCACCGCATTCGTCGGGCTGTCGCAGGAAATGCTCAGCCACATGCAAAAGGAAGAGCATATCCTGTTCCCGATGATCCGCCGTCTCGAACAGTCCCGCAACGCGTCCATTCTGCACTGCGGAACGCTGGCCAATCCCATCCACCAGATGGAATCCGAACATGATTCGGCCGGCGGGGCCATGGCCCGCATGCGCGAACTGACGGACAATTTCACGCCGCCGGCATGGGCGTGCAACACGTACCGCGCCATGCTCGACGCACTGGCTCAGCTTGAACGCGACCTGCACCAGCACGTGCACAAAGAAAACAACGTGCTCTTTCCGCGTGCCTTGGAATTTGAACAGTCGCTGGCGCCCACCGCAGGTTCGCTTTGACGACCCAACGTCAGGCAGCGTTCATGAAAGGAAAGTTTCGATGTCTGTGCAATTAGGCGCCAAGCCCCTGGCCGATTTCGATCAGCCGATCGACTTGCTGATGGACTGCCATCGTCGCGTCGAACGATTTCTCGCGACGTTGCTTAATGTAGCCCAGAACGCGACGCAGGGGCGATTGGAGCCGCAGCACCGCGAGTCTCTGGCCACGGCGCTGGAGTATTTCACGCGAGCGGCGCCTCGGCATACTGAGGATGAGGAACGCTCGCTCTTTCCGCGCCTGCGGCAAAGCGGCGATCCCCGAGCCGCCGCGGCGCTGGCGCGCATTGAAAGGTTGGAGGCCGATCACCGGCTTGCTGATACCGCCCACCGCCGCATCGAAGAGCTCGGCCGTCTCTGGCTGGCGCGGGAACATTTGTTGCCGGAGCAGGTTCAGGAATTTGCGGATCTCGCCCGTTCGCTGATCGCACTCTATCGTGAGCACATCCGGTGCGAAGATCAGGAACTCTTTCCGATCGCCCGGGAGGTGCTGTCGCAGGAGGTTCTGCTGGAAATCGGCAAGGAGATGAAACTGCGCCGGGCCCAGGATCGCGGCAGGCCCGGAAGTCGTTGCGCAGAACGACGCTCAAACCTGGACGCCACAGTGCTCGCCTGATGAACAATCGCGTGGGGCGTCGCGATTGAAGCGTGATCAAGTTCAGCAGGCGCCCGTCGGGCTCAGTCTTGCCGTGCGATTTGCTCGCAGGCCCAGCTCCACGCGGCCACCGTGCGCGGAAAACCCACCGTGTTCATTCCCAGCAGGATCGCCTGTTCGATCTCCGCGATCGACGCACCCGCCTGGAGCGCCCGGCGGACGTGACTGCGCAACGCCGATTCCAGCCCTCCGCCGACGCAAATGCCGATCTTGATCAGCTCGCACCCTTTGCGGTCCAGCGGGCCGGTATCAGCAACCGCCGCCGCGATCTGCTCGTGAGCGGCCCCGAGTTGGGGAAATCGACCGACAAATTTTTTGTAGGTGCCGGGGAGTTTTCCTGTCTTCTTCTTGGCGGGCATGGCAAACCTCCATCATGAGCGAGCCGCCGGCCATCATAACCGCAACGACGACTCCATCACGCGGTGGGTCCGCTGAAATGTCGCCATTGTGGATGGGGGAAAGAATCTCGTGTTTCCGCGCTCCGCAGCCCGTGCCGGCCCATCGGTGAAGAAAAGCGAAAATCAAGATAACGACAGTCGTACTTATTGGTCTTTTGTGCATCTCCTCCTGCGAAGCGTTGCCAAAAACGGCTGATGTGTGACGATGATGGGACATTGTGAGGATCATATGCTGCACTCAAGATCGATGTGCGAAGGAAACGGCAAAGCGACGCCACCTGTTAACCTCGCCATATCAGATCGTTCTCCTGTACCATCCCATGGCCCTTCAAAGGAGGATGTATGAAAAGCCACCGCAAAGAACTCTGGTTCAACATTCCCTCGCGGCGGGGATTTGTGAACATCACGTCCGAGGTGCAGGCGGCCATCCATGAAAGCGGGATCAGGGAAGGGCTGGTGCTGGTCAATGCCATGCACATTTCCGCCAGTGTTTTCATCAACGATCACGAGAGCGGATTGCTCGAGGACTGGGAGACGTGGCTGGAAAAGCTTGTGCCGGAGAAGCCGTATTCGCAGTATCGTCACAACGATACCGGCGAAGACAATGCCGATGCTCATTTGAAGCGCACGATCATGGGGCGAGAGGTCGTTTGCGCGATCACGGCGGGGAAGCTTGATTTTGGGCCGTGGGAACAGATTTTCTATGGGGAATTTGACGGCATGCGGCGGAAGCGCGTGCTGATCAAGATTATTGGGGAATAACTGCCCTATTGCGTGCAGTGTAGCGTGCCCGTCATGGTCGTGATGGCTTGGCCCAGCAGATGGACGCGATCGCTGCGGAGTTCGAGACGGAGTTCACCGCCTCGGGCGGAGAGTTGCCGAGCGACGAACGATTTGCGGCCGGTCTCGGTTGCCCAGTAGGGGACGAGCGAGCAGTGGGCTGAGCCGGTAACCGGATCTTCGGCGACGCCGGCCTGCGGGGCGAAGAAGCGGCTGACGAAGTCGATGCCTGGTTCATCAGCCGGCGCCGTGATGGTAACGCCGACGGGATGCCAGGTGGCCAGCACCGCGAGGTTGGGCCTGCAGGTGCGTACCTGCTCGGCCGTGGGCAGACGCAGGGTGAGATTCATCGGTGCTGTGCCGATGGGGGTTACGGGACCCGCGATCCGCAACATGGCCGCCGCATCGGGTGGAAGGGGTGCGGGTTGTGACGGCGTGGCGGGGAAATTCATCTCGATCCATCCCTGCGTGCGGCGGTGGCAGATCAATTCTCCGCTGGAGCGGGTGATGAAACGGATGGGCTGATCGTGCGGGACGGCGTTGGATTCCCAAAGGGCGTGAGCGGCGGCGAGCGTGGCGTGGCCGCAGAGCGGGACTTCGCGCGTCGGCGTAAACCAGCGAAGCTCGAAGCGTTCATCGTCGAGACGGCGCGGGAAGGCGGTTTCGGCAAGATTGAATTCGGCAGCGATCGATTGAAGCAGCGCATCGGGCAGTGGCGCACTCAGCGGCACAACGGCTGCGGGGTTGCCGGCGAAAAGCGTTGCTGCAAAGGCATCGATAACGGAATATTGCATGGCATCCTCTGGGCATGGGTATTCTGCATGGGCAGGATACGGCGGCGCGGTTTGTTGTTGAAGCGAATTGGCGTTGCGACATGTTTCGACTCCGGCCTATGATGCCCGTCAACGATTCTGACCGGAAGGAAATGCGATGAAAGTGCTTAGTGCGAAACTCAAGGCGCCGTGGCAGGTGCGGCTGGATGAGGTGGAATTGCCGGATGTGCCGCCGGTGGGGTGGGTGCGGCTGCGGGTGGAGGCGTGCGGGATTTGCGGGACGGATCTGACGGCGGCGGAGCAGAATTCCGAGTGGTCGCCGTTCGGGCATGAGATTGCGGGTGTGATCGAGGTGGTCGGGGCGGAGCTGCATCATCTGAAGGTGGGGCAGAATGTGACGGTGGAATCATCCAGTTTTTGCGGAGATTGCGAACTGTGCCGGGCGGGGCGGGTGGATCTGTGCAACAAGGTGCCGACGTTTTGGACGCAGCCGGCGATGGGGTTTTCGCAGCGGATGATGGTGCCGGCGCGCTCGGTGGTGCCGTACGAAGGGCTTTCGGCGGCGGTGGCGTGTCTGGCGGAACCGGCGGGGGTGGCGTTCGACATGATCAAGACGGCGGGGATTCAGGGCGGGGATCGCGTGGCGGTGATCGGGCCGGGCCCGATCGGGTTGATGGCGGCGGCACTGGCGGTTCGCGGCGGAGCCAGCCGGGTGGTGGTGATCGGCCGTCCGGGCAATGATGCGCGGCTGGCGGCTGCGGCGGCGATGGGGGCCGAGGCGCTGACGGTCGATGGCGATCTTTCGCAGCAGAAAAATCTTACGCAGGCGTTTGAGCATGTGCTGCTGACGGCGCCGGTGCAGTTGTTGCCGGCATCGCTTTCGTTGCTGACTTACGGCGGGGAACTGACGTATATCGGCATCGGCAAAGGGCCGGGGATCATCAGCTTCGATGCCAATGATTTTCATTTCCGCAAGCTGCAACTGCGGTCCAGCTTCGCCAGTCCAGCGATTTACTATCCGCAGGTGCTGCGGCTGCTGCGGGCGGGTGTGATCCCCGGCGAAGCGATGATTTCGCACCGGTTCGGCCTGAAGGAGATCGGCGCGGCGATGCAGTTGTATCGTGATAAGAAATCCACGACGAACAAGATCGTCATTCTGCCGGCATAATGCGATCCCCGGAGCCCCGCCCGGAAGGGCGCGGGCTCAGACGCGTCCCAGCAAATCCCCTCCCCCGTTGATTTCTCGTCTCCAAAACGCCCCCGGATGATCCGGCAAATATTTATAGAGTAGATACCGCAAATGCCGCATCGTCCGCACCGCCGTCTCATCCTGCCCATGCGAGAACCACGGTTTACCGCGCGTCCCACTGGCCTTCGCCAGCAGATAGCCGAGAAGACTTTTGAGCGTGTCGCGCACAAATTCCATTTCGAGGGCCGAGCGCCACGCTATTACGACATGCAGGTGCGTGAGATTCGCAGAAATACCGTAGGGTTCCCAGTTTCGTTTGCCGCAAATCTCCTGGACGTAGTCGATGATGGCGTGTTGCTGGTGCGTGTGGATGAGCGTCGGCGGATGTTTGGCAAGGCGTTTGCGATGAATGGCCAGGTGTTCAGAACGTATGCGGACGCCTTGCTCGCCGTGCTGTATCCAGCCGCGGGGATGGTCGGCGTTCCATGAGCGGTACGTGTGGTAGGTGAAGTGGTAGACGGGCATGTTGGATCTCCGGATGAGGGATGTATTTTGGTTTTCGGGCGCGTAAGCCCGCGCCCTTCCGGGCGGGGCTACGGCGGGGCTACGAGTTCTTCTTATATCAACTCCTCCAACTGATCCACCAATTCGGCGAAACGGGTGAGGGCGGTTTCGACCGGCGTCGGTTGTTGCATGTCGACGCCGGCGCCGCGGAGGAGGTCCAGAGGCCATTTGCTGCAGCCGCCTTTGAGGAAGCCGAGGTAGTCGTTGAGTTCCTGTGTGCCGCCGGTGAGGACGCGGTGGGACAGGGCGATGGCGGCGGAGAGGCCGGTGGCGTATTTGTAGACGTAGAAGGCGCGGTAGAAGTGGGGGATGCGGCAGCATTCCATCTCGAGTTCCTTGTCGATGACGAAATGGCTGACGTCGCCGGGCTTGTCGCCTTCGGCGCCGAAGTAGGCGGAGAGCAGTTTGCGGTACTCGCTGCGGAGCAGGTCGACGGTGAGCGGTTCGCCTTTTTCGACCAGTTCGTGGGAGATCTTTTCGAACTCGGCGAACATGGTCTGGCGGATGATGGTGCCGCGGATTTCGTCGATGGCGTGGTTGATCAGGTACGCGCGTTCCTTGCGGGTCTTCACGCGGTCGAGCAGGTGCGTGAGCAGTAGCTGTTCGTTGAAGGTGCTGGCGACCTCGGCGACGAAGATGGTGTAGTTGTAGTACTGGTAGGGTTGGTTGGCGGCGGAGTAGTGGGAGTGCATGGAGTGGCCGGCCTCGTGGGCGAGGGTGAAGACGTGGTCGAGCACTTCGGGCTGGTAGTTCATGAGGATGTAGGGTTGGCCGTCATAGCCGCCGGAGGAGAAGGCGCCGCTGCTCTTGCCCTGGTTGGGATAGCGATCGCACCAGCGGGCGGTGGTCAGGCCGCGGTTAAGCTCGCGGCAGTAGTCATCGCCGAGGGGGGCGAGGGCGTCGACGACCATTTGCACGGCGTCGTCCCAGGCGTAGTGCGTATCGATGCCGCTGACGATGGGCACATAGGTGTCGTACGCACGGACATCGGCAATCTTGAGGGCCTTGCGGCGAAGGGCGAGGTACTTGTGATTCGTCGGCAGGTGCTTGCGGACGGCGGCCAGGAGGTTGTCGTAAACGCTGACGGGAACGTTGTCGTGGAAGAGGGAGGATTCGCGGGCGCTGGGGTAGCCGCGGACTTTGGAATAGTAGACATCCCGCTGGACGGAGGCGTTGTAGCTGGCGGCGAGGGAGTTCTTGTGGGCTTCATATTGAGCGTAGTAGGCGTCGAAAGCTTCTTTGCGGACGGCGCGTTTGGGGGAGTGGAGGAATTTGGCGAACGACGAATGGCCCAGCTCGATGCTGACGCCTTTTTCATCCTGGATGTTGCCCCACTTGAGGTCGCTGTCGGTGAGTTGGCGGAAGATCTGGTTGGAGGCTTCGGCCATCTGTCCGGACATGGCGAGGAGTTGTTCTTCCTTGGAGCCGAGGGTGTGGGGGCGGTAGCGGATGATGCGTTCGAGGGCGAGTTTCCAGTTGGCGAGTTCCTTGGCCTTGATGAGCTGTTGGACCTTGGCGGGGGGGATGGCGAGGATTTCGGGGCGGATCCAGGAGGCGGCTTCGGCAGCGTTGGTGGCGACGTGCTGGTAGCGGCCCTTCATGCGCAGGTAGACGGAGCTGGCCTGGTCTTCGGAGGATTTGAGGAAGGCGTAGTTGCCGAGGCGTTCGCCGAGACGGTCGAAGTTAGCATCGAACTGGAGGAGTTCGGCGAGGGTCTTGGCGGAGGCGGCGAGCTTGCCTTTGTACTTGGCATACGCGGCGATTTGGGATTCCCATTTCTGGAAATCTTTTTCCCAGGCGGCGTCGGAGGGGTAGAGCGAGTCGAGGTTCCACTGGTCGGCCAGCGGGACATCAGAACGTTTGGGCAGCGTTTTGGATTTGGACTTTTTGGAGGTCTTGGCCATGAGAAATCCTTTTTGTTGGAATGGGCGGATTGTAGGGGAGAGATGAGGAATTTGGTAAGCGGGCAGGGGGGTAAATTGGGAATTGAGTGGGGAAGGTGTGATTTTGCAAGGGATTTTGCGTTTATTCAAAAAGAAACTGCGATCTTCCCCACAATTCCTACGATTTTTCCTAGATTTGCATGATTTTCGAGGGAGAAGGGCTTGGAGTTCAAGCTTTAGCTTGGGTGTTAGTCGGGGGGGCGAGGTGGTTGGTTCCTGAGCTGAACAAGCTAAAGCTTGAACTCCATACCTTACAGGTCCCATGTTTTTCCGTAGTCGAGAACGGGATAGGTCTTCCATATGTGTTGGGCTGCTTCGCGGCCTATATGTTCCAGGTAGGCCGAGGCGCTACTCCAGGGCCAGTCTTGCCAGCGTTCGACGTAGCCGTGCTTAACGGGATTATGGTGGGTGTAGTTGAGGGAGGCCCAAAAGTGGCGATCCGAGCGGATGGCGCGTTCGACGGAGTTGTGCCAGACCTTCCGGCCGCGAGTGTGGTCCTCACCGTTCCATTGGTGGCTGATGCGTCCGTGGAGTTGCCCGAGGGAGATGAGGAGGGCCTTGATCTGGTCTGTCTGGACCAGCACGTGGTAATGATTGGGAAGGATGCACCATGCGAAAGTGTTCTGGGCGTATTCTTCGCAGAGTGCCAGCAGGCTGGATTCAAAGGTGCTCATGCGCTCGAGAGAGTGGGCGATGATGGGGACGTGTTCGTAACAGGCGGCGGTAATGAAGAATCGGTGGGTGCCTTGAGGAAATTGGTGGGGTGGAGAGTGCCAGGGGCGGTGGGTGGCGAGGCGGGAGGCGAGAAGGGCGGATTGTTCGTTGGGGGTGAGTTTGCGCCAGGTGTACATGGCAGGGCCTTTGGGTGGAGCGAGGTGAGGTGGGGACGACGATGCAACCTAAAGGTTGAACTCCAAACTAAATGATTTTTTCACTGCGCATCCAGTCGATGAAATTTTTCAGGCCTTGTTCGACTTGGACGCGGGGTTCGTAGCCGAGGAGTTTGCGGGCTTTGGAGACGTCGGCGTAGGTGATCAGGGGTTCGGTGGGGGGGGTGGGGGTGTCGACGATCTGGGCTTTCTTGCCGAGGATTCTTTCGAGGACATCGATGAAGCGGAGATTCTCGACGGGGTTGGAGCAGCCGAGGTTGATGATTTCGAAGGGGAAGGGTTTGTCGAGCGCGAGGATGAGGCCGGCGACGATGTCGTCGATGTAGGTCCAGTCGCGTTTGATGTGTCCGGCGTTATACAAGGTGAGGGGTTTGCCGCCGAGGAGGTCGAGAGTCCACTGCCAGGGCATCATGTCGGGCCGGCCGTGGGGGCCGTAGACGTTGAAGAAGCGGACGATGGTGGTGGGCATTTTCCAGAGGTGGTGGTAGCAATGGGCCATGAGTTCCATGGCGCGTTTGCTGGCGGGGTAAGGGGCGAGGGGGCGGTCGGCGGCGGCGGTTTCGACGAAGGGGACGGGCGTGGAGGTGCCGTAGACGCTGCCGGTGCTGGCGATGACAAAGCGGGGGTTGGAGGTTTGGCGGCCGGCGTCGAGCAGGTTCATGGTGCCCTGGACGTTGACGTGGCCGTAGACCAGCGGGTGCTGCATGGAGTAGCGCACGGCGGCCATGGCGGAATTATGGGAGACCGCATCGGGTTGATGCTGCTGAAAAATTTTGAGGAGGCCGGCATCATCGCGGAGGTCGCCTTCGATGAAGGTGAAGTTTTTGTCGCCGAGGAGATCGCGGAGGTGGCGGTCTTTATGGATGCGGGCGTAGTAGGGGTCGAAATTGTCGTGACCGATGACGGTGTCGCCGCGGTCGAGGAGTTTGCGGGCGAGTCGCGAACCAACGAAGCCGGCGGCGCCGGTGACGAAAACTTTCATGCGTTTCTCCTTGGGCGGCTATCTTAACCACGATGGCGCGACGATACGATGGTGCGAAAACGGAAAATGAAAGATGGAGGGGGCAAGGCGATCAGGCGCGGGATTGGAGCTGGCGGATCCAGTCCGGGGTGGCAGCGATATAGGTTTGGAGGTGCTTGGCGCGTGAGGCGTAGTACCAGCCAGCGAGACCCTGGGCGACGATCGTGCCGAGGATCAGACCGCCGTAGACGGCATAGGTGATGACGCGGTAAAGCTGGTCGATGGAGCCGAGCATGGAAGCGACCTGGGGATCGGCGCCGAGTGCGGATTGGATTTCGCTGGTGGCCTTGCCGACGGTGAGGATGCAATAGAGGGCGTAGACAATGAGGATGCCGGCGAGTGCGAACTGGTTGAGGGCCAGGCGGCGGGGCGCGCGAAGGTCGAAGCGGCGAAGCATGGCGACGCCTTGAAAGGCGTTCCAGGCGACGACGCCGAGGGCAGCGCCGAGGATGAGACCGGTGAGGCTGAAGACGCCGGAGAGAATGGTCAGTCCGGCGAAGATGGCGGAGAGCCAGGCATCGGTGTTGGCGACGGAGATGGCCCGCCGGATTTTTTTCTGGCGGCGCGTGGCATCATCGAGCTGCGCGAGATGCTCCGGGGTAAGCGGGCCGGCATCGGGCGCGACGAAGATGGGCGGTTGGAGGGGAAAGGCGGTCATATCAGGTTTATCGGGCGGAAGGGGGAGGGGATTTATGCGATTTCGACATAATTTGCGCGCTGGGGAGAGCGGAAAAACGATGAACGTTGAACGATGAACGAGGAAGGGGGATGTCAGTTCGGCTTTTCCGGGGTGATTCCGGCGAAGAGCAGTCGGGCGAAATTTTTCCACGATGCTTCGGTCGTGGGGGGGGCCTTCTTTTCGGCGGCCTGTTTTGCGGCAGCGGCGATGAAGGCAGCGGCGGAGATGTTTTTGCGGGCGGGAAGGTTCAAGTCGCGGGCGAGTGCTGCGGCGAAGACGAGGAAAGACGCGTGATCGTGGACGGTTTCGGGGTCGGCCGGGGCGTACTTGCCGGAACGAATGGCGGTTTCAATTTCGCGCACGGCCATGACTTCTTCGAGATGCGCCTGATGGCCGCGGGACGTTGCGGGGGCGGAGGATGCACGAGCGGCCGCGGTGGAAGGACTGTTATCGGTGCAGGTGGGAGGGGGCTCGCCGACAATGGCGGGGCTGTCGGCGGAGACCTTGCTGCCACAGGAAGGGCAGACGGCGTATTCGGAGAAATCAAACACTTCGCCGCAGGGGCAACGGACGAAACGATGTGCGGTGTCGATTTTCGGAACGTCGGTGAAGGCTCTATCAGCCATGGGTTTCTCCGGTGCGAGTTGACGGCAGGTCATTCGCGATGCCGCGTTGGTGCCGCGGCGGGCGAGGAAATCGGCGACCTGTGAGCGGCCAAACGGCATCATCAATTATAGCGAGTGTACCCGATGTGGATACCACGAAAAAAGCGTCGAGAAGCTAATTCACCGGCGGCAAGCCAAAGCAGTTTTGCGGATCGAGTTCGGTCTTCAAGCGACGCAGGAGGTCATCATCGCGTGCAGGCGTGCCGGGGAAATTTCCTTGTGTGGCGAGGATGGTGACGTCGCGGGCGCGGGCAATTTCCCTAAGCTGCGTCCAGAAGTTTGATGCGTCGCTGGTTTTCACGCTGCCGCGAATGATGCCGGCGGCGGCCTCGGCGACCAGCCAGCTTTCGCCGGTCTTGGCAGCAAGCGCTTCCACCTGCTCCATCAGCGGGCAGACCTGCGAGGAGAGGGCGTGGATGCGGAAGCCGACATCGGCGGCGGGTTCGGTGGTCAGCCACAAGCGGAGGCGTCCGGCTTGGGCAGCGGTTTGGGAGATTGCCTCGATGTTGCGAGCCTCGTTGAGATTTCGCACGGCCTGCACTTGGGCGGTGCAGACTTCCGGCCGGCCGAGGAATCCGATGACCAGGATGGCGGGGCTGGCGGGAAGTTGAAGGGGATTGGCGCGGAAGGATCTTCCGCCAATCATTTCGACATAGGCGGGAACGGTTGCGGATTGCAGCGTAGCGGCGAGGAGGGTTTCGGCCTGGGGGTAGCTGTCGCAGAAGAAAAGCACGCACTGTTCGTCGGCGGGGCGGGCGTACGTTCGCAGCGTGACTTCGGCGATCGCGCCGAGCGATCCGCAGGCGCCGATCATCAGGCGGTTGGTTTGATACCCGGCGGAATTTTTCACGGTGCGGCCGCCAGCGCGGATGAGCGTGCCGGCGGAGTCCACCCAGCGCATGCCGAGCACGAGCAGGCGGTAGTCGCCGCAGCCAAAGCGCAGTGGGCCGAGAGAGTTTGTGGCGATGAGGCCGGCGATCGTGCGATGGCCCGGCGACCTGCCACCGGGCGCGGGCGGATCGATGGGCAACCATTGGTTGTGCCACGCCAACTGTTTTTGCAGGGATTCAAGGGTGATGCCGGCCTGGACGGTGACGGTCATGTCGGCAATCGCATGTTCGAGCAACTTGTTCATGCGCAAGGTTGAAATTGTTTGCACGGGGCGTACGGCATCGAAGCGCGTCAGGGGAAGGGAATTGGAACCGGTCAGATGAATTTGCGTTCCAGTCTGGGCTGCAGCGGCGATCGCTGCGGAAAGCTCATCAGGGGTGGTCGGTCGCTTCGGTTGTGCGGCGATTTCTGTCATGAGGGAAAACGCTCCTAGCAGATGCCCGGCGCGCGGGCTGAATGACCTAACTACTGCGGCACGTGGCGCTGGGGATGCTCGAGGTCTATCGTCACACCGTCACGCGGCAGCACTTTGAAGGGGTTCATTTGATCGTCGGTCACTAGCGCGCGGCGAATACGGTGCATGGCGTGGAGGTCGTCGGGGGAGAACATGTCGCGCATGTAAGGGAGTTTTTCGATACCGACGCCGTGTTCGCCGGTCACCGTGCCGCCGACGCTGATGCAGAAGCGGAGAATCTCGCCGGAGGCTTCGAGCGTGCGTTGCACGGCGGCGGGATCATTTTCATCGTACATGAGGACGGGGTGCACGTTGCCGTCGCCGGCGTGAAAGACGTTGGTGATCTGAAGGTGGTGGCGGGTGCAGATTTCGGCAATTTTGGCGATCACCATCGGCAGTTTGCTGCGGGGGATGCAGGCATCCTGCGTGCAATAGCTGGGGCTGACGCGTCCGATGGCGGCAAAGGCGCGGCGGCGGGCGGACCAGAGCGCGTCGCGCCGGGCGGGATCGCTGCCGCGTTGAATATCTGTGGCGTTATTTTTTCGGGCCAGTTGCTCGATGTGGTTCATGTCTTCTTCAAGGCCGATTTCGGGACCGTCGACTTCGATCAGCAGGAGCGCCTGGGCGGACCGGGGGAAGCCGAGATGAAACGCATCTTCGACGATGCGGATCATGGCGCCATCCATCATTTCGAGGGCGGCGGGAATGATGCCGGCGGCGATCAGGTCGGCGACGGTCTGGCAGCAGTGCTGCGTGGAGTCGAATATCGCCAGGGCGGTGCGGAAGGCACGCGGCTTGGGGATCAGTCGGCACCAGACGCGCGTGATGAGGGCGAGTGTGCCTTCGGTGCCGCAGATCAGGCCGGTGAAATCGGGGCCGATGTCATGGCCGTGGGGGCCGCCGAGGACGTGGATGGAGCCGTCGGCGAGGACGACTTCGACGCCGAGGATGTGATTGACGGTGACGCCGTACTTGAGTGTGTGGAGTCCGCCGGCGTTGGTGGCGACGTTGCCGCCGATGGTGCTGGCGCGCTGGCTGGAGGGATCGGGGGCGAAGTGCAGTTGCGCGTCGGCGATGGCGTCGGACAGGCGGAGATTGAGCACGCCGGCATCGACCAGGGCCCAGCGGTTCCGTACGTCGATCTGATGAATGGTTTTCATCCGCGCGGTGCTGACCTGCACGCCGGGGGTTACGGCGACGATGCCGCCGCAGAGCCCCGTGCCGCTGCCGCGCGGGAGAACCGCGAGGTGATGGCGGGACAGAATTTTCAGAATTTCGCTGACGTGCTGCGTATGGGTGGGAAACACGACTGCCAGCGGGCGGGCGCGGGGGATGGTGAAGCCGTCACATTCGTACACCACAAGCTCATCGGGGTCGGCGATGATTCCGCCGGGCCCCAGGAGGGTGCGCAACTGGGCGAACGCTTGCTGAACTTCGGTCGCGAAAGGTTCGGCAGTCGCATTCACGGGGCGTTACTCCGTCTTATCGCTGCCGGCGACCCACGGAATACTGAGCACAGCGACGATGCCCGCAAAGATACACACGCCCACGAGGGCCGTCACTATCGCAATCCACATGGTTTGTTCTCCGAGTCTCTGGCCACTGACTGCCGGCCACTAGCCACTTTCCCAATCACTTGAAACCTTTTGGTCCGCCGTCCTTGAAATATTTGTCCTGCAGGGCCTTGGACAGGTTGACGCCGTTGATGTTGGCGAGCGTGCAGAGCCACGCAAAGACGTCGGCGAATTCCTCTTCCTTGTTCTTGTGGTCGATGTCCTGGAGGGCAGAGGCGAGTTCGCCGACTTCTTCGATGAACCACATGTACGTAGCGGGCGTACCGCGCTCGGCGTCGCGTGCGCCGTATTTATCCTTGATGTGCTGCTGAAATTCTTGAATCGTCATCGTCATCTCTATCTCCAAAATGCCGCCCGCGAATTCTACCCACGCACCCACCCTCCCCGCTACCACGTGATTGGCAAACAACTACCACCGAGTCACCGAGACACAGAGCATCCACAGAGGTCGATCTTGATATCATTTAGAGAAAAGGCTCCGCCCGTTCTGAATTCCGAATTCTGAACTCTGAATTCCTATTTGATCCACTTCTTTGCTGGCGAAGTTGGGGCCAGGTCTACCGCCTTCTTGGCGGCGGCGCTGGCGCCGTCCGCATCGCCGGATTGGCCGGCGGCTTCGGCGAGTTCTTCCCAGAATTCGGGGACGCGGGGTTGCAGATTGGCAGCATCGCGGAAGTAGGCGACGGCCTGCGCCGGATTGCCGCGGGCCATTTCGATTTGCCCCATCAACTGATGATTGATCGCGTTGTAGGGATTGATGCGAATGGCGCGATAGGCCGAGCTTTCGGCCTCGGCCAACTGCCCCTCGGCCTGGAAGAGCGAGGCCAGTTTCCGCGGGATGCGTTCATCCCTCTGCTCGTGGCGCTGCATCTCGGAAAGCTGGCCGATGGCCTTCTGATTGTCTTTCCGGAGCAGATAAATGCCGGCCAGATTCGAATAGCTGGTGTTATCCAGCGGGCGCAATTCCTGCAGTTTCAGGAACCACTTTTCGGCGGTAGTGTAATCCTTGTCCGCCATGGCGAGCAGGCCCAGAACGCGGAATGCCAGCGGCCGATTCGGATCATCCTTGATGACGCCTTCGAGCATCGCCCGGGCCTTCTCCTTTTCCTTGGCCTGATTCAGCACGACGCCCAGGAGTTCCCGCGCCTTGAGGTTCTTCGGATCAATTTCCAAGGCCTTTTCCAACTGTGCGCGCCCTTCCTTGGCTTTGCCGGTGTTGATCAGGATCCACCCTAGCTTGTAGAGGGCATCAACATCCTTCGGATTGGTCTTGAGCGCCGCGTCGACTTCCTCTTTCTTGGGCAGGGGCGTCGTGGGGAATCCCCAGTCCTCCACCTGTTTGGCAGCCCAGACGAGGAATTCCTTGTCCATCTCTTCCATCGTCTTGCCGTAGGTTTTCGGCCACGCCCGCGATTCGACATCTCCATCGCGGAAACAGTGCATGAAGTCGATCATCTTGGGCAGGCCGTACTGCGCCACGAGATATTCGTAGAGCCACTGGCTCTGCATGTATGCGAGGTGGCGATCGGTCGGTTTTTTGGGGCGGATGAAGCCCCAATTTAGATCCTGAATTTTGAAGAGCGTGCCGGCGCGGAAGTTGTAGACGAGCAGCTGGGCATCATCCCAATCGCGCGGGGCCTGTTCCTGGTTGCACGCGGCCGCTTCGGTGAGCCAATGCGGAATGCGATTGTTGGTCATCGCCAGCGTGACGGTGTGCGTGTATTCGTGCCGGAGGACACGGGCCCAATCAAATGATCCCATCATGTCCTTGGCGCCGCCGCGGGGCACATCCATGGCGATGACGTTGCCGGTGCATGCTCCCACGGTGCCGATCCAAGGCAAGCCGGTAGTGCGGACGCCGAACTGTTCGTGGGAGGGGAAAAACTCAATCTGCGTGGGCGCGGGCAACTCGTCGATCTGGAAATAGCTCCAGATTTCCGGGCGGATTTTTTCCATCCAGTCGACGGCCAGCGTCGTGAGCACTTCGTCCTGCTTTTCATACTTGAAGATAAAGGCCGGTTCGGTCGAGCCGGCTTTGAGCCGGGCCCGCGATTCTTTCTGCTGGAATTTCTGCAGGTACTCCAGCAGGATCAGCTGGTTGTAGGCCCGCATGTTGTAAGGATCGATGGCGAAGCTCTTGTCGTAGGCGGCCTTGGCCTTGTCTTCCTGTCCGGTTTCGAGATAAAGCTGGGCCAGTGCGGCGGGGGGTTCGGACCACCAGACGGCCATTTCCTGGGCTTGCTGATAAAGCTTTTCCGCCGTGGCAAACTGCCGCGCATCGCGCAGAATTTCGGCCGCCTCAAACACGGCCACGGGATGGAGACTGCCATCGGGCGTCTTGATGACTTCGAGTTGCTCCTGCATTTTGGGTTTTTCGTTGAGCAGGTAATACGCACTGGCCAGCCAACCGCGGGCCTGGGCGAGGCGCGGGTTCTTGGCGATCGATTGGAGCAGAGGAGCCAGCGCTTTTTCCGGCACGCGTTCCTTCAGCAGCAGACGGCCTTCCATGGCGATCACTTCGGCGCTGTCCGAGCGTTCGCGGATTTCCGCCAACTGCTGGCGCGCCGCTTCGAACTGGTAGGACTCCACCTCAAACTCCAGCGCCAGGTAGCGCGCATCGAGATTGTTCGGATTGAGGCCCAGCGTTTCATTGATCGCCTCGCCGCCCTCCTTGGTGTTGTGCGATTCCATCAAAATCTGTGCCTGAAGCAGGTACGCGGGCCAATAGGCTTTGTCCTTATTAACGACCGCATCGAGCATCGCCAGCACCGTACGATGCATCGCTTTCCCTTTGCCCGTGAGCACGCTGACGCGGTGCACGGCCATCGCGATCTGCGTGTTGATCAGCGAATCGTCAGGCAGGTTTTCCTTCGCCAGGTCTACGACCTTCTGATAGGTGACCACGGCCGAGGAGTATTGCGCTTCCTGTTCCAATACTTCGCCGTACTGGTTGTAGACGGACAGCACATCGCCATCGGCCGGCAGCAGCTTCGTGTGATTGTCCACAAACCCCTTGAGCAGCGCCCGCGCCTCGCTCACCTGCCCCTTTTCCAGCATGTTCTCCATGCGAAGATGCACGACCTTGGCGGAGTCCTGCAACTCTTTGGGCAGTGCGGCAAGTTGCTCCTCGAAGCGTTTGACGTTGGCCTGCTTTCCCTGCCGCAGGATCGCTTCGAGCTGGCCCTGAAGATATTCCGGATTTTTCGGATCCCGTTTCAACAGGCCGGCAAATTCCGTCTCCGCCCGGTCGTATTGCCCGTGAAAAAGCAGTTTGCGCGCCCGCACTTCATCCGTGAAATAAGGCTGATCGACCAATTGTTCCCACAGGCCGTCCTTCTTGGGCTTGGCGAGTTTGGCCATGTCGCGGACCAGCGAAAGATTGCCGATGGCGTTGCGGACATCGGAGGGGTCTTTCTTCTTGGCCTTTTCGGCCGCGTCGTCTTCCTTCTTGTGCTCGCCTTCATCATCGCCCTCGTCGGCGCGAAGGACGGGCTGGGGGGGGAGGGGGGCGGCCGCAGTCGTCGCTGCGAAACCACGGGAAGGGGCGAGCAAGGTCGCGGCCAAGGACAGCATCAGTGCATACTTCGCGGACATTCTTCACCCCAATGAAGCTTAGCGCTTTTCTTGTTACATATTTTCTGTTGCTCGCTGCCTACGCAGTCTCACGCGATCCGGCGGTGATAGACGAGCCATTCGACCATCAGAATCGCCAGCGCTGCCAGCGCCAGCCAGGACCAGATTTCCTTGTTCACGGTGGCCACGCCCGTCGACTCTTCCACGTTGCCGCCGGCGGTTTCCTGTAACGATTTTGGAGCGATGTTGGATTCCACGGGCGAAAGCAGATTCACCGCGATTTCGCCCTTTTTGCCGTTGCTTTCGACGGTATAGAAACCGGCCTGATCGGTTCCCGGAAAATCAGCCGCCCCGTCCTTGCCTTCCAGAATCACCTCGGTGCCATCCGGTTCGGCGATCGTGACCTTCTCCCCGACATCCCAGAGCTTGGCGGGCTGACGGCCTGCGGCGAGCATCTGCGGCATCCCGATGAAATGCCGCGCCCGCGTCTGTTCGACCACGTTCTGCAGGAAGATGAGCAGCGACGGCTGCATCCACCAGTTGCTTTCCAGCAGGGGGCTGAACGCCACGAAATAACGCCGCGCCGCGCCGAAATCCTTATAGGCGATCAACGGCGCCTCCGGAGAACTGACCACGGCGACCGCCTCGGCATCTTTTTCCATCAAAAGTGCCTTGCTGACCCGCAACTCGCCGAGTTCCACGTAGGACATGACCGGATCTTCGCGCCGCACGAGCGTGATGGCCGGGTTTTCAATTTCCGCCGTCACTTTGAAACCGCCGGTGCTTTTGCCGGGCCGGATGATCAGGGCATCGCACTTGGGATAAACGTCCGGGGTGAAACCGTCAAAGATCACCAGATCGGCGGGCATTGCCGGCTTGTAGACGGAAGCGTCGATGATCTGTCCTTCGACATCCTGCACCTTTGCGGCCGTCTGCAGAAAGCGTTCGAGAATTGCATTTTTGCCTGAGCCGACCAACATTACTTTAACTTTTCGCGATGGTTCCAGCAGTCCGTACGCCGTGTTGTCCAGCGGAAACTCATCGTCGGCATCGACCAGTTGCACGTAGAGCCGGCCCGGCTCGGAGACGACTTTGTCGAACACCACGCCGCTCTGCTGGCCCGGCTTGAGCGTGACGAACTGGGCCTGTCCCGGCAGCAGGTTGTCTTTTTTTGCGTAAGCCAGCGCGACGCCCACTTTGCGTTCGATCGGCCGGGCATTCATCAACCCCACGAACACCTGGTAGCTATTCTTTTCCTTCGGCACCGGCGTAATCGCGAGGCGCGTGATTCCCACGCTATTGGCCGACGTGCCAATTTTTACAAACTGCAGGATCGAGCCCGTGCCGCCTGGCGCCGCGCCTGCGGGACCTCCTCCCATCACTTCCGGCACGCGGATGCCCGCGCCATCGGAAAAGAGCCAGACCTTTCCCGCCACCACCGATTCCGTTTTGCCCGCTCCTGCAGCCGCGCCGGGAGTAACCGCCTCGGTATTTCCGCCGCCGATGGCTTTCAAACTCGTGGCGGCCAGCAAGAGGCTTTCCGACAGATCGCTATTGGTATCGGAAGGTTTCACCGTGCCGATCAACTGCTTGAGTTCGCTTTTGCTGGTCGTAAATCCGCTGCGGATCTGGCGCATACCCCCGCCATCGGCCAGCAGCATGTAGCGGTCTCCCGGCCGCATGCCATCGACGAGCTTGCGGGCCTCATCCTTGGCGCGTTCGAGGCGTGTCTGCCCGTTGGGGCCGCCATCCTGCGTCTGCATGCTGGCGGTGCAATCGATGACGATCACCCCCGCGCGGTTCTGCCCGGCCTGGGCCTGCACCACCGGCCGCATCAGCGTGAACACCAGGGCCGCGAGAATCAGCAACTGCAAAAGGAGGAGCAAATTGCGGCGTAGTTTCTGGAACGGCGTGCTGGCCCGCATGTCCGCCAGCACCTTGCTCCAGAGGAGCGTGCTCGATACCGGCATATCCGGCCGCTTCTGCCTGAGCAAATAGAGCAGCACGATGGGTATCGCCAGCAACCCCATCAGTCCCCACAACGGCGATAAAAAGTTCGGCCAAGTCATCGATGTTCCCTGAAGACTTCAACGTCACGGTGTATCATACTCTCTGTCGGCAAGGGAACCGAGAGACCGCAACGTGACAATTTGCCAAAGGCCTTCGATGCCAAAAGAGGGACATCCAATTATGCAGTTGCCTCCGCTTCCAACGTCCTTCGACATCGCGCGCGAATTCCCCATCTCGCGGCGGTGGGCCTTCTTCAATCACGCCGGGGTTTCGCCCATTGCGGCCCGCGCCGCGGCGGCCATTCGTACCTACGCCCAGCAGGCGGAGGAAGACGCCTACCTCACCGGGCGGTGGTACAAGCAGGCCGAGCGCACGCGCACCCTTGCCGCCCAGCTCATCAATGCCGATCCCAAGGAAATCGCTTTTTGCAAGAATACTTCCGAGGGGCTCGCGTTCGTCGCCAACGGCATCGAGTGGCATGCGGGAGATGAGATTCTCTCCACCGCCGTCGAATATCCTTCCAACGTTTACCCCTGGATGGACGTGGCGCAGCGTTTTGGTGTCAAACATATCATGATTCCCGAACACGACGGCCGCATCGACATCGCGGAACTCCTGGCCGCCATTACCCCGCGCACGCGCATGGTCGCTCTTTCGCACGTGGAGTATGCGTCCGGCTACCGGAACGACGTTGCCGCGATTGGCGCGCTCTGCCGCACGCGCGGGATCCTCTTCTGCGTCGACGCCATCCAATCCTGCGGCGTACTGCCCGTCGACGTGCAAGCCATGAACATCGACTTCCTCTCCGCCGACGGCCACAAGTGGCTGCTCGGTCCCGAAGGCCTCGGCATTTTCTATTGCCGCCGCGAACTCATCCCCACACTCCGCCCCGAAATCGGCTGGATGAACGTCATCAACGCCCAGGACTACGGCCACTACGACTTCACGCTTCGTCCGGATGCCAAACGCTTTGAATGCGGTTCCTACAACATCCCCGGCGTGCTGGCGCTGGGCGCCGCACTGGAAGTTCTTGCCGAGATCGGCATCCCCACCATCTGGAATCGCGTGCGCGCGCTGACCGACCAACTCGTCGAAGGCCTGCTGAAGAAAGGCTACCGCATCATTTCGTCCCGCGCCGAAAACGAAGCCTCCGGCATCGTCTCTTTCGCTTCACCGACGCACGATCACAATACGATCGTCCGCGATCTCGAGTCGCAAGAAATCATCATCGTTATGCGTGAATCCCGCCTTCGCGCCAGCCCCCATTTCTACAACACGGCCGAACAGATCGATCAGCTTCTGGTGGCGCTGCCCAAGCACTAATTTAGGGCCGCCACGTTGACGGCCACCGTGTTCGATTCAATGGATCCTGCCCAGACCTGCTTCGCCTCTCCGTCCGCCGAAGGCCGGGGCGTGTGATCTCCCTTTTCCTCATAGATTCCCGTGATCACGTACGTTCCCGGCATCGTCGTGTCCAGACCCAGTTCCTTAAGCGATTTGAAAGAGCTTCCCTGGGCCCAGTTCGGCAGATGATACGGCTTATCCGCCGTCACGTTCACGACGTGCGGCGCATTTTTATCCCAAGCGCCCTGAACCTTGGGCTGCAGGAACGTCGTCTTGCCATCCGGGCTTGTCACGATGAAACCATGATTGCGGTAGCCGTTGGAGTACTTGCCATCCCACACGCCTGCAGTCGCCGGCTTGGCGCCGAAATGCTCCGCCTTCGCCAGCGCCGCGGTTGCCAGATGCAGTTCAAAATCGAGCAGGATGTCACCGCCCGGTGCGATCTTCGCATCCTTGGCCGTCAACTTCGCCTGCAGGCCGTCGACCACATCGCCGCCGTCCTTATCGCCCAGGGTCGCGGCAAACTCGGTGGTCACGCGAGCGCGGTCGACGCTGGTCGGTTGTGATTTCAATGTGACCTGGACCTTGGGAAGGTACTGGGCGTATTCGAACTCACGATCCACCTTGCTGAAATCCATGACGGCCAGGATGAACTTCGTCGAACGTTGTTCCTCTTTTTCTTCCGGTCCGTTGTTCCAGCGCAACATGAAGTCGAGTGACGGCACATTCGCGGTCAAATCTAATTTCGTCAGCGAAAACGTATCTCCGGGGCGATGGGCCGCGCTGTACACCAACACGGCCTGGATCTTGTGTGTGGAAAAATCCAACGTCGGGAGCGCGTGATCGGGCCGCAGTCCCAAGTCGCTCAGCAGCTTTTCCACCTGCTGCCAGCGTGCTTCCGAATGAATGTAAAGCACCCCGGCCTTTCCCAGGATGTCGGCGACTTTTTCCGTTTCCGTGTCCTGACCGATGATTCCCGTCATCGTCGCCGGCGCTTCGGCGTTCCTGGTGGCCGCAGGTTCTGCCCAGCTGGTGGCCACTGGGTCGGCCCAACTGGCTGCCGCTGCAGACAAGAAAACCGACAGACCCAATACTAGCGACGGCTTATTCATTTTCGATTCCTTTAGACGAGCGTACACGGCCACATTGTCCGTGCCGGTCAAAACCCGCACACATTTCACAGCTTCTTCTGACGCGTGCCGGGTGAAGGAGTTCCAAATCCCATGCTTCCAATTCCACCCTCCATGCCTGCCGCTACCACCCACTGACCGCTTTCGAGTAATCTTCCTCCGGATAAAGTCAGCTTCGCATAGGCGTATTGCGACATGATGAAACACATCCGCACCGCTCTCTTCCTGCTCGCGTGCTTAGCCGTCGGCGTCGGCATCGGCAAGGTCATCCAATACTTTCGCCACCCCAAGACCGAAGAAACACCCGCCGTGCTCACCGGCGCTGGCCGCCGCCCGCCTTTCCGCGGTTTCATCGTCGATGCACCGTCCAATCCGTCAGAAATTCCGGACGTTTCCGCGCTCGTCGCCACGCTCGCCCACTGTCACGCCACCGCGCTGGCCGTGCGGTATCCCCGCGACGGAAATACTGATGCGCTCGTCCAACTGATCACCCAATGCCGCAGCTTTCACGAAGGGAAGAAACTTTCGTTCATCCTGCTGCCGCCTGCCGTGCCCGAAAGCAGCACCAGGAATCCGTACCCGGTTCCGCTCGCCCAGGCCGCCAAACTTGCCCAGCAGCTGCAGATCGATTTCCTCGTCGTCAGTTGGCTTTCCGCCGATCCCGATGAGGACTGGTGGGTCAAACAACTCGTCGCCGTTCGCACGGTATACGAGGGGCATCTCATCCTTGCGGCCGATCAGAAACTACTCCCCGACATCGAGCTTTGGGACAGCGTCGACTACGTCGCAGCCTTCGGCCAATTCCCCATCACGACCAAAACGGAGCCTACTGTTCACGATCTCCGCGCGGGCTGGGCATCCAATCTCGACAGTCTCGAATCGCTCGCCCGCCGTCGCGGCAAGGCCCTGTTCCTGCTCGATGCGGTGGCCGCACCCGCTGCCGCTCATACGTCCAGCCCGCATCAATCCGCGAACAAAAAGAAGAACCCGACCGATCCGGTCCTCGATCAATACCAGGCACTCCTTCTGGAAACCAAAGGCCGCGCCAATACCGACGGCCTGTTCTTTCCCGCCGCGGAATTCGGCCAGGCGCCAGCGCCCAGTTCCACGACCATCCATCATCGCCCGGAAATCCTCGCTCTTTTCGCCAGTACCTGGGCCTCCGAATCCGGATCCGATCCGGTCTCGACCTCCAGCAGTTCCGAACCCACTCCGGAAGAACCCGAGCCGTAAGAGCTGTGATCCGTAGAGCTGCTCGCCAATGATTCCGTCTTTATCCAAGCCGCGCCAGCCACGCTGGGGCAAGGGCCAAACCATGATGTGATGAAGCAAGCATTCAGCGCCGAAACGCCATTGGCGTCTCGCGAGCGATTTTAGTATCCTAGGAAAATCCGGGCGATTAGCTCAGTTGGTTAGAGCGCCGTGTTTACACCGCGGATGTCGGGGGTTCGAGTCCCTCATCGCCCATCTGACAAAAAACTAACATCACACTGGCCCGCATGAGCCCGCGCCAGGCCGTGCAAAGCGGGTTTCCCCTCAAATCATAATGTTTGCGTGACGTGGTGCGACCCCGTGCGGCGGAACGCCGCACCGGATTTTGCACCACCGCACGGATAGCTAATAATCGATGAACCGCGGATGAAGCAGGCTATGCTGAGGGGTTCTTGTGGATGGCTACTTCGATCGTGAAGGCGCCGGCAGTGGACTGGCAGGGGAGTACGATAATCGGCACGCCCGTGGGGTACTGGATTTTGTGTGAGCCGAGAATGACGTTGGGGATGGACAAGGTGCTGAGTCCGCCGGGCAGTTCCTTTTTGGCGCTGCCGGCGATCATGTTGACGATTTCGCCGAGGGCGTCGACGCAATCGGCATTCAGTGCGGTGATGGGCGCGTTGGTCAGGCCGGAGGCCAAGGCGAGGGCGACGGGTGCGGAGAAACCCAGGACGATGCAGCCGGTCACGGCGCCGCCGAGGCCGATGATTGCGGAGACCGTGTAATTGGGACTGCCGTGGGTGCGGAGGAAGGGCTTACCCAAAGTGAGGGGCAGGTGGATCATCATATCAAAAACCTGCCGCGAACTGACGACAAAAGGATTGATCAGACCTACATCCATGGCGACGCTACTTTCTCAACTACGACTGAAAGGGTTGCCACGGAACGAACCGGGGCAACGGGGTATTGGCGGAGGCCTGAAAATCCGTCCGCGGCAGCCTGCAAGTGAGACGCGTACCGATGCTTTCGGCTGGCGGCGTCTATGCGCCGTTCTCGGCGACCTCTCTTGAGCTGCGAGCAGGAGAGCAGCCGGTCAGGAATTTGCGGGCCATGTCGGCAATACCTTCTGAGCCCGACAAGCTTGGCAGCGGAATGCACGTGTTGCGACAGCGATCGATGACGACAATCTGTGTTTCCCCGCCGGTACAACGCAACGTGATCTCGAGCGGGCCACGCATCGGCGCGCTTATGAGCGCCGCGGCAACAGGGAACCGGACGAGCACACCGGCGTGCAGAATGCTGTTGACGACGATCTTGGCGTCCATGGCGGAACGCAAATCGGCCATCTCATGCTCCAAGGCGGCCAACTCCGTAACGGCTTGGGCCTCTGCCTCGTCGGCCGCGAAGAGCAACTCAGTGGCCTTTTCCTTCTGCGCCGCCGTGAGGCTCTTTGATCGCGCCATGAGGGGACCGACGGCATCGCGAATGTCGCGGGCTTTGCGGCGCGTCAGTTCTGCCTGACTCCATGACTGCTGAATGGCGAAATATCGTTCCTGCGACAAGCCGATCTCCAGAGTGGTCCTGACCCCTGCCTCGGAACCGGCGGTATGGCACACGATGCCGCCCCGCGCGACGGTGTGGCCGCCGACAATCGTGCCGTGCTCGACTTTGAGCGCTCCTGCGCAAATGAGGTTGCTGTTGACGATTTCGTTGGCAACCAGCATGTCGCCGCCGGAAGTCACGTGGGCATTGGTGACGAAGCGCGTGGTGATGCGGCCCTTGGCGCTGCTACGCCCTTTTTCCTTGCCGCAGATGCCGTGATAGACGTGCAGATCGCTGTCGGTGTGGACGGTCGCCGCTTCAATGGAGCCGTGCACCGTAATGCTACCGGCAGCCTTGAGCATGGCGAGGTCCAGCACATTGCGACGGACGATGAGTTGACCGTCGTAAGTCACGGCGCCGTCAATGCCGTCGACATCGTCAGAAAGCTCGAGCACCTCTTCGGCATCGAGTTTCCCCTGCCGCAGCGTTGCGTGCCCAGCGACATAGGAGACATAAGCCGCCTGTTTGGGATCCCAGATAACATTTTTGCCCAGGCGTAACTCGGAAAGGATCGCTTGCCCGGGATTTCTCGGAGAGTCGGCTGGGACATCCACTCGGTGCGCGATAGGCTGGCCGGGTTTGCAGAGAAAAATGCCGCGCCGAGCCATGGCCACGGCCCCGGCATCGGTGGGATCGGACGACATCAGCGCCACTTCTTCTCGGGCCGGTTTGGCCGCGCAATCGTCCGCACCGACCACCGGATCGGCCTGAGCTGATTCAGCACCCATATCGACCTCCTTGCGTAGGCCCGGTGCGGGCCTATGCGGCAACGGAATTGCATTTCGCCAGCGTCTGCTTGACCCGTTCGAGTAGAGAATCGGGCGTGAAAGGCTTGATCACGTAATTGTTAACACCGGCTTTGATGGCCTCGATGATGCGGCTTTTTTCCGCCTCGGTGGTGACCATGATCACCGGTGTCGTCTTGTCCTTTTCCCGCAGGCGTTTGACGAAGGTCAGGCCGTCCATGTTGGGCATGTTCCAGTCGACGAGCATGAGGTCAAAGCCGTTGGGCTGGGACGCTACGCACGTGAGCGCCTCAAGGCCATCGCCGGCTTCCGTGCAGGCCGGATCGCCCAGGGTCTTCAGCACGTTTTTCTGAATGTTGCGCATGGTACGCGAGTCATCGACCATCAGAATCTTCATTTTGACTAGCTCCTTTGAACTGGCCGCGTCGCGACCATCGGTTTAATGTTGACTTCCACAGCAAAGTCCCCGGCCTCGGTGTGGCAGGGGATGACCAGGCACGGAACGCCGTGCAGTTGGGCAACGGTATGTCCCGAACCCAGAATGATGCTGGGCACGCTGATGTTGGTGTTGCCGCCGAAGGACGTTTTGGCGCTGCCGGCGATCATGTTGGCCAGTTCGCCTACCGCGTCGGCAAAGTCCGGCGAACCCGGTTCGATAGGCATGCCCGTAAAGTTGCTGACGATCGCCACAGCGGTGGCGTTTTTAAAGGACAGGACCATCGAGCCGACAAATTCACCACTGAAACCGATCACGCCCGAGACGTCGTAACTGGGGAGGGGATCCTTTTTGAGCATAGGTGCGCCGACCGTGACCGTCACTTTGGCCATGGTACGCAGGACCTCCTGAATCGAGCCCACAAAGTGGACTATCAACCGGGCGGTGGGCGAACCCGTACCTGCCGGAGGATGCACAATCGCTGACATACAGACTCCTATCAATGGGCCGACGCGGCGACCGAATTCACATCACGATCCATCTGGCGTACAAGGTCCAGCATCTTTCGCGCAACATCAGGCAGAGCAGTCACGTGCTCGGCGGCGCCGCACTTGATGGCTTCCTGCGGCATGCCGAAAACGACCGACGTCGCTTCGTCCTGGGCGATGGTGCGGGCACCGGCCTGACGCATGAGCAGGAGGCCCTTGGCGCCGTCGCCCCCCATGCCGGTGAGAATCGCGCCGACCGCATTGCGCCCGGCGGTCTGGGCCACCGACTGGAAGAGCACTTCGACACTGGGCTTCTGGTGGAAGACTTCCGGCCCGTCCTTAACCTGTACGTAGTAACGCGCGCCGGAGCGGCGCAGCAGCATGTGATAGCCGCCTGGCGCAAGCAATACTTGACCAGCGAAGACGCCGTCTCCGTCCTGGGCTTCCTTGACGCGCACCTGACAAAGCGTGTCGAGCCGCTCGGCGAAGGATTTTGTGAAGCGTGCCGGCATGTGCTGCACGATCACCGTGCCGGGCGCATCGGCCGGGAGTTCGGTGAGGACGCGCGTCAGGGCCTGTACGCCGCCGGTCGATGCCCCGATCGCCAGGATCTTTTCGGTGGTGGCCAGCGCAGAAGCCGCGCCTTTGGGCTTCGGCGACCGCTTCGGAGCAGGCGTCGAACAAGTCAGGCGGGCCCGATACGCGAGTCTCACTTTCTGGATCAGATCGGCTGAGAGGTTTTCGACCGAGTAAGACGAACCGGGCTTGCCAAGTACATCCACGGCGCCGGCTTCCAGCGCCTCGACGGCGGTGCGCGTTCCTTGCGCGGTGAGCGAACTGACGACGACGACTGGCATTGGATGGTACTCCATCAGGCGGCGGAGAAACGTCAGGCCGTCCATGTGGGGCATCTCAATATCCAGCGTCAGCACATCGGGGTTGAGCGCGACAATCTTGTCACGCGCCAGATAGGGGTCCGGCGCCGACCCAATCACCTCAATGGACGGATCCTTCGCCAGCTCGCGGCAAAGCATGTTGCGCACCACGGCGGAGTCGTCCACGACCAGGACGCGGATCGCCTTGGCCGGAGGCACTGGATTGGCTGGCTCGCTGCTGATCACGTGGGGGACTCCTGAATTCGCACTGCCAGCAGGCAGCCTTCGGCCATCAGCACTGATGTTTGCGGCTGGCTGATGAAACGACGCCACGCCTCGGCATCGGGCAATACACTCGAGGTCGGCAAGCCCATTTCGGGGCTGTCAGTTGGCTGGTCGCACAGTCGTGAAAGGAGCGCCCCGGTGGTGATGTTGCAGAGTTCCTGCAGCGCATCACCGGCACGCTGGGCGGCCTCGGGAGAGCCGGGCTCCAGGGCCAGGATGCTGGCCGCCAGGTTTTCTGCAAAGGCCCGCGGTGTCGCCAGCTGCAATTCGCCTGTTGCATCGCCGGACCAGCGTACAGTTACGCAATCAGCGGCGGCCGGCGCGGGCATCTCTTCTGTGACGGGCTCCGGGCAGATAAACGCCATGGTCTGAAGGGATTCAGCCAATGCTTCCAGCAGAAGTTCAGGCGACGGTTGGCGCATGGCGATTCTCCATCAAGGGGACAACCAGGTCGCGGAGCGACTCCGGCGTGCAGGGCTTCCGCAGATAGCCTTTGATTCCGGCGCGACGGAGCTCAAGAAGTCGGGATCCGCTGGGCTCGGCGCTGATGATCGCGATTCGGATGGGAGCGGTGGCGGGGTTCGCCAGGACCGCGTGAGCCAGTTCGATGCCATTCATCTCGGGCATGTGCAGATCGGCGAGGATCAGGTCGACCATATGGGTAGCGAGTTGCGCAAGAGCCTGCTTTCCGTCCGCTGCTTCGAGAAATTCGCTGACCGGCAGCCCGGCCAGTTGGATGGCGCGTTTGATCATTCCGCGGGTGGTGGCGGAATCGTCCACTAACAGGATGCGGTAACTCATATATCAGTCTCCTTAGAGGCTCGCGGTCTGGCCGCGGCTCTTGATGATGGTGGTGCCGTCGGCCACATGCAGGTAGAGCGTTCGCGGCTGCGACCCGCCGACCTCTTCGGCTTTCAGGAGCAGGCCGCGTTGCCAGAGAATCTTGCGGATCGCGGTGTGATTGCGTTTGCCGATCGAAAAGAGGCCCGAGTCATTGAGAATTTCGGCCCCGCCTGCGAGTTTGACATGCATTCGCCGCGGCTGGGCGCCCAATGCATCCAGGTCCCTGAGCAGGGCCGCCATTCCCGTGTCGGCGAACATACACGGGTTGGCCTGGGCGCGGGACGCATCCAGCGTCGAGGTCGGCAACTGGTAGTGAAGCATGCCGCCGCAGCGGGCGATGGGGTCGTACATCGATACGGCAATGCACGAGCCCAACGAATACGTAACCAGAACATCTTCGGTGTCCTTGGAAACGCGGGCGTCAGAAACATTGACCACGATATTCACAGCCGATATCTCCTTAGGTCTTCTGGTAGATGGTTGGCTGGACATAGCGGAACTTGTGCGCGATGCCGGTGAGCGACTCGGAATGGCCGGTAAAGAGCATGCCACCGGGGCCAAGGATCTCCCACAGGCGCGTGATGAGCTTCTGCTGCGTGGGCTTGTCAAAGTAGATCATGACGTTGCGGCAGAAGATGAAGTCGATGGGCCCGACAAATGGCCAGGGTTCGAGCAAGTTCAGATGGGCGAAACGCACCATTGAGCGAATCTTCGGCACCACCTGGACGAAGGGATGCGGTCCGCGAGCCTTGGCAAGATATTTGGTTTTGAACTGAGGCGGGACAGGCTCCACGCGCTGCGGGTCGTACGACCCCTCGCGAGCGATTTTCAGAACGCGAGTGGAAATGTCGGTGGCGAGGATCAGGGCATCCCATGTTCCTCCGGCTGCTTCGAGGGCGTGCTGCACCGTCATGGCGATCGAGTAAGGCTCCTCCCCGGTGGAAGAGGCGGCGCTCCAGCCGCGAATACAGTTGCTGCCTGCCGCCCGGCGACGCGCCAGCAACTGCGGAAGAAATGCGCGGGCCAGATAATCGAAGTGGTCGGATTCGCGGAAGAAACTGGTGAGATTCGTGCTTAGAGAATCGATCAGCTCCGAAAACTCATCGCTGTCCGGATTCGCCAGTGCGTGATCGAGGTAGTCCGACAGCGAAGCGAAGGAACTGCGGCGGAGAAGCTTGGTCAGACGGGCCTGAATCAGCTCCTGCTTGCCCTCATGCAGGTTGATGCCGCAGTGCTGATAGACCGCCGCGGCGATTCGCTTGAGTTCGCCAGGCGTGAAGATTTCCGCGGACAACTGCATGTTCGTCGCACTCCAACCTGCTATCGGGGGCATCACAATTTTGAGAAGGACCGGAACGCCCCTCCATGGGCGTTCCGGTCGTCATGATTACCTGGCGCCGCCGAACTCGGCGAAAGCGTCCTCCTTGCGCGCCCGTTCATCATCATCGAGGGGAATTGCCAAGGACGGTGACTTCCTTGACGGAGCGCGGCCCTTGGCGATACCCGCCTTGTTCGCGGGCTGCCGCGATGGCGAAGCTTGCAGGGCATTGCCGTCCGCGCCGCTCTTCGTGGCCCCGCCGACCAGGGCGACGAGTTCCCCTACCATCTCGCTGAGTTGGATGGCCTGGCTGGAGAGTTCCTCCGCCGCCGACGCAGACTCTTCAGCGGAAGCTGCGTTGGACTGCGTGACCTTGTCCATCTGCGATACGGCGGTGTTCACCTGGTCGATACCCTGCGACTGTTCTTTCGACGCCGCGGCGATCTCGCCGACAAGGCTGTTGACCTTGGTGGCGGCGGTGGTGATCTCTTCGAGGTTCTTGCCGACCTCGACCGCGATGGTCACGCCGTTCTTGGCGTTGTTGACGCTCTCTTCGATCATGGCGGCGGTGTTCTTGGCCGCTTCGGCGGAGCGCATTGCCAGGTTCCGGACCTCCTCGGCGACCACCGCAAATCCTTTTCCGGCTTCGCCCGCCCGCGCGGCTTCCACCGCGGCATTAAGGGCCAGGAGGTTGGTCTGGAACGCGATTTCATCGATGACCTTGATGATCTTGGCGGTCTCGGAAGCCGACTTCTGAATGTCGTTGATCGCGGTGGACATCTTGTTCATCGCATCGTTGCCCTTGGCGGCGGACCTCTGGGCCTCGCTGGAGAGACCCGCGGCCTGCTGGGCAGTCTCCGAGTTCTTCCGGGTCATGCTCGCCATCTCTTCCAGTGCGGACGTAGTCTCCTCGAGGGCGGCAGCCTGCTCGGAAGCACCCTGCGCCAGCGACTGGCTGGAGGAAGACACCTGGCCGGCCGCGGAACTGGTCTGCTGTGAACCGGCCGCGAGCGTGCCGGCAATGCGATTGAGCGCCTTGTTGACCGCCCGGGTGATGAGCGTAGCCAGGACAGCACCGGCCAGGATGGCCAGGGCGATGCCAACGACCGATCCGGTCTTGCCGTTTCCTACGGCGGAGACGATCTGCACGGTGGAATCATCCGCCGACTTCTTGTTGGACTCATTCAGGGCGATCGTCATCTTCAACAGCTTTTCAAACGGGGGAACGAATTCAGTGCGATACATCTCCATCGCCTCTTTCTTCTTTCCGTCGCGGCTGAGATTCAGGATTTTGGTGCGCGCCGCGGCGTATTCCGCCCGGGCTGCTTTCGCGGCCTCAAAAAGCTCATGCTCGTTCGGCGTAGTCAGCGTCTCTTCGAGCTCCTTGTAGGCCTTGGTATTCCCTTCCGTCATCGCGAGCATCTTCGCGTCGGCACTGTCCATGTCCTGCTTGGACTCGGCGAGTATGTGCTGCAGGACGATCCCGCCGGCGGCATAGGTATTGGCTTCGATCGTCCCCGCGCAGGCCACGCCCGGCAGAGATTTCTTGGCAATAGTCGCGACGTGTGCATCAATGGCTGCGATTCGCGTATAGGTGAAGAGCCCGAGCGCGGCGGTAATGGTGATGCAGACTGCAAAACCTGACAGAATCCGTTTTCCGATGGTCATACTCATGTCTCATTCCTTTCTAAGGCTAACGCACTCAATTGGGCGTTGGCTGCCAATGAAGAATCCACCCGGGAAAAAATTACTCTCTAGAATTTCAGCTGTAATTGCAGACGGAACACAATGTCCTGCGTGTTTACGGCGCTACCGATCGTCGAGCTACTGGACATGGCTTCGTTTGGAATGTACGTCAGATCGCTCTGGATCTTGAAGTTCTGACCATAGACGTAATAGTTCAGGCCCAACGTGAATTCCTCGGCGCGATTAGAGCTTCCCTCAGTCAAAAACTGCCCCGCGCGACCGACCACTTCCAGCTTGTTGGTCAGCATGTAGCCGATCTGCCCGTAGTAGCCCATCTCAAAGAAGCTCGAATTGGCGCTGGAACCGGTGAGGCTATACCCGCCGGGAAGTGCCGGGGCCGTACCCGCGTCGGCGGCGGGGTTTTCGTTGATCTGCTGGAAGTAGTATGCCGTCGTGAATGACAAGCCCTGGTACTTGGCCGAGACATCGACCGTGCCCCGGTATAGATCGCCATTGAGCGGGTAGCTCGCAAAACCAGGAGACGTGATTGTCCCCACGGGAATCGTTGCATTGCCCTGCGGGCTCGGGAACGCGGTGCTCGTGGTATTGGCCGACTCGTATCCGACGGCGCCGCCGACCATCCAGGCCAGATCGCCGCGCTCCTTGCGCAGGTCGGGTTCGTCGGCGAAGTCGCAGAGTTTGCCGCCGCCGGCATATTGCAGGCGCATGTAATAGGCCAGCCGGTTGTCATTGGCGCCGGCGTTACTGCTCGTGGTGCCACTGGTGCTCACTTCGCCCGCGCGCCCCAGGGTATTCGAATTCTGGCCGTTGTTGAGATTCACTTCGTAACTCAAACGATCCTTGATCAGTTGGCCGAAGACGCTCATGCCCGTGGAGCGTGCCGGATCGAATGGACACAGCACCGCGGGCACATCCACAAGCTCGGCGCCGGTGCTGGTGTATTCCGCACGCGAGAATGGCGTCAGGAACGCCCCGATGCGCACGTTGAAAAGGTCGTTGAACCGGTAGGCCACGAACAGATCGACAATCTGGAAGAAATTCTTATCCGTGGAAACGGACGTCTGCGACGTTGAGGTCACGTTCCCCGCACCATCCGTCGTGACCGTCGAAATGGGATTCTTGGCGCAATTGTCGCCCGCGAAATCACCGGTGAAGTTGAAGGTCAAATCCGGCGTAAAGGCATTGCCGGTGAAGATGAGCCTGGCTCTGCGAAAATCGAAACCATTCACGTTGCCGGCCTTGGGCGCGGTCGTGAAGGCGCCTGCGTTGTGCACTTCGCTCCGTGCAAACGTATAGCGAGCCTGCACCAATCCACCGACGCTGAGTTTGAAATTGCGATCGTCCGTCTGGAGGAAGAACCCGTTGTTGTAGCCAAAGTTCGGTCCCGCCGCGGACTTTGACCGGGCCTTGCTGTCGGCCAGCGCTTCCTCGACGATCGCGCGGATTTGGTCCGTCCGTGCGGCGGTCATCCAGTTGTCGGATTCCTTTCGCTCCAAATCGGCCAGTCGTTGGGTCAACGATTGAACCTGCGTCTGCAGGTCAGCGACCGTGGGAGCGGCCGGCGGTTCGGCGAATACCTGCCCGGCCGACACCACCACTGCAGAAAGAAGTAGAGCTATATGCCATTTATTCGTTTTCATCGGTTGCTGCCTTTGTTTTTTGGGTGCCCTGGTTCCGTAAACGTTGAGAATGGTTATGCCTTTAACGCCGCCGCGAGTTCCTGGGCCTCGAGCACCTTGTCGATATCGAGGAGAATCTTCACGGCCTCACCCACCTTGCCCATGCCGAGGATGAAGTCGGTGGCCACAGAGCTGCCGAAGGTTGGCGGGGCCTCAATGTTCTCCGCGGGAATCTCCAGAACTTCCGAGACGCGGTCCACGATGATGCCGGTGGAGAGCTTCCGCCCGGCATGGGCGATCTCGACCACGATGATGCACGTCTGGTCGGTCTTCGGCGCCGCTTCCATGGCGAACTTGGACCGCAGATCCACCACCACGATCACCTGGCCACGCAGGTTGACCACTCCCTTGACGTAGCCCGGCGTACGCGGCAGGGCGGTGATGTCGAGCCAGCCGATGATCTCGCGAACCTTGAGAATCTCGAGGCCGTATTCTTCTTTGCCCAGCGCAAAGGTGAGGTACTTGCCGCCGAGTGCGTTGGCGGCGAGAGTGGCCGCCGCCGCCGATAGAGTGGAACTTGCCATGTGTTGCCTCCGAAAAAACGCCTGCGCGATGCGGCCTCTCAACTCGCGGCCATCAAATCCAAAATTCCTGGCGCATCGAGAATCAGACTGATCGTGCCGTCACCGAGAATGGCGCCTCCCGAAACTCCCGGGAGGTTGCCCGTGATTTCACCCAGAGATTTGATGACCACCTGCTGCTGACCCAGGAGCTCGTCGACCATGATGCATGCCCGCCGATCGCCGTCCTGCACCAGCACCAGCAATGCCTGGCAGGGATCGGTGTTCCGGGGCGTGACGTGGAATAGTTCGTGCAGGCGGCATACCGGCAGCAGACTCCCGCGGATCATGCACATCTCGCCGCGGTTCTGCAGAGTCGAAAGCTGCCCCGCCTTTGGCTGCAGGCTCTGTTCGATACTGGTGATGGGCAGGATGTAGCGCTCCGCACCCACCTTGACGACCAGCCCGTCGATGACGGCCAGCGTCAAGGGAAGGCGGATCGCAAACGTCGAGCCCTTTCCTTCCGTCGAGGTGATGTCAATGCGGCCGCGAAGTGCTTCGACATTCTTTCGCACCACGTCCATGCCCACGCCCCGCCCCGATACATCCGTAACCTTCTCGGCGGTGGACAACCCCGGATGGAAGATCAGGCGGAATATGTCCTGTTCGCTGAGCTCCTGTCCTTCTTGGAGCAACCCGGCTTGCCGAGCCTTGGTCAATATCTTCTTCTGATTCAACCCCCGTCCATCGTCGCGGATCTCCACAACAATGTTGCCCGCCTGATGGTACGCCAGAAGCTCGACGTGGCCCGCTGCAGACTTGCCCGCGCGCACCCGGTCTTCCGGCGACTCGATGCCGTGATCCGCAGCGTTGCGGATCATGTGCACCAGCGGATCCGCCAATGCCTCCACCAGGTTGCGATCCAGTTCCGTCTCCCCGCCGGTGAGCTTCAATTCGATCTGCTTGCCCGCCTTGCGAGCCAGATCGCGAATCAGCCTGGCCATCTTCTGGAAGACACCCTGGATGGGAACCATCCGCATGGCCATCGTCAGTTCCTGGAGCTCACGCGTGATCTTGCTCACGTGCGATAAATTCCGCGCCACGCGTGGTTCCCCGCTGACCAGCCGCGTCAGATCCTGGTTCACCATGGCCTGGGCAATGACCAGCTCACCCACCATGTTAATAAGACTGTCCAATCGCCCCGTGGCCACTTTTACCGTGGCGTCGGTGGCCGCGACCGCCTTGGCGCTCGCGCCTTCAGGCACGCTGGCCGGCCGCGCCTCACTTGCTGCGTTGCCCGCGCCGGGCGCGGCTGCAGGAGCAGATTGCGCAAGACCGGCGGCTCCATCGCGTAGCCTTGCCAGCATATCCTTCAAACCTGGCTGCTCGCCGATCGGGGTCTGCTGACTGACCGCGGTCTCGATCGTTCGAATCATGGCTTTGGCCATGTCCACGGCCTGCAGAACCAGGTCCAGCACTTCGCTGGTCAGTGTCAGTTCGCCCTTGCGGGCCTTGTCCAGAAGGTTCTCTGCCGCATGTGCCAACTGGCCGATCTGCTTGAAGTTCAGGAACCCCGCAACGCCTTTGATCGTGTGGAATCCGCGGAATACCGCGTTAATCAGCTCGTGGTCATCCGGCTGTTCTTCGAGTTTGAGCAGATCCGCTTCGGCCGATTCCAGATGCCCCCGCGCCTCACCGATGAAATCCTGTACTAATGACAGGTCTTCCGGTTTGGATAGTTCCTCGACAACAGTAACAGCCTCTTCGGCGCCGCACGCCGGCGATGATTCTGCAGCCACCGGGGCCGTCTCATTCTTCGACGTTTCCGTTGCTGCCGTGCCGCTGAGAAGTTGTTGGATCTGTGCGATGCTCTCGCAAACAGATTCCAAAGCCGCATTCGCGTCGTCGGCTTCCCGCAGGATGAGTTGCTCGACCAGCTTTGACGCTGCCTGTGCCGTGCGCGACAGCCGATCGGCCACTGGAGCAGCCAAGGTCGCATCTGCCGCCACCTGCGCCGGCATCGCGGAGAGATCCTCGTGCAGTCGCGCCAGGGCCGCCAAGTCGTTGGGGTCCGCCACCAGGACGGCGGAAGCCAGACGTTCGGTTGTCGCATCGAGTGATGACATCGCAGCTCACCTTGCACTCCTGCTTCGCTGGTCCGGCCCACATGGCGGCACGCACCAGAAGCTGGTGCTCATTCTTTCGGCGCGTCATCACAGGCCATGTATGAGGAATCTCCCCATGAGGGAAATTCCCTATTGACGTTTGCACTTTCATTTAGATGGAGCTGCGGAGCGTGCTTTCTCGCGCCTCCGACATCTGAACTTGGTGACCACAGATGATCGCGCGACGCGGATGGCAGGTAATAACATCAGCGACTCAATTGCCGCCGTGGCGATTTTCAATGGCGGTAAAATACTGCTCAGCGTCCCCTAAGCTGCGAGATCAAAGCAGACCTGCGCCAATAGACAAGTTCATGATGGCCGCTGACGCACCGCTCACGGAACCTTCCGACCAACCCCTATTTGAGGGTTTGTATATTTGAGGATTTGTATAGAAAACATTGTGTGCATAGACGCGCATCTATTCAGTGATGTGTCCAGACCACAACTGGCGGCCATGCGACCCAAAGAGCATCGCGCAGTGCATGACATATTTGCGAAGTGGCCCGTCGGTTCTTGGCGCATACTATACGACTAATTACTCTTTTTTTTCAAGAAATGCGGTAGACACGCCGATATGCCACATAACTAAAATAGGACTTGCATGATCCTCAGACGTTTCGTCATGCAGATTGCGTTCTTACAACACACTCAATGGTAGGGTCGATGCTTGCATTTGTTTGCCAGCGAGGAGCCTCATCTGCCAAAACGTTCCGCGAGTTCACAAAAAGGTCATGTAGTAGTCTCCCGGCAATTTGAAGTACGCCCGTCTTCATGAGGCGACTGTGGTTTCACCTGAACGCCTCTAGATCAGCATCTCACCGCTCGAATATCCCCCTTGTTCCAGATTTATGCGTCTCCCGACGCCTTGGAAGGCTCCGCCTCAATGCGGGCGCTTTCGCCGTCGGCTTTCCGGGCAATGAGCAGAATTTTATGGAGGGATCCTTGAAACAGTCCAAAGCATCAGTCCATCTCATCGATAGCGACGCGAATGTGCGCCGCACGTTGGAGGGCCTCCTGGTATCGGATACCCGCCAGGTAATGTCCCACGTGTCGACCGATGCTTTCCTTGCGGAGTTTGAGCCTGTACATCCTGCTTGCTTGATTCTGGATCTCCACCTCCAGGACCTGGCCAGTCAGAAGCTTCTCGACCACCTCCGGACGACCCATGCGGACATCCCGGTCATCGCCATTGCGGCCCACACCGACTTGTCCGCAGCGCTCAGCGCCATACGTTGCGGTGCTGTCGACGTGTGCCTCAAGCCGCTGGATCCGCAGACTTTTCTGACGCTGGTCGACCAAACACTGGCAGCCGATGCCGCGCGTGAGCGGCTGCGCCAGCAGACTGCCGCGGCACGCCAGCGCCTCGCGCGGCTCACTACGCGGGAACGCCAACTGTTCAGCCTGGTCGTGGAAGGCCAATCCTACAAGGAAATGGCTGCGACGCTGGGTATCTCCCCGCGAACTGTGGAACATCATCGTGCGCACATTATCACCAAACTGGGAACCGATCGCGTCGTCGACATGGTGCGGATCGGTCTCTTCGCCGAAGGCGTGATCACAATCCCTGAATTGACGTCGCTGAAGTCCCCGACCTCGACGCCGCATCTCTCTGCCGACAAAACCCGCGCCGATGATCGCGCGACGCCAACGGCGGCCCCGATGATGTCATGTCGAGATTGCGTGGTCACAGCTGGACTTCGTTAGAAAGCTAATTCGGGGTATCGAAATGAGGATTCAAGTCCTTCATCGCCCCCGTTTCTTTGACGGCAAGAAGCACAAAACCGTCGAACCTGCGTATGCCACGCGGTTCGACGGTTTTGCATGAAGCCCCGGCCGATCCGGCCATCAGGGGCCGTTGGTAAGCGACCATGTAAGATTACGGAGTTCTCCCAGTCGCACGACTTCGCCGTGGCCGTCGAGGAATACGATGTTGATGGCGCCGTTGTACCGGTCGATGTTGAAGCGGCCGAGCTGGCTGGTGATGTCGCCGGTCTTCTGCAGGGAGGTCTTCATCTGATCGTTGGCGTTGGGCCAGGCTTCGGGCCAGATGGCATCGCCGAAGACCGGGACGCGGGCCGGGTTGCCCAGGACCAGCGGCTGGACGGGTGAAAGGAAACCGCGCATTCCCGTATAGGTGTCGAATGCCGGTGGGGGGCCACCCTTGATGTCACCGTGTCCGCCCTGATGGAACGTTCCCATCGTGACGACGATGCCGGTGACGGTCCCGCCCGCTCCCTGGTTGGAATAGTCGCCGACGCAATAGACCGATCCGTCAATATCGTTGCCATCGACCGATCCGAGCGCCACGATGTTGAGCGTGAGGTTTTTCGAGGGAACGCTGACGTTGCCCGGCGACAGGATGGTGCCGTTGCCGACGTAGTTGTAATTGTTGAGATTGGCGCTTCCGGGCACGACGTAATAGCCGCCCTTCGTGAAATCGATGGTATTACCTGTGGGCGTAAGTGCGGAGGGCAGGAGGTTGTTGTAGATCGACCGCACGTCAGGCAGGCTCAGGCCGGGTTGTGCAACCTGGGTCACGGTGTTGCCGCCGTTCAACGACACGCTGGTGCCCGGCGGGGTGTAAAGAGTACCGGTGATATTGGCGTGACCTTTGAGGCTTACGGCTCCCAGGCTGATCACATCGCCCTCAACGGTGCAGGGCGTGCCGTTCATGTCCACGGATCCACACTCAACGGCCACGCCCGGCTCGCGGTTGTTATTGAAGAGCCAGCCGTTGATGCCGTAACTGCCCGATTGCTTGCCGAGCGGAAGCTTATGCGGCGTCGAGCAATAGATATCGTTATACGTGTAGTTGGGTCCCCAGGCGAGGCTGGCGGTTCCCACGCCATTGGAAGGCGTTGTCGCGGCCGGGCAATATACGCTGAGGAGGAGCCGTTGGGTCAGATCGGTCTTGCTGCTGAAGGGCGTCATGGCGGGAGCCCAGAACTCACATCCGCTGACGACCGTTCCCATCGCCTTGCCATAGTTCATGTTGGTGTAGGCCTGGAAGGAATACTGAAGCTGGCGGATGTTGGCCATGCACTGCGTACGTTGCGCGATCCTCTTCACGTTGCTGAGTGAAGGCAACATGATGCCGACGAGCAACATGATCGTCGCCACGACGATCAACAGTTCTTTCAGTGTGAACCCACTTCTCCGGCGCATTGCACATCTCCCCAGGGTATAAACGTTGGTTGATTCCGTTCGAACGAAACTCGCCTGTATGCGTCCCTGCCACAGGCGCACCACGCCGAACATTCCTGGACATACGTGAGAATTGGGCCCCGACTACCACTACGCCCGCACGACTGCACAAACTTTGATTGGCCCACAACTTCGATTTAGTATATCTCAAAATTGGCAAATGACCACTTATTTATGCCAAATTCAAGTCCTGATAGTTGCTTTCCTAACTTATCTATATTGCCAGTTCACGTGGTGCACACCCGCAGATGTCTGGCGGAACTCAAAGGACTGTGCATCGATCGTGCACACTTACCTGACGAGAACATACGATACAGAATGTGTGCGGCAAGTTTTTTCACACCGATTGTGTTTATGGCTCTGTTATTCATTTCACTGCGTTCGTGCACGCAATAAGTTCTTATTATGGGCCTCAGGAATCGGGCCTCGCATTCGGCAGGCCGCGGGCATTGCGCTCCGTCCAGCAATCGCCGGCACAGTGGTCCTTCGTGCGCAAACGACAAAGTTAATGCGTCGTACTTGTGTACAGTCTTTGCATTGACTGCCTGAATATGCGGCACATCGGCGATCCTCGCTGCTCTTTTGCCTTCTTCGTCACCAGGCCGCTTACGGCCGATCAGCAAAATTACTCAGCGTTAGTCCATAGAAAATACCAACCGCCTCTTACTATGCATGCGATGCGCGCCGATCATTGCGAACAGACGAGTGCATTTGATTAACCATGGTGGCGCGATATTGATCCAAACGTCGCGCGAGTGAGTTGATCCAGTGAGATGCCATAGTGTCCGGATCTCCAAATGTTAGAAACTCATGAAAAATTATCCATCTTCACTCTGGTCATAAGTCAACATGTCTGACTACAGCAAAAGTACGTATAAAGTGGCTATAATATGCGGTAAATTCCAGCATTATGATAAAAATATTAGGAAATTGGCGTAAACTATCAGTTGCCTTTCGGCGTTCCAATGGTATGTATATGGGGTCAGGTTTGATGTGGCTTTCAGATGTGGCCACGATGGCCTGCGGCGGCGAGAAGAAAATAGAACCACATGAGCCAAGATGGTCTTGGCGCCAGTAGTGGGAACAGCAGTAAACGGATTGTGGCGGGTGTGCCTACCTAAGCGACGGTTGACAGGGCGTCGCCGAACGGAAGTTCGCGAAATCGTTGGGGCCAACAGCGTTCGTGGGAATCCCTGAACGCGGCGATTTCTAGGTTAGGTCGAGAGGTTGTCAGTACAGCCGAAAAAGGGAGATCAAGAGAGCAGCGTTGTACACGGTGGAGCCGTGGCAATGTGGAGTAGAGGCTGCTGGGCAGCTCGGAGACGCGCTTTAACGTCGATGAGTCGCCGCAGCATAAATGTTTGCGCCTAGAGGCCGGAACCAAAACGGTCTGAGAATATAGGGGATAGAGAGAAAAGGGAGAAAAGGAAAGAGAGGAAAAAAAGGTAGAGAGAGTCGGCGGCGTTAGAAAACGCTGCGGTTTGCCGTTCGTAGGGAAAGAGGCAGAAGGCCATGACGACTCTCAACAAGAAGACACGTGGGGCATTGATAGCATTGGCGGTGGCGGGGGCGGGGCTCATGGGGTCCGGGGCGGTCCAAGCGGCCGTGATCCATACCCTCACCGGCACTTCCGGCAATTGGTCGACGACGACTTGGACCAACGGAGCACCCACCAGCAGCAGTGCCGGAGATACCGCGACTTACGCTGGGAGCGGGACGGCGTCAATCGCCTTGAACACTGGCGTTACCATCGGTCAGATCACCGATACGAGCAGTGGTACTTGGAACATCACCGGCACGTCCAACACACTTACGTTGAACAACAGTGGTTCGAATGCCGTCCTCAGCACGTCCAGCAGCGGATCGATCACTATTGCCCCCAACATTTCATTCGTCACCGGCTTGAACATTACTACCAGCAGCAGTGGCAGCCTAACGGTCACCGGCAGCATTACTGGAACCGGTAATATAGCGCTCAGTCAGACCACGTCTGCGGGCGCCCTCACTCTTGGGGCCATCAACAACAACGGTACCATCACGAGTACAAACGCCGACAGCACCACCGTCACTATTAACGGCATCATTGGATCGAGTGTGTTAGGTGTGGTTGAGAATGCTGGTGGTTCTCATACCGGAAAACTCCTGCTTTCCGGGGCAAATACCTATACCTCAGCCACCACCGTCCAAGCGGGCACAATCCTGGCAGGTGTGGATACAGTGGGTGGCGCAAGTCCTACTTCAGGCGCCTTTGGTGTCAATTCTGCTGTGAAAGTCTATAGCGGAGCCACCTTGGACCTCAACGGCCACAATGAGACCATCGGTTCGCTGTCCGACAACGCCGGCTCCGGCGGCACCGTTACCAGCGGAGCAAGTGGCGCGATCACCCTGATTACCGGTGGCGACAACACCAATACGTCGTTTGCGGGCGTGATACAAAACGGCTCCGGCACGTTGTCCGTCACGAAAATCGGCACGGGCGCGTGGACGCTTTCGGGAACCAATACGTTCGGCGGCGCGGGAAGTAATTTCACGCTTTCTTCCGGAACCTTGAACATCAACAGTGCCGCGGCGCTGGGTAATGCATCGAACACATTCATCATCAATGGCGGAATAATCGACAATACCAGTGCCGCCGCAAAAACCACCAGCAATTATGCCCAAACCTGGGGTGGTGATTTCGAATTCATCGGCACCAAAGACCTGAATCTGGGTACCGGCAATGTCACCCTCTCGGCCAGTCGAACGGTGACGGTCGACGCCGGCAACCTCACCATCGGCGGCGTGATCTCCGGTTCTTCTTTCAGTCTGACCAAAAACGGCGCTGGTACCCTGAACCTCCCCAACATTAGCACCTACGGCGGCGGCACGATCATCAACTTGGGGACCATCGCCATCAATCGCGCCGGCGGCACCGCGACGCCACTGGGCACGGGGAATCTGCAGATTGTCAACGGCACTTTGAGTCTGGCCGTTAACAGCAACTCGGACACCACATGGACCACAGCCAGCGCCGCGGCTGGCTCGCAGTTCACTTATTCCGGCGGCGCGACGGTGAGCCTAAGCCGAAACTCACCCAAGTTTCTGGCTTTTGTGGTGGGCAACACGACGCCGACGGCAAACCTGCAGGTGATCTCGCGCGTGAACCAGGGAACTCTGGTGATCGCTCCGTCCACAGGAACCGCAGGCTTGAGCACTAGCGAACGATTCAAAGTCAACACCACCACGGCCGGCAATCTTCCGCCGGTGACGAACGGGATCGTCAATACCTCCATCATCGGCCAGAACAGTGACGCCAACGATTCGGGTGATTTTCTCAACTACACTTCGGCGTCGGGTTTCCAGCTCTACGTCTACACCAGCGGCGACCAGAACTTCGCATCGCCCACCAGCATTAAGGTCGAGAACGTCACGTCGGTCGCAACCAACTTGGCTTCGAAGAGCGTATTCGCGCTGCGGGCCAATGCCAACATTGGCATGGCCAATGGAGCAACCTTGACCGTTGGGAATCCCGGAACTGGTGCCAATCAGTCCAACCAGGCGGGCGTTATCCTGAACGGAACGACAATTTCTGCCTCGAGTGGCAGTGCGACACTCGCTTTTGGCAGCGCTGAAGGCACGATCTACACCAGCTTGGCCAACGGCACGATCTCCACGGTGGTTTCGGGCACCGGTGGGATCACCACTTTCGGCCCCGGCGTGTTAACGCTGTCCAACGCCAGCAACAGCTATAGCGGCCAGACAACCATCAACGACGGCACGCTCAAACTCTCCGCCGGCAATACCAACAATATTGCGTCGTCCAGTCTCGTTGCGGTGCAGGCCGGGGCCACCCTCGATGTCAGCACCCTCAGCACCCAGAAGTTCGCCCTGGCCAGCGGCCAGACATTCACAGCCCTCGGCGTGGGTACGGCCACCGTCACCGGCACGGGCGGCGTCGCCGTCGGGGCGCAGACTGTGGATTTGCGCGATGGCACGTTCACCACGCTGCAAGTGGCGCAGATTAGCAGCTCGAGCGGTGCACATTTTTACTTTGATCTCAACGGCACCGACAGCAACGTCGGCGACCTGATCAACGTTACGGCCTCCGGCGGCATCACCTTCGCTTCCGGCATGAATATTGGTTTTGACGCCAACCCCACCACCAACGGCCTCTACCGGTTGTTTCAGTACACCGGCGCCGCCCCCACCCTCACCGGCATTACTTTGCCGAGCGTGTCCGGCCATGACCTCTCGTTGACCACCGAGTCTTCGGCAGGCTCCAACTACGTCGATCTGCTCGTGGGCAACGGCAACAATTCCACACTCTACTTCGGCGGATCTCCCGCGAGCGATGGCTCATCGACCAGTTCGCCCAGTGCGGTGAATGTCGGCCGCATCATGAAGAGCGTCACTGTTCTGACCACGTCGGTGGCCCTGAACAAGAATGGAACCGACGGAACCACCTATGATGTCACGGCCAGCGGGACCGGCGTTTCCAGCACTTCGGCGGGCACGGGCATCACCTATACTGGCACGCCCAATATCAATGCCACCCTGGATATTTCCGCGGTCGGGAACCGTTCGGGCACGATTATCGTGACGAACAAGGCGACCTCGTCACTCGGCACCGGCCAGGGTTCGGCGGACGCCAACGATGTGATTAATCTCTCGGCCACCGTCGTCGATAATCGCCCGATCACCATCGGCTCGGCCACCTTCAACCGCATCATGGTCGGCAGCACCAAGGCCGTGACCCTCACCGGCAGCGGTCTGGACACCAGCTACACCATGCCCAACGTGGTCGCCCTCGGTTCCGCGTACAGCCCCGAAACGGGCGTCACCGTCAACGGCGTCACCGGCATCTTCAGCGGCACGGGCGCCTCGGCCAGCCAGACCGTGAACCTCAACTTCACCACCACGGGAACCAAGGGCGCTACGGTGAACCTCGGCACGCAGGGCATCGTCACCAAGGAAGGACTGACTGGCGAAACACTCAACAATGGAACCGCACTGAATCTGACCTACTCGGCCACCGTCGTCGATAATCGCCCGATCACGATCGGGTCGGCCACGTTCAACCGCATCATGGTTGGCAGCACCAAGGCCGTGACCCTCACCGGCAGCGGCGCCGACACCAACTTCACCAAGCCCAACGTCGTGGCTCTGGGATCCGCGCTCACTCCGGAAACGGGTGTGAGCGTCAATGGCG
>Ga0114951_10000111_pt1 | contig 111603 bp, 105 predicted proteins | sample AM7aDNAmetaG_FD_88677 | JGI IMG/M metagenome (GOLD analysis project Ga0114951, IMG submission 88677) | Freshwater microbial communities from Finland to study Microbial Dark Matter (Phase II) - AM7a DNA metaG | ecosystem: Environmental > Aquatic > Freshwater > Lake | place: Finland: Lake... | reverse complement strand
AATCCCAATCCGCAAAACATCCGCCATCGCCATCACCTATTTCAAAAAAATCTTGCACGATCATTCGCTTCAATTCGCCCCAAAGGGGCCCGCGTTAATAGCCCGGGGTGACCAACGGGAACCCCGGGAGCAGAGCCACCAACCCCGCCAAGCCCCAACGGGGTGATCGAACCTGTAAAGCGGACGTCCGAGTCTCAATGGAATCCGCACGCCTTGAATCCTGCTGCTTCCTCATCCAACGGTTTCTTCCTAAGCACCTTCCCCAATTCATATTCCCGCCTCCGCAACGCCTCCCGCAACATCTTCATTTGTTCGTCCGGATTGTTTGTTCTTACATTGGGGTCCGCAAATAGCTCTACAAGTATTCGCAACGTAGTCTTTTCCTCTGGCGTGAAATTATTCGGTATACGTGTGTTATTGGTGTATCGCACTCTCAGTTGATAGTTGCGGTTGAAGAGATTCTCCAGAATATTTTTCAATACCGCACTGTCCTGCGGCAATGAAACCGTTCCATACAAATCAATCAACTCCGCCGCTCGAACTTCTCCAGCCATGCAGTTCATGGCTTCCTTCATCGTGGCGGAGCAAGTCCCGCTACCTCTTGCCTTTCTGATTTCCTCTTCTACCTTCCACGCATACAACGGCGGGTTGGTTGGTCCAACGCGCGACGCATAAGAAACTCGAATTTCGGTCGGTTCCGTCGCCGGTTGCTGTACTGCTGTGTAGTCACTGTGAAAATATTCTCTGATCTCTTCGTTCTCGGTCCAACGGTATTTCAACAGATTGTAAGCTGCCAAATACTCAATCGTTTCTTCGGATCCCTCAATATTGAAATGTGATTCCCGCCATACTTCGGCGGTGAGTTTACGATACTTGCCGACGTTAACCCTGATCTTTCCCTTGGCATCCGTGATCTCCTTGCCGTGATCTTCAAAGTGGCCAAGTAATTCTAATAATGGGTCGCTGCACTCGGCTGTATACTCGACCGGGACCCCCGCAACCGGTTTGTCGCTTTCATCGTTCACCGAGAAAACGACGCAGCAATAAGTCCATTCGTAAATGCTGACAATCAACGCCGTCAGCATAGCGCCGCACACGGCCATCGCGCCAATCATTGCTCTTAGATTGCGACCCCTGCCACGCGGGCGGAACGCGAAGCAAAATACAAGATATGCGACTGCTGCTATCAATGCTAAGGCGACCGCTATCAACATGATCAGCGCAATGATGAGCGTTATGCCGTTATCGTCTCTGTGTCCACCCCCGAACCAGGACAGCCGCATCCATGTCAGACGGAAAAAAATAAACGTCACTATCGCAGCCGTCGTAACGACCGGCACCCACACCCACATCACCCACCGCCGCTCCCGCCAATCTCTCAAACCGAAGAGCAAAGGAACGCCAATCGCCACCAGCACGAAAAGCCACATCATTTCTTGTTGTCTGAACACTGCAGCCTCGCTTGCGAGTTATCGATGGCTATGCATATTAATCTGACTCATCCAGTCGTGCGAATCATGTTTTCGTGACTTCGTTGTGCCGTCATCGCAAACCCTCGAAAAAAACATGCAAAAACCAGAAAAATGCACCTCAAAACATTCAAAAAGCGCATCAAAAACACTCCAAAATCGCGTCCAAACGCGCTCAAAATGGATCCAAATCGATCCAAATTGATCCCCACCCGCCTTCCAAAATGATCGTTCCTCTCCCTCCCGCCGCCCCGCCTCCCCGTCATTCTGAATTCCGAACTCCGAATTCTGAATTCGTCCCCCCTCAAATCTGTGCGCACGCCCATCACCCCCCATCCGCCCCCAGCCAAAAATAATTTTCTCGCTAACTCCCATCCCCCGCACCACCTGCAAACTCCCCCCTCCACACCTGTGCGCACAAACATGGTCCTCCACCCCTTCTATAGAAGCACACCCCGCGTTTACTAAGGACTAAGGACTAAGAAACTATCTCAAAACGCTGAAACCGCGGATCTTTGCTGGTATACGCCAATGGATGACGCGGCAAAAGAAGCTTGTTCTATGTATCTGCGTTCAATGGCGTTCATCGGCGGTTCCTTTTGAGATAGTTACTAAGCACTGGCCACTGACCACACAAGGATTCCCCATGAACTTCTCCGTAAAATCTCTCCGCGCCGGCTCCGCGTCCTCCGCACCTCCGCGTTCCCATTCCCCGTCGTGTCCTCGTGCCGTCGTGGTTCAAATCCCGCCTCTCTCGAAAAACAGTTGCGCATCTACCCCCAAAGAACTCACCTCCTCTCCGAACCCAAGTAATCCGCTGTACTTACGAAACCAAAACGAAAAATCCCCTCTGCGTAGGTGCGCAAAAAACCCTGCGCATCTCCCCCCAAAAACCTGCGCAGGTGCGCAAACCCCCTCGGCCCACGAACCACGGCCCACGGCCCACGAACCCCTGACCGCTTCAAAAAATCCGCCCTTGACAAATCCCTCCCCGAACCCGACCCTACCTTCATCATTCGCATCCGGAGAAAAAACATGCTCGCCAAGGTTCACGCCTTTGTCCTCCAGGGGATCGATGCCCTCCGCTGCGAAGTCGAAGTCGATCTCAATTCCCGCTTTCAACCCGCCCTCGGCGAATCCAACAAGCCCACCATCGTTGGCCTCGCCGACACCGCCGTCCGCGAAGCCCTCGACCGTATCCGCTCCGCACTCTTCAATTCCGGCTACGCCTTCCCCGACGGCAAAATGCTCGTCAATCTCGCCCCCGCTGACCTCAAAAAAGAAGGTTCCGCACTCGAACTGCCCATTGCCCTGGGCATCCTCCTCACCTCCAAGGCCATCACCACCGACCGCCACAGAAAATTCCTCGTCGCCGGCGAACTCGCCCTCGACGGCCGCGTCCGCCCCATCAAGGGCGCGCTCTCCATGGCCATGCTCGCCGCCGAACTCAAAATGCAGGGCGTCCTTCTCCCGCCCGACAACGCCGCTGAAGCCGCCGTCGTCCCCGGCGTCGAGGTCTACTCCATCGACTCCGTCTCCACCCTCGTCGGCTTCCTCAACAACCAACTCGATCTCGAACCCTACAACATCAACGCCGCCGATGCCGACCCCTCCACCGGCACTTACGAAGTCGACTTCGCCGACGTCCGCGGCCAGGAACTCGCCAAGCGCGCCCTCACCATCGCCGCCGCCGGCCGCCACAATCTCCTACTCCTGGGCCCTCCCGGCGCCGGCAAGACCATGCTCTGCTCGCGCCTGCCCACCATCCTCCCCGCGCTCACTCGCCAGGAGGCGCTCGAAACCACGCGCATCTATTCTGCCTGCGGACTTCTCCCCAAAGGACAGGCCCTTCTTCGCACGCGCCCCGTCCGCTCGCCGCACCACACCGCCTCCGGCCCCTCCATCATCGGTGGCGGCACCATTCCGCGCCCCGGCGAAGTCTCCCTCGCCCATCACGGCATCCTGTTCCTCGACGAACTTCCCGAATTCCCCCGCCACGTCTTGGAGGTTCTCCGCCAACCGCTCGAATCCGGTGCCGTCACCATCTCCCGCGCCCACTCATCGATCACCTTCCCCGCAAGATTCATGCTGGTGGCCGCCATGAACCCTTCTCACTCCGGCAAAGGCTCCGTCGATCCCCGGAACGCCACCGCGCACGACACCGTCGCCATGGAACGCTACATGTCGCGCCTCTCCGGTCCGCTGCTCGACCGCATCGACATCCACCTGGAAGTCCCCGCCGTCACCTACCGCGATCTCACCAGCAAAGCCAACGGCACCACCTCGGCAAAGATGCGCGAACAGGTCCAGCAGGCGATTGCCGCCCAGCAAAAACGCTTCGGCAAAGACGCCACCACCACCAACGCCAGCATGAACACCCAGCAACTGAAGGATCACACGCACTTGGACGACGCCTCGCAGGCCCTCATGAAACAAGGCATGGAAGAACTCGGCCTCTCCGCCCGCGCCTTCGACAAAGTCCGCAAAGTCGCCCGCACCATCGCCGACCTCGAAGGCAGCACCGCGATCCAGGCTAACCATATTTCAGAGGCCATTCAGTATCGATTACTCGATCGGAGATTCTGAACACTTGTAGACGGTAGGCGGTAGAGAGTAGACGGGGGGGCAAATGCTGAGCACGCTGAACGCGAAAATCAAAACCAGAAACCGCTACCCGAAGCCCGCGCCCCGATGCCCGATGCGCTTCCTATTTGACCTTCGCCCACTGCTCCTTCACCCACGCCTCTCGTTTTTCCCGCGGCCCCTTATCCGCTGCCGGATCGAGTGCCATCGTCAGCCCGTTGGGCAAAATCGCCTGTCCGGCCTTCCACCCCTTTTCGCTGTTGGACGCCGCAAAACTCTTGATCGCCTCACGCAACGACTTGTCTTCGGCCAGCGTGACGGCGTGCTTTTCCATCCAGTTCTTCAAAAAATCCGCCAGCTTTTCCTCTGCGTTCTCCGCCGGCACATCCTTCGGCAACTTGATCGATGGATAGCGCTCCGGATGCCCCAGCACTTCCGCCATCAGCATCGCCCCGATCGACTTTCGCCCTTGAATCGTCTGCACCTTGGCGTATTTATCCATATACCCCGCGCACGCCAGCCACAATCCCCATCGCCGCGCCCGCGGCGAACTATAGTAAATTCCTGCCGCCTCACTCCGCAGATCCGTATAGCGGTTCAGCAGCAAACGTTCGGCCTCGTTCAAGCGGGATTGCGTCTCGATCGGAACGCTCAGCATCACCTCCGCCGAGCCGAAGATTTGCCAGATTCCCAGATGAGTCAGTTCCCCTTTCGAAAACCCGTGCTCGGCCCCGGCGGGGTTGTCCATCTCATCCGGTTTCCACGTCATCGTCTGGGTGATCACCCCATTGGTCACGTTCGTCTGCACATTGGATTTGCCGGCCGGATCGAACGCCGTCGTGATCGTCTTGCCCCAGACGGTCACTTTCAGCGGCGTCTTCTTCCCCGCCTTGACTGCCTTCCACCACGCCGGCCGCCCGTCCGCCACCGCTTGCTTGATATACGCCACATCCGCGGCTTGTTCCTTCGGCAGCTTGGCCAACGCCGTAGCTTTGGCCGCCAGGTCCGTTTCCAACTCCTCCCACTGGCCGTCGAGATACAGTTTCACGATGCGCTCGTAAAGCGCGGAATCATCGGCCGGGGTCTTCCCCGGCGCATCGGCGCCCGGCGTGCCGCTGACAAGAGCGAGCACCATCACGATTCCCGCAACGATCCACCTGCAATTGATCCCGTTCATCGCGTCACCCGCAATTCGAGCGAATTTACTTCCCAGGGGATTCATATGGCGCATACAATACCAACAATGTGGAGGAATCGATGCCCAATCTATGGCCAGCGCAGGTCTTCTATGATGGCGCCTGTCCTCTTTGCCGACGCGCGGCCATGCGCTACCAGACGCACGATCGCCGCCTCCACCTCGAATTTGTTGACATTTCCCAGCCGGACTTCAATGCTGCGGCGTACGGCCTCGACTCCCGTCGCGTTCAGACCGTGATGCACGTCCGCACTGCCGACGGCGTCATACACACCGAACTCCGCGCGTTCTTGATTCTCTGGAAAGGGTTGCCGCACACTTTCCTCAATACGCTCATACGCTGGACTTTCCAGATTCCCGGCGTCATACCGCTGGTCGGTCCGTTTTATCGCTGGTTCGCCCGCAATCGCTATCACCTCACCGGCCGCTGTACTGCCGAGGGTTGTCCCACGCGGTAATATTACGTTTCGCGCTGGGCCGCCAGCCGTGCCTCGGCCTGGGCAAGCGTTTCCGGATCATTGACGTTGAGCAGTTCGTGCTGATGGGTTGCCGGCACCGGCCACATAAGCACTTCCGGCCGGTGGATCAGCGGTTGCAGCGATCGCCGGCCCGACGCCTGCATGACGTCCAGTTCCGGAAGAACGGACGGGGTATAGAGCGCCAGTAACGGTTCGGCTTGCGGAAACCCTTTGTCACTGGTCGCGATCGCGATGGTCGCCACATGGGGGGGGCGATGTGCAGCAATCAAAAGCAAGATAGTATCCGGAGTCAGCAGCGGCATATCGCAGCCCAGCAAGACCAGCGGCTCTTCGAGGGACTCCAGCGCCGTGATCAATCCGCTGATTGGTCCGCCGCCCGTGTCCGTACTGTCCACCATGAACGTCGCAGGAAGATGCTCCGGCCAATCCGCGGGCTTCTCGCGCCCCACGATCACCAGACGCGAAGAGGCCTCCAGGGCGGTTTCGGCGATCCGGTGGATCATCGGCACGCCGGCCACCGGCAGCATGGCCTTGTCGGCCCCCATCCGCGTGCTGCGCCCACCGGCCAGAATGACGATTGGCATCGTGCTCATGGCCGGATTGTACTCCCGAAGCATTCGCGAGGAAAACCACTGGCCAGCCATGGAGGAACGGCTATCATCGCCGACATGAAACGACCTGCACATCCGCACAAACCCTTTCGCAAGCCTGCTCCCGCACCCGGCGCACCGGGCAAGCCCACGCATTGGGATAACGTATCCGATTGGTATGACCGCCTCGTCGGTGATGAAGGCAGCGAATATCACCAGCAGGTCGTGCTGCCGGGCGTATTGCGGATGCTGCAGCGAAATGAAACGCGAAAAGACGAGGTGCCGCTGCGAATTCTGGATCTTGCCTGCGGGCAGGGCGTCCTTTGCCGGCAGCTGGCGCAGCGCGGGCACAGCGTTGTTGGCGTGGACGCATCGACCGGATTGATCGAGGCGGCGAAGAAGCGGGAAGCACAGGAACGGCTGGGAATCACCTATCACATGGCGGATGCGACGAAGCTCCACGAGCCGGCGCAGAATTCAGAATTCAGAGTTCAGAATTCAGAATTTGATGTTGTGACAATTGTACTGGCGATTCAAAACATCACTCCGCTGTCGCCGGTGTGGCAGGGCTGCCGCGAACTGCTCAAGCCGGGCGGCGTGCTGATTCTCGTCATGATGCATCCCTGTTTCCGCGTGCCCAAGGCGGCGGATTGGCATTGGGATGATGCGACGCGGACGCAGAGTCGGCTGGTGAAGCAATATCTGACTAGCGCGAAAGTGGAGATCGACCTGCATCCGGGGCAGGCCGCGGCGGGCAAGGCGACGGAAAAGACGCTGACGTTTCATCGTCCGCTGCAGGCATACGTCAACACGCTGGGCAATGCGGGTCTGTTGATCGATCACATCGAAGAATGGCCCAGCCACAAGACGAGTCAGGAAGGCCCGCGCAAGAAAGAAATCGATCGGGCGCGGAAAGAGATTCCGATGTTCCTGGCGGTACGGGCGAAGCGGGTATGACGTGCCGCGGCAGGGGGATTGGGGGGGTCAGTTTTTGGCGCGGGCGAAGCTGCTGATGCCGGGTTTGAACACGACTTTGCCGTTGACGACGATGAGTTCCTCGTCGAGGAAGAATTTGACGGCTTTGCCGAGGGTTTCGGCTTCGAGGGCCAGGCCGCGTTCGCGGACTTCGTCGGCGGTGTCGGTGCCGACGTTGATGTGGAAGACATCCTGCAGAATGATTGGGCCTTGATCGAGTTGCTCAGTGACGAAGTGAGCCGTGCAGCCGGTGACGCGCATGCCGGATTCCCATGCCTGGCGGTAGGGATTGGCACCGGGGAAGAACGGGAGCAGGGAGGGGTGAATATTGATGATGCGGTGGGGAAATGCGTCGACGATGTCTTTGGAGAGAATCTGCATATAGCGGGCGAGAACGATCAGGTCCGGCTTGAGCTCGCGGAGTCGGCCCAGCAGCCAGGTCATATGGCTACTCTTGTTTTCCGGAGTGGGACCGGAGGGTTGGCATTCAAACGGCAATCCTGCTTTGTCCGCCTGTGGTTTGAGCGTGGGGTGGTTGGCGAGGATGGAGAGGACATCGCCGTTGAAGCCGGGGGCCGCGGCCATGTTCAGGAGTGTGTCGAGGCAATGGGGTTCTTTTGAAGCGAGCAGGACGATGCGTTTGGATTTGGCCTGGCGTTGCAGGGAGACTTTGACTTCCATGCCGATCTTCTGGCCGAGGGCCAGCAGACCGGTGATGAGTTCATCGAGGGAGAGAGTCATGTCGCGGATGTCGACGAGCATGTCCATGACGAACATGCCGGCGACGACGCGCTGTTCCATGTCTTCGATGTTGATGCCGCGCTCGGCGACGTAGGTCGCGAACTGGGCGACGACGCCCTTCTGGTCACGGCCTTGAACGGAGATGACGGCGAGAACTTTTTCGGGAGTGTTGTTGCTCATAGTAAGGCCATTATCGTCCAAGTGGGAGAAGTTCTCCACGGTCCGCGGCAAATCTTGCGACTCCGGCCGCGCCGATGCATCCGGAATCATTGCCCAGTCGAGCGATGGCGATGGTCGCTTTTTGCGGCGACATCTTCCACCAGAGCTTCCGAATATGCTTTTGAACGGCTGTCAGCAGGAATTTGCCGGATGCTGCCATTCCCCCGCCCAAGACGATCATTTCTGGGTCGATAACGTGGGTGACGTTAATGCAGGCGATGGCGATGTAGCGGCAGGCATCTTCCCATATTTCCACGGCCAGCTGGTCTCCGGCGCGGGCATGGTGGTCTATGTCGGCGGCGGAAATTTCGCCATTGGCCGCCAAAACCTTGCCCAGCGAAGAGGTGCGACGCAGCTTCGGCGATCCCCGCAGCATCTCCGTTGCCTTGCGACCGATGTAGCCGGCAGAGCAATATGTTTCCAGGCAGCCGTGCTGTCCGCACCCGCAGGCATTTCCGCCGGGAACGACGATGGTGTGGCCGATCTCGGCGGCGAAGTCGCATGCCCCGCGAACCACCGCGCCGCGATAGACCAATCCGCCGCCAATGCCGGTACCCAGCGTGATCATGAAAAGGGTTTCAAGGTTGCGATTCTTGCCCGCGCCCGCCCAATACTCGCCAAAGGCCGCGGCATTGGCATCATTTTCCAGCACCGCCGGCAATTTCAGGCCACGGCTGATCCTGGCTCGCAGCGGCACATCTTTCCAGAGCGGGAGGTTGGCGGCACGGTGGAGAATCCCTTTATCTAGGAACGCCTGGCCCGGCGCCGCCACACCCGCGGCCACGATTTGCCGGCGATTCACCTTGGCGAGCGTGATCGCCTGTTCCGCAGCGGCAATCATGCGGGCGATGACGTTGTCCGGTGCACGTTCCTTCGGCGTATCTCCCGTAGGTACGGTGATGTGAGCAAGTAGTTGCCCATTGTTATTGGTCACACCGGCTTTGAGGTTTGTTCCGCCGAGATCGATACCGATGTAGAAACTGGACATGCACGCCTCCCATTTCGATGGACCCGTGTTGCGAGCCTCAATACCCCTGATGGATACGTAATGCAATTGTCTTGTTCCGGCAATTCCGGATAAATCGGTTCACCGAGGGCAAAAAGTGGCTTCTAAGGCCTGATAATTCCATTATTTACGATGAGTTGGTGAAAAAATCTACAATTCCAGATAGAAAAGGCTGGATTTTCAACAAGAAAAGGAGTAAAAGGTCCAGTACTAGGCTAACTTTACTGAGTCCTTTTTTTGAAGGGTTCGCTCATGACTGGTTTCCATCTACGGGCGTGGCGGTTCTGCCGTAGGAACTCGCTCGCTGTCCTGACAGTACTCATGCTACTGGGCCTCTCGGCTACCGTGGTCAACGGTGCCGTAGCGCCAGGCGTCCCGCCATTCCCCGAAGCCAAGGTAGACGCGGCTCCGGCGGATCCTGCGGCCCCTGCGGTAGTAGCGACTCCAGCCCCTGCGATTGTAGCGGAACCGGCGGCCAAGGAGGCCTTCGTACCCTTCCGGCCGATCACGTCCGACAAGTTCAGCTCGGCTGAGCGTATCTCCCTCTTCGTCGTCATGGGGATCGCGGTGGCCGGTCTGCTCTATGCCTTAATGCTGGCTAAGCAGGTCAAGGCGGCTGATCAAGGCACCAAGAAGATGCAGGAAATTGCTGCGGCCGTCCGCGAAGGCGCCAACGCTTACTTGGCCGCCCAGTTCCGCAAGATTGGACCGCTGATCGTCGTGATCACGGCGATCCTGTACTTCACCACCTCCGGCGCTGACAGCCAGTGGTTCAAGTTCGGCCGCGCTGGTGCGTTTCTCGTCGGTGCGTTGTTCAGCTGGTGCGTCGGGTTTGTCGGCATGCGTCTGGCCACCACCGGTAACCTTCGCGTTGCTGCGGCCGCCACGAAGAGCTACGGCGAAGCCATGCAGCTTGGCTATCGTACCGGTACTGTTACGGGCATGCTGACGGACGGCCTGGGCCTCCTCGGCGGCACGTTGATTTTCATGATCTACGGCGTGGAAGCCTATGAAGCCCTCCTGGGTTTCGGCTTCGGCGGCACGTTGCTGGCCCTGTTCATGCGTGTCGGCGGCGGCATCTACACCAAGGCCGCGGACGTCGGCGCCGACCTGGTCGGTAAGATTGAAAAAGATATTCCCGAAGATGATCCCCGTAACGCCGCGACCATCGCGGACAACGTGGGCGACAACGTCGGCGATTGTGCCGGTATGGCCGCCGACATCTTCGAGTCTTATGAAGTGACCATCGTTGCGGCCATGATCCTCGGTGCGGCCACCTTCGGCCACAAGGGCGTCATGTTCCCGCTGCTCGTCCGAGGCATCGGCGTGCTCGGCTCGATCATCTCCACCTACACCGTCAAGGCCGGCGCTGATGACACCTCCGATACCGCCCTCAAGAGCGTTCACCGCGGATTCTGGATCGGTTCGTTCATCTCGGTCGTGGGCTTCGTGGTCCTCGGCATGTTCTACCTCAAGTTCTCGCCGGAATACCTCAAGGAAAATGGCATGGCCGCCGCGGGTTTCCCGCATGACGGTCTTAACACTGGCTGGTACATGATTGCCGGCTCGGACATTCGCCCGGCCTTGACCTGCCTCATCGGCGTGGTTCTGGCGATCGTTCTCAACAAGGTCACCAGCTACTACACGCACACCTCGCACGCTCCTGTGAAGGGCCTGGCCAAGGCTTGCCAGACGGGTCATGCGACGAACATCATCGAAGGTTTCGCGGTTGGTTATGAATCCACCGTGGTGACCATGCTGGTGATCGTGGTTTCGATCTTCCTCTCGGTGCTCTGCTACTGGGGTCTGCCCGGTACGTTTATCGCGTACGGCGTGGCCATGACCGGTATCGGCATGTTGACCCTGACGGGCAACACGATCTCGATGGACGTGTTCGGCCCGGTGGCCGACAACGCCAACGGCATCGGCGAAATGGGCTATGACCGCAAGGAAATGGGCGAAACCAACTACAAGCGGGCTCGCCAGATCCTGGCCGACCTCGACGCCGTGGGTAACACCACCAAGGCCGAGACCAAGGGCATCGCCATCGGTTCGGCGGTTATCGCGGCCGTGTCGCTCTTTGCCAGCTTCATCGCAGTGATCGCGGTGGGCAACGAAGCGGACATTCCGAAGATGACCTCGGACCAGTACACGTACTTCTCGCAGCAACTGACCGTCGCTCAGCCGATGGTGCTGATCGGTCTGTTGATCGGCGGGGCGGTACCGTTCCTGTTCAGCTCGATGCTGATCCGTGCGGTAGGCCGTGCGGCCTTCTACATCGTCAAGGAATGCCGCGTGCAGTTTAAGGACAAAGAAATCTGGGCCGGCACCAAGAAGCCGGATTACGGTCGCGTGGTCGATATCTGCACCAGCACCGCTCAGAAAGAACTCGTCGGCCCCGGCCTGCTGGCCATCCTCACCCCGATCACGGTCGGCATGCTGCTTGGACCTTACGCCCTCGGCGGCTTCCTGGCGGGCATGATCGTTACCGGCCAGTTGCTTGCGGTGTTCATGTCGAACGCAGGCGGCGCCTGGGACAATGCCAAGAAGATGATCGAAGACGGCATCTACGGTGGCAAGGGCTCCGAAGCCCACAAGGCGTCGGTGACCGGTGACACGGTCGGCGATCCGCTGAAGGATACGGCCGGTCCCGCCGTGAACCCGCTGATCAAGGTGATGAACATGGTCAGCGTGCTCAGCCTGGGCATGGTGCTTAGCTACAACGTGATGGGCATCCATCCCAACACCCAAGGCAAGACTCCGGCGGAATGGGCCACGAACCTTCCGACGAATTGGATTGTCGGCCTGATTATTGCCGTGGTCTGCGTTGCGGCATTGGTTTGGGCTGTACTCCAGTCCAAGCGGGAATCCGGCGACTTTGTCGCTCCGGAGTCCGCTGGTTCCGAGGCAAAGTCCGAGGAAAAAGAACTGGTCCACTAAGACTCAGGACACCAGGTTCGCGTAAATTGAATAATGAAGTCTCAGCCCCGGCTCTCGAGCCGGGGCTTCTCTTTGGTACCGGCATTGGCGCGGACGCCTCTCCCACGGTTGGCCTCCTCGCATTGCTCCGATTCCCCTTGTACCATTACTTTGGTACTTGAAACGGAGCATATGCATGCCAACCATCGGATTCATCGGCGCCGGCAATATGGCCGAGGCCATTGCACGCGGACTTCTCCGCGCAGCACTATTTTCCCGCGAGCAGATCGTCGCTATCGATCCCAACCCCGACCGGCAACGGGTTTTCAACGAAGAACTGGGGATTCGGTGCAATGGCGGCAAGTCGCCGGCGATCTGCGATGTGGTCGTGCTGGCGGTAAAACCTTTCGTGGTCGGAGAGGCGCTCAGTGCCATCAAGTCCAGCCTGCGCCCCGATGCCTTGGTTATTTCGATCGCGGCGGGCATTTCGTGCAAGTTCATCGAAAGCACGGCAGGGGGGCAACCACGGGTCATTCGGGTGATGCCAAATACGCCAATGCTGGCGGGCAAGGGCATGTCGGCCATCGCCAAGGGCACGTATGCCACGGATAATGACGTCGTCATGGCCGATCGCATTTTCTCCGCCGCCGGCAAGACCGTACGTGTCAGTGAAGAGACGATGGATGCGGTCACGGCGGTATCCGGCAGCGGACCGGCATACATTTTCTACCTGACCGAAGCGCTGGCCGCCGCGGGAAAGGCTGCGGGGCTCAATGATACGCAAGCCGCACAACTGGCCCGCGAGACGGTCATCGGTGCTGCGGCACTGCTGGAGCAGTCCAAGGACGCTCCTACAGAACTGCGGCGGAAAGTGACGACGCCCAACGGCACCACGCAGGCGGCCATCGAAACGCTCGAGGCGGGCGATTTCATCGGATTGATGACCAAAGCCATCACCGCGGCGGCCAAACGTTCGAAGGAACTCGGCAAGTAACCACTGACCTCTGACGACTGGCCAGGAATCATGTTCGCCATCGAAGTTCAAACGGTTTTCACTGCCACGCATGCGCTGCGTCTAGTCGGCGGGGGCGTCGAACCTTCCCATGCGCATGATTTTCAGGTAACTGTTCGCATCGTTGCCGAGCGGCTCGATGCCCTGCAAACCGTCGTGGACTTCCATGCGGTGGAAAAGGTGCTCGACGGCATCGTCGCGCCGTGGCGTGGACGTCATCTGAACGAGATCGAGCCGTTCATTTCCGAAGTGAACCCTTCCGCCGAGCGGATCGCCGAGCGCATCGGACGGTTGATGCTGGCCCCGCTGGAGACTTTCGAGGGCGAAGCGTCGCGCGGCCTGCGTCTGGCGGAAGTGCGGGTCACGGAAGCCGCAAGCTGTCTGGCGATCTGGTCTCCGGTTTGAGGGGGCGATCAGGTCGTTTTCTTCTCGTGCTTCGTCCGATAACCACCACAAAACATGTCGATCCGTCAATTTGGCGGCGTAAGAAACGGACATAATTGCGCGAAATCTTTCGGGGGAGGAAGGTCCGAGAACGCGCGCTGTCCGATAAATACTCCGCTTTTACTGACCCCTGCTTCAGCATTACCCGGACGTAAGATTACCCGCAGAAATCGCTCAAAACACGCATTTTCGGCCTCAAGATTTCATGTCTGGGCTTCCGAATATCACACCCGTGACGGTGATGCGTCCGGACCCAAGGATGCGGTCCGTACGCGACTGGCTCTCACCTCACGTACTGAGTCTTCATGGTCTTTTTGGGCTTGGTCCCGGGAGGTCGACAGAAAAGGCACACGCCCTGTTAAGTGTTCCGGACGGGCGTGGACTCATGATTTGCGGAACGCAGAACGGATTGCCGTCATCCTTCCCGGTCATGGCCCTCCACGGATGAGAGGGTCAGCAGGGATTTAAACACGGGATGACATTTTTCACGGAGGATTCTCATGTCTCGTATCAATACCAACATTTCTTCGCTTATTGCTGTCAACACGTTGAACAAGAACAACAGCGCACTGCAGACATCGCTGCAGCGGCTGTCCACCGGATACCGCATCAACTCCGGCAAAGATGATCCCGCCGGCTTGATCGCCAGCGAAAATCTCCGCGCGGAGCAAACCGCAACTTCCACCGCCATCAGCAACGCCCAGCGCGCCGACAACATCATTGGCACCGCTGAAGGTTCGCTCTCAGAAGTGTCCAACCTGCTGGTCAGCCTGCAGGGTCTGGTGGGCACCGCGGCCAATAAGGCCGGCTTGAGCCAGGACGAAAAAGACGCCAATCAGCTTCAGGTCGATTCGATTCTGAGCACCATCAACCGCATCTCCAACAGCGCGTCATTCGAAGGCACCAAGCTGCTCAATGGCACGTACGACTACACCACGTCGGGCCTGGGCGCCACGTCGGCCTTCACGGCCATCAACATCAACAGCGCCAAGGTCGGCAACACGACGCTCTCGGTCAGTGTCGGCGTTATTCAGTCCGCACAGACCGGTCAGCTTAACTTCACCGGCTCCAGCACCGGCCTCAACGGCGCCGCCGCCATCGCCATTGCCGGCAACAAGGGCACCGTGCAGCTCTCATTCGCCAGCTCCACCAAGAGCTCGGCCGTGGTGGCATCCGTCAACCAGTTCAAGGACTCCACAGGCGTCCAGGCTGTGCTTTCGACAGACAACAAGTCCGTCGTTTTCACGTCCACGGGTTACGGTGCATCGCAGTTTGTCAGCATCTCGTCGAACAGCTCGTCGGCCTTCTCCACGAAGGATGTCAATAACGTAGCGAACACGACCGATTACGGCCGCAATGCGACCGTCTCGGTCAACGGCACCGCCGTGCAGTCCGACGGGCTGAACGTCAAGGCCGTGTTTGGCGACCTGCTCGACGTGAATTTCACGCTCAATTCCGCCATCAACACCAATGGTTCCTCGAAGACGTTCGGAATCACCGGCGGCGGGGCGACCTTCAGCCTCGGGGCCCAAGTCAACACCGCCAATACGGCGTCCATCGGCATCGCGTCGGTGAACACCGCCAGCCTTGGCAAATACGTTTCCAACGGTGCAGTCTTGACGCTCTCCGATCTGGGTTCGGGCAAGCTCGCCGCCGTCAACAACGGCGACAGCAACCTGGCTCAGCAGATCGTGAACCAGGCGATCAAGGATGTGGCGAATCTGCGTGGGCGTCTGGGCGCGTTCCAGAAGAACACGCTGGGTTCCACGATCAATTCGCTGAATGTGGCGTTGGAAAACGTTTCAAGTTCCAACAGCGCGATTCGCGACACCGATTTTGCGACCGAGACCTCGAACCTCACGCGTTCGCAGATCCTGGTGCAGTCGGCGACTTCCGTGTTGCAACAGGCGAACCAGAGCCCGCAGGCCGTGCTGAAGCTCCTCGGCTAACTCCGGCCGGGCGGTAGAACGCCCATGACTCGGCGATAGGGGCGGCCAGCCGGATGGCCCGGCCGCCCCTGCCGAACCTTTCGCGGCCTGACTAGAACGCTCTGGTGGCCACCGCGCACGTTATCGGAACGGGAAAACGTTCCGTGGATTTTTCGGGTCCGCCCGGGACCGCCTGGAATCATTAAGTAAAGGGCTATTCAGAAGGACTTCTCGGACACGCTTCTAAACTCGCGTGTGATTTGCACCGAAGCTAGTTAAGTCTGAATACGCCCACGGGATCCAAGGCGGTCTCGGGCAACCTGGGAGTTCCTGAGAGGCGATTTCGCCAAGGAGGTAGGCACAAAGTGATTAAACGGCCCGCAGTCGTGTCCTGGAACTGCGGAACTCGTTGAATCTTTCCAGGCGAATTCACGGATGTCACTTGCCGGTCACAAAGGATTTGCTGATCCGGATACTTTCGAAAAGACCCTTGCGGGTCCCGTGAAGAAAAAAATCCGAATCAGCAAGCCCCGATGGCTCACGCCGCGCACGAGAAACGTTGTGTGAGCTCCATCATCCGGCTTCATGGAGGATCTCACAATGTCGGTTATTAATACCAACGTATCGTCCCTCATCGCGGTCAGCACCCTGAACAAGAACAACAACGCCCTGCAGCAGTCGTTGCAGCGTCTGTCCACCGGTTACCGTATCAATTCAGGCAAAGACGATCCCGCTGGCCTCATCGCCAGCGAATCGCTCAAGGCCGAGCAGGCCGCCACGACCACGGCCATCAGCAACGCGCAGCGCGCCGACAACATCATTGGCACCGCTGAAGGTTCGCTGGGCGAAGTGTCCAACCTGCTGGTCAGCCTTCAGAGCCTGGTCGGCACCGCCGCCAACAAGGCCGGCCTCAGCCAGGACGAGAAAGACGCCAACCAGCTCCAGGTCGATTCGATCCTGAGCACCATCAACCGTATTTCGAACAGCGCGTCGTTCGAAGGCACCAAGCTCCTGAACGGCACCTTCGATTACACGACCTCCGGCCTGTCGACGGCCTCGGCGTTCACGTCGGTGTCGATCAACAGCGCCAAGATCGGCGGGGCGACCCTGTCGGTCAGCGTGGCCGTGATCCAGTCCGCTCAGACCGGCACGCTCAATTTCGCCGGTTCCAGCACCGGTCTCAACGGCGCCGCGTCCATCTCCATCGCCGGCAACACCGGCACCGTGCAGCTCTCCTTCGCCAGCTCCACCAAGAGCTCGGCGATCGTGGCGTCCGTGAACCAATTCAAGGACTCCAGTGGCGTCCAGGCGACACTTTCAACCGACAACAAGTCCGTCGTCTTCTCGTCCACGGGCTACGGCGCATCACAGTTCGTCAGCATCTCGTCCAACAACGCGTCGTCCTTCTCCACGAAGGATACCAGCGGCGTGACCAATACCACCGATTACGGCCGCAACGCGACCGTCTCGGTCAACGGCACCGCCGTTCAGTCTGACGGCCTCAACGTCAAGGTGGTCAACGCCAATCTCGAAGCCGACTTCACGCTCAACTCCGACATCAACACCAACGGTGCGTCAAAGACGTTCGGGATCACCGGCGGCGGCGCGACCTTCAGCCTCGGGGCTCAGGTCAACCTCGCCAACCAGGCGTCCATCGGGCTGGGTAATGTCAACAGCAGCTCGATCGGCAAGTACGTTCAGAACGGCACCGTCTATACGCTGTCCGACCTCGGTTCAGGCAAGGCTGCCGCGGTCAACAACGGCGATACGACGCTGGCCCAGAACATCGTCAACCAGGCCATCAAGAATGTCGCGGGTCTCCGCGGCCGTCTTGGCGCGTTCCAGAAGAACACGCTCGGCTCGACGATCAACTCGTTGAACGTGGCTTTGGAGAACGTCCAGAGCGCCGGCAGCGCCATCCGGGATACCGATTTCGCCACCGAAACCGCGAACCTCACCCGTTCGCAGATTCTGGTGCAGTCGGCGACCTCCGTACTGCAACAGGCTAACCAGAGCCCGCAGTCCGTGTTGAAGCTGCTTGCTTAATCACCCTCAGGGTTGATTCCCAGGTCAATCCCGGCGGCCCGCGAGACCTTATCGCGGGCCGCCTTATTTTTGCGTCCCGGCGGACTCTGAGGCGATGTGCAGGAGGTGGAGTGTTCAACGTGAGAAATGAATACAAGGATGAACCGATCTTCTGTGCGTTTTTTTCGGAACTTGTGCTCCGCATTTCCCACTCCATGGTGTCGTTCGCTAGAATGATCCGCGATGAACTCAGCGTCGTACCCCATTTTCCTCGATCTGCAACGGAAGCCCATCCTTATTGTGGGCGGCGGATCTGTGGGTTTGCGCAAGGCGCGCGGATTGATCTCCACCGGCGCCCGCATCACCGTCGTCAGCGTGGACTTTGCCGAGGGCTTCTCCGACCTGACGGATGTCGAGTGCATCACTGCGGCATACGCGGCCACGCACATGTCCCGCAAGATGTGGCGCCTGGTGTTTGCGGCGACGAACCACCGCTCCGTCAATGACCAGGTTCAAAAGCACGCCGCGGCGCACGGCATCCTGTGCTGCCGCTGCGACGAACCGGAACTCGGCGATTTTTCCGGCGGCGCCACCTGGGTTTCGGAGTCCCGGCAGATTACGATTGCGGTCGGCACATCCGGCGCCTCGCCGCTGCTGGCCGCCCGAATCCGCGATTCTGCAGCCGCCGCGGTAGATCCAGTGCTGGTCACTTGGGCGGAACTGATGAGTGGGTGGCGTCCGCGGATTCGCAAGGAACTCGGTAGCATTGAATGGCGCCGCGAGTTGTTCATGCGGACGGCCAGCGAGGAAATGGAATCCGCACTGCGTGCGGGCGGAAAGAAGGCCGCCGAAGCCCTGTTCGAGCAATGGCTCGGAGCCCTGTGCAACAGGACCCCATTGAATACCCCTACGAAGAATGGTTGAACATGCCTAGCGAACTTTCTGTGCAAATCCATCTGACGTTTCTGGCCAGCGTGATTTTTGCGGTGGCGTTCATTCTCGGCCTGCGTCATACGCGCCGCCTCGTCGCCAGCCCCGAGGGGTTGTCATCTCCGGACGCCGGCTCCATGGGCCTCGGCTCACGTATTCTCGTGCTTTCGGCGACTGCCCTGTGCCTGGCGCTGTTGCTGTGGCGTGTCATAGCCGCGGGAAAGCCGTCGCTGCCGATGACCAATCACCTGGATGCCTTTCTCTTTCTGTCCTTGCTCCTGACCGGAATGCTGGTCTATTTTCGCTGGACCAGGCACCTTGGCGGACTGGCCTTCTTTCTGTTGCCGATGATCGCCGTTCTGCTTTCCCTCGGCGCGACGCTGGCCATCCTCAACGGCGCCGACTATCAGTACACGAACCATTGGGCGCGCCTGCACATTCTCACGGTGGTTGCAGGTTCGGTGTGCTTTGCCCTCGGGTGCGTGGGAGGGATCGTCTACCTTCTGGCCCATCGCCAGCTCAAACACAAAGGTCTCGACGCCTCGCACCACTGGATCGGATTGCCGCCGCTGGCCAGCATCGAAAAATTCAACCGCATCATGATTTATCTCGGTTTTCCGCTGCTGACCGTAGCCATGATCACCGGAGCGCTGCGTTTGACCCAGGATCCGCAGACACTTCACGCACCATGGTTCGCTTCGCCCAAGGTCATCACCGCGATCCTTGCATGGGCCGTTTACGCGCTGTTGATCCACGTTCCGCTGGCGCCGGCGATCCGCGGCCAGCGTGCCGCGTGGCTGAGCATCCTCGGATTCGTGCTCTTTCTGACCGCCTTCGTTGCCGTCGTCTGGATGAAATAGTTGCAGTTCTGGAAACTTGATCCATAGGAAGTACCCGCAGCGATGCAGTCACTAAACCGCGAATCTCTCCGTCTGTTGATGGTCGGTCTGAACCACCGTACGGCGCCGCTGCACGTGCGGGAAACCATGGCTTTCACGCCCGATCAAATACGCGAAGCGTTGTCCCGCTTCAAGACGAGCTATCCCCGGGCCGAATCGGTCATCCTTTCCACGTGTAACCGCGTCGAAATGTACATTGCCCGGCCGCTGCACGAAGAGCCCACGCCGGAACAGCTCGCAAAATTCATGGGCGAGTTTCACGCCCTGCCCTCTGAGCAATTCCAGTCGCATCTCTACCACCATGAAGACCGGGCCATGATCGAGCACCTGTTCCGCGTAACTAGTTCGCTCGATTCAGTCGTGGTGGGCGAAACGCAGATCTTGTCGCAGGTCAAGCAGGCGTACCAGCAGGCCTGTGATGCCGAATCGGTCAGCAAGATTTTCCACACATTGTTTCAGCGCGCATTGGCCGCGGCCAAAGACGTCCATGATTCCACGAACCTTTCTGCCGGCCGGTTGTCGGTGGCCTCCGTCGCCGTCGATTTGACGCGTTCGATTTTCGACCGCTTTGATGACAAGACGGTACTGTGCATCGGCGCCGGGAAAATGGCGTCGCTCATGCTGCGCCACCTTTCCGGCCTGGCACCGCGCCGCTTGTTGCTGGCGAATCGTTCTCTCGAACGGGCGGAGAAGCTCGCCGCGGAATTCCATGGCGAGGCGGCCGGCCTTGATGTCCTCGATCAACTCATGATCGACGCCGACATCATTCTGACCAGCACGGGTTCGGCCGATCCGATCATCACGGCATCGCGATTCAAGGCGATCCTCAAGCCCCGCAGATATCGTCCGGTCATCATTGTGGACATCGCCGTTCCGCGGGATGTCGAGTCGGCAGTGGGGGAGTTGAATAACGTCTATTTGTATAACGTTGATGACCTGCAGGAGGTCGCTGCCGGCAATCGCCAGAAGCGGGATAAGGAAATCTCCGCGTCACACGATCGTCTGGCGGTGCACGTCGAGGAGTTTCTCCGCTGGTATGCGGCGCGCGATGTCGGGCCGCTGGTCAAGGCGCTCTACGATCACTGCCATGCTGTGGCCCGCGCGGAACTGGACGAATACTGCGCTCATCATCCGGAACTCAATGCCGCCGGCCGACAGGATCTCGAGCGTCTTTCTCACCGGCTGATCAGCAAATTGCTGCACGGCCCGGTCACACAGATTACCCATAATGCAGAAGTCACGGCCCGTCCGATGCTGGCTTCGGCCCTCAAACGCCTCTTTTCGCTCACTTCGGAAGAGCCTCCCGAGGGTTCGCATCAGCTGTGATGATGTTCTATAAATAATTTACTGGCAACGACTTATATTTTTTACGAAAAACTCCCCCAATAAAGCGATACCCGACAGATCGAGATGGGTCAATTTGTTTGGGGAATTTGCGGGGTAGAGTCCGATAATTCCAGTATGCGGTCGTTCTATCACATGCTTGGCGACGCCCTAGCCCACCAGCCCAACGACTTTGTCGATCTCCTGACACCTTGGATTCTTCTGGCGTTCGGTGGGATCATTCTACTGCTCATGACCTATGCCTGGTGGACTTGCCCCGCTTATTGAGCGTAGCAAGGTGGTTGCGGGCGTCTGAGCACTGCGGATCGCGGCGATCACATTTCCAACGCACATTGAACACACCAGCACAGGAGGGCAAACATGTGCCGGCTTTCCTGTGCAGCGTGCAGACCCTACAATCATTCAAACGTGTTTGCTTGTTTCTTAACTGAGGGACAATTGTGAGCGATACCCCTATCAAGTCGCGAAAGACCGCCGCATGGGACGTTATCGAGCCTGTCGGCAAACGCGTCGTCATTCGCAAGGATGAGAACAGGCGCGAAACCAAATCGGGTATCGTGCTTCCTGGCAATCACGAAATTCCCACGCTCACCGGTCGCGTTATCGCCATTTCCAAGCAGATCGAGCGGGATGAGGATTTTTCCATTCGTCAGTACGACAAGGTACTTTTCGATCCACGCGACGCCGTCCCCGTCGAGTTCGAGGCCGACAACCGTCTCTTCGTTGTGCCCCTGGATAAGGTACTGGCGATCTTCCGCAAGAACGACGGCAGCGCTGCGGCAACCGCTGACGAAGACTGATCTGCATGCCTTTTTGCCGGCTGGCGACTTCTCGAAAAACTGGCACGCCGCCTCACTTGTTGGTACACTTCAATTTTCGCCCAATGAGAGGTATCGGCATGCCCGCGACCGTCACCCTTCCCGCACTGCTGGCGCTCTACAAGATCGATCGTGACCTCCAGACACTGCGAGTTGGCCTCGATAACGTCCAGAAGGACCAGAAACGCCAACAGGCCAAGATTGCCCAGCTTCAGGCCGATCATGATTCCCGCGATACCGCCAACAAGAAACTCCAGGCCGACGTCAGCAGTCGTGAACTGGATATGCGAACGCGTCAGGAACACATCGAAAAAATGCGTGGCACGCTGAACACCGCCAAGACCAATAAAGATTACTCCGCCATTCTTGTGCATATTTCCGGCGAAAAGGCCGAAGTCTCGAAGCTCGAAAAAGATATCCTCGAACAGATGCAGGTTGTCGAAACCGCCTCCGCGGAAATTGCCAGTCTCAAACAGGTCATCGCGGCCGAGCAGGCGGCACTGGCCAAGATCGAGGCCGAGCATGCCGATAAGGTCAGCGCGCTGCAAACGCAGATCGATGCGCTGGAGACCAAGCGGGCCGAGGCTGCCAAGAACGTCCCCGGCGAAGCGCTTCGCCAGTACGACCGCGTCAGCCAGAAATATCCCGGCGACGCGCTGGCCCCGCTGGAATACGATGAGGGGGATCTCGATTCGGTATCGTGCGGCGCCTGTTATATGGGTCTCAACGTCGAGCACCTCAACGCGCTCCGCAGCCGCGACGAAATTCGCCGCTGCAATTCCTGCTCCCGCATCCTGTATCTCGCGGATATGATGGCCCAGGTTTGAGCGTCTGGAAGCGGACCTCTGATACCTGAAAATTCCGGGCTATGTATGACGCTATTTCCTGACAAACCAGCTCATCCCGCGCCCTGCAATACCGCAGCCAAGTCCTTCATCCTTCAATTCGACGGCGGCTCCCGGGGCAATCCCGGCCCGGCCGGTATTGGCGTAACGGTTTCCACCGACACCGGCAAATCGGTCTACGAACTCGGTGAGTTTCTCGGCCATTACACCAACAACGTTGCCGAGTACACGGCGCTGCTCCGCGGGCTTGCCGCCGCAGTGGCGCTGGGCGCAACCAAACTGCTCGTTCGTGCCGATTCGGAGTTGGTCGTCCGCCAACTCAATGGCATTTACAAGGTGAAATCTCCCGATCTCAAGCCGCTGTTTGCCCAGGCGGTCCAGCTCATCGGCAAGATCGGCGACGTCAAGATCCATCATGTGTACCGCGAAGGCAACTCGCGCGCCGACGCGCTGGCCAATCTCGCCATGGATACGGAGTCCATGGTCGAGCCACTGGGCCCGCTGCCGCGCAACTGACGCTATCCAATGTTTTTCGCGATTTCACACATTCTGTCGAACTTTGCTTTTCCCCCTCATTTTGGTACCATCATCCCTCCAAATCCCGCGGGCGTGGCGGAATTGGCAGACGCGCTAGATTCAGGTTCTAGTGTCCAAAAGACGTGGAGGTTCGACTCCTCTCGCCCGCATGATGAGCCCTCGACTTGCCGTCGGGGGCTTCGCATTTTTGCCCTATGTTTCCCGCGATCGGTTCATCCTCTCCATGCGCTCTCCCCCTGCGCAAAAAAATAGCGCGGCGACCTCTCGGCCGCCGCGCGCATATTTTTTCCGTCTTCTGAAGCCACTCTCCGGCTTCTATGTTTTCAATAGCCTTCGACCGTCACGCTGAACGGCGGCGAATTGAAGCGAATCTTCCCGCCGGAAGCTCTTCCGCCCGTGTTGTCGAGGGCGTAGATCACCTGTTTGCCGTGACGCTTGTTGATGATCACACGATTCATTCGCAGCAAGCCGAGGTGATGGCTCACCGTTGGTTGGGGCAGCTTCAGATCCTTGCACAGACTCGTCACGTTTCGTTCGCCGCCGGCGAGCAGCATCACGATCTGCAAACGTGTCCTATCCGACAAAAGGTGAAAAAGCTGGCACAGGTTTTCCAGTGCTTGTGCTTCCGAGATTGACGACTTGGACGCCATGGATTCCTCCGATCCGAGTTACAGCTCATCGCATGCGCTGTCGATTCCACTCGCGTACCTTACGCGAAAATTCATCAGCACAGACAGCTATCAACATGCGTCGGATGCTTTCGGTATGTTTCTGATGATAAGAGCATGACCGCAGAAGTCAACAAGCAACCGCTTGCGTAGCCGACCTGCCGGAGGAGCGGGAAAGCAGATCAAACAGATGCGCGGCAATCCACACGCTGATTCGCACTCACGGTTCCGTCGGGTAGAGGGTATCCATAGGCAGTTTTGCGTCCATAAAAAGGGACCATTTCGCCAGCTGGCGGAGGTGGACCGCTGTGCGGCCGGAATCCCGCCCGGCTTGTCAAATGACGCTGTGGCGGGTACAACACCTTGCTTTAACTTGCGGGGATATCGCAGTATTTCTGCGGATCCCCGCGTGGCTTCTGCAAGGATACCCGCGGCGTGAAATTCGTCCTCGTCGACCAGCTTGTGTCTCTCGAACCGGGCAAGAGAATCGTCATGGCCAAGAATGTTTCCATGGCGGAAGAATACCTGGCCGACCATTTTCCGGGCTTTCCCGTGCTCCCGGGCGTCATGATGCTCGAGGCCGCAATTCAAGCCGCCGCCTGGCTCGTTCGTGTCGAGTCGAATTTTGCACACAGCCTGGTCGTCCTGAAAGAAGCTCGCGGCGTGCGCTATGGCACATTTGTCGCCCCCGGCAACACGCTGGTGATTACCGCTGAGGCCGTCGAGATTGCCGCCGGCCGCTCGGATTTTAAGATCAAGGGCGCCGTCAATGGCAATAACGCCATCCAGGCGCGTATCGAACTGGCGCACGTGAATCTTGCCGCGACCGATCCGGCGATGCAGCCGATCGATCGCAACGTGATAACCGCCCTGAAAGAACGCTGGCAGACGATTCTCCAGCACAGCCCGGTAACGCTGCCGGCCTGAACAAGATTTTGAATACCTGCCGTCGAACCAGAACGGAGTTGAAAATGCCCATGACCCAGGAAGAAGTGTTCGCCAAGGTTAAGGAAGTACTCACCACGGCGCTGGCTGTTGATGACGATGAAGTGACATCCCAAGCCAAGCTGTCCGAGGACCTCGGCGCGGAGTCCATCGATTATCTGGACATTCAGTTCCAGCTCGAAAAGTCGTTCAGCATCAAGATTCCCAAGGGCGAACTGACCCCGGAGAATCTCTTCACCAATCCCGAATACGTCCAGAACGGCCGGATGACTCCCAAGGGCTTGGCCGAACTCAAGACACGCATGCCCTTTGCCGACCTCACCGGGTTTGAAGCCGATCCGGACATCAATAAGTTCCGCGATGTTTTCACCGTCGATACGCTGGTGAAATACGTGATGACCAAAGTTAACACCTGAGGGAGCCATGAGTGGTCAATGACCACTCGGCACTGATAATGCGTTGGATCTGGATCGACAAGTTCGAGAAGTTTGAAGTAAACGTGGCCGCGGTCGCGGTCAAAAACGTTTCGCTGGCGGAGGATCATCTGCACGATCACTTCCCCGGCTTCCCCGTCATGCCCGCGTCGCTCATGATCGAAGGCATGGCCCAGACTTCCGGAATCCTTGTGGGTGCGGCCCGCAACTTCAAGGAAAAAGTGATCCTCGCCAAGATCGGCAAGGCGACGTTCTCGCGGCTGGTCCGCCCGGGCGAACAAATCGTCTATTCAGCCAAGATCGTCAACGTCAATGAAACCGGAGCGGCCATCGAAGGGACGATCAGCGTTCGCACCACGGTGGGGGGGCAACCAACGGAAATTTCTGTCGGCACGGTCGACATGATGTTCTCGCACATCGACAACAACATGTCCGGCATGAAGTTCCCGGATTTCAACTTCGTCTTCAATTCGCAGTTCATGGAACTCTTCGAGACTTATCGCCGAGAACTGAACGTGCAGTTGCCCACCACGTGATGGCCGCTTCCTGCCCGTTTGGATTCACCCTCTCCATCCCCTACAATACCGCCTCGTAAATTCGTTACCGAATCGTTATCCCTTCGCTTTTGCAGAGGATTTCATGCGGCGTGTCGTCATCACCGGCTTGGGCGCTATCTCCCCTCATGGTTTGGGCGCTCCGGCGCTTTGGGAAGCCCTTCTGGCAGGCAAATCTTCGATCGCGCCGCTGACCCGATTCGACCCCGCCTCGTTCCCTTCCCGCATAGCCGGCACCATTCCTCCGTTCAAGACCACGGAGTTCGTGCCGAAATCCTACCGCAAGGCCACGAAAATCATGGCCCGCGATATCGAACTTGCCGTCGTCGCGGCTGACTTTGCCGTTCGCGATGCCAAATTGATTACCAAGGGTATTGCCGGCTCCACCTCCGTCGATCCGCTCAAGGCCCAGGGCTGGTTTCAGCCCGATCCCACGCGCGTTGGCTGCAATATCGGCGCCGGTCTGATCTGTGCCGATCTCGACGAGCTCACTGCCGCCATGGCCGTGGCCCGCAATCCTGATAACACGCTCAGCCTCGCCAAGTGGGGCAAGTCCGAGGATCCTGCCGTCACCTCCGGCATGGAGAATCTCACGCCACTGTGGCTGCTCAAATATCTTCCCAACATGCTGGCCTGCCATGTGTCGATCATTCACGACACGCAGGGGCCTTCCAATACGATCACCTGTGGGCAGGCCTCCGCGGGGCTGGCGCTGGCCGAGGCCACCCGCACCATTCAGCGCGGTAGTGCTGATCTGGCGCTCGTGGGCGGCTGCGAAACCAAGATCCATCCGATGGGTCTGATGCGCTGGAGCCTGCTTGGCCGGCTCAACACTACCAGCAATGAGAATCCCGCCGGCGCTTGCCGCCCGTATGATGAAAATGCCGCCGGCACCGTGCTGGCTGAAGGCGGGGCGGTCCTGGTCATCGAGGAATACGAGCACGCCAAGAAACGCGGCGCGACGATCTATGCGGAAATCGTCGGTCTCGGCGCTTCCGCCAGCGCCGGCAGCTCCGTCGTCGACCCTGACCCCACCGGCGAAGCCCCCTCCGTCGCTATCAAGAAAGCCCTCAAGAGCGCCGGGATAGCACCGGACGCCATCCACATGATTGTTCCTCCCGGGTACAGCATTCCCGCATGGGACAAGGCGGATGCCAACGCCTTCCGTCTGGCCCTTGGCGACGCACTTTCGCACACCGCTATTTTCCCCGCCCGCGCGGGCATCGGTGATTGCGGCGCGGGTGCTCAGGCTCTGGACCTCGTCGCTGCTGCGATGGCTGTTCATACCCAGACGCTTCCCCCGGCCATCAACTGTGATTCCCCCATCGATCATCTCTTGATCAGCAAGATCCGGGAGGAGAAGAAGCTTGACCACGTCGTCGTTCTGGCCAGCGCCCTTGGCGGCCAGAACAGCGCAGTTGTCCTGAAGAAGGTCACGTAATTCGACTCTGTGCGTCTTCCGTGTCTCAGTGTCTCTGTGGTGAAAAAGTTAGAGCAATACTATGCGTAAACGTGTCGTCATCACCGGTATCGGTTGGGTTACCCCGCTCGGGCACGATATCGAAGCGGTTTGGCAGCGTCTGCTCGCCAGCGATTCGGGCATCGCGACCACCACGATCTTCGATGCCCACACTTTCCCCACCACGTTCTCCGCTGAAGTCAAAGGCTACGATTTCGCGGCCGACCTCGGCGCTCGCGCTGCGAATCACAAAGACTCCGGTCGCGCCACACGCTTCGCCCTGGGTGCCGCCACCCAAGCCTGGAAATCCGCAGGTCTCCCTCATCCATCGGCCGCTCCCTCTTCCCTGACCCCTGATCCCTACTCCGTAGGCACGTATATGGGCGCCGGCGAAGGTGGCCTGGACTTTGCCAACTTTACGCAGACGTCGCTGGCTGCCTGGCCCGCCGGTGCAACTGCGCTCAACACGCAAATCTGGGGAACACTGGCCCTCAAAACCTTCGACCCCATGACGGAAATTGAGCAGGAACCTTCGATGACCATCGCTCACCTGGCGATGGAATTCAATGCCCGCGGGCCATCGCTCAATTGCCTCACCGCGTGCGCCGCCTCCACGCAGGCCATCGGCGAAGCCGCCGAAATCATCCGCCGCGGCGATGCCGAAATCATGATCTCCGGCGGCGCTCACTCCATGATCCACCCCTTCGGCGTCACAGGCTTCAACCGGCTGACGGCGCTCTCCACCTTCAACGAAAATCCCCGCGCCTCCTGCCGACCCTTCGACGCCACCCGCGGCGGCTTTGTCCTCGGTGAAGGCTCGGGCATCGTCATTCTTGAATCACTCGAACATGCCCAGGGCCGCGGTGCGAAGATTCTTGCCGAAATTGTCGGCTACGGTTCGTCTTGCGATGCCCATGCCGTCACCGACCAGCATCCCGAAGGCCGCGGCGCCATCGTTGCCATCCAGGCCGCCCTCCGCGATGCCGAAATGACCCCGCAGGACATTCAATACATCAACGCCCACGGCACCGGCACCAAGGAAAACGACTCGACGGAAACGCACGCCGTAAAAGTCGCGTTCGGCGATCACGCCAAGAACGTGCCGATGAGCAGTATCAAGTCGATGATGGGCCACCTCATCGCCGCCGCCGGCGCCGTCGAACTTATCACCTGTGTCCTGGCGATTCGCGACGGCATCATCCCCCCGACCGCCAACTACTCAACTCCGGACCCGGAATGCGATCTGGATTACGTCCCCAATACGGCCCGCAAGGCGAAGGTGGATGTCGCCATGTCCAACAGTTTCGGCTTCGGCGGCCAAAACGACACGCTGATCATCAAACGATTCAACGGATAATCTGTGGTGCAGACTTCCAGGCCTGCGCGAATGAGGGCGAGTTTCGGCCTCATCGTCTATCGCGGCTTGACGCTACGCGATTCTCCCGCACAATCTTTCCTCTGCAATCGTCAGCCCCTCCCAAAGGAGTTCCTCATGCCCCTCTCGCCGCTTGCCGGGAAATTGGCACCTGCAAACATCTTGATCAACGTCGACCAACTTGGTCATGACTATTACGACAAGAAGCCGGACCCGGCCAATCCTGCGCAGCGGGTGTCTTTCGGCACTTCGGGCCATCGCGGGTGCTCGTCGGACGCCACGTTCAATGAAGCACATATCCTGGCGATCACGCAGGCGATCTGCGAGTTCCGTGCCGGCAAGGGAATCACGGGGCCGCTGTACATCGGCATGGATACCCACGCGTCGAGTGCAGCATCGCAGCGGACGGCATTGGAGGTACTCGCCGCCAACAACGTGGAAACGGTGATTCAACGTGATGAAGGATTTACACCCACGCCGGTCATCTCCCATGCGATTCTCACGCACAATAAGAACCGAACTTCGCAATTCGCTGACGGCGTAGTCATCACGCCGTCGCACAATCCCCCGCGGGATGGCGGCTTCAAATACAACTCCACCAACGGCGGCCCTGCCGATGTCGAGATTACTAATTGGGTGCAGGATCGCGCCAACGCTTTGCTCGCAGTCGGCAATGCGGGGGTCCGGCGAATGCCATACGACCGCGCCGTCAAGGCCGCGACCACCCATCTCTATGATTACGTCGGCCCCTTCGTCAACGATCTGCCGTCGATCGTCGATCTCGCTGCGATCCGGAAGGCGGACTTCTCCATCGGCGTTGATCCCCTCGGCGGGGCATCGGTGGCCTACTGGCTGGCGATCAAGGAGATTCACAAACTCAATCTCGATATCGTGAACTCGAAAGTCGATCCGACGTTCTCGTTCATGACGGTCGATCACGACGGCAAAATTCGCATGGACTGCTCATCGCCGTACGCGATGGCCTCACTCGTGCAACTCAAGGACAAGTACCGCGTCGCCTTCGGGAATGATCCGGATTCCGACCGCCACGGCATCGTCACGCCTTCGGTGGGTCTGATGAATCCCAATCACTACCTGGCCGTGGCCATCGAATATCTTTTCGCCAACCGCCCCCGCTGGAACGCCGCAGCAGGCGTCGGCAAGACGCTCGTCTCTTCCTCCATCATCGACCGCGTTGCCGCATCGCTCGGCAAACGCCTCGTCGAAGTACCCGTCGGGTTCAAATATTTCGTCGACGGACTATTCTCCGGTACCCTCGGCTTCGGCGGCGAAGAATCCGCGGGCGCCTCCTTCCTTCGACTCGATGGCTCCGTCTGGTCCACCGACAAAGACGGCATCATCCTCAACCTCCTTGCAGCCGAAATCACCGCCGTCACCGGCAAAGATCCCGGTGAACACTACAGAAATATCGAATCCCGCTTCGGCAAGTCCTACTACAAGCGCGTCGACCAGCCCGCCAATCTCAAGGAACGTTCCATTCTCAAGAAACTCAGCCCCTCCGCCGTCAAAGACACTACCCTCGCCGGCGAGCCGATCGTCGCCGTACTGACCAACGCTCCGGGCAACAACGCCGCCATCGGGGGCCTCAAGGTAACCACGCAAAACGGCTGGTTCGCCGCAAGGCCATCAGGCACCGAGGATATCTATAAAATCTACGCCGAAAGTCTCAAGAGCGCGCAGCACGTGGGCCAAATCCTGCAGGAAGCCGCAGTGGTGGTGAAGGGTGCGCTGGCCGCGGCAGGGAATTGAGTTCAGAATGTAATGGGACGAAGCGATAGCGGATCGGTTGGAGGATTGCACTTGGCATTGCGAAAAACAACGATGATGGTCACGCTGACGGCATTGGGTGTTGTCCTGCTTGCGGCGCAGCCGGTGCCCAAGACGCTCGAAGAAAAATACGACTCGGGCAAACTGAAGGCACGCTACACCCTCGGCTCGGACAACGTAAGGAATGGGACCTTTGAGGTCTTTTACGAAAATGGCAAGTTGAAAGAATCAGGAGAATACGCCAAGGGTGAGTTGGAGGGTGCGTTCTGGGGCTATCATGAAAATGGTCAGACCTCTTTGAAATGCCGATACCGCAATGGCGCTCTCGACGGGCAGTGGACGGCATTTGACGACAAGGGAAAAACTAAGTCTACCGGCGAATACCTTGCGGGAAAAAAGAACGGGGTCTTTCGGGAATTCGACGCCAGTACCATCGTCACGGAACAATTCTTCATCGACGATCAGCTCATCTTCGGCCGCTCTCCCGATGCGATCGCCGCGAAGTTGGCCGAAATCCGGAAAATCAAAGTTGAAACGGTGGCTCCCACTGGCGGCGCCAAGGAGATTCCCGCCCATCGCGGCGGCAAACAATCGGAAGACGATCGCATCGCCGGAGCCCGTCTGCTTATGGAATACCGCTACCTCTGCAACGTACCCAGCGATATATCGCTGGATGCCGTCTATAACGCCCATGATGAGGCCGCGGCCGCGCTGCTCGTCGACGTTGGCAAGCTCGACCATTTCCCTCCGAATCCCGGCTGGCCCGAAGCGGAATATACCTTCGGCAAGACGGGATGCTCATCATCCAACTTGCACATGAGCAGCGGCGGCAGCAACGCTTCCTCGGCCGTGCGCGGCTTTATGAATGATTCCGATTCCTCAAATATTGACCGCATCGGTCACCGCCGCTGGTGCATCAATCCGACCATGTCCAAGACCGGCTTCGGTAGCTCCGGCAAGTTCGTTGCCATGTGGTCATTCGATCAATCCAGAAAATCCGTTCCCACCTATGAGTTCGTTGCATATCCCGCACCGGGATTTTTTCCCAATACGCACTTCGATGCGACCGCAGCGTGGAGCGTATCGCTTAATCTGGAAAAATATGAAAAGCCTGACGAGAAGAAAGTGCACATTTCCTTCAAACCCGCACAAATCACCAGGTCCCCGGCTGCGATACGTCTCGGACCGGAAATGACATCCAATTATTTCCATGTCGACACGCAGGGCTTCGGAATCGCCAACGCCATCATCTTTCGTTTCGACAAGTGCTCGACCCAAGCGAATTCCGCGTATCAGGTGGAGATCACCGGCCTGCAAAAATCCGGCGGTGAAGCGGCATCATTGAAATACCTCGTACAGTTCTACGCCCCCGGGAAATGATTACCTGTCGAAGAACGTGATATGCGGCTCGTGATTCAGTTCTCGCCAGAGTAGCAGGGCGAGTTCGACAGCATGGTAGTCACCCCAGAGCGAAGACTCGCCGCAGGGGATCGACTGGCCGGGGGGAATGTAGTCCCAATGATTGGGCCGATGGTAAACACTGTGGAGAATGAGCCCCTCGTGTTTCAAACTCGTCGAAAGATAGGGCTCTTCAAATAGCGTCCCGGCAATGCGCAGGGCTGCGTTTCGATAAGCGTTTGACCGTTCCTTATCCGATTTTGCAAGATATTTTGCGAGGCGATAGAACCCCTGCCCGGCAATCGCGGCGGCCGAGGAATCGATGGGCTCGTGATCGTTGTAAGGATCAGAGAGGTTGTCGTAGAGCGAACCGTCACAGCAGCAACCACCTTCGCCCGAACAGCTCGATTGACCATGGCAACAATCCTCACCCTTGCCGCAGCAGGAAGAATTGTCACCGTCGCAATCATCCCCGCAGCAACTGGAACCACCAGGAATGTTGGGCGCGCCGGCATCCCAATACACCATGCCGTCAACGAAGGAGTGGCAAAGGTACCATTCAGCGGTGGCGACGGCGGCATCCTGAAATGCGGCGAGCAATGCCGGCTTGGTGCCCAGGGGGAAATTGTCGAACGCAGATTTGGGGCAGGCGGCAAGAAATTCCAGTTCCTCAGCAAACCCGCACAAGATCCACGCGAGGCCGCGCGTCCAGGTGGTAAACGGGGAATACCCCTGCTGGGTCGATGGGCATCGGTAGCGGCCGTCCGTGGTGTTGAAAATCGATTCATGCACAACGCGACCGGTTTCGACGGGGGTGTCATACGCATCGCGGCCCAAGCCATAGTAGACGTTGTACTTCGCCGTCGTCAGGGCGTGATGGATGCCTCGATGAAGGAGATTGATCGACTTGTCATTCTCGCCCATGAGCGTGTGGCCGAGCTGATGCGCGAGCATCAGTGAGCGGACGGAGCGGATGGTGTCGGAGAAGAGCGAGTGTGGCCCATTAAAGGAATGGATATAGCCCGTATCGCGAAGCTGAGGTTGAGAAGGATCGGAGAAAATGGAGGTCCATCGTGCGGCTTGGACTGCGCCCGACGTCTTGAGGGCCATTTCATAAAAATTGAGTTCGTCCTGGTTGTGTTTGATTTTGCCTTCGCGCATCAGCCGGCGGAGATTGCCATACGTCGAGATGTTGTTGAAGCCATGATCGTGCACGCCGATGTGCGAAACGTGGGGCGCCATGCGGTCGGTCGTGCGGGTGCGCCCAAGTTCGAGCATCTTTTTATTGCCCGTTGCGTCAAAGGCCAGGATGGGCATGCCGAACTGAAACCCCTGGGTCCATTCCGTCCATCCACGGGAGGTATATTTTCCGGCCGCCGTGAAGACCGGCGTGCCGCGCGCGGGATTCCATGATTTGTCGAGCGCGGCGATCTTCTTTTCCGCCAGCTGAAAGACGTTCTTGAGGGCGGGTTTAAGTGATGCAAGTGTGGGGGCGAGTGAAAGGTCCATGATTTGGCGGTCCTTGTATGGGCAAGCCTACTATAGCCACAACGGCACGACGAGCTTTTTTACATGGAAAGATAGTCTACGACGATAGGGCATGGCCGGGAAGGCGGCCGATGGATGCATTGATTTTGAAGATCCATTCGGCGCAGGTGATTTGGACCGACCCGTGCGAGCATACTCGTGCCGTAATGGTTGGTGATCAAAGCCGCGTGCCCGTCAGGGTAATCACGGCAAAGATTATGCCGCCCAGGACAACCACAATGGCCAGGACGATCGCCCAGATGACGAGGGTGACGAACATGCCCTTATTGAAACCGATCGGAAGTCCGGAGCGGTTTTCGAACTCTGGAGGCTTGGCGTAGTAGAGTGGTGAATCCGGGGTGGGTATTGGGCTGACTTGAGGGCTGCTGGGGAACGTTCGCGGGTATTTGATGAGAATTCCGTAGAGTGCGGAACTGATGAGAAATGTAATAGGCAAGGAAATAATAACGGCGAGTGCCTCGATGATGCCGGCATCGCGCGCGCCCACGGCGGCGGCGGCGAAACCGAAGCCCAAGCCCGTGAGAAAGCTGACGATCCAGTTGACGACGCCGACGGCAAGAACAATCAAACACGCCGATCCGAAGGCCATATCGAATTTGAGAACCCATTTGACTGCGGCGCGGAGCAGAACCGCTCCAATGGGTACGCCAATGGCCAGTCCAAAAATGAAACCACAACACACGATGCCGAGGCCGGCGGCAGGATCGGTGGGGGCTGCAAGAATGGGAAGGAAGGCCATAACGTTTACTCCTGTTGGGGTGCGGATGCTTGGTGGCGTACGAATATTTCGGACCGCGTGGATATGCGTGGAGGTTTTTATACGGGAGAATTGCACGGAATTCAATGCACATCCAGCGATGGAAACGCAGATGAGTGCGCACGCAGGCTAACGGGACACAGGCGTTAACGAGTGCGGCAGCTTAGCCGTTGAAGTAGATGGCCTTTTTGATAGCGTCGGCAACGCGCGTCGCATTTGGTACGACGTGGTGCAGCAACGGCTTGGAATAAGGAATCGGCACGTCAAGCGAAGCCACGCGGATCACGTGATTGTCCAGATCCTCGAAGCAGTGTTCGTGAACCAGCGCGGCAAGTTCGGCGCCGATGCCGCAGGTGGGATACCCGGTTTCGACCGTCACGCAATACCCGGTCTTCTTCACAGATTTGATGATCGCCGGCAGGTCCAGCGGACGAAGCGTACGCGGGTCGATCACTTCCACATTGATCCCATGGTCCTTGTGCAACTCCTCCGCGGCGGCCAGCGCGGCCAGGCAGCCCTGACCCCACGCAATTACCGTGCAGTCCGTGCCTTCACGTTTGATGTCGGCCTGTCCGAAGGGGATAAGATATTCCTCGTCAGGTACCTCGCCCTTATTGCCGTACAGTGCCTCGTTTTCGAGGAAGATGACGGGATCATCGTCGCGGATGGCGGTTTTCAGAAGACCCTTGGCGTCGTAAGGAGTCGTGGGTACGACAACCTTGAGGCCGGGGACATGCGCGTATAACGCTTCCACCGACCACGAATGGGTGGCGGCAAGTTGCTGGCCCGGGCCGGAGATGCCGCGGAACACGATGGGCACGTTGATCTGCCCGCCGGACATGTTCAACATCTTCGGCGCGTTGTTGACGACCTGATCAAACGCGACCAGCGAAAAGGAAAAAGTCATGAATTCGATGATCGGCCGCATGCCCACCATCGCCGCCCCGATCCCCAGCCCCGCGAATCCGCATTCCGAAATTGGCGTGTCCACGACGCGCATGGGCCCATACTTCGCCAGCATGCCTTGCGACACCTTGTACGCCCCATCGTACTCGGCAACTTCCTCACCCATCAGGAAGACATCCGGATTGCGATCGAACTCTTCGCACATCGCCTGGTTGAGTGCTTCGCGGAATTGAATGACTGCCATGAGAAAACCTCGTCTGGTTGTATCAACCACCAAGACACCAAGGCGCCAAGACCCACACGTTTCTTAGTGCCTTGGTGTCTTGGTGGTAAGAATTATCGCTTCAGGTACGGCGGATACGGGTTCGCATAGACATCGCGCCAGACATCATCCGCCGGCGGGAACGGCGCGCCGTCCGCCAGTGCATGCGCCTTTTCGACTTCCTGGTGAATTTCTTCGTTCAACGCATTGACCTTCGCGTCGTCGATGATGCTCTTGGCGCGAAGAAGCTTTTCGAGACGGCCGATCGGGTCGTGTTCCTGAAAGCGGCCGACTTCCTCTTTCGAACGGTACTTCTGCGGGTCCGACATCGAGTGACCGCGATAACGATACGTTTTGACTTCGAGGAACAATGAGCCGTTGCCCGCCCGGCAGTATTCGACGGCATCGCGCGTCATGTGATACATCGCCAGGCAATCCATGCCGTCCACTTCCTTGCCGGGAATCCCATATGCGTCGCCGGTGCGAAGTTTGAGATCCGTGACGGCCGACGCACGATGGATGTGTGTGCCCATCCCGTAGCCATTGTTTTCGACGAGGAATATGCACGGCAGCTTATGCAATCCCGCCAGGTTCAGCGCTTCGTGGAACGAGCCCTGATTGATCGCTCCGTCCCCGAAATAGCACAGGACGACGCGATCTTCCTTGCGGTACTTGGCGGCCCACCCCAACCCGACCGCCAAAGGAATGTGGCCACCGACAATCGCGTGGCCACCGAGAAAATTTTTGGATTTATCAAAGAAATGCATCGACCCGCCCTTGCCATGGGAGCACCCGGTCGCCTTGCCGTAAAGCTCCGCAAAGAGGGGGGCGATTTCCATGCCCCGGGCAATCGCATGCCCGTGATCGCGATACGCCGTGATGATGTAGTCCTGTGGTCGGGTGGCCGCGATCGTGCCGACCGCCACCGCTTCCTGTCCCACATAAAGGTGGCAGAATCCGCCGACTTTTTGCTGCTGATACGATTGAGCGCATTTCACTTCGAACTGCCGGATCAGCGACATTTGCCGGTACCAGTCGAGAAGTTGTGAGGGGGAGGGTTCCACTTTGGGCGCATGTTCGACGATTGTGGTCACAAAATTCATCCTTATTGGGCCGGACGCCGTCTGTTTGGCGACGGCCGGCTCACGTGCCGCAGGCTTGTGTGTGGGGTCCACGGCATGCCCATCCAATGCACGAAAATTGTATGAAAAAAGAGAGCAATCGCCAAGTGGAAATGAGTGAATGATAAGGGATTGATTAGTCGGAAATAGGGGGATGGAACCGAATAATAGGGAATATGTAGCCGGCGTAGTGGGAGAATCGGTATTTTCAGACGAGAACCACAGACTTCATTTCTGGACGGCTGGTCACTTTGTCGCTCAAGCGTAACAGCGGACCTCAAAGAGGGCCGGCAGCGCGCGCGGACTGCATGTGGCGAGCAGATCGACGTGTAGTGTGTCGGTGGTGATAGGGGAATCGAGCCTAATGATGTTACGCGCCTGGTGATTGGCGGTGAATTCATGGACCGTCTTCCCGGCCGCATCACGCAGGCGATAGTGCTTCACGCAGAAGGGCAGTTCGCGTTCGGGTTGCCCCATCAGCACGCTCTCCAACGCATGATCGAAATCCACATCAAAGAAGAGTTCGATGCGGCGAAGCGTCTGCGGAGACTTCCACCGGAGCGTCAGCGTCGGCGGTACGGACGTTCCCTCAACCGGCGCAGCGACCCACGCGTTGGGAAGGTGCGTCGGACGTTGCACGCCGTTCGTGACATTACCGGGACCGAAAAGATCGATCGGCGGATCGATGGCGAGCGCGAAATTGTGACCCTTGGGCCGGCGTATGGTGCACCAGATCTGGTAATCCTCTCCGCCGACGGATGATGTCTTCTCATCGCGATAATGCTCGAGGATCGCCACGCCGGTCACCAGCCTTTCGGAGCATCGCACCGAGACATGCTCGGACTTGAGCAGGCACAGGAACGCGCACCGCGGCTGATCGATCGAGACGCCGGAGAAGTCGAGCACGACTGTGTTCTCGCCCGCTTTCAACGAAACACTCTTCGTGGCAAGCGTGACATCGGGGCAATGATGATCGATGCGGCTGGTGGTACGCAGTTCGGCAGTGACCGTGGTGGCCTGCGCCGCATGCAGATGCAGCGTGAACCTGGGCGCAGCACCGGCAGGCAGCGGCAGAAGTTGTGCCGTGTCATTCTTCAGCGGCATCCGCACGTCAGAGGGCGGCAGCGACGCGAGTTGCAGCCGCGATGAAGCCGTGATGTCGGCGCACTTCGCCAGATCTTCCGAATCCTCCAGCGTCATCGCCGGAACATGCTGCCCCGTGCGCAGCAGATCGCGATGCAGGACGCGCATGTGCTCAGACGCAAGCAGATCGGCGGGAAGGCAACGGAGTCGCTTGCACAGGTTCGCCGCAATGCCCACGGCCTGTCCGCAATGCGCGCCGGTGGCCATCACGCGTGTCGAACCAAACGCCACGTGCGAAGACGAAATGATCCGCCCGGCCAGGAACAGGTTCCTGATGTTGCGCGAGAACAGGCATCGCAGCGGTATCTGGTAGGGGCCCTTCGAGTGCAGATGATGCGACCCGGCAAGATTCGAGAAGACTCCGTCCGCCGGATGCAGGTCAATGCTCCATCCGCCAAATGCCACGCCGTCTGCATGAATGCGCCGTTCGACGATGTCCTGCTGTCGCAGCATGTACGGCCCTTCGAAGCGCCGCGATTCGCGCTTGCCCGGGATATGCCCGATCCACTCCAGCGTGAGATTTTCCGCATCCGGAAATTTTCCGGAGTTCTTGATGTAATCCCACACGCCGTACACGACGCGCCACAACTCCCACTTGATCTTCTCGCTCTCATGGATCGTATCCAGGCGGCCGCCCCATTCGATCCACCACAGCCGGCAGCCATGTTCCTTGGCATTGAATTGGCGATAGCGCGGAATCTTCACTTCGATATTTTTGAGGGCAAACGACGGCGCGATGAACTTCACCGGCTGACCGACGTCCTTGGAATAAAAATAGATGGAGTGCCCGAGAAGCTGCCCGAACTCACCCGAAGGTGCGAAGCGTTCGCCGAATTCGCTGGGCGACTCCGCCCCGATCCGAAACGCCGCACCCGCCAGGAATCCGACAATGCCGTCGCCGGACGAATCCAGAAACAGCGGCGCCCGCAGGTCATAGCGCGTGGAATTTTGGCTGCAGAACCCGCGCACCGCCGTGATGCGATCGGGATCTTCCGGGCTCTTCTGCACTTCATAAACCGAAGTGTTCAGCAGCAGTGTGATGTTCTTCTCTTCGGAAATCTTCTCCAGCAATACTGTATCGAAGATGAGCGGATTGCCTTCAGGATTGCGGTAGACATTCTCGACGAGCAGTTCATCGATGACGCCGCCCTCGCGTGCCCAGCGGTTGTTTGCCCCCATGTGGCACGTGGCACCGAGCACCCACAGCCGGATCTCCGAAGAAGCGTTTCCACCGAGCACCGGCCGATCCTGAACCAGCGTCACGCGAAGCCCCTGTCGCGCCGCGGTGATGGCCGCACACACGCCCGCCATGCCGCCGCCGACAACGACCAGGTCGGATTCCATCACATCAGTTTTCAGTTCGCGGCCGGCAGCGGGGGGCTCAACGATCATCGGGAGAACTCCAGTAAATCTCAGGAGAGGCATTGTACGAAATGCGCCGGGGCCGATACAGCGACTTGGCGCGGCCGTCGTGTATCATACGGACAACTGATGGAGGCCGTTATGAAACCGAAAATCGTCGTCACGGAAGGCTTGGAAAAAGTCCCGCTGACATGGCTATACGAACAGGCCCAGGTGACCGAAGCCAGCTGGAAGGAGCCGGAAAAACTCAAGACGGCCCTGGCGGCGGCCGATGGCCTGATCGTGCGTACCTACACGCAGGTGAATGATTCGCTCCTGCAGCATGGGCCAAAGCTGAAGGTGGTTGGTCGTGCGGGCGTGGGACTGGACAACATCGATCAGGAAGCCTGCGCCAAGCACAAAATCGCCGTGCTCTCCACGCCCACCGCCAATTCCCGCGCCGTCTGCGAGTACGTCTTCAACCTGGTCTTCACCCTGGCCCGCCCCGTGGTGAATCTCAAGTCGCCTATCTCCGATGAGGAATTCCACAGCTATCGCAAAAAGATTCGCGGCCTCGAACTCTCCGGAAAGACCATGGGAATCCTGGGTATGGGCCGCATCGGCCGCGGCGTGGGTAAGATCGCCTGGGCCATGGAAATGGATGTGATCTATAATGATCTGCTCGATGTCCAATCGCAGATCGACTATCCCGCACGCGCCGTCGCCAAGGCGGACCTTTACGCCAAGGCCGACATCCTCACCATCCACGTCAATCATCAGCCCAATAATCTGAATTACCACCTGATCGACACCGTGACGTTTTCTCAGATGAAGCCGACGGCCATCCTAGTAAACACCAGCCGCGGCGAAGTGGTCAATGCGCACGATCTTGTCACAGCCCTAAAGACGCATCGCATCGCCGGCGCTGCGATCGATGTCCACGAACCCGAACCGCCGCCCGCCGATTATCCCCTCTGGGCCGACGACTGCCCCAACGTAATTGTCGCCCCGCACCTCGCCGCCCGTACCCAAGGCGCGATGGACCGCATGAGCTGGGTGGCCCGCGATGTCGTCGAGTATCTGCAGGGGCTGGGTAGCAAACATTAATGAAAGTGGGCGCATTCGATAAAGCGCGGTAAGGTGTGCGGCATCTGGCTTTCGTGCCCTGGCGTCTGCATGCGAGGAACGTGAACATGTGGCGACATCTTATGATTCTGGCGGTGCTGGCGGCAGGAGTGGGGGAGATGCGCATGGCCCAAGGGGGCGACGGTATTCCAGTTCCGGACCCTGCCGGCGGCTTATTTGTCGCCTGGCAGGCCATGGCCGCGCCGCCGGCGATGGTGACCGACGAGGAAATACCGCAGAACAGTCCTCCTCCCGGAGTGGCAGACCCCAACAATCCCGTCGTGCAGCAAATCGACCAGATGCTCCAAAGTGTTTCCGATGATCAGCCTGGCACGCGCGAAGCGGCGGAAGAGAAGCTCTCGGCACTGGGAGATTCTGCCGCGGAACCGCTCCGCGATGCGCTGACCCGCTACACCGGCGCCAAGCGTGCTGCGGTCGAAGCGGCAATCTTTCGCGTCTCCAACGGGATCAAGCCCAGGGAAGTGCTGGCGACTTGGCTGAAAAAGAATGTCGAAGGTCTGCGCGCCAAGCAGGAGCGTATCAGCGATCCGCTACTGAGTGACTTATTCCCGCATCATCAGTTTTACGTGCTTACCTTCGGCGAAAAGGCCAAACTGCCCGCGTCCGTCACTGGGATCAAACCGCGAACCGTGATCGCCATGGCCGCCGATGGAAAAATTGATGTGATTACCGAAAATCCGGGCCTCATAAAATTCCTTCGCGTCGAAGCCCTTATCGCCAAGTCCGCCGGTGAACGTATCCGGCTTTCCGAAGCCGTCGTCATTCTCGCAGCAATCCGCGAAGCCGGCGGCACGCCTAACTCGGAGGAAATCAAGAGCAGCGAGGATCGCAACATCGTCATCGCCGAGGGAGCCAACAAAAAGGAATCCATTACTGCTGAAGTGACCTTCGGCCCCGACGGAAAATTCGCAGCCATCAACGTCATTCGCTCTCCCGCACCGGAAAAAGAAAAGAAAGCCCGCGGAGATGACGAGTCGAAAGAACCGGCAGAATCTCAACCAGCGCCCCCCAAGTGAGCGTGTAGGATCAGGGGATGGATCTCGAAATACAGAAGGGCCTCTTCGCGACGCCACACCGGTTTCTGTGGCATCCCGCCACGCGCGCCGCGATCCTCGCAGACCTGCACATGGGCGTCGAAAAGCAGTTGGCGCAGGAGGGAATCTTCATGCCGGATGTAACCACCGCGGGAATCCGCCCCTCGTGGCAGGCATTGGTGGACCGAAATCCCAGCCGAGTGATTGTGGCGGGAGATTTATTTGATGCCCCCGCCCCGGATGGCGAAACCATCGAAGCCGTGCTCGCACTCCTCGCACGTCTGCCCGCCGGTTGTGAAGTGACCGTCATCCCCGGCAACCATGATCCGGAATTCAAATCCCTCTGCGATGTCTTTGAAGAAACCAATGTTCACGTCAGCTACATGGCATACATCGCAGAATGGACGGTGGCCCATGGACACGAACTGCGGGGATGGAAGCCCCTGAGCAAAGATCATGTTGAAACGTTGCTGGCCCCTGACCCCTCACCCCCAACCCCTCTCATCGTCGGCCATCAACATCCTGCCGTGGTGTTGGCGGATGGCGTGCAAAAAGCGAAGATGTATTGTTACGCGGTTTGCCGGATGCACGCGCACGACCGTGGCGGCCGACAGTGGCCCATGATCGTCCTGCCTGCATTTTCCCATGCCCCCTTGGGCAGCAATCTGCTGACCCAGCGGCATTGGATTATGGATGTGCCCCGGCCGGCCGCTGAAGATGTCCGCATCGCCGGCATCGTGGGCGATAACGTCCTCGATTTCGGCCCATTAGCGGGCCTCGGATAACACGGCCGGCAATTCGACCGCGGTTCAATTGAGTGTGAAAGCGTTGCCTGCGTACGGCAACGATAAGGTAGGCCAGAGAAGTCGCAGGTGACCGGTTGGCGTTTGCGAAGTCGAGCGATCCGCTGCGTCCCCAGCCCCCTCAAGGCAAGGGGTCTGAGCCGTCGGGGCCGACCTCGGCGCCTCAGGACGAGCCGCCACTGCCGGCCGATCCGCACGAAGCATTGCGGATTCATGGGCCGTGGCTGCGGGCCGTCGCCATCGCAAGGCTTCGCGGCCCAGAAGGTGCTGATGACGTCATGCAGGACGTCGCCATCGCCGCGATGCGAAACTGGGAAACCTTACGCACGGCCGCCAACGCCAAGGCTTGGCTCTATCGCCTGACCGTTCGCGCAGCACTGATGCATCGACGAACGCTCGGCCGGGCACGCAAACGCGTCAAGGAGGCGATCGAAACGTATACCGTCAAGCACGGCGCCAACGAGGCGCCGCCGCTGCGAAGGACGGAAGAAATGGTCGGCGGCGGCTCGCACGGCGATCCGCTGGCCACGGTTCTGGATGTTGAACGCCACGCACACCTTCGGGCGGCGATGGCGCGGCTGCCGGTCAAAGACGTCGAAATGCTTCTGCTCAAGCACGTCGATGACTGCAGCTATCAGGAAATTGCCCGCCGCCTGGGTGTCACCGCAGGAGTCGTGCAGATGCGACTCTTTCGGGCGCGGCAAAAATTACGGGAACTGCTTCTGGAAACTTATCCGGAGGAGCAAAAATGAGTGATATGAACGACGCCATGAAACGTGATTCGAACATGCCCGTGGATCTTCAACTGGATCTGCTGATTGATTCCGAGCTTCCCGAGACCGACCGGAAGAATCTGCTTCTGCACATGGATCGCGAGCCCGGCCTCTGGCGCGACCTCTCCATCCGCTTCCTCCAGCGTCAGGTTGAACGGGAAACCGCCCGAGGCATGTCCGCCGGCTCACTTGTCCGCGAACATGAGACGCGAGATGCCATCGTGTACCGCTTTCCCTCCGGCATCCTCCGCTGGACCGCCGTCGCCGCCGGCCTCATTCTTATCGCCGCAACCTCCACCGTGACTTGGTACATCGCCAACAACACGATCGCCGGCAATGCCAATAACCCTGTCGCCTCCGCCGGCAACAATGAGCTTTTCGTCGCCGCCATGCCCGCCAACGTGATGGGCACCGATAAGTCCGTCGAAATGAAAGTGCCGGTGGTCCGTTCGTCCAACGAATCCACCGGCGGATCGCTCTTCATGACTTCCGAAGCCGAAGACCCCGCCTCGCCGCCGCGTCGCTCGCTGGTGATCCAGCCCGACGGCAACGGTAACGCGGTGATCATCCCGGTGAACACGCTCACGAATGTGTCGGTGCGGTGACAGTACACCTTTCCATGGGATACGAATCCATGCGCTCCTGGTGCAACATTTTGGCGGTACTCTTGCTGGGCGGAATCGTGATGACCGCCTCTGCCGGTGATGTCACGCACAGTCAAACCATACCCCCGGCAACCGCGCCAACGACTCAGTCAGAGAAGATCCTTCCTCGAACTCAATACTGGTTCGGTGTGGCCGTCGAAAACATTCCCGCACCCCTGGCGTCACAGCTCAAACTCAAACGCGACCAAGGCCTGCTGGTGCTCGCCGTCCTGCCCAGCTCGCCCGCCGAAAAGGTCGGCCTCAAGGCTGAAGACTTGCTCATCGAGGTCAACGGCAAACCGCTCTCCTCGCAGGAAGACCTTGCCCACGCCGCCAACATCATGGAACCCGCCCCCAAAGATGAACTCCACGTCAAACCCGCCAAGCTCACCTTTCTCCGCCAAGGCGACCGCGCCACAATCGACATTCTCTCCGAACCTCGGCCCGCCGCCATGCTGGTCATCGGCGGGAACATGCGCAACTTCACGGCATCACTGAACGAAGAACCCTCCGGCCAGGCGCAAAACCGTGCCCGAAACTACGTGCTCCCGAATGGCAACGCCATGCAGGTCGGCCCCGGGTACCGCGTGAATCTGCAGTCCAGCGATCCCTCGGCTCTCTCCATCAAATCCATCCGCGCCCTTGTCGCTAACGGCCAGACCATCGTGCTGACGCAGGACACCGATGCCGGTGGAAATCTCCGCAATACCATCAGCGTCGGCGGAACCACCTACTCCGTGGATAAGGACAAGATTGCAGATTTGCCCGAAGACCTTCGGCCTTTGGCGGAACAACTGCTCAAGGCCCCAGCGGCTAAGTCGACGGGGTTGGTGGTCAACCATACATCCGATCAACTCGGCACCGACACGGCACCGTCCGATCTTGCCAGCCGCGTCAAGGAACTCGAACAGCAGAATTCCGAACTGCAGAAGAAACTCGACCGGGTGCTGGACTTGCTGGAGTCGCGTTCCAAGGCCACCAAGCCCTAGCAAAGCGCTGCCATGCAGCCCTTCCGGTCGCATGAATGAATCTCCGCCGGTCGCCCGGGCTTGCCGAAGTGGTTGTCATTCAAGAGTGGGGCGGGTATTCTATTGGGTCTCAATACGCGCCCGGAGCAGGGCGGCTGATCGCCGGAAATCGGTGGTAAGTGCCGGCCCACCCGGAACCAAGAGTCTCCTCTTTATGCAGGGAATTGCCGCATGACCCAGGTTGCTGAAACCCCCGGAATGCAAGAAACCAGTCAAGACATCGCTCAGGCCAAGCAGCTCTACGATCAGGCCCTCAAGGCGCTCGCCGCCGGCAAGATCGAGACCGCCATCGATCGTCTCGATGAAGCCCACGAACTCGACCACGAGAACGAAGAGGTCATGTTCAAGTTGGCCTACCTGTTGGATCTTCGCGGGTCCGACGAGCGCGCCATGGAGATCTACGAAATCCTCGCCGACCGCCGTCCGGTCCGCGAAGGCGTTCTCCTCAATCTCTCGATCCTCTACGAAGACCAGGCCAAGTTCGAAGAGGCCGAAGAATGCCTGCTTCGACTGCTCGGCGCCCAGCCCAATCACCCTCGCGCCCGTCTCTACCAGAAGGATGTCGACAGCTCGCTCTCCATGGTCTTCGATGAAGACACCGAGAAACGCACTGAAAAACGCAACGCCCTGCTGGAAACCCCCGTCACCGATTTCGAACTCTCCGTTCGCGCCCGCAACTGCCTCAAGAAAATGAACATCCGCACCCTCGGCGATCTGCTCAAGATCACCGAGGCCGAACTCCTCGGCTACAAGAACTTCGGCGAAACTTCGCTCGAAGAAATCAAGATCATGCTCACCAACAAGGGACTCCGCCTCGGCATGGCGCTCGAAGAACAGCAAAGCCAGGCCCGCAAGGACCTCCTCAAGACTGTCGCCGCCAACGTCCCCGAGCACATCCTCAATAAGAACGTCACCGAACTCGAACTCTCCGTGCGCTCCCGCAAGGCGCTGCAACGCCTCGGCGTCGCATCGGTGGGCGAACTGGCCACACGCACCGAGGCCGAACTCCTGGGCGTCAAGAACTTTGGCCAGACCTCGCTGACCGAGATCAAGGAACGCCTCACCGAACTCGGCTTGGGCCTCCGCAAACTCGATTGATGCGGCCCCTCCGATCGCCAGTGTCCCCACCTGGAGCTGGAAGATGCAGAAATAACCTGATGATGCCCGATGATACTTCCGTGTCATCGGGTTTCTTCGTTTAACGGCAAGCGGCGAACTATGAACAGCAAACAGATGTGGCGGCTTCTCTTCGGATGCGCCAGCCTGGCGCTACTGGCAATCCTTTCCTCCTGCCGGGAATCTTCGCCGGACCAACCCATGATCGTTCCGAACCCGCCCACGCAACCCGCCCCGCCCAGGAAAAACACCCCCGATTTCCCCACGCCCATCAAACTCGAAAAGCCCCGCCTGCTCGGACCAACCATCCCCGCCATTGTCGTCCTCCCCGACAAATTCGCCGAGCCCATGATCCGCGTGCGCCTCACCGACGAATCCGAAACGCCCCCTACGATCAAGAAAGGCGCCTATCGCGGCAAGGTTGAAGCCATTCAGCTCGCCGACGGCAAGTATGTGGCCATTAATACCCTTGCGCTCGACAGCTACCTCCAGGGCGTTCTGGCGAAAGAACTCTACGGCAGTTGGGACGTTGAAACCTTCGAATCGCAGGCCATCGCCGCCCGCACTTACGCCCTGTTCCAGATCCTCACCGATAGCCGCAGCAAACCCTGGGACGTCACCAACGATGAAGGCTCCCAGATGTACGGCGGCATCGCCGGCGAGACCGCCAAGTCCCGCAGGGCCGTCGCCGACACGCGCGGCCAAGTCCTCCTCGCCAAGAGCGGCAAGTATTCCGGCGTCTTCTGTGCGTTCTATTCCGCTTGTCACGGCGGCGCCACCCAGGATCCCTTTGAGGCCTGGGGTGATCCGCAGATTGCCCCCCTCAGCGCCCGTACCACCGGCAATTTTGAAAATATTTCCCCGCTCGCCCATTACACATGGCCCACGATTGCCGTCGCCAAGGCCGACATCACCCGCTGCATCCACAACTGGGGCCAGCGCAACGGCTTTGCTTACCTGGCATCGCTCGGACCCATCCGCACCGTGACCATCGCCCAGCGCAATCCCGCCACCCGTCGCCCGACCCAGTTCACCCTCACCGATACTGCGGGCAAAACCGCTCCCATCCGCGCTGAAGAATTTCGCCTTGCCCTGGTCTATGATCCCTCCGGCGTCGCCCCCAAGCCCCTCTCAAGCTGGTTTGAAATTCAGGATGCCGGCGACCACATCAACCTCGTCAACGGCCGCGGTTATGGCCACGGCATCGGCATGTCCCAATGGGGTGCCCAGGCCCTCGCCCTGCAAGGCAAAGACCACCAGCAGATCCTCACCTTCTACTACCCCGGCGCCACCATCAACCAGGTCTGGTGAATTTCGACCCGCCCCTCGTCATTGCTCTGTCATACGAATTTCGTCATTGCACGTTAGTGAATCGTCACCGTCGGAACCGTAGTCACCCCACGCAGAGTTCCCCCGTTGGTGATGCTGATCGTGTAATCCGCGGTCCCCGCCGGTGCGCTTCCCCCGTATAGATTGTGAATCTGAAGACTCTTCATCGCCTCGTCAAAATGAAATGCCGCGCTGTCCTGTACGATCAGAGAATTCGCCAGCAGCGCGCCATAGCTGCGGTTGTTGTCCCGCATCGTAATGGCCGATCCTGGCGCATAGATCGCTCCCACCATGACGCTGTTGTCTCTGAGGGTAATGTTGCCGGTGCTCGTGCCCAGAAGAATCAAGGCAGAAGTGCTCCCGCCGGAGTTCATCGTGCCATAGCTGGAGACCGTCGTATTGCCCTTGATAAAAATCGTCAGCGTGCCGCTGCCGTTGAGAGTGATGCTGCCCGCGACGCTGAGGTTGCCGTCAATCTGCAACAGGACGTTGGCCCCGTCATTGACCGTCAGATAGCAGTTCCCGTTGACCGTGACATTGCCCGTGACATGTACCAGTCCCGAACCGGAGAAATTTGAACTGGTGGTAAAAAATGAGCTGCTCAACGAAATCGAAGGATACGTGGAGTCGATGCTGATCGAGCCCGACCCCGATGAGCGGGAATAGGCGCTACGGCTGGTCAGCACGTACGCCGGATTCGGCACGATTACCGTGCCCGGCACGCGTGTTTCGCTTGCTGCGGACGTCGAGGCCGGGCCGCTGCCGTGAGATGACACGCTGACAATGTTCGAAAGTGTTGCCCCCACTCCCGCGACCAGACTCCCCCGGTAGACGCTCCACCCGTTGATATCCAGTGCCGTCCCATACGAAATGTTCGAACCGAGAATCGCATTGTATCCCGGGTTGTACGCGTTATATCCCCCCACCAGCGAATTGAAAGAATCGAAAATACAATAGTCACTGCCGGAGTTTCCGAGCGTCGTCAGACCCGTCACGAAATTCCCGGAGCCGAAAACTGTCCCGCCCCCCGTCGGCTGCACCGTCGCCGAGAGCGTGTACGTTCGGCCGCTATATGTTCCCGTTGAATTTAAGATCACCGGCAACGTATTGTTGTCGGTAAATGTCGATGAGGAATCCGGATCGACCGCCGCCACCGTGACTGTCCCGCCGCCCAGCGACGCATTGCTGAGCCAGTTATTCGCCGACATCACGCTGCGCCAGTCAGAACGGTTCTTAACCTGCCAGATACACATCTCCAGCCCGCTCCGTGCAATGGCACGGGCCCGTTCCGCATCCCGTTCATTCTTCGCGATTCCCAGCGATGTTCCCTGCGTGCTCAGGAACCCCGCCGTCAAAATCGTGCACACCACCAGGCCGATCATCACCAGCAACAGTGCAACCCCGTGCCGCGCCGGTGCGCCCGGACGGCGTTTCAAGTGGCGGCTTCTCGGCGACATAATCCTCATGGTCATCCCTTGCCTGCTCACCACGGAGCCGACGAATTCGTAAGCGATACGCCGATCAGCACGTTTCGTGGACTTCCATTATCGTTGAGCGTGATCGTAATCGTGGCCAGCTCCGCCTTCGTGGCTGGTGACGCGTCCAGCGTCGTGCTCATGCTCGTGACATTCGTTTCCAGCACCGCCGGCGTGAAATACCCGCCCGATTTCGCCGTCGTGCAGGCGCTGTACCAGTTACTCGTCGCCGCATAGGTGGTGTTGGCGCTGATCTTGCTCACATCGGAAAAATTCGCCGGCCAATTGGTCGTGTAGAGTTTCAGGTTCCCACTCGAATCCACTTCCAGCAGACGCATCTCGTACAGGTTGACCGCATTGTTCGGCAGCACCGGCCCCGTCGAGGCATCCCCCGTCCAGTAGACGATGTAGTTCGAGCCCGCGGCGAGAATGCATCGCGCATTGGTCAGTTCATCCGCAATACTCGACTTGAGCGCTTCCATACGCACCAGTAGCCTTCGGCCATCCTGGTTGGCATTCGTGCCCGCCGCCGTCGCGTTGATCAAGACCGCCAGAATCGCCGCCGTCACCGCCGTGACCGACAGCCCGATCATCAACTCCACCAGCGTCAGCGCGCGACACCCCCGCTTCCGGTAATCCGGCGGTGAAGCAACAGGGAAATGGACTCGACGGGCGCGCACTGTCTACTCTCCTGTATGAAGATACATCGCCTGAATAGGCAGACAGGTTTAGCCCCGAACGGCGCCAGCATGTACCGATAATCAGCCTGCGCCAGCGTTTTGCGGCTGAGCCTAGTATTCGAAGATCAGACTCGCCACCATCCCCCACTTGAACTCCTGCCGCGCACCATGGTCGATCGGCACAATATACCCCAGTCCCAGCTTGGGCTGGATACCCGAAACCGACTCAAAATTCACTCGAAAGCCGATCGTCCCCGTCAGTTCATTGTGCCCCGCGATCTCCTGGTTCAGAAAATTTTCGCCGTTGAGTTCCAGTATCGGTACCGTGCTCGTGGCGTAGGGGATTGGAAGAACATCATGCTCCAGCTCGTAACCCACGACCAGATCGTACTCAAGCGAAGAAAGCCCACGATCCTCGATCCCGACTCGAATGGAATTCCCCAGGCCCATGCGCACCGAAAGGTGCTCGCCCAACCGCGTCAGGCTGAAAATCTTGGGAACGATTTCCGTGTCCTTGCTGACCCGGGTATGCGTCGGCGGCGCAATTTCCAACGCCAAAACCAGCGTCGTATCCACAAAACCGTTTGGTGATACGTACTGGGCGACCGGATACCGCGCCCCCAGCTCGATGTTGGTAAATCCCTCCTGCGTCTTTTCGTCGAGTGCCCGTTCCGACGAATACCCACCGGCAATCTCCAGCGTCAGCAAGCCAAACGATTTTTCAATTTCCACATGCCCCTCATCGGACTGCGCATCGTGCCCCTCGAAATGGTTGTAGGAAATCGCCACCTCGTTATCGACATCCGCCTCATCCGCCAGCAGCGGCTCAGGAAACCAATCCTTACCGTAAATGGAACGATGATCGAGCAGACCCAAGAAGCCGTAGCGATCGGAATCTCCCCCCGCAGCCTTCGAGGCATCGAAGTAGGGAATCGAGTCTGTTCCTGACTTGCCCCCACCCGCCAAAGGATCCAAAGATAGCGGCATATCAGTAACTCCTGCCCACAGCCGCGTCATGGAAACCGCAAGTACCGCCGCCGCCAAGACTGCCACCGACGTTCTATGAATAGTCATAAATGATTTCCTGTAAGTAACTTGCAAGATAATGCTTGTGTGATTACGCACCACACATTTCCTTTGTGGCCACAATATATGAGACTCAGTCTCAATTGCAAGTTAAAATCAACAGGTTTGTCACTCGTCAATACCCTTGCCGGACTTATGTCCGATTTGCCCAAATAAAAATAGTGATTTGCAGACGCCGCGCCGGCAGGTGCTCATCGCGCAGCAGAATCCCGTCTCGCTGTACCATCCTTTCCTGCGCTCCGTCCCCAAAAACAATCCGGGCCCTTGCACGCCACCGCGTCCAAGAGCCCGTCGTTACACATCTGAATTTTCTACTGCTCGGGACAGGAGTCGAACCTGCAAGGGATTGCTCCCACTAGCACCTCAAGCTAGCGCGTCTGCCAATTTCGCCACCCGAGCTGGTTGCGAACGCACGATATTACCGTAGAAACCCCGCCGTCTCAAGCTGACTTGAAATCTGCTATAATGCCCGCGGAATGGTCAGGCGACCGCTCGGCGAAAGCCGGGAGGAAAGTCCGAACACCGCAGGGCACGGTGGTGGCTAACAGCCACCCGTCCGGCATCGTTGTGCTCCAGGCTTCCAAGCCTGCAGCAAAAACACCGGGCGCGGGAAAGTGCCACAGAGAACGAACCGCCGATGGCCGCCGCAAGGCGGATCAGGTAAGGGTGAAAAGGTGCGGTAAGAGCGCACCGCGATGCTGGCGATAGCATTGGCATGGCAAACCCCACCGGGTGCAAGACCAAATAGGGAACCGAAGGCGTGACCCGCGCCGCATCCTCTGCCGAGCCCCCGTCAAACCTCGCAGAGGGTTAGTCCCGCGTCCCAGTACGAAGCCGCGCAAGCGGTGAGGAACAGCCGGGGCACAGGTTCCGGGTAGGTTGCTCGAGGGCGCCCGCAAGGACGCTCCCAGATAAATGGTCGCCGCCCGAAAGGGAACAGAATTCGGCTTACCGACCCTTCCACATGCGGGCCCCGCCCAGTGAAAACTTCGCGGGGCCCGACCTTTTTTACCCCCATTGGCCCACTGGCAACTGACCACTGACCGCTGACCACAGATTGACCACGCGTTGACATCACCCCGCCAATTCGATACTTTACCTCTCTTGCCACAAGCCCGATGGCCTGTGGCGGCGACGCAAGCGGCGATCCCAATCGTCCGCGTTCCGGAGTCTTTACTGATGTAAACTCTCCGGTGGCGCCAACAAGTGAACACCGGCTCTCTCGCAGCACACCGCTGCGACTGAGGAAATCTCTCTCGAGACGCAAAGGAACCGCCATGGCTGCCAATCCCCACGAACGTATCCGTATCCGCATGGAAGCTTACGATCACCGGGCTCTCGACGCCTCCGCCAAGGAAATCGTCGATCACGCCAAGCGTACCAGCGCCAAGGTTCGCGGTCCGATCCCGATGCCCACGCGTATCGAGAAGTTCACTGTCCTCCGCTCCCCGCACATCGATAAGAAGAGCCGCGAACAGTTCGAAATCCGTACCCACAAACGTGTCATCGACATTCTTGAGCCCACTCCGCGCACGATCGAAGCCCTCAACCGGCTCGTCGTTCCCGCCGGCGTGTTCGTCAAAATCAAAGCCTGATTGGTGGTGCAGTCTCCCAAGCCTGCACGCCTTGGCGGAACACCTCATCGAATAACCCGCGCCCGGATTCACCCACCGTGAATCCGGGCGTTCGCTTTTGCATCGTGATTTTCCGGTTACAATTCGGCGATGGATCAAACACCGGAAGCTGTACTGGCTCGCCTGAACGCACCCATTGAACGACGCCGCGCCATGACCTTGTGGCTGGCCCGTCTGCTCCTGGGCATCGCAGCCGCCGTGGCGGCATACCTCTTCATTTCCGCACTCAAAGCCGGTTCCATCGTCGGTTGCGGCAGCGAGGGCGGCTGCAATGAAGTGCTGCAGAGCCGCTGGTCCAAGTGGTGGTACGTGCCGGTCGCCGGCCCTGCCTGTGCCGCCTACGGGGCGATGATCTGTCTGACCTTCCTCAGTTCGACGCGCTGGCAACGAACCGCCATGGCCGCACTGGGATGCGCCATCCTCGGCACCGCCAGTTGGTTCGTTTTCCTCCAGATAATTGTCCTGCATCATTTTTGTCCCTACTGCATCGCCGCCCACCTCTGCGGAGCGGGCGCCGCATTGCTGCTACTGCGAAAGTGGATCCGTGCGCCGCGCGAAGGATTTATCCTGGGGATTGTGGCGCTACTGGTGCTGATACTCGGACAGATATACCTGCGAACATCCACCGTCACGTGGGACACCAGCGGCGGGCCCGATTTTCAGATCGTCCGCGGCGAACACCCCGAAATCCTTTTCTACAAGGGGAAAGTCCGCCTCGACTTGCACCAGGTTCCGATCCTCGGCTCGCCCGATGCCCCTCACCTGGTCGTCCTGCTCTTCGACGTCAACTGTCCGCACTGCCGCAACCTGCACTCGCAACTGGAGGCCGTCCGCGCACGAAATGGCGGGAAATTAGCGATCGTCGCCTTGCCCATGCCCCTCGACTCCACGTGCAACCAAGAAATACCGGCAGCAGGCATGAAGAGGAGAAATCCCTGCCGGCTGGCGCGGCTGGCCTTGGCAGTGTGGCGGGCGAATCCTGGAAAATTTGCCGGATTCGTGGATTATCTCTTCGATCCCTACCTCGAACCTGGCGCTGATGTGGCGGAGGGCCACGCTGCGGATATGGTCGGTGCCGCCGAACTGGCGAAAGCGCTGAAAGATCCGTGGGTAGACCAGCAACTGAAAACGGATATTCAGTTGTATGCGTCGAACGCGAAATACTCGCGCAATTGGATGATGCCGCAAATGATGATGGGTAAAACGTTTATGCGTGGCACGCCGGATTATGCGGAACTGGACCGGAAGATGGACGCGTATCTGAAAGAGTGATTGGGGGCTTCGCGGGGCGGGGAAGGGAGCATTTTTCCGCGGCGTTCGCCACCAATACAGTTGACATTAGCGAGGGGGGCTGGTAAATTTGCCCCTCTTGCCATCGGCCGGGAGCGTGAAAACGCTTAGGCAGGGCGAGGACGTCGAAAGACGTCGGGCACCAACAACGCAGTTTCCACGGAACTGCCCAACCAGAGTGATCCCGATCGGGCCTGAAACGGCGAGGCCTCAACGCGGCGCAAAGCTGCGGCCTGAGGCTCAGAAATGAGAATCGCCAATTACGGTCCCGGTTCGAAGCCGGAAAGTTGTCCGGACGGGATATCGCGGTGAACCTGACACCCTCTTCGCGGAGGGAAACGGGTTCAGATGAGGCGATCGTGGAGTGAGGTATGCCATGAGCGAAAATGGTCAAGGTTCTATTGCCGCGCTATTGGGCCGGAAGATCGGGATGACCCGCGTCTATGACGACAAGGGTACCGTGGTTCCGGTGACCGTTATTGAAGCGGGGCCGAACGTAGTTACCCAGGTGAAAACCGAAGACGGCAAGGATGGCTATAACGCCATCCAGTTGGGCTTTGAAGACGCCAAGGAGCGTCGGACGAGCAAGCCGATCGTCGGTCACTGCAAAAAGACCGGCCAGACCACGCCGAAGAAATTCTTCCGCGAAGTGCGTCTGACCGCAAAGAGCCCGCTGACGGCCGGTGCCACTCTGGATGTCGATACGTTTGAGACGATCAAGTACGTCGACGTAACGGGCATCTCCAAAGGCAAGGGTTTTCAGGGCGTCATGAAACGCTGGAACTTCGGCGGCCAGCCGGGTTCGCACGGCACTGAACGTAAGCATCGTTCGCCTGGCGGCATCGGCGGCGGCCAGGGAACCCGCGGTCACGGCCGTGCGATTCGTCTGGGCAAGAAGATGTCCGGTCACCTCGGCGACGAAAAGGTCACCGCCCGGAACCTGTTCCTGGTGAGCGTCGATAAAGAAAAGCATCTGCTGCTGGTCAGGGGCACGGTGCCCGGCGCCAACGGCGGAATCCTGTTCATCCGACAGGCCAAGACGGTCGTGAATAATACGAAGTAAGCGGAAGCTGGAAATATAAGAACGGCGAGAATAGCCATGATTGAAGTTTCGGTTTTGAATATGGACGGCAACGAGGTCGGGAAGTTCCCGGTGGACGAGGCCCTGCTCGGCACGGTCGTTCGTCCCGCGTTGTTGAAGCAGGCGTTGGTGCGGCATAACGCGAACCAGCGCCAGGGCACGGTTCGCACCAAGAGCCGCGCGGAAATCGAAGGCTCCACGAAGAAGCTTTATGCTCAGAAGCATACGGGCAATGCCCGTCGCGGCAACCTGCGAACCAGCGTGATGAAGGGCGGCGGCATGGCCTTCGCCAAGCGTCCGCGGGACTTCCGCCAGGACATGCCGCTCAAGCAACGCCGCCTCGCCCGCGCCAACGCCATTCTCGCCAAGATCCTCTCCAATAATCTCAAGATCCTCGACACCTTCACCGTTGCGACGCCGAAAACCAAAGAAGTCGCAAAAATCCTTAAAAATCTGAATGTAGACCGCTCGGCAATCATTGCCACCAACGGCATCGATCGCTTCCTGTGGCGTTCGGCACGCAATATCTCGCGGATGTCGATCAAGCCCGCGGCCGATTTGAACGCGTACGACGTGCTCTCCAAGCGAACGTTGATCATCACCAAGGAAGCCTTCGAAAACGTTCTCAAAACGTGCACGCCGAGCAAAGTGAAAGAAAGTGACGAGTCCTGAGTGTCGAGGCCAAGAGCCTCGAAAATCAGGACTCGATGTTTAATGGCGACTCAGAATTCAGGACACGAGACTTAGGAACAAAGCCATGCAGTTGCATGAAACAGAAGTAATCAAGGCCCCGCTGATCTCGGAGAAGACGACGTTTCTGGCCAACGCCCGGAACGCCTACACCTTCGAGGTGGACAAGAGTGCCGACAAGGAACAGATCAAGGAAGCGATCGAGAAGCTTTACCACGTGAAGGTGGTGGATGTCCGGACGCAGAACGTTCCGGGCAAGCCGCGCCGCACCAAGACCGGGTACAAGAACACCCCGGAATGGAAGAAGGCGATCATCACGTTGCACGCGGATCACAAGATTGACTTGTTCTAACGCGGAAGTAAGTAAGCAGGAAGCCAGAATCAAGAAGAGTTAGGACGGACGACCATGCCGATCAAAGTTTACAAGCCGACCTCCGCGGGACGCCGCAACAGCAGCGTGAATGCGTTCACGGAATTGACGACGGATAAGCCTGAGAAAAGCCTGATCTCGCGCCGCAAGAAGACCGGCGGCCGTAACCATACGGGCTGGATCACCTGTCGGCACATCGGCGGCGGTCACAAGCAGTTCTATCGCAAGATTGATTTCAAGCGGACCAAGGACGGCATCAAGGCCACGGTTCAGACGATCGAATACGATCCCAACCGTTCTACCTACATCGCCTTGGTTCAGTACGAGGATGGCGAGAAGCGTTACAACCTGGCTCCCGCAGGGCTCAAGGTCGGTGACGTGGTCGAATCGGGAACGAACGCAGACATCGAAAAGACCGTAGGCAACGCAATGCCGCTGGAAATTCTTCCCGTCGGTCACGAAATTCACAATATTGAAATGGTGCCCGGTCAGGGCGGTCGGCTGTGCCGCTCCGCTGGTGGCCTGGCGCGGCTGATTGGTAAAGACGCCGGAAAGGCGACGATTCAGTTGCCCAGCGGCGAAGTCCGCCAGGTGCACTGGAAGTGCCGTGCGACGATCGGTCAGCTTTCGAATATCGACTGGATCAACATTCGCTGGGGCAAGGCCGGACGCACCCGCCATCGCGGGATTCGCCCGACGGTCCGCGGCGTGGCGCAGAACCCCGTAGCTCACCCGCTAGGCGGCGGTGAAGGTCGGTCCGGTGGCGGTCGCCATCCGGTCAGCAAGTGGGGCGTGCCCGCCAAGGGCGGCAAGACGCGCAACCCACGCAAGAATTCCGGCAAGAGCATCATTCGCCGTCGTATGACGGTGCGTTATGGCGAGTCCGTGATCAAGCGACGCTAATTAGGCCAGACGCAGGACGCACGAAGAACGAATCGAGACGCAAGAAGAAGGTTGAAATATGAGCCGTAGCACGAAAAAAGGTCCGTTTGTCGCGGATTACATTCTCAAGAAGGTCAACGAGCTCAACGCGAAGCGCTCCAAGGCGCCGATCAAAACCTGGTCGCGCTCGACGACAATCATTCCCGACTTTGTGGGCCACACGTTTGAGGTTCACAACGGCAAGGAATTCAAACGCGTGTTCGTAACGGAAGACATGGTGGGCCACAAACTGGGCGAGTTCTCGTTTACCCGCCAGTTCAAGGGTCACACGATGGTCAAGAAGGAAGAGCCGGCAGCGGCGCCGACGAAGTAATGGGTCATTGGTAATTGGCAGATGCCGGTTACGAACGAGGTTAGACATGGCGTATGTAAGTAAATGGCGGTTTGCGAGAATCACGGCGCGTAAGGCGCGGCTGCTGACGGACCTGATCCGGAACAAGCCGGTCGGCGAGGCGCTCGATCTCCTGAAGTTCAACAAGAAGCGCGGCGCCATCATGGTGGCCAAGGTTCTCAAGAGCGCAATTGCCAACGCGGACACGAAAGAAGCGGATGTGGAATCGCTTTTTGTCGCCAAGTCCTTCTGTGATGATGGTCCGATCATGAAGCGCTTTCAGCCGAAGGATCGCGGCAAGGCGTATTCGATTTTCAAGCGGCTGTGCCATATCACCATCGAGGTGGAAGAAGGCACGCCGAAGCTGGGCAAGGCCAAGCGCAAACAGTTGGAAGTGCGGCGCGAGCGTTTGCAGAAGAAGAACAAGAAGACTGAAGCCGCGGTTGCCACCGCGGAGAGCAAGTAAAGAGGTCATCAATGGGTCAGAAAATTCATCCTCACGGTTTCCGGGTAGGCATTACTGAAGGCTGGACGAGCCGTTGGTTTGCACCGAAGAAGTTGTTCGGAGAACTGCTGATCGAAGATCAGAAGATCCGGAAGTTCGTGGATGAGAAGCTCAACCGCCAGCCGCCGTACGCGGCGGTGGCGAAGGTGGAGATCGAGCGGACCCGCGAAGAACTGAAGGTGCTGTTGCACACGGCGCGTCCGGGCGTGGTCATCGGCCCCAAGGGCGCTGAAGTCGACAAGCTGCGGAACGAGCTCGAGAACCTCACCGGCCGCAAGGTCAAGGTGGAGATTGCCGAGATCGGCAGCCCGGATCTCAACGGCCAGTTGGTGGCCGAGTCGATCGCAGAAGGATTGAAGAAGCGTTCGGCGTTTCGCCGGGTGTTGAAGCAGAAGGCCGAGGCGACGCGTAATGCAGGCGCCAAGGGTATCAAGATTCAGTTGTCGGGTCGTATCGGCGGTGCGGAAATCGCCCGCGTCGAGAAGATGATCAACGGATCGATTCCGCTGCACACGCTGCAGGCGAACATCAACTATGGTCAGTTTCACTGCCGGACGCCGTATGGAATCATCGGCATCAAGGTGTGGATCTACCTGGGCACGTACGCGGAAACGGATGCGGCGGCGGCGGCGGGTGTAAATGCCCAGCGGCGTCCGCGGCGGCGATAAGGACTGGTGAATCGTTGCATGGCGAAGTAGTGAACCGGAATTTCCCCAACGGACCGGCTAACGACCAAGCCCTTCGATCGTAGGAGTGTATTTCATGGCGGCAATGATGCCCTCCCGAGTTAAGTGGCGCAAGCAACAGCGCGGCGTCATGCGGGGTAATGCGACCCGTGGAAACAAGGTGAGCTTCGGCGAATACGCGCTGCAGTCCCTGGAGCCCGGCCGCATCAACGGTCGGCAGATCGAAGCGGGCCGCGTGGCCTGCTCGCACTTTCTGGCCCGTGAAGGCCGGGTGTATATCCGGATCTTCCCGCACAAGAGCTTTTCAAAGAAGCCGCTGGAAACCCGAATGGGCACCGGCAAGGGCGAGCCGGAATTCTGGGCCGCGGAAGTCAAGCCGGGCACGATCCTGTTCGAGATCGCCGGTGTCGATGAAGCGGTGGCCAAGCGGGCGTTTGCCCGTGTGGCGTACAAAATGCCCGTGATGACGCGGTTTGTGAAGCGTCGGCACACGTTGTAAGGCAAGCGCGCAGCGCGAAACGGAAGTGAGTCATGGCCAGCGAAACGTTAAAAGAATTCCGGAAGATGGCGCCCGACCAGCTCCGCGTCCGCGAGCAGGAACTGCGGGAAGAGCTCTTCAAGCTCAAGACCCAGTCCGCCACGGAGAAGGTCAAGGACGTCTCCCAGTTTCGGAAGATCAAGAAAGATATTGCCCGGATCCTGACGCTTCGCAGCGCCCAGCCCGAGCAGGCAAAGACCAAGGCATAAGCAGGCAGGAATAGTGATATGACGACCGGTACCGCCACAAAGACAGAATCCCGCAAGCTGCGTCCGCGACTCATCGGAGTCGTGACCAGCGACAAGGTGAGCAAGACCCGCAAGGTCGTGTTCGAATACCTGTCGAAGCATGCGAAGTACAACAAGTACGTGAAGCGACAGACCGTGCTGCACGTGCATGATGAAAAGAACGAGTCGCACCTCGGCGACCACGTGGAAGTAATGAGCTGCCGCCCGGTCAGCAAGAGCAAGACCTACCGGCTGGTGCGCATCGTGACCAAGGGCAAGCAGATCGACACGAGCATCCTCGAAGGCGAAGCCTCGAAGATGTTCGAGAAGAAGAAGGATGTAGCGGCTCCGGCGACAACCGCCTGAGCCCCGCAAGACAGGACGAATTACGGGTTCGGGCATCAGCCCCGGAACAGGAAATAACCGGACCCCTTTAAGGTGTAGCCATGATTCAACAGCAGACTCGAGTAGATATCGCAGACAACACGGGCGCCAAGACCGCCATGTGCATCAAGGTGCTTCGTGGCTCGTCGGCGCGTGGCAAGTTCACCCGGCGCGTCGCCACGGTGGGCGACCTGATTGTCGTGGCAGTCAAGACCGCCAGTCCCAACGGCGATGTGAAGCTGCACGAGGTCGCCAAGGCGGTGATCGTCCGGACGCGTCAGCCGCTGCGTCGCGCGGATGGTTCCTATGTGCGCTTTGACAAGAACGCCGCAGTGATTGTGGACGCCGATGGAAATCCGCGTGGCACGCGTATTTTTGGTGCGGTGGCCCGTGAACTGCGTGAAAAGAATTTCATGAAGATCGTATCGCTGGCGTCGGAAGTGGTTTGACGTACGAAGCCGGATGTTGGAAGCCAGAAGCTAGAAGGAAATGACGATGGCCTCGCGGATCAAAAAAGATGATGTCGTTTACATCCGTTCGGGTGACGACAAGGGCAAAACCGGCAAAGTGTTGCGGATCAACCGCGATGCCGGCAAGGTGGTCGTCGAAGGCATCAACATGGTGTGGAAGCACCTGAAGCCGACACAGACCAACCCCAAGGGCGGACGCATTCAGAAGGAAGCCGCGTTGAATATCGCCAAGGTGCAGCCGGTGGATCCGAAGACCGGCAAGGGCACACGCGTGAAGTTTGTCATTACGAATGGCGAAAAACATCGCATCGCAATCAAGAGCGGCAGCGACCTGGGATTGGTCAACAAGGCCTGACCCAGTAAGCAATACAGTCCCCGGCAGGTCGGGGTGACGAAACGAAAAACAAACGGCTCCGCAACCAAGATCAGCTTGGGGCTCTGAGCAAGAGGAAAAAGAATCATGGCGAAAGAAGAAAAGAAACCGGAAAAGAAGGCGACTAAGACGCCCGAGCAGATCGAAGCCGAAAAGGCCGCCAAAGCCGCCAAGAAGGCCGAGATGGCTGCCAAGGCCAAGGAAGCCGCCAGCACCACGACGGAAGTCTCCGCCGCGCCGGCCGAAGGCAAGTCCAAAAAGGGCGGCGGCAAGAAGCGCGAAGAAGACAGCGCTCCCCAGCCGTTCCCCGAAGGTTATGTGCCCCGGCTGCGGAAACGTTATGACGAGCAGATTTCCACCGCATTGGCGACCGAGCTGAACATCAAGAACAAGATGGCGATTCCGAAGGTCGAAAAGGTTGTGATCTCGATGGGCCTGGGCAAGGCGATTGCGGAAAAGCCGCGGCTCGAAGTTGCCGTCAAGGAACTGTCAGCAATTGCCGGCCAGAAGGCCGTGATCTGCAAGGCCAAGAAAAGCGTGTCGAACTTCAAGCTGCGTGAAGGCATGGAGATCGGTGCGAAGGTAACCCTGCGGGGCAACCGCATGTGGGAATTCCTCGACCGCCTGATCAACCTGGCCGTGCCCCGTGTGAAGGACTTCCGCGGATTGAATCCGAAGGGTTTTGACGGCCGCGGGAACTACAACATGGGCTTGACCGAACAGACGGTCTTTTCGGAAGTCGATTCCGCAGCAGTGACCTTCCACCAGGGCATGAACATTACGATCGTGACCTCGGCCGGCGACAACCTGAAAGGCCTGGCGTTGCTCAAGCAACTGGGTATGCCGTTCCGTCAGGAAGAAACGGCCAAGAAGGCCGGCTGAGAAACTGGAAACGCGAAACAGAAGACGCAGGATATAAACGGTACTGGAAAACGGAAATTAACCTATGGCGACAAAAGCTTGGAAAGCCCGGTACAAGAAGCGGCTGGAACTGGTGCTGAAGTACGCAGACATCCGCAAGAAGCTCAAGGAAGAGAAGAACTACGCAGGTCTGGCGAAGCTGCCGCGGAACAGCAACCCGACGCGCGTGGCGCGGCGGTGCGAACTGACCGGCCGCCGGCGCGGGTACTACCGGAAGTTCAAGATCTCGCGAATCATGCTGCGTGAATTGGCGCATGCCGGATTGATCCCGGGCATGCGGAAGTCGAGCTGGTAATAAGAGTAGGACTCAGGACTCAAGACTCAGGACGAAAATATGAGCGACACAATCGCCGATATGCTGACCCGTCTCCGCAACGCCGCCGCGGCCAAACACAAGACGGTGGACGTCAAAAACTCCAACATCTGCCAGGGCATTGCCCGGGTGCTGAAGGAGGAAGGATACATCGCAGATTTCGCGATCCTCGATGACGGCACCAAGCAAGGTCTGATTCGGATCACCATCCGTTACACGCCGACAGGCGAGCAGGTGGTGCGTGAAATCAAGCGCATTTCCAAGCCGGGATGCCGGGTTTACCGGTCGGTGAAGGAATTTCCGCGGGTGATCCAGGGTCTGGGCATCTGCGTGCTCTCGACGAGCCGCGGAGTGCTTTCGGATCGCCAGGCCAAAGCGCAGAACATCGGTGGCGAATTGCTGGCGACGATTTCTTAAGTTGGACAAGACGCACCGGACGGCCCGCGAAGGCGGATGTCACCTGACGGTCGAAAGGAAGAAACATGAGTCGTATTGGAAAGAAACCTGTCCTCCTGCCCAAGGGCGTGAAAGTCGCCGTGAATGGCCGCACGCTCTCCTTCGATGGCGCCAAGGGCAAACTTTCGTTTGAGCATCATCCGAATGTGACGGTGAAGGTGGATGCGGCCAAGGGCGAAGTGCTCGTCGGGCGCATCGATGATGAAAAACTTTCCCGGGCAGTACATGGTCTTACGCGGGCACTGATCGCCAACAACGTCAAGGGCGTTGCCGAAGGGTACACCAAGAATCTGGAAGTGCACGGTGTCGGTTACAAGGCCGAACTGAAGGGCAAAGAGATCCTGCTGTCGGTCGGGTTTGCGAATCAGATCACGCTGGATGTGCCGGATGGCTTGGTGGTGAAAGTCGAGGGCCAGGGAACGAAAATTTCGATTTCCGGTCCGGACAAGCAGATGGTCGGGCAGTTGGCCGCGGACATCCGTCGGCAGCGCAAGCCCGAGCCCTACAAGCAGAAGGGCATTCGCTATGCGGGCGAAGTCGTCCGTAAGAAGCTCGGCAAACAGTTCGCTGGTGCCGGTGCCAAGTAAGAATGATCGCCACCTACTGTGGCGCAGTGACTGGAAGATTAGCCCTGGCATGAACAGGGCGATAAGAGGAAAGAATCATGAGCAGGTCTGCAATCAATGCCTTGAAGCTGACGCGGCAAACCCAGCGCAAGGCGCGCGTGGCGGGTGCTGTGCGGGGTTCCACGGAACGTCCGCGGTTGTCCGTCTATCGCAGCGTAAAGAATATTTCGGCGCAGATTATCGACGACTCGACTGGTTGCACGCTGGTGTCGGCCAGCACCGTCGAGAAGGATCTGAAGACGTCGATGAAGCACGGCGCCAACGTCGCGGCCGCCAAGCTCATCGGCAAGCGCGTGGCCGAGAAGGCCGTCGCCAAGGGTGTCACCAAGGTGGCGTTCGACCGCAACGGTTACCGGTATCACGGCCGGGTGAAGGCCTTGGCCGATGCCGCCCGCGAAGCGGGACTGAAGTTCTAAGCAGTAGCAGGTAGTAAGAAGCAGAAAGACCTAAGGTTGCAGGCAGAGAACTGCCAAAACGTTTGAGGAAAACATGGCTGATCGCGGTTTTGATAGTGACGAACGTGGCATAGAGTCCTCGACCCTCGGCGTGTTTCGTTCCGCCAAGGTGGTCAAGGGCGGCAAGAATTTTGCGTTCGAGGCGCTGGTTGCCGCGGGCGACAAGCAGGGCAACATCGGCATCGGTTACGGCAAGGCGAAAGAAGTGCCGGCCGCCGTCGAGAAGGCCACCAAGGATGCCCGCCGCCGCATGGTGAAAGTGTCGTTGACGGGCGGGACCATCCCGCACGAAGTAAAGGGCCAGTTCGGCGCCTCGTCGATCATGCTGGTGCCGGCCCGTCCGGGCACGGGCATCAAGGCCGGCCGCTACGTGCGTCCGGTTCTCGAACTTGCCGGCATCAAGGACATCCTCACCAAGGCCTATGGAAGCAGTAACAAGAAGAACCTGAGCAAGGCGGCACTGGCAGCGCTCGTGAGCCTGCGAACCAAGCAGGAAATTGAAGAACAGCGCGGAGTTAGCCTCTAACCGCTGCCACTGATCCCCGATCCCTAGGAGTTCGAGTCATGATGATCCATGAAATTACCGTCCAGGTGGGCGCGCATAAGAAACGCAAGCGTCTCGGACGTGGCGAGTCTTCCGGTCACGGAAAGACTTCGACCCGCGGCACCAAGGGCGGCGGCGCCCGCGCCGGCGGCGGCCCGCGTTTCGGAACCGAAGGCGGCCAGTTGCCCCTCTTCCGCCGCATCGCCAAGCGCGGCTTCAATAACAACGCCTTCGCCCAGCGTTTCTCGATCGTCAACGTCGGCGATCTGGAACAGAATTTTGAAGCCGGCGCCAAGGTTGATGTCGTAGCCCTGATCACCAAAGGCCTGGTCCGCGATGAACGCTACCCGGTCAAGATCCTCGGCGATGGCGATTTGACCAAGAAACTTACGGTTGTCGCCGGAAAATTCACCAAGCAGGCGGCAGACAAGATCGGCAAGGCCGGTGGGTCCATCGAGAAACTGGAACTCGACCGTAACAAGAACAAGGTGAATCCGAAGAACGGCCGCTTCAAGAGCGCCAAGCCGGCCAAGGCCGCCAAGAAGTAAGAATTGCCGGCCGCCCGTTCATGAGACTTCGAGCCCCCGGCGTCCCCGGGGGTTTCTCATTGATGGCGGGATAATGCATCGGGAAACCTTGCCCGGCACATTGGGCACTGCACGAGAAGTGAGTTTCTTTCCCTGCGGAAACGTTCGTCTCGCGAATGCGGCGAGCAGTTGGGTTTAGTTCACCTTTGGACTACAATATTTGATTCCAGCCGCGGCTGGAGACGACAATTGTTCTTGCCACGAGGGTCCATTGATCAGGAAGATCATCAATATCTTTCGCATCCCGGAGCTTCGTCTGAAGCTGTTGTTTACGCTGGCGATGCTGTGCGTTTACCGCATCGGCTTCTATATTCCGCTGCCCGGTGTCAACGCGCCGGCGCTAAAAGAAAATGCAAAGCAGGCCGCGGATACCGCTTTCGGCGCGCTGTCCAATTACCTGTCGGTGTTTTCCGGCGGCGACCTGGGCCAGTCGACGATCTTCGCCCTGGGCATCATGCCCTACATTTCGGCGTCGATCATCCTTCAACTCCTCGGCACCGTGGTGCCCTCAATCGAGAAACTCAAGAAGGAAGGCGAGCCGGGCATCCGCAAGATCAACGAGTGGACGCGCTATCTGACAGTCGTGATCTGCGTCATTCAAGGCGCGATGACGATGGCCCATCTGACCGGCGCAGACTCCGGCCGGTTACTCTACGATTCGGCCCGCGGCCCATACATCGGCATGTTCTGGATCATGGGCTTGATCGCCCTGACCGCCGGTTCGGTGTTCTTGATGTGGCTCGGCGAACAGATCGATCACTATGGCATCGGCAACGGCATTTCGCTGATCATCACCGCGGGCATTATTTCACGCATGCCCGACGCCATGATTAAGCTCTATGGAATGTCGCCCTTCAAAGGCGTGCTGGAAAGCTTCTTCGGCGGACTGACGCATGGCGATTTCGCGCAGGTGCGCGACGGTTTCGGATTGATTTCCAAGCAAATGCAATCGGCCCAGGTGGGCCCCGGCAAGCTGCTTTTCGTGGTCTTTGCCTTTGTCTTCGTCGTGGCCGGTTCGATTTTTCTCACCCAGGCGCAGCGCCGCATTCGCATCCAGCAGGCCAAGCACATGCGTGGCCGGCGGGTCTACGGCGGCCAATCGCAGTATCTGCCGTTGCGGGTCAACCACGCCGGCGTCATGCCGATCATTTTCGCCAGCTCGCTCATGCTGTTCCCGGTGATGATCGTCCGCTGGGTACAAGGCGAGGTTGCCACCTGGGACGCCGCGGCGCGGGCCGCGACCCACGCAACTACGGCGGTACATCCCTGGGCCATCAACACCGCGAATTTCTTCGCGCAGCACTTCAACTATGGCAGCTATTTCTATGAAGTGTTCTACTGCGTCATGATCTTCTTCTTCTCGTACTTCTGGAACACGGTGCAGTTCCAGCCCAAGGAAATGGCCAATCAGTTGCGCGACTACGGATCGTTCATTCCGGGCCTGCGTCCGGGCAAGCGAACGGCCGATTACCTGGAAAACGTGATGTCGCGCATCACCTACGTCGGCGCCGGCTTCCTGTGCGTCATCGCGATCGTTCCCTCGATTGTGGCGTCGCAGATGCTCGGCGGAACTTCCGATGCGTTTCAGATTTCCCAGTTCCTCGGCGGCACCGGCCTGCTGATCGTCATCAGCGTGATGCTCGACCTCGTCAACCGCATTGTGGCAAACCTGATCATGCGGAACTACGGCGGATTCCTTGAAGGCGGCGGCGGTGGCAGCGGCGGAGGAGGCGGCGGCGCCAAGATTCGCCGTCCCAAGGGAGGACCGGTCCGCGGTCCCGAGCAACCCCAGCCCGCCGCATATGACACGGACAAGCCCAGAGGGTTACCGGCATGAGGATCGCCCTCCTGGGGCCCCCCGGCTCCGGAAAAGGTACCCAGGCGCAACGGATCTGCGAAGCGTTTGACCTGGTGCACCTGGCCAGCGGCGATATCCTTCGCGCTGAAAAAGCCTCCGGTTCGCCCTTGGGAAACCAGATCCGAGACTTCATCGACAACGGCCTTCTGGTCCCCGATGACCTCATGGTCGAGTTGATGCGGCAGAAAATTCTGGACCTCAAGAAAGGCTTCGTCCTCGATGGCTTCCCGCGGACGCTGCCCCAGGCCCAGACGCTCAACCGGATGCTTTTCGAAGCCGATCGCCCGCTGATGCTGGTGCTCAACTTCGTGGTGAATCCCAAGGCCCTCTCGCGACGGTTCGAGGGACGCCGGGTTTGTCCGGTGTGCCTGTCGGTGTATCACATCGACTCGCTGCCGCCGCAGAACCCCGGGATTTGCGATCTCGACGGCGCCAAGCTCATCATTCGCGAGGATGATCGGCCGGAAGTCGTCCAGAAGCGGATCGCGACCTATCAGGAAACGATGGCCCCACTGATCGCGTATTACGCTCAGTTGGGCAATTTCAAAACTGTCGACACGAGCAGTTCGATCGACGATGTGACCCATGCCGTGCTGGAAAAGATCCGGCGGCATTTTGAGGACGAGTAACTGGCCAGTAGCCAGTGGTCAGTTGTCAGTGGCCCCAGTAGGGCCTTACGACAACTGACCACCGACAATTGACCACTGACAACGAACTATGAAGATCAGTCTTAAATCACGGCGGGACCTTGAGTTAATGCGTGCTGCAGGCCGCGTCGTATTCCGGGCTCTCTCCCGGGCCCGTGAAATGGCCCGTCCCGGCATGACGACACTTGAATTAGATCGCGTTGTGTACGATACTTACACGTCTGCTGGCGGGCACGGTCTGTTCCAATGGTACCCCACTTACGAGCCAGGCAAAGGCTTTCCGGGGAACACCTGCATCAGCGTGAACGACGAAGTCGTCCATGGCATCCCGGGCGACCGGGTGCTCAAGGATGGCGATGTCGTCAGCGTCGATTGCGGCATTCAGCTCGGCGGCTACTGCGGCGATTCGGCCATCACCATTCCGATCGGCCAAGTCTCGCCCGAATGCGAGAAGCTTTGCCGGGTCACGGAAGAGACCTTGGCCCTGGCGATCCGAGAAGTACGACCAGGACGGCGGTGGACGGATGTGGCCGCCAAAATGCAGGAGCACGTCGAAAAAAACGGCTTCTCCTGCGTGCGTGAATTTGTCGGCCACGGCATCGGCGTAAAGATGCACGAAGACCCGAAAGTTCCCAACTTCGTTTCGGATGATTTCCGGAAGAAGGGGGATTTTTATTTGCAGCCGGGTATGACCTTGGCGATCGAACCGATGGTGATCGCCGGCCAATGCGACGTGGTAGTCCTCGATGACGGTTGGACCGTGGTGACCAAAGACAGCACCCCGGCGGCACACTCGGAACATACAATTGCCGTGACCGCGACCGGTTGCGACGTGTTGACGGACGGAAGATAGACGAGTGGTTGTCAGTGTTCAGTTGTCAGTTTCTGAAATGGAACGGCCAACTGACCACTGGGAACGATAACAATGAGCAGAGGAAAACATGCCCAAGGCTGATGCGATAAGACTCGAGGCGATCGTGCAGGAATCCCTGCCGAACGCGATGTTCCGCGTGAAGCTCGAGAACGGGCATATTCTGCTGGCTCACGTCTCCGGAAAGATGCGTATGAACTTCATTCGCATTCTGCCGGGCGACCGCGTAACGGTCGAGATGAGCCCCTACGATTTGGCCCGTGGCCGGATTGTGATGCGCAGCTAGTCTGCCACCCGAAACTGAATATTTGTTGCCGCGATATACCGAGCTGCTGACATAAAATAAGAACCCAAACCTAATCGGCGTATCGAAAACGGTGTTGTCAGCAGATTGGAACCGGGAGTGTAAATCGTGAAAGTCCGTTCATCCGTGAAGCGTATTTGTGAGCACTGCGTCGTCGTTCGCCGTAACGGCGTCCTCCGCGTAATCTGCAAAGCCAATCCCCGCCACAAACAGCGGCAGGGATAACCCGGAACGATGAATGCGGAAATCGGCGTCACCGAATTTCATCGTTCATCGTTCTTCGTTCAGCGTTTTTGACATTTTTGGTCTGATGCACGAACCCGGCACATCGCCGCTCACGTGATTCTGGCCGCTACTCAGGAGTTTCTTATGCCCCGTATCGCCGGTATCGACATTCCCCTCGAAAAACAGATTCGGATCAGTCTCCGTTACATTTTCGGGATCGGACCCGTCAATGCGATGGACATCCTTCGCGAAGCGAACATCGATCCGAACAAGAAGTCCAATGCCCTCAATGAAGACGAGGTCGGCCGCATCGTGAACATCATCGACCGCGCCTACGTGGTCGAGGGTGCTCTCCGCCGGCAGATTCAGCAGAACGTGCAGCGGCTCAAGGATATCGGCAGCTATCGCGGCAGCCGTCACCGCCGCAACCTGCCCGTCCGCGGCCAGCGTACCCGTTCGAACGCCCGTACCCGCAAGGGACCGCGTAAGACCGTCGCCGGTAAGAAGGGCGTGAAAGAACTCGGTGGATAATAGCTAGTGTTCCCTGGTTCCTGTTTCAAGCTCCGTGCATCAGCGCGGCTCAAGAACTGAATCACGGGCCACGTAACGCGAATCACGATTTTTGGGTCAGGACTAGCCGTACTTGTTGTATGGCCGAATCCGTGAACAGCCCGTCATAGGAAAGGTAGACACATGGCGAAAGCCAAAAAGAAAGTTCGAAAGAATGTCATCAAGGGGATCGCCCACATCAAGGCATCCTTCAACAACACGCAGGTGACCATCACCGACGTCAACGGCGAAACCCTCGCCTGGGACTCGGCCGGTACCGTCGGCTTCAAGGGCGCCCGCAAGAGCACGCCGTTCGCCGCCACCCGCGCCGCGGAAAACTGTGCGTCCAAGGCCAAGAAATACGGCCTGCAGGAAGTCGAAGTTCGCGTGAAGGGCCCCGGCTCCGGCCGCGAATCCGCCATCACCGCACTGCAGAACAGCGGCCTCAAGATCACCGCTATTGAAGACAATACTCCGCTTCCCCACAACGGCTGCCGTCCGCCGAAGAAGCGCCGCGTTTAATCGTATCGGCCGTGGTCAGTGGTCTGTTGTCTGATATGACAGCGGACCGTTAGTTCTGACCACTGGCCACTGACTACTGACCACTAATTCCGTCCGTGTGACAGATGCTCTTGTGAGCGATAATCCGCGGGCGAAACATTTTGGAGGAAATCTCATGCGTATTCGTTGGCGCGGGCTTGAATTGCCCACCCGGGTTGAAGCCGACCAGGCCGCTCTCTCGGCCACCTACGGCAAGTTCATCGTCGAACCGTTTGAACGCGGCTTCGGCACCACCGTCGGAAACTCCCTCCGCCGCATCCTTCTTTCGTCGCTCGAAGGCGCCGCCCCGATCTCCGTCAAGATCGCCGGCGTCGAACACGAGTTCGCCCAGATCGAAGGCGTTATGGAAGATGTCACCGACATCATCCTCAACATCAAGTCGGTCATCATCTCCATGGAAGGCGATATGCCCAAGACCCTCTCGGTCACCAAGAAGGGTCCGGGCGTGGTTACCGGCGGCGATCTCACCGGCGATGCCTCGATCACCATCCACAACAAGAACCAGGTCATTGCCACGCTCACCAGCGACAAAGAGTTCACCATGGAACTCGAAATTCGCAAGGGCCGCGGCTTCGTGACCGCCCTGGAAAACACGCCCGAGGAGCAGATCATCGGCGTCATTCCGATCGATTCGGTTTACTCGCCCGTCACCCGCGTTCGCTACAAGACCGAAGACACCCGCGTCGGCCAGAAGACCAACTACGATCGCCTGATCATTGAGATCTGGACCAACGGCACCGTGTCTCCCGAGATGGCGCTCGTCGAAGCGGCGAAGATTCTGCGTAAGCACCTCAACGCGTTTGTTCAGTATTTCGAGCCGGGTGAGAACCTGGATGCCGAACTTCCTGAACGCGAGGAAGTCGCCACCCCCCAGATGAACGAAGAGCTGCAGGGCAAGTTGAATCAGCCCATCAGCACGATGGATCTTTCCGTCCGCGCCAGCAACTGCCTGGAATCGGCGAAGATTCATACCGTTGGCGATCTGGCCAAGATGACCGAATCCGATCTGCTGAAGGTCCGTTCCTTCGGCAAGACTTCGCTGCGTGAAGTGAAGCGCAAGCTTCAGGACCTGGGCCTTTCGCTGAGCATGACCATCGGCGCTCCCGCCGATGCCGCTGCCCAGACGTCGGCTTGATATTGATCACAAGAGGCCCGGAGCCAATTTCTGGCCCCGGGCCCCTGACCCCTTACCCCCAAAGGTGAACCATGCGTCACAGAGTAGTCGGGCGTCGCCTGTCGGTAACGCCTTCACATCGTAAAGCCATCTTGCGAAACCTTGCCCAGTCGCTCATCGAGCACGGCGAGATCAAGACCACGCTTCCCAAGGCCAAGGAACTCGTCCGGTTCGTTGAGCCGCTGATCACGCAGGCCAAGAAAGGCACGCTCCACGCTCGCCGCCTGGTGATTTCGCGCCTCAATGATCGCCTGATGACCGATCCGGGCGATCAGGATTTGCTGCAGGATGACACCGTCGTCCAGAAGCTCTTCAAGGATATCGCGCCGAAGTTCGCCGATCGCAACGGCGGCTACACCCGCATCGTCAAGACGTCCCAGTGGCGTATCGGCGACGCCGGCGATTGGGTGATCGTGCAGCTCGTCGGCATCGCCAAGGTCCAGACCAAGGCCCCCGCCAAGAAGAAGAAGGGCAAAAAAGAACCCACCCCGACGGCCTGAGCCCTGTTCCGTAACATCGATTTCGAAAGCCCCGTGCGTAACCCGCGCGGGGCTTTTTGTTTGATCCCGCCGTGTCTTCGTGCCGTCGTGGTTCTATAATCCTCTCATGCTCGAAAAACCCTTCCGTATCGAATCCGCCTTTCAGCCCACCGGCGACCAGCCCGCGGCGATCGAAAAAATCGTCAACGCCTTCAATGCGGGCGCGAAGCATCAGGTATTGATGGGCGTTACCGGCTCGGGAAAGACGTTCACCATGTCCCACGTTGCGGCGCGGCTGAATCGGCCCGTGCTGGTCATCAGCCATAACAAGACACTGGCGGCACAGCTTTACGAGGAATTCAAGGAAGTCTTCCCGGATAACGCGGTCACGTATTTCGTCAGCTATTACGATTACTACCAGCCCGAAGCGTACATCCCCCAGCGTGACATTTACATCGAAAAAGATGCCTCGCGCAACGACGATCTCGACCGCCTGCGTCTGGCGACAACCTCGTCGCTGATCAGCCGGCGCGATGTGCTCGTGGTCGCCAGCGTCTCGTGCATCTTCGGCTTGGGCAGCCCGGAAGAGTACAAAAAGAACGTCATTTCCATCACCAAGGGCGTGCCGTATGGAACCGACGGCCGCGACGATCTGCTGCGCAACCTCATCGATCTGCAGTACGACCGCAATGACATCGAATTCAAACGCGGCATCTTCCGCGTCCGCGGCGATGTGGTGGAAATCTTCCCGGCCTACGAAACGACGGCCTACCGCGTCGAATTCTTCGGCGATAACGCCGAATCGATCTGGCACATCCATCCCACCAGCGGAGAACTGCTCGCCGAAGAACAACAGGTCTTCATCTTCCCGGCGAAACATTACATCACCGATGAATCGAACCTGCAGCGGGCCGTGGCCGACATCCGCGCCGAACTGGAGCAGCGTGTAAAGGAACTCCGCATGCAGGGCAAGTTGCTCGAAGCCCAGCGGCTGCTGGCCCGCACCAAGTATGACTGCGAAATGCTCATGGAAACCGGCTTCTGCTCCGGCATCGAAAACTACTCGCGCCACCTCTCCGGCGATCTGCCCGGCGCCAAACCCAATACCCTCGTCGACTACTTTCCCAAAGATTATCTACTGGTCATCGATGAATCCCACGTGACCATCCCGCAAATCAACGCCATGTACTCCGGCGACCGCCACCGCAAGGAAGTCCTGGTCGATCACGGCTTCCGGCTGCCTTCGGCGCTGGACAACCGCCCGATGCGTTTCGAAGAATTCGTCAGCATGTGGAATCAGGTCCTCTTCGTTTCCGCCACGCCGGGCAAATATGAACTGGCTCTCACCGGCGGCGAAGTCGTCGAGCAGGTGATTCGCCCGACCGGCCTGCTCGATCCGCAGATCGAAGTGCGCCCCGCGACCGGCCAAGTAATGGACCTCGTGGCCGAAACCAAAAAGCGTGCGGCCGCCGGCGAACGCACCCTCGTCACCGCCCTGACCAAACGCCTCTCCGAAGACCTCGCCCACTACCTCACCGAAGCCGGCCTCCGCTGCAAATATCTGCACAGCGAAATCCAGACCTTCGACCGCATGGAAATTCTCCGCGAACTTCGCGAAGGCGGCTTCGACGTGCTCGTCGGCGTGAACCTGCTCCGCGAGGGCCTCGACCTCCCCGAAGTCTCCATGGTCGCTATTCTCGACGCCGACAAGGAAGGCTTCTTGCGCAGTGAAACATCGCTCATCCAGATGATCGGCCGCTGCGCCCGCAACGTGAACTCCCAGGTCTTCCTCTACGCCGACCGCGTAACGCCCAGCATGCAGCGCGCCATCGACGAAACCACCCGCCGCCGCAAGATTCAGGAAGACTTCAATGTCGCCCACGACATCACGCCGACGACGATCCAGAAAGCCATACGCCACGGAATCGATTCCGAGCTCAAGGCCCGCCGCATCGCCCGCGAAGCCGTCTCCCGCACCGACGACCAGTTCGATCTCTTCGAAACCATCCGCCTGCTGGAAGCCGAAATGATCGAAGCCGCCAACGCCCTCGAATTCGAAAAGGCCGCCGAAATCCGCGACAAGCTCAAGGAACTCAAAACCAAGGCCGACCCCTCCCTCATGGGCTCCATCGCCACCAACGAAACCATGTCCCTCACCGACGTCCTCACCGCCGGCATCTCCGCCCGCCTAGCAGGCAGTGGGGGGGGCGACAAAAAACCCATGACCCCCCAGCAGACCAAAGTAAAAAAGAAACCGAAGAAGCGGTGACGTGGTGCGGGCGTCCTCGCCCGCGCCGGGTAAGAAAGCAGGTCATACGCTCGAATGCTCACGAGTATGCAGTGAAATACGTTCAGCTTTAGAAGGATGTCACCATGTCACGCAGGAGTCGAATTCTCAGCGTCGCCGTGATTCTCGCATGCGTCATTGGCGGGATCTTGTTGTTCTTGAGGGAACTGACCCATATCGATACGGCCGAACACGTCATCGCCGCAAATATCAGTTGGCTTCCGGCGGGAGCGACCGACGTCTGTTACTACAATTCGTATGCATTCAACGCGTACGAATTCCAAATCGATGAGCCAGCCTTCGATGCCTGGTGCAAAGATAACGATTGGACTCTTCAGTTGATCGACAGTGATCCGTTTACAATCAAACGTTATCTGTTTCCTACGGAGCAGCGCAATTACCCAAAATCACCCACTGCAAACGATGATGCAACGCAAGACGCCTACCGCCGACAACTTGCGGAATGGAGTCAACGAACGGAGAAGATCATCACGCATGGGAAAGGCTATTATCACGAGATCGGCCAGAGCGGCGGATTTGTCAGCGTGGGTTATGACCGCGACAATGGCCGTGCATACTACCCAAGCACTCCGCGATAATCGCATTCTGAGAAAAGTTGTTCACACAGGGGCCATAGAACACGGAGATCGCCAACCCAAGACGATGTGTGTCCATTCGTGTTCATTCGTGGCTAATTTACGCCGTCTTGGTGCCTTGGTGTCTTGGTGGTAAAAATTCCCGTGACCTACTTCAGATTCTCCGGATTCAACCCCAGCAACTCCTTCACAACAAACCGCCCATCCTTCCTGATCAGTTTCCCATCAAACCAGACTTCGCCCCCGCCAACCTCCGGGTCTTGCCGTAGCACCATGTCCCAGTGAATGGCGGACTTGTTGCCATTGCTGGCATCGTCGTAGCACGCGCCGGGAGTGAAGTGTATCGACCCCGCGATCTTTTCGTCGAACAGGATATCCTTCATCGGTTTGGTGCAATACGGGTTGAAGCCGATGGCGAACTCGCCCACGTAGCGGGAACCGGCATCGGTATCGAGCACCTCCAGCAATTTCGCGGTATTGCTGCTGCTGCCGTCGACGACTTTGCCGTTCTTGAAGACGAGCCGCACATCATTGTGCGTGGCGCCGCGGTAGAGCGTGGGACAGTTGTAATGGATGACTCCGTTAATGGAGTCTTTGACCGGCGCGGTGAAGACTTCGCCATCCGGGATGTTCAGCCGGCCATCGCAGCAGATCGCGGGAATGCCCTTGATCGAGAATGTCAGATCGGTATCCTGCGGGCCCTTCAGCCGGACGCGGTCGGTCTGTTCCATCAGCTTTTTCAGCGGCTGCATCGCCCGCGACATCTTCGCGTAGTCCAGCGTGCAGACGTTGAAATAGAAATCCTCAAACGCCTCCGTGCTCATCTCCGCCATCTGCGCCATCGACGGGCTTGGCCACCGCAGCACGCACCACCGCGTCTTTTTGATCCGGACATCATGATGCACCTGCGCCCACACCGAATTCTCGAAAAGCTTCTGTTTCTCCGCCGGCACATCCGACAGCTCGGAAACGTTCGCATTGCCCCGCACGCCCAGGTAGCAGTCCATGCGTTTCATCTGTTCGCGTTCGATGTGTGCCGTCAGCCCCCACTGTGCCGCACTTCCATTCATCAATAGCGCACGTTGCACCTCGTTCGATTTCAGCAGCACCAGCGGCCGCCCACCCGCCTTCGCCGCCACTTCCACCAGCACTTTTGTAAACTCGTGCGGGATGTCATACGCCTCGATCAGAATATTCTCGCCCGGCTTAAGCGCCGAGGCGTAATGAATCAGCGTGTTGGCCAATTTGTAATACCGCGGATCCGTCATGACATCTCCAAACAATCACACAGCCCCGGACGGCAGTCCGCGGGCTTACGCTCCCATCCACAACTTACTGGCAGCTCGTCCGCATTATAGTGCAGGAAAAGACAGGTGCCACGGTCCATGCATTGCCTCGCAAAACTCACGCTTCGTTGCTACTTCCACCCCCGCGGCTATCATGCCGACCATATCCCTCTTGCACGGCAATTCCGTGACACTGACATTTCCACGCATGTGAGACGTTGCAATGAGATACTGGCTGATCATCCCCTTTTCCGCCGTACTGTTCTTGGCAACACCTGTCCCCGGCGCGATTAAATCCCATCGCGCCCTCTCGTTCGTGACACTTGCCCTATGTGCAGCAGCCACACTGTGTGTCATGTTCGCGCAAGGAACCGACAGCGTCTCGGCCGATACGCCTCCCGCCGCCACCCAACCAGCTCCCAGTAGCCTGAGCGAAGCCGACTTCAAGAGTCGCTCCGTTTATGCCCTCCTCCCAACCGCGATTCGCGACGCCCAAAATCAAGTATCCCTCGACGGCACATGGGATCTCGTAAAAACCGATGGCTCATCCAAGCCCGATCTGCCCGACCTCTCCGCCTTGCCGTGGAAGCCGGCCCACATGCCCAACACCGTGCAATATGCCCTGTTTCAGGCCGGCGAAATACCGAATCCCTGGTACGGCGACAATTGGAAACACCTTCAATGGATCCACGAAAACGATTGGTATCTCCGGCGCAGCTTCGAAATCCCCGCCGGCTGGGCCCAAGGCACCGTCAGACTCCGATTCGATGGACTCGACTATACCGGCGTCGTCTGGGTCGACGGCAAGTGCCTCGGCATACACGAAGGCATGTTTGGTGGCCCCACATTTACCCTCCCCGGCACCCTCGCCGCGCCTGGCAAACATGAGATCGTCGTCCGCCTCTGCCATGAACCCGAGCCCGTCGGCGTCTCCCTCGGCGCCATGCCGTCCAGGCACGCGATGAAGTCCTCCGAACTCGACGGCGGCATTAACGGGCTCTGGAATAACCGCTTTCGTTCCATTGGCATCTGGCAAACCGTGCGGCTTGTCCATACCGGAACTTCATACATCGAGGCACCCCTCGCCCGCACGGAAACCGCCAGCGCCGCCGAAGGCACTCTCGAACTCGAAGCGACTCTCATCAATTCCGCCCCCGAGCAATTCACCGGCTCAATTGAAGCCCGCATCATCGACCTTGCCACCAATCGCACCGTCTGGGAGCAGCACGAAGACCAAGCCGTGCCCGCCGGAACCTCCTCCTGGCACAGACGCATCGTCCTGCACGACCCCAAACTCTGGTGGCCCAACGGCATGGGCGCTCAACCCCTCTATCGTCTCGAGCTGACGCTGTGGAACGGCCCGGACAAGTCTGACTTGATCTCCACCAGATTCGGCATCCGCACCATCGAGCTGCGCCGCAATCCCTACCTCGCTTCCGCTCCCCGCGGCAATCACTCGACCCCCGAATGGTTTTCCGATCCGGAAATTCTCAACAAAAAAGTCTGGCCCGGAGCTCGCTGGAACGCCGGCGTCACCTCGGACAACGTCTTCTCCGACGCCGATCACCTCATCGAAGAAGAAGCCATGATGAGTGCCGACGAGTCGGACCGATTCCTTTTCGTCGTCAACGGCCGCCCCGTCTACTGCAAGGGCGCCTCGTGGCTCCCCTGCGATGACCTCCTGACTTCTTCGCCCGAACGCGAAGCCTGGTTCATACGCGCCGCACGCGAAGCCGGCCTCAATCTCATACGCCTCAACGGCGGCAATTCCGTCATGGAAACCGAAGCGTTCTATAATCTCTGCGACGAAAATGGCCTCCTCGTCTGGCAGGAACTACCGCTCACCTTCCCCGACACGCTGCAAATACGCGTCCCCCTCATCACCTGGCGCGAACAACTAAAAAGCTCCGTCCTGCGCATCCGCCAGCACCCCTCCCTCGCCATGTATGCCGGCGGAAACGAGTTCATGCCTTATCTCGGTTCGCTGGCCGCCCACCTCGGCATCGCCCGCGAAATTTTCGCCGCCTACGATAACCGCCCATTTCGCATGTCTTCCCCCGGCGGCGGCACCTATCACGCCTACTGGACCAAAGAACGCACCTTCGTAGACCTCTGGGGCGGCGATCCCAACGCCTACGTCTCCCTCTTCGATGAACGCTTCAATTTTGTCTCCGAATGGTCCTATGCCGCCTATGCCAATATCTCCCTCCTTCGCCGCACCATCCCCGCCTCTGAACTCGAAGGCCCGCCCGTCGGCTTCGACATCGCCGATTTCTTTCAGCGGCATCCGAACATCAAGAGCCAATCCGCCGAGATGGACCGGATCGCCAAACTATTCCAGAACAAATCCTCCTGCTATGGCGATCTTTCCCACGCCAGTCTTGCCGACTTGGTGCAATACTCCCAGCTCGCCGAAGCCCAAACCTACGGTTACGTAAAGGAGCACTGGCGCTCCCAATTCCCCTACAAGGGCGGCGACATCCTGTGGACATTCAACACCTCCTCGCCCGGCACCATGTGGAACATCATCGATTGGTACGGCCAGCCTCAAATCGCATGGTACGCCGTCAAACACGCCAATGAACCCGTCCATGTCCTGGCCAACGTTCATTCTTTCACCACGAACCCCGGCGAAACCTTTCGCGCCACCGTCTCGGCAATCAACGATGGGCCGGCGCCGCTCAGGGGCGCTCGGATCAAGGCCCGCCTCCTCGATGACGCCATGAACACGGTTCACCACGAGGAGTGGGCCATCGACGTTCCCAACGAGGGCCAGCGGAGCCCCACGAAAGAAATGTCATGGGCCATCCCGGCCGCAACTCAGCCCGGTTATCTCTTTTTGCTGCTTTCGCTTGAATCAGAAAACCACAAGCTTTCGCAACAGGTCTATTGGATTCGCATCGTGCCCCCGGCCCCCGCAGGCCAGCCGCGCCCACCCTTCGGCACCGCCGAAACCCTGTGCGAAAAAGGCCCCTGGATGCGGAACACCATCGAGCGCTCGCCAACCAAGTTGGACGCCAAGATACTCAGCACAAGCACAGATGGACCTGAGATATTGGCCACCGTCTCGGTGACAAATCGCGGCCAGCATGCTGCCTTCCCCGTCACCCTGGCGATCCTTCCCGACGCCTACTCCGCTTTCTGGAGCGACAATTCGTTCTGGCTCGACCCCGGTGAAACCGTAGAACTCCCCGTCCGCATCCGCGCCGACATGAGCAAAATAGATTTGACCGGCAATCTAAAGAAGGCCACCCCCGAAGACCTGAAAGTCGAAGTCTCCGCCTGGAACGCCCCCCAACAGATCCTCCCCCTGCGCCCGCCGCATTAAAGAGTCCAAAATCAAAAGTCCCTGCATTTCCTATTGGAATCGCGAGTAGAGTGCCAAGTCACGGAATCAGACTTGGCACTCTACACCGACCACGCCACCATTCATCGTTCATAATTCATCATTCAGCATTCTCCTTCCCCGTTTGCCTTCCTGCACCCCCACGCCCACAATAATCCCTCAAAGGAGTCGTCATGCCCCAACCCCCGCTCATCCCGCCGCCCCTCGATCCCCACCACATGGCCCTCATCCGCATGGCCGTCCGCGAAGACATGGGCCACGGCACCTACGGCACCCTTCAGGGCGACCGCACCGTCGAACTCGCCATTCCTCAGGAACTCCGCGGTGTCGCCACCATCGTCGCCCGCAAGCCCGGCGTCATCTCCGGCACCTACCTTCTTCCCGCCATCCTGCGCGAATACCAGGTCGGCATCGACTGCACCACCCTCACGCCCGACGGCATCGCCGTCCAACCCGGCACCGCCGTTGCCCAGATTTCCGGCAGCGTCCGCACCATCCTTTCCGCCGAACGCGTCCTTCTCAATTTCCTCGGCCACCTCTCCGGCATCGCCACCCTCACCCGCCGCTACGTCGACGCCATCGCCGGCACGAATACGGTCATCTGCGACATCCGCAAAACCACTCCCGCCTTCCGCGTCCTCGACAAATACGCCGTCCGCTGCGGTGGGGGGGTGAACCATCGCATGGGACTCTACGACGGCGTCATGCTCAAGGACAATCATCTGGCCGCATTGCGCGAACGTTTCGGAAAGGACCTGACGCTCGCCAAACTCACCAAGCGCATCCGCGGCGAATTGCCCACCGACATTACGTTGTGGCTCGAAGTCGACACGCTCGACCAGCTTGCCGATGAAATTGCCGGTGGCGGCGCAAATATCATTCTGCTCGATAACATGAGCTGCGATCAGATGCGCCGCGCCGTGCAGATGCGTGATGCCCTCCCCATAGACAAGCAAAGCGCAAAAACCAAAACTCCCCTTCTCGAAGCCTCCGGCGGAATTACGCTCGAGAATGTGCGCTCCGTCGCAGAGACCGGCGTCGACCGCATCAGCATCGGCGCGCTGACTCACTCCGCCCCCGTGCTGGATCTGTCGCTGGAGCTGGCATGAGCCCTGCCGCTGCACCATCCCCCATCGATGTGCTCATGCTCCTCTGGGATGCTGGCAATGACGGCATCAGTCTGTCCGGCTCCGCCCAGGCGCTGGCAAACCTGCGATCCAGCGGCTGCGTGATCGAGGAATCGCCCTCAGGCGGTGGACGCACGGAACTTCAGCGAGTCGGCCTGGGCTGCTACCGCGACGTAATAGAGCGCGAAGCGCAGCGGAAATCGTGGCGGCTCGGCAAATCCGCCCACGTCTATCATCGCACCTCCAGCACCAATGATGCCTGCCTGCGCGCTGCCAGAAGTGGCATAAACGCGGGCCACGATGGCTTCGTCGCCGTCGCCGATGTACAAAGCGCCGGTCGCGGCCGGCGGGGCAATGCGTGGGTGGCGCGGGGCGGGCAATCCGTGCTGCTGTCAGTGCTATTGCGGGTTCCGAATGTGGAGGGTGTTGCGGATCGCCTGACCCTGCTGGCAGGCCTTGCCGCCGCGGAGGCGATTGATGCCGTCGTCGGTGCGCCGCTGGCCGGTGCCGGTGGCGGTGGGGGAGTGCAGATCAAGTGGCCCAACGATTTGCTGATCGCCGGGCGGAAGTTCGGCGGCATCCTCGTGGAAGGTCGGGGCGATGCCCTGGTAGTAGGCCTGGGCGTGAACGTGGCGCAAAACGCAGCCGAGTTTCCCGCCGACCTGCGCGACCATGCCACATCCTTATATATGATGACGGGCCGGCAAATTGATCGCTTGCGGATAATCGTCGCGATCCTCGGTGTCTTGGACGGCTATTTCCGCTCAGCGCTGGAGGGCGGCCAAGAAGAGCAATGGATCGCACGCTGGAAAGCACGCTGCCCGATGCTGGGCCAGCGGATCAAAGCGCGGGATGCCGATGGCCTGGTGGCGGGGCAGGTGCTGGATGTGGATCCGCTCCGGGGATTGCTGGTAAGGGACGAGCTCGGCGCGATGCGGTGGTTGGCCGCACAGACGACGACTTTGTCAGTGTAATTGGACTTCCAGACAAGAAGTGTTCGGGGGGGACATGGATTCTCGGACGCTATCGGTTCAGGTCCATCCACATTGCGCAAATTACCCAGTCTTTTTTGACTAGCCAAATTCATATCGTACGTTCTGGGATGTGTCCGCTGATAGCCGCGTGTCGCAGCGATGCAATTTCAGCGACATTATGGTCATCGCGCAATATTCACGGGAACTTGGGCAAGAAATGACGCATAAGACGACTAGAGAACTTAAGTCGGGTACTGGCTGGGCCGATGCTGTTGTTGACCCTGTCCTTCACTGCATGCCCGGCAGGTGGATAGAGGTTTCCGCACGGAGGCGGAAGCGGCCATAGCGGCCGAGTGAATGCGCAGGCACCCACAAGTCGTCGAGCCGACACGGACGGACGGACTCGCGAAACTGAAGCCTGACGCGAATTACCATGGACCCGAAAGGGGGTGTCTGGGCGATAGCAGAGCAATGGTGGCGCAGGCTTCCAGCCGGCCAGCAGGTTCAATAGACCTGCGTTGGTAGGTAGAAGAAACTGGCCGGCAAGAGGGCTGTGCCATATTGCACGCCCAGCACAGTTGAGAGCGAAGTACCCAAGTTCAGGCAATGTCAGACAATTCCTTAACCCTAGGTTCTACTTTTTGTGGAGAAACTCATGAAACGCAATACACGTGGTTTTACGCTCGTTGAAATCTTGATCGTCGTGATCATCCTGGGCATCTTGGCCGCTATCGTGATCCCTCAGTTCACGAATGCCAGCAATGACGCCCGCAACAACTCAGTGGCCTCGACGCTGCAAACCATTCGCAGCCAGACCGAGCTCTTCAAGATCCAGCACGCCGACACCCCGCCGACCATCACCGGCATGTGGGCGATCCTGACGGGTAAGAGCAACACGACCGACACGCAGACTCCGGTTGCGACCGGCGTGTTCGGCCCCTACCTCCAGCAGGCTCCGGTGAACCCGGCCAATGGCAAGTCGGCCGTCGCGGCTGACTCGACCGGCGGTTGGTATTACACCGTCAGCGGAACGACCTACACGATCTCCGCTGTCAACACGACCAACAACGGTTACCTCACGTACTAAGCTCTCTACGCATTGCTCTGCAACCGGCCCGGATGCGCTCATCCGGGCCGGTCTTTTTTTGCCCTGATCTGATTCACACAAGCTAGTTCCAGAAGTTTGCAATCCGTGCTCTGACCCGTTGGCGAATTTGCAGGACCAACCACAAGGTATCCCGCGGATTACCGGACCGGCAACGCTGCACATCGACATGCCCGCTGGGCCTCGGGTCCGGGATTATCTTCACTTGGCCCGCGAATTTGCCGATAGGCCATGAGCAGAAACATTTTGTTGTACGAATTGAGACGATTGAACGTGATGCACAGTTCCCTTTTTGCAACCAGTCCTTCTCGGGCGAGCGAGTGTGAACTCGGCTCGCCGCGCGCCACGCGCACGGTGGGGTGGTGGATACTAGCGCTCATCGCGCTGGTCGCGGTCGGCACATACATCAATGCCGTGCCCAACGGCTTTGCCCTCGATGACCTCGCCATCGTCTACGCCAATCCCAGCGTCAAACATCTCGAGTGGACCGCCATCTGGTCGCAGAATTACTGGCCCGCCGAAGAGGCACCGCCGGATGTGCTCTATCGCCCGCTGACCATCTGGAGTTACCTGGTCAATCAGACCCTCGCGCCCGGCGCCGCATGGACGTTTCACCTGACCAACGTGGCCCTGCACGCCGTAGTCTGCGTCATGGTGGCTCTGCTGGCCTGGCGATTCTTCCATCGGCGCTCGGTGGCCTTCCTTTCCGGACTGCTTTTCGCCGTGCATCCGATTCACTCCGAAGTCGTCGCCAATACCGTCGGACGCGCCGAATTGCTCGCGGCCATCTGGTCGCTGGCGGCCATGCTCGTGCTCCTGCCCCAAGGAGACATCATGACCATGCCAGCCAAGCCCCGCGCCCTCTGGCATGGTTGGCTGGTGGCGGCATGCTTTCTGCTGGCAATGCTCTGCAAAGAAACGCCCGCCGCACTGGTCGGCGCCATCGTCATCTATGACCTCTGGCGCTGGTCGCACTGGTCGAAAGACCTTCGCCCCCGCTTCTGGCGGTTCGTCGGATCGCAGACGTGGCGCTATTACCTCCCCGGCATGACGGCGTTTGGCGTCTACCTCGCAATGCGCATTCACGCCACCGGCCTATTCGCCCAAATCGGCGGCATCCATCCGGTGGTCAACCTGCTAATCCTCGCCACACCCTTGGAGCGCCTCCTGACGCCCTTCATGCTCCTGGCGAAATACCTCGGCTTGATGGCCTGGCCCGTGACGCTGTCAGCAGATTATTCCGCGCCGTCGATTATGCCGTCGGGAAATCCGCTGAACCCGGGCGTGGCCGCGGGATTGCTCATCGTGTCGCTCGCCGTCCTTTTGGCCGTCCGATACCGTCGCCAGGCGCCGCGGATCGTGCTCCTGGCCGGACTCTTCGTCTGCTCCTATGCCCTGGTCGCGAATTTCCTGCGCATCGGCACGATCTTCGGCGAACGACTCTTCTACTGGCCCAGCGTCTTCGTCACCATCGCCGCGGCCGTCGCCATGATGGCGGCGTGGCGCCATTTTTCGACCATGTCCGCCGCGCGCGTCTGGCAAACCGCCGCCGTCTCGGTCCTGACTCTGGCCGTCGTCGCCATGGGCTATCGCACTGTGATTCGTAATACCGATTGGCAGGACAACATCCCTCTGGCCATCGCCACGGCACGGGACAACCCCAACTCCGCCAAGGCCTGCTCCTGGGCCGGTATGGTCCTCGTGACCAATACCGATGATCGCAAGATGAACGACTTCGGCGAAGTTCTTCTTAATCGCTCGATCGAACTGTATCCGGAATACGGACAGAGCTATTTCGAACTCGCCAAGTACTGCGGCCGCCAGCATCGCTTTGCCGAATCCGTCATCTATCTGACGCACGCGGCACGCTGGAGCGGCGGCACACGGGAAATGCGCATCTCCTTAAAGGGCGTTGCCGAAGATTTGAAGAAACGCCCGGTCGAAACCTACCTGCCGGCACTGCATGAAAACTTGAAAAATCACCCGGAAGATCCCAGCGCCTACATGGCCATGGGAATGGCGCTCCGGGCGCAAAACCGGCTCGATGAAGCCCACGAGATGTTCTTCCAGGCGCTCCAGCGCGGCAAAGCTTTCGACGAAGCGGGAATGGAAATGGGCTTGCTCCTCCAGCAGCAGGGCCGCTTGGCCGAAGCCATCGACATGGTTCGCAAATACGTGATGCGCATTCACATGACTCTCGAAGGCCGCTGCACCCTGGCCGGAATGTTGATGGAAGAAGACGGCGGCCATAATCCACATGCCCTGGCCGAAGCCGGAATGAATCTCGACAAGGCCCAGGCCATGTCCCCGGGCAATTCCCGCGTGCGCGAATTACGCGAGCAACTCAAGCGTTTGTCCGCAGCGGTGGTATCGGCGGCAGCGATCCAGGCCAATCGGCCCCAGAGCATGCATCTAGCCGGAGGAGGCGTCTGAACGCCAGTCGGTGAATTTATGCAGAAACATGAAACACAATTTTTCCAATCCCGCACACCACGGGGCTTTACCCTGGTGGAGATCCTCATCGTCGTGGTGATCCTGGGAATACTCGCCGCGATCGCGGTCCCCAAGCTCTCCAACGCCACGCAGGTCGCTCGCGAGGGATCACTCAAGGATAATCTCCGTTTCATGCGGACGCAGATCACCGTCTATCGTTCGCAGCACCGCGACGTTTTCCCGGGATTCCCCGCCGGCGATATGTCCCGCGCGCCGACCACCGACGATTTCACCGCACAAATGACCCAGTACACGGACGATTTCGGCAACACTTCGGCGACGCAGTCGAACACCTTCAAGTGGGGCCCCTACGTCCCCAAAATGCCCGACAACCCGGTCAATTCAAAGAATACCGTAAAACTTCTGGGACCGACCGATACGATGACCGCCGATGATTCCACCGGCTGGCTCTACCAGCCGACCACCGGGCTCATGAGTCCGAACGTCTCCGGCAGCGACTCTGAGGGGCACCCCTATTCCGATTACTGATGTTCGCAAAGACACATAAAATCGAGGCATTCGCGGCCTTGTCAATGCCGTGCTCGTTTTGTCCGATAGGTAATGCGAGGCAGTGTCATTCTGCTGAGAAAGGAACCGGTATGAAACTTGGCGATCGTTCCGTACGAATTCTGCTGACGATTATCGCAGTCTTGCTGGCAGCTAATCTGCTGGCGCAGTGGCAACCCGCCGGCCCGCATACGGCCATGGCGGCCGGTAATGCCGCCACCGGCGGACTCCTGGATTCCGGCGCACAACTCACCGCCATCGACGAGGAACTTCAGGGAGTCAATAAAAAACTCGATAAGCTCCAGACTTACCTGGAGAGCGGCGCGCTGACCGTCAAAGTCAAAGACGCCAAGAGCGACAAGTAATCCGCATCCCGGCTCTGCCCGTTTCGCAGGTCCGTGTGGAGGCATCGACGTCCTATGTTCAACTGGTTTGAACCAGAAGCTTGTCCGATCGGCATCGACATCGGTACGCACAGCGTCAAGCTGATGCAGTTCCGTCGCCGCAAGGACGAATTGCTTCTTCAAGCCGCCTGCAGCGTCGATCTGGAGTCTGTCCCGCAGACCGGCAATCAGACCCAGCACCTGGCGGCGGTCATTCGCACGGCGCTGGAAGGCGGAGAGTTCGTCGGCCGTCGCTGTGTCTTGTCGCTGCCCGCCACCGCCGTGCACACCAAGTCCGTACGCCTGCCGCAGATGCCCGAGGCTGATCTGGCCCAGGCCGTGAAGTGGGAAGCCAAGGACCGATTCAGTTTTGATCTGGCCGAAGGCCGGCTGGTCTATTTCCTGGCCGGCGAAGTCCGCCGCGGCACCGAGGTCAAGGATGAAGTCCTGCTCTTTGCCGCCCCGGAAGATGTACTTCGCAGCCATCTGGAAGCCATTCGCTCCGTCAAACTCCAAGCCGATGCGATCGATCTGGCGCCTTGTGCGCTGGTCCGGTCGTTGCGCCGCGCCATGCCTGTGCAACGTGAGGCGGCCGGCGCCGTCCTCGACGTCGGCTCCGGCGGTTCACAATTCGTAATCTACCTCGATGACCGGATTGTGTTCTATAAGTACATCGATATCGGCGGCCGAAAAATCAACGAGGCCATCGCCGCCAAGCTCGGCGTGTCGCTGCAGGAAGCGACCCAGATTCGCCTGCAACTCGCTTCGCCTGCCGGCAAGGAAGAGGGCGACGAATCGGCGCCGCTCGCCCAGGCCGTCTACGACGCCATGCGCCCGCCGGTGGAAGAACTGGCGCGCGAACTCGATATGTGCATGCGCTATTACGTCGTTTCTTTCCGCGGCGCACGCTCGGATACCGTCAGCCTTTCCGGCCGCCAGGCGCTATGCCCCCGCCTTCAGGAAGGTCTCAGCGCCGGCCTCGGCATGCGCGTCGAACCCGCACAACCGCTGCGCAGTGTTGGTGAACTGGGCGACAAAGCCCGTCCCGACCGTTCCAGCGAATGGGCCGTCGCCGCGGGCCTCAGCCTCTACCCCGTGGACGAAGCCGCCGCCGATCGGAAGGAGGTGGCCGCGTGAAGACCGTCAACCTCCTGCCCGACTGGTACCTGACCGAAAAGAAACAGCAGAAATCGCTGCACTTGCAGTTCGGCCTGATGCTTCTCCTCATCGCCGTCATGGCGGGATGGCTGTTCGTGGGACACCAACGGATGGTCGCGTTGCGCCGCCAGGCCGTCGAACGCGAAGCACGCGTGGCTGTCCTTCCGCACAACTTGGCCGAAGAGATTCTCGCTACCCAAACCGAGATCAAACGCCTCGAAAATCTTCAATTGGCCTATCGCGAATTGGGCAATACCGTCCCCATGTCCGCCGTCGTTCAGCAGATCCAGAACGACTTGACCCAGGGCATGGCCATCTCACGCGTATCGATCGACGTCCGTCCCGAGCCGGTCAAGGGCTCGGGTTACGTCGGCGACCTGAAAAATCCCCCCAAGTACCACGATATGGCGCGCCTCACCGTCGTCGGCGTGGCGCCCAACGACATGCAGATCGCTCAGCTCATCGGCAAAGTCTCCGGCAATCCCCTCTTCACCGATGTCTCCCTCAACTACACCCGCACCGAAATCCTTCGCGACTACAACGTCCGCCGTTTTGAAATTCAGATGAACATGGATCTCGACCTTTTGGCCACGGAAGTGCCGACCGCCAAAACGGAACAACAAGCTCATCGTGGAGAGGGGGCCGACCATGCCGGCTAAGACGAATAAGAATCCTTCGCGGTTGATGATTTCCTTGGTGGGTTTCGTGGCCTTGATCGGGGCGTTTGTCGCGTTCGGCCTGCTCCCGCATTTTCGTGAAGTCTCGCGCCTCGAAGCCCGCATTAAAGACTGCGATCAGCAGCTTTCTACCGCCGCAGCCCAATCGCGCGAACTGCGCGAACACATCAAACGCAAAGACTTCATGTGCCTCGAGGTACGCAACTACGACCGCTTGGTGCCGGGTAACCAGGACCTCGGCCCGTTTCTGGCGCAACTCTCCCAGGAACTGGACAACGCCGGAATGAAAGACATCACCGTCCGGGCGCTGGCCCCGACCATGCTCGGCAAATGCCAGCAATTGCCGATCGAAATTCGCGGCACCGGGTCCTTTGCGCAATTTCATCAGTTCCTGGTCAAACTCGAAAACCTGCCGCGTATGAGCTCCGTCAGCAAGATGATGATCGAGTCGGATGCACCGATGACCGGCAAGGTTTCGGTGGAGCTGACGCTGTCGATCTACAACACCAAACCGTCGATGTGAGCACACCGGTGGGGCAGGGGGCGATTCCCGGGCCGTAAGTCACGCGGGGGCGGTCAGATAATGCGCACGCTATCTACCGCAAAAACAGGCTTTTCTCAGGCTTTGTGAATATTGCCGATCATTGCCAAAGTTTCACGCCATTACATCCGATGATCCATCGGACGCATTCTCAGGATCTCTGCCGCATGACTTTGAGCCTCGACCAGATTAAAGGCCAATTCGCCCGCAACCGCGGTAAATCGCTGGTTCTCAGCGCGCTGACCGTGGTCATGGTCGTATTCATCGTCAAGGCGGTTTTGGACATGCACCCCCGCTCCGCCTCCGCGTCCGATCCGTCCCCGGTGGCCGCCGAAAACCTCGTCAAGGCCGAATCACCCACTCAAGTCACCGAGACCGAGGACCGTATTCGCGAGTCCCAGCGGCTCTGGCAGACGCTCCGCGAGCAACGCGGCCTGGCGCCGGCCGTGGCCTTCACTTTCGATCCCAGCTACTTCTCGCTGGAACCTTCTCGTCGGGCGGCCCTGGCCGCAGAAGCCGGTTCGAAGACCGAAACGATCGTCGACCGAACTTCCTCGGTCCCCGGTGTGGTCAATGAGGAAGCCGAGCGGCGCAACCGGATCGCCGCCATTCGCGATCAAGCCAGAGACCTGGTGGTACGCTCCACGGTCGTGGGGTCCAGCAAGCCCATCGCAGTAGTCAATGAACGTCTCATGTCGGTCGGTGATCATGTCTCGGGATTCGAGATTACCGCCATACGAGCGCGTGAAGTGGAATTCAAAAAGGATGGCATAACGGTAGCGGTCACGATGGCCGATAAGTCTCGCGGGCAGTAATGAGACGAACCGGACAGACCGCGAAAGTCAAAGGAGACTTCGTATGCGTAATGTGAACAAAATCTTCGGTACGAGCTGCGTTATTTTTTGCCTTGGAGGGTGGGTCTGTAACGGCTCGGCAATTGCGGGTGACTCCGCCACCGGCCAGAAACAGGCCGCGATCGATGCGGCCGTCGCCGCCGCTGCAGCGCCCAGCGCTGCCTCCTCAACGCCGGGCGCCGCAGCCGCATCACCGGGTGCCGCCTCCGCCACCTCTAGCGCCGCATCCTCCACTCCCGGTGCCGCCGCCCAGCCCGGCGCCGATTCCTCCACCAACCTCAACTCCGCAGTCGTCAACGTCGGCGCCGACGGCATGGTCGAGCAGTTCAATGCCCAGGACCTCGACATCAACACCGCTCTCCACTTCCTTTCCCTCCAGTCCAAACGCAACATCATCGCCTCCAAGGAAGTCAAAGGCACCGTTACCGCCAATCTCTACAACGTCACCTTCCAGGAAGCCCTCAACGCTGTCCTCGCCCCCAACGGCTTCGACTACATCGAGAAAGGCAACTTCATCTACGTCTACACCGCCAAGGAACTCGAAGACATCCGCAAGCGCGAGCGCAAAACCGTCAATAGAATCTACCACCTTAAATACCTCACGGCGCAGGATGCTTCCGTCCTACTCAAGCCCCTCATGTCCAGCTCCGGCATCGTCGCCCTGACCCCCGCCGCCATCATCGGCCTGTCCACCGGCATGGCCGACACCGGCGGCATGAACTACGGCACCGAAGATACGCTGGTCATCAACGACTACCCCGAAAATCTCACCGAAGTCGACAAGGCGCTCAAAGATATCGATGCCCGCCCCCGCCAGGTGCTCATCGAAAGCACCATCCTCTCGGCCACCATCAACGAAGATAACGCCCTGGGCATCGACCTCCTCAGCCTCTCCGGCGTCAACCTCCAAACCCTCACCGGCGCCTCGGCCACCAACCTCCTCCCCGGTGCCAGCAGTTCGTCCACCGGCAGCGGTAGCGGCAGCGGCACCGCCAGCACGCCCGTCTTCGGAAGCACCGGTGCCATCAACAACGGCGTTGTGAACGGCAGCCCCATGGGCAACGTCGGCACCGACTTCGCCAGCAAAGTGCCCCAGGGCGGACTCAGCGTCGCCTTCCTCTCGAACAGCGTCAGCGTCTTCGTTCGCGCCCTCGAGGAAATCACCGATACCACCATCGTCGCCAATCCCAAGATACTGGCCCTCAACAAACATCATGGCGAAGTCTTCATCGGGCAGGAAGTCGGCTACAAGACCATCACCACCACGCAGAGCCAGCAACAGGAAACCGTCCAGTTCCTCGATACCGGCACCAAACTCGTCTTCCGCCCGTTCATCGGCGATGACGGTTACGTCCGCCTCGAGATCCACCCCGAAGATTCCTCGCCGCTGTTCAACAACGGCCTCCCCGGCAAACAGTCCACCGAAGTTACCAGCAACGTGATGATCAAGGATGGCCGCACCATCGTCATCGGCGGTTTGTTCCGCGAGCAGACCAAGGCCGACCGCAGCCAGGTTCCCGTGATCGGCAACATCCCCATTCTCGGCGTGCCCTTCCGCCGCACCAGCGACACCACCGAACGCAAGGAAACCATCGTCCTCCTGACTCCCCACATCATCAACGACGATACCTCCCTGTATAACGAATCCGAAAAGACCGCCGCGGATGTCAACCGAATGATGCTCGGAAACCGCGCCGGCCTGCAGCCCTGGGGCCGCGACCGCATGGCCCAGCTCTGGTACAGCAAGGCTCAGGAAGCGCTGGACTCCGGCAACAAGGACAAGGCCCTCATGTATACCGACTGGGCGCTCAACACCAACCATCACTTCATCGATGCCATCAAATTCCGCGAACAACTCACCGGCAAGATGGTCAAGGAAGCTGATGAGAGCAGTCTTCACAGCTTCGTTCAGAACGTGATCCGCGACGACAAGGCAACATGTGCCGTCCCCGCCGCTCCGGTGATGGTCCAGGAAGTTCCCGCCACCGCCCCGGCAAGCAAGTAAGAAGCTTTCAGGCCGGGAAGCCGACAGGCTTCCCGGCCTCTTTTTCTCCCCCTGCGTGAGAGGATTGAGACATGTCCCGAATTTCACTTTATCGCTCGTTGGTTATCGCTGCTTCGGCAACCGTCGCCCTGGGTCTGGCCGGATGCGCCGATGCCAACAAAAAACACGAAACCATGCGCCAGGAACAATACAACCACTGGAATATGACCCGCGTCGGCGTCATGTACCAGCTTGCCGAACAGCAGTACGCCGTCGGCGAATACGACAAATGTCGCGAGACGCTTGCCGGCGCCATGGCCCTCAAGGCCCAGCACGCGCCGCTCTATACCCTGGCCGCAAAGGTCGAACTGGAAAACGGCAGCCTCGATCTCGCCGCCGGTTACCTCAAGTCTTCCGTCCAGATCGACCCCGCCAATCCCGAACCCTACTACCTGCTCGGTGTCGTCTATCAGCGCTGGCAGAAATCCGATGTGGCTCACGATTACTACCAGCAGGCCTGGGATCGCAAGCCCAACGAACCGCTCTACCTTCTGGCCGTCACGGAAATGAAAATCACCCTCGGACGCATCGACGAAGCCCAGAAACTGCTCGAAGACAAAATGGTCTATTTTGAGCAGACCGCGGCGCTGCGTGTGGCTCTGGCCCGCGTCTACGTGCTCAAGGGCGACTATGACGCCGCCGCCAAGTATTACCGCGAAGCCACCGTGCTCCTGCCCGACGATCAGTCCATCCGCCGCAGCTATGCCGAAACACTCTTCTTCTCCGGCCATTACGCCCAGGCGCTGCCGATTCTCGAAGATCTCCACAAACGCAGCGATGTCCTCGACAAGGAAAGCACCACCGTCATGCTTGGACAAACCTACCTGAATCTGCGCCGCCCGCAGGATGCACGCAATATCCTGCAGGAAGTCTGCCGCGATCATCCCAACAACATCGAAGCGTACCTGACGCTCGGCAAAGCCTGCATCCAGACCAACGACCTCCAACTGGCCATTTCCGCCGGCCGGCGCATTCTCAAGATCGATCAGGAGAATGTGCAGGCCCTGATCATTGTGGCGCTGGTCCAGCAGAAACAGAAAAATTGGGCCGATGCACAAATTACCCTGGTCAAGGCCGAACGGATCGCCCCTACCGATTCCACCGTCCTGTGCATGCTCGGCATCAGCGCCCAGCAGCTTGGGCAGAAAGATACCGCCGCCGCCTGCTTCTCCAAGGCCGTTGAAGCCAACCCCAAGGATACCTGGGCCCAGGAATTGCTCGCGACCACCAAGCCTGTTACCCGCGCCGATGAGCAGGCCCCATAATCTGCAATTCCTATCTCTCTCGATCAACTAGCAAAATTCACAGGCACGCCGCGGACAACCTCCGCGGCGTGCGGCATTTGTGGAAACTACCCATTCTTGCGAACTCCAGCCTGCGAGCTTCATCGACACCCGTCAGGTGCCGATAGAACCGTTAGGGATTTCGTTTGGAGGCATATGCGATCCGCTGAAGCACGTATTACGACCCTCCTGATCGTAGCAATCATGCTTGTCGTGGGCACCACGTACTGGCTGGTCATGCAACACGAACAGTTGACGGCCTGGTTCCTTTTCCGCGGCGCGATCGTCGTCGCAGGAACCGCCGGTTGTGCGCTGCTGGCCGTCGTCGCTCTCCGGCGCGACGCCTTGAAGTATCGCCGCATCTTGCTGGACCAGGTGCAGTCCTGCGTCCTCGCCGACGGCGCCGCCACCCTGCCGCCCCCGCGCGATCCCTCCGCCCGCCCCCTCGTCGCCAATCTCCGCCAGCGCATCGACACCCTCCAGTCGCGCGCCGACCAGCTTCAGGTGCAAAAGAAAAACCTCGAAATTCAACTCCGCCTCGCCGACGCCCAGCGCCGCCAGAGCCAGATCATGATCAACGGCATCTCCGATGCCGTCATCGTCACCGACACCTTCGATGAACTCATCCTCGCCAATCCTCCCGCCGCCGACGTCTTCAAGTTCGACCCCGCCACCGCCGCCAAACGCTCCATCGCCAGCCTCCTCGACACCATGGGCGCCAAACTGGTCGCGGACATCTCTGACATGCGCCAGAATCACACCCGCACCACCCGCCGCACCGTCGAACACCAGTTCGAAATCGAAGGCTCCCCGCGCACCTTCTCCGTCACCATGTCTTGCGTCATGGACAACTCCGACCAGTTCTGCGGCATCGTGACCGTGCTCCACGACCGCACGCGTGAAAATGAAATCTCCAAAATGAAGACCGATTTCGTTTCCCACGTCTCCCACGAATTACGCACGCCCCTCTCCAGCATCAAGGCCTACGCCGAACTGCTCGTCGACGGCGAAGCCACCGACGACAAGACCCGCTCCGAGTTCTACCACATCATCCAGGCTGAGGCCGATCGCCTCTCCCGCCTCATCGACAACATCCTCAACATCTCCCGCATCGAGTCGGGCATGATGAAGATTAACAAGAAGGCCGTCTCTCTCAACGGCATTCTCAAACAGGTGCTCGAAGTCGCCATGCCCTCGGCCCGCGAAAAGAACATCCAGCTGATCGACCAGATCACGCCCGTCTTCTCGCAGATCGAAGCCGACCGCGACATGATCTACCAGTCCGCCCTCAACCTGGTTTCCAATGCCATCAAGTACACGCCCGCCGGCGGCACCGCACGGCTCTCCCTCGCCGTGGACGACAACACCAACGAAATCATCGTGCTCGTCATCGACACCGGCGTGGGCATCCCCCCCGAATCGATGAAACACCTCTTCGAGAAGTTCTACCGCGTGGAACAGCACAAGAACATGGCCAAAGGCTCCGGCCTCGGCCTCAACCTGACACGCCAGATCATCGAGAGCATACACAAAGGAAGAATGATTGTTCAGAGTGAGTATGGCAAAGGCTCCACGTTCGGCTTCGCTTTGCCGATCATGGCCTGACCTTTTAGGACGCTGACTATGTGCGACACAACCAATAAAACCATACTGGCCGTGGATGATGAAGCGCACATCCTCCACGTGGTGTCGCTCAAACTCCGCAACGCAGGCTTTAGTGTCATCATGGCTCACGACGCCGAGGAAGCTTTTGATGCCGCATCCGGCACGCAGGTCGACCTGGTGATCACCGATTTCCAGATGCCCGGCATGTCCGGACTTGATCTTGCCCGCAAACTCCACCAGGAGCCGGGCAAACGCGAATTGCCGGTGATGTTGCTGACCGCCCATGGCCTGGCCCTGGAACAGGTTGAACTGGTCCAGGCCGGTATCGCGGTCTGTCTGTCCAAACCATTCAGCCCGCGGGAATTGTTGACCCGCGTGCATGAGCTTCTTGAGGAACGGGAAAAATCCGCAGCCGCGGGCGCTGCGTGAACACCTTGTTGTAAGGGATTTGCAGGATGAGCAGTTCGATCCTGACAACTAGAACCGTGCTTCCAAACACCGCCGTGCTGACCAAGCTGGCCGAACGGTGGCGCGCCGCCGGTCTGTTCCTGGCCTGCCTCGATCGCGACGGAAACCTGCTTTGGCATGATTCCCAGATGCCCCGCATCCTCTCCTTGGGACTCACCGGCGATGCGGGCATCTCCCAGCAGATTCGCGCCCTGCCGGACGCACCCAATGCCTCCGCCCTGCGCTTGACCCCGCCCTTCCCCGGCATGCAGGTACAACTCGTCCCCATGGCCCGGCGGCGCAAGCTCTCCGCCTGGATCGCCATGCTCGCAAAAAGCGACAACCTTGCCGTCACCGAAGATCTCTCCCGCGCCGCCGGCAAGGCCTCCCTCGACGCCCAGGCCCTCATCCTCCAGGCGCAGAAGGTACCCCTCATCTCGCCGATACTTTTCCCCTCCCTGGTCCTCCTCGCTGAGCACATGCACGACGACATGCAGGGCTCCACGCTTCTGCACCACGAAATCTCCAGCGTCACCGAGCAACTCACCAGCGTCTACGAAGAAATCAGCCTCCTCTATAAAATCTCTTCCGGCATGCGCTTCAGCCAGAAGCCCCAGGGGTTCCTCGAGTCCGTCTGCCGCGAAGTCCAGGAAATTGGCAACTTCCGCGCCGTGGCCGTTGCCCTGGCCAACCGCGAGGACGACTCCTCCACCCCCATCCTCGGCGAAGTCGCCGTCCTCGTCGGCAACTGCCCCCTCTCCGGCAGCGACCTGATCAGCAGCCTCCACGGGCCGATCTACGAATCACTCGCCCTCGGCGAGACGCAGGTCCACAACGAAATTCAGCCCGACGCCGAATGGTCGCGCCTCCGCACCTTCATGAAACGCTTCGTTTGCGTCCCCATGGAACGCGACCGCCGTCCCCTCGGCATCATGCTCGCCGTCGACAAAAACGACAGCACCGAGTTCAACTCCGTCGACCTCAAACTGCTCAACAACGTCGGCAACCAGTGCTCGATCTTCATGGAGAACGCCGCACTCTACCAGGATATGCAGGGCCTCTTCATGGGCGTGCTCCACGCACTCACACGCTCCATCGACGCCAAGGACGCCTACACCCGCGGCCACTCCCAGCGCGTCGCCGAACTCTCGCGCACCCTCGCCCAGAAGATCGGCCTCTCCGATGAACAGTGCGAACGCGTCTACCTCTCCGGCCTGCTCCACGACGTCGGCAAGATCGGCGTTCCCGAAACCGTTCTCACCAAGCCCGGACGTCTCACCGATGCCGAGTTCGACGCCATCAAGAAACACCCTGCCATCGGCGCCCAGATCCTCGGCAACATCAAACAACTCCAGGACATCATCCCCGGCGTCCTCTATCACCACGAACGTTGGGACGGCCGCGGCTATCCCTACCAGATCGCCGGCGAAGACATCCCCCTCATGGGCCGCGTCATCTGTGTCGCCGACTCCTTCGACGCCATGAGTTCCACCCGCACCTACCGTCCCGCTCTGCCTCTGGATACCGTGCTGGCCGAAATTCAGCGTTGCGCCGGCACGCAGTTCGACCCCGTGCTCGCCAAGGTCTTCGTCACCCTCGACTTCGCACCCTATCGCCGCGCCGTCGAAGAGCAGATCGACAGTCTCAAGATCGCCACCACCCCCTCCCCGTCGGGAGGTTTGATATGAACGTACGCTGTGAAGATTACGATCACGTCAGCGTGATCAGCCTTACCGGCGAACTGATGGCCGACACCGTCGAGGCCTTTCGCAAGCAGGTCGACGAACGCCTCGAACGCAAGGTCCGCTTCTTCGTCATCGACCTCGAACGGACGACCTTCCTCGATTCCAAGGGGCTCGAATCGCTCCTGTGGGTGCAGGAGCAGTGTGATGAAAAACTTGGCCAGGTCCGCCTCTGCAAGCCGGATGAAACCTGCCGGAAGATTCTTCAGGTAACCCGGCTCGACGGCCGCTTTGACGTCTTCGCCGATGTCGCCGAAGCCGTCAAAACCATGCGATAAAAAGGAAGCGCCAGATCACATGATCACCACCGCGACCAAACGCAAGACCATTGGCCAAATCCTGCTGAGCAAAGGGCTCATCAACCAGCAGGGCCTGGATGCGGTGTTGGAACAGCAAAAAGCCGAAGGCCGCCACAAATTGCTCGGCGAACTCCTCGTCGAACAGGGCCTCCTCACCGAAGAACAACTCTGCGAAACACTCGCCGAACTCTACAACGTCCCCTACGCCAAGGTCTCGCCGAAAATCTGCGATCCCAAGGTCATCGAGGTGCTCCCCCGCGAGTTCATCGACAAGCACGCCGTCCTCCCCATGTTCCTCGTCAACAATATACTCACGATCGCGCTCGCCGAGCCCTCCAACCTCTTCCTCATCGAGGAAATCCAGCAACTCACCGGCTATCAAGTGCAGGTCGTCGCCTCCACCCAGCGCGACATCGCCGCCACCTTGCAGGCCCACCTGCCCACCGGCAACGTGTTCGTCATCGACGACATCATCGAAGAAGTCCGCCCCGAAGATTTCTCCCTCGTCGAAGCCCAGGTCGAAGACATCGGCAATCTCCAGGAAGTCGCCGGCCAGTCGCCCGTCATCAAGCTCGTCAACTACCTGCTCTATCACGCCGTCCGCGAAGGCGCCTCCGACATCCATATCGAACCCGACGAAAAAAAGACCCGCGTCCGCTACCGCGTCGACGGCCGCCTCTACGAAAAGATCAGCCCGCCGCACTCCATGCACCCCGCCGTCGTCAGCCGCATCAAGATCATGGCCGGCCTCGACATCTCCGAGCGCCGCCTCCCCCAGGACGGCGGTATCCACGTCCTCCTCGAAGGTCGCCCCATCGATCTGCGCATCTCCACCATGCCTGAAAAATTCGGCGAAAAAACCGTTATCCGCATCATCGATAACCGCAATATCCCCGTGAACCTCGAAAAACTCGGCTTTGCCTATGAAATGCTCACCACCCTCAAGAAAGTCCTCGAGCAACCCAACGGCATTCTCCTCGTGACCGGTCCCACCGGCTCGGGAAAATCCACGACCCTCTACGCCGCCCTTCAGGAAATCCACAAGCCCGACATCAACATCTGCACCGTCGAAGACCCCGTCGAGTTCAATCTCACCGGCGTCAACCAGTTCCAGGTCAATGACAAAATCGGATTCTCCTTCGCCACCGCCCTCCGCTCGCTCCTGCGCCAAGACCCCGACGTGATCATGGTCGGCGAAGTCCGTGACGGCGAAACCGCCCGCATCGCCATCCAGGCCGCCCTCACGGGCCACTTGGTTCTCTCCACTCTGCACACCAACGACGCGCCCAGCTCCATCATCCGCCTCGTCAACATGGGCATCGAACCCTACCTCATCGCCGCCTCGCTCCGCTCCATCGTCGCCCAGCGGCTGGTACGCAAACTCTGCTCCGCCTGCCGCGAACAATATGAGCCGCCCCTCAACATCCGCCACATCGTCGAAAAAGCCGCCGGCCCGTTCGACTACCTCTACCGCGGCAAAGGCTGCAAAAAGTGCCGCAACTCCGGCTACGTCGGACGTATCGGCATCTACGAACTGCTCGTCCCCGATCCCGAAATGCTCGATGCCGTCGTCGCCGGCGCATCGATCCATCGCCTCCGCGAACTCTGCAAGGAACGCAACATCGCCACCCTTCGCGCCGACGGCCTCATCAAGGTTAAAGCCGGCATCACCACGTACGAGGAAATCCTGCGGGCAACCGCGCTTTAGGAAATGACTAAGAGGCTCTAATTTGCTTCCTCTAAGAACCTTTCGACCGCCAATTGCGTGATTGTGAATGGGGTTCTTTTAGAAATTTTAAGTTTGCCATGAATCAATGGCCCAATGAATGAGTCCATAAACGATGACGACTATCGCTGCCCAAAATCGCTTCTCTTACCAGGCTCGTGACCAGAGCGGCAAGGTCATGCAGGGCTTCATCTCCGCCCTCAGCCTGGCCGACGCCACCAAGGCCCTGCGCACCGAGGGCAAGTACATCGTCGATATCAAACCCGCACGCCCCGGTGCCGAAAATGCCGCCGCCTCGGGCTCCACGCCCGCCCCCGCCAGTTCCGTCCGCGTCAAACGCGAAGAAGTCATTCACTTCACCTTGCAGCTCTCCGTCATGGTCGATACCGGTGTGCCCCTCTCCGAAGCCCTGTTCGCCCTCTCTGAACAATTGGTTTCCGAAGGCTTCTCCATCGTCCTCAAGGCCATCGTTCAGGATGTTCAGGGCGGCAAAGACTTCTCCAGCACGCTCGAAAAATATCCCCGCATTTTCCCCAAGTACTACGTCTCGCTGGTCCGCGCCTCCGAAATCTCCGGCACCATGGGCCAGATGCTTCGCAAGCTCGCCGATTATCTCATGAGCCAGCGCGAAACCACCAAGAAGGTCAAAGGCGCCCTGATCTACCCCGCGTTCATGTTCGTCATGTCCATCGGCGTCACCATCTTCCTCCTGACCGCCGTGCTCCCCAAGTTCACCAGCATCTTCGCCACCCGCAAGGCCGCACTCCCCATGCCCACCCTCGTCCTCATGAGCGTCAGCCACTCGTTGATCTATTACTGGTACCTCTGGATCGGCGGCACCTTCATCGCGGTCGTCGGCACCACCCTCTTCGTTCGCACCAAGGTCGGCCAGCGCTTCATGGACTGGTTCCGCCTCCACCTGCCCATCTTCGGCCCCATGTTCCACAAGCTCTACCTCTCCCGTTCCCTCTCCACCATGGGCACCATGATCACTTCCGGCGTGCAGATGATGGACTGCCTCTCCATCGTCCGCGAAGTCGCCGGCAATTCCTATTACGTCGCGCTCTGGGAAGAAGTCCGCAACAAGGTCCAGAACGGCTCCCAGGTCTCCGAGCCACTCCTCAAGAGTTCCCTGGTCCCCAAGAGCGTCGCACAGATGATCCACTCCGGCGAGAAGACCGGGCAGTTGCCCAACGTCCTCAACCGCCTGGCCGCCTATATGGAAGAGGATCTCAAGACCGCCATCAAAACCGCCACCCAGTTCATTGAGCCCGTCATGATCGGCCTCATGGGCATCCTCATCGGCGGCGTCGCCATCGCCATGCTCATGCCCATCCTCACCATCTCCAAAGTCATGGCACAATAACACCTCTTGGCGGGTGCCATGCCCAGTGGGGCAGGGGCCCCGCTGGGCATGTTTACGGTTGATCCCCACGACCAAACCTTGTCCCGAGCCTGGCGCCGCCCAGTCTTTCACTATTCTCTATTCCCCACCCATCCACCATTCCCTCACCCTCGGCGGCGCCGACGCAATAGCGCGTCCCGCCAATTTTCCCCGCAGCGTCCAGCGCATCGTGATCACCGCCAGCCCCATCCCCGCTAGCGTATCCGACACAAAGTGCGCCCCATGCAGCACCCGTTGCACCGCCGTAATCACCGCCAGCGTCATGAACAACCCCCGCGCCCGCGGATAAAACCACGCCAGCCCGCACGAAAGCGCAAACGCCCCCGTCGTATGGGCGCTCGGAAACGATGCCCATTTCGACCCGCCCGTAAATCCCTCCGCCGGCCCGCCCCAGGTCCACAACCCATCCCCCAGCACCCACGGCCGCGTACGCCCGCACAAATCCTTCAGCAAATACGTCGCCAGCACCGTCAGTAGACAGCCGATCCCAATCGCCAGCGCCCGCCGCCGCCCCTTCTTATCGATCAACGCCACCGCCGCAATGACCAGCACCGAACACACCCATTGCCCCCACTGCTCCAGCAACATCAACTCGCGCCCCAGGTCGCCATGCTTGGCACTGGCATTGTTCAAGTCCGGGATCGGCATCGCCTTGAGAGCCCACGCCGCCACCGGCTGATCGATCCACAAAATCGCCGCCGCCGTCGCCGCCGCCACAATCCCCGCCTTGATCCACCACGCAACGCGCGTATCAAAATGCTGCGGTGCCGGCTCATACCAAAGCCTCGGCCGCTCCCCCGTTTCGCTGGTCTGCTGCTGCGTCATCGTCATTGGTCCATTCGCCCGCAACGCGATATAGTAAATGTTACTTACTTTGGCGAATTGTAACTGTCCATCCGAGGCCACACGAGTGCTCAAACCCGAAATCCAAGATAAACGACGCTGGTGGAGCCGCGAAGACCTCATCCTCCTCATCCTCCTGGGTATCCTCTATTTCCTCCCCGGACTTGCCCAAATCCCCCTCTTCGACCGCGACGAACCGCGCTTCGCCACCGCCGCCCGCGAAATGGCCAACTCCGGCGACTACATCGTCCCCCATTTCAACGGCAACCTCCGCCCCGACAAACCCCCCTTGCTCTACTGGCTCATGAATGCTTCTTACGCCCTCACCGGCGGACCCTCCGAACTCGGCGCTCGCCTCCCCTCCGCTCTCTGTGGCACCCTCACTCTCCTCGTCGTCTACTTCGCCGTCGGCTCGCGCTTCGGCCGTGTCACCGGCCTCATCGCCTCCCTCATGCTCGGTTCCACCGCGCTCTTCATCGTCGAGTCGCGCCTGGCCACCGCCGATTCCACCATGCTTCTCTTCATCACCATCTGCATGGCCTGCGCCTGGCAGGCCTGGGACGCCGCCACGCCCTCCTCTGCCATCCCGCGCCAGCTTCCCCGGGCCGACAATCTGAATGATGCCCACCAGCGTCACATCGCACTCGACTCCGTCGTCTACTCGCATCCCACGCACGTGCCGTTCTGGATCGCATTGCTCTTCTGGCTGTCCCTGGCCCTTGGCACACTCACCAAAGGCGTGCCGCTCTTTTTCGTCATCTTCCCCATGCTCGTCCTCTCCGTCTTCACCAAGAACTGGTCGTGGTGGCGTCACCTTCGTCCGCTTCTGGGTGTTCCCCTCCTCATCGTTCTCGTCGGCTGGTGGGTCATCGCCGCCGGCATCCAGACCGACTGGAAACTCATCCAGGATATGGTCGGCGTACATTTCCTGAATCGCACCCTCGGCCCGCTCCTCAACTTCCTAAACATCCACATCGCCGATCCCGCCGGTCCCGTCGGCAACGACCCCATGAAATCCTACGGCAAACCCCCCGGCTTCTACCTCCTGCTCGTCTGGGTCACCTTCTGGCCCTGGTCCCTCCTCCTCGTCCCCGCCGCCTTCCACGCCCTCCGCCGCCTCCGCGGCCGCACCGCCGTCGCCATCGACCCCCGCCCCTACCAATTCCTCATTGCCTGGATCATCCCCACCTGGATCGTCCTCGAACTCGCCCGCGGCAAACTCCTGCATTACCCCCTGCCAACCTACGTGCCTCTGGTCATCCTCTGCGCCGACGCCCTCGTCCAAGCCTGGCATCGCATGACCGACGTCCTCGCGTCACGTTGGTTCGCCGCAATGCGCTGGATCTTCATGCTCATCTGGATCGCCCTCGGCCTGCTCGCGCTCATCGCCGCGCAGCGTTACCTCGATCCCGACCTCTTCTCCCGCTGCATCCCGCTCGCCGGCGCCCTCGTCGGCGTCGGCGTCGCCAGCGCCATCGCCTGGGGACGCCCCAGCTGGCCCTTCGTCATCGTCCTCGGCTTCGGCGCCGCGCTGCTCATCCTCTACACCCTCATCCTGCCGGAAATATCACCCATCCGCGTCAGCAAAGTCCTCGGCCAGCGCATGGCCGAGGTCCACAAAGCCCAGCCCGAATATCACTTCGCCTTCGCCGGCTACGAAGAACCCACCGTCGTCTTCTACGCAGGCGCACACGTCGACTCCTGGGCTACCCCCGATGACCTCATCGCCCACGTCGGCTTCGCTCCCCTCACCTCGCCGAAAACCCCCTATCTCGTCATCGTCGATCAGCAATGGCTCGACGCGCTCAATGCCCGCCACGTCACCTACTACCCCATGCGCGTCATCAAAGGTTTCAACCCCGCCAACTTCAAACCTGTTACGGCGATTCTCCTGGCCAACATCCCCCCCAACGACTACTCCCGCTCCGCCACCGCTCCCGCCACCACATCAGCCCCCGCCTCACTTCCCGCCAACCCCTGATGTACTCAAATCGCTCGTCAGTTCCTCATACACCTCCACCACCCGTCGCGCCGAATCCTCCCAACTCAGCAGCCGCACTTCCGATTTTCCCTCCTCCCGCAGCGTCTCCGCCAGCGGCGGATGTCGCAGCACCGCCAGAATCTTGTTCGCCAGATCCTCCGTGTCCCAGAAATCCACCTTCAGCACATGCTTCAACACTTCCGCCACGCCCGACTGCTTCGAAATAATTACCGGCACATCGTTGCTCAACGCCTCCAGCGGCGCCTGTCCAAATGGTTCGCTCACGCTCGGCATCACATACACATCCGCCAGCTTGAACACCTTCTCCACTTCGCGCTTCCGCAGAAATCCTGTGAACACCACGTGTGAACTGATCCCCATCTCCTCCGCCGCCGCCATGATTTCTTCTGCCATGTCACCCCCGCCCGCCATCACGAACTTCACATGCTTGTCCTTCTCCAGCACCTTCCGCGCCGCATGCAGAAAATAATCCGGTCCCTTCTGCTGCGTGATCCGCCCCAAAAACAGCACGATTCGCTGCGCCTTCTTGCCCCGGCTCGCCGTCGCCGCGGCGCTGCCGTTGTCCTGCGGCGCGTTATACACCACCCGGATCTTCCGCGGATCGACCCCATACTTCTCGATCAACTGCGTCTTGGTCAGGTACGACACCGCCACCACCCGCTCCGCCGCCAGCATCCCCTCCCGCTCAATTTCCATGATCCGGGGATGGGCATTCGCCCCCGCACGGTCCAGCTCCGTTGAATGGATCTGCACCACCAGCGGCTTGCCCGTCGCATCCGCCACCGCCATCGCCGCCGGAAACGTCATCCAGTCATGCGCGTGCACAACATCAAAATCTTCCTTCTTCGCCACCCCCAGCGCCAACTGCGCATACCGCTGCGTCTCCGCAAACAAGTCCGTGGCATATTGCGCCTCCGCCGCCGGCATCTGCTCGAGATACATCTGTTCCCGCGCCGGCGCTTTCTCCCCACCCGCGCCACCCGTCGCCACCGCCCGCTGCATCCACTGCTCCCGCGCCGACAGCGATGGGGGGGGTGGGGGGGCTGAATCCCCTCGTGACGGCGGTCCCACCAGCGGCGGTCGCGGAATCCCCGCCGGCCAGCGCTGCTCCAGCATCTGCTCCTCCCGCACCCATTCATATTGCCGCACCGTCAAATACGGCGACAACAGCACATCCACCGGCCGAAACCGCACGTGCGCCAGTTCCCCCGCCACCGCCGACGAAGTATTCTCCCGCACCTCCACCTGCTCGCCCGCCACATCCCCCGGCAAACTCTCATCATCCCCCACCTGTTCCTCTGGCTCTCGAAAATGATCCGTCGCCTCATGTGCATACGCCTGCTCCACCGCATGCGCTACCGCCTGCTCCACTTCGCCGTTCGTCAGCTTCGGAATCTGTCTGGTGGAAACCGGCCGCGCCGGCTGGTCCACCCGCGCCGCCGTAGGCTTGGGCAATACAAACAATACGTCCACGTCGAGATGGTTCAGTGCCTTGGCCAGCCCGAAACAGGCCACGCCCAACCCGCCGGAAATGAACGGCGGAAACTCCCAACCCAACATGAAAACTTTCACAACCTTTGCCTCCGGGCACGCCGGCACGATGCCCGACTTGCCTCACCGTTACTATCCTTCAACGCCCCACATCTGTCAAAAATGCACCACCTGTGGTGCAGGCTTCCAAGCCTGCACGAATCCACCCCACGCCCCTCACCTCCTCCACCGCTTCACCGCCGCCTCCGCCACTGGCGTCCACAACACTTCCGCCCCCTTCTCCCCGCACACCCGTAACTCTCCCCCGCGCGACACCATCACCACCCCCGCATGCTCCTCCGCATCAATCCGCGCCGCAATCTCCTCCAGCGGCGTACGCGTCTCCCACCGCCAGATCAACTCCGGCTGGGCCAGAAAATGATCCCGCACCAGCGCTCGCAACTCCGGCTCCCCGCTCATCTCCCCCGGCGCAACATGCGCCTCCTCCTGCAACTCCCGCAACAAATGCCCAATCAATCCCCGTACCGTCGCCGGAAATTCCGCCGTCCCCAATTCGTCCAGCACCCCGCCCAGCAAATGCGCCCGCCCCGGATACGCCGCCACCCGGTGCGACCGTATCCCCATCAGCGCCCACTCCCCATGCGTCAGCAGCACCGAATTCCCCAATCCCGCGATCATGCTCTTCGGCGCATGCGCCGCAAACCATTCCCGATCCCGCAGCGTCGTCGTCAGAAAATGCTTGTATTCCCCCGGACCCACCCGCAACCGCAATCCCCCGCCCTCCGCCTGCGCCTCAATCAACCGCGTGATCCGCCCGTTAAACAGCGACCTCCCATTTCGCCGCGCATCCTCCACATACTCCGCCCACCGCTCCTCGATCCGTCGCGCCGCCTCCCCCGGGACATTCATCGCTCCCGCCTCCCACACCACCCCTATATCCCCCGCCGCTATCGGCCCTTCCGCCAAAATGTCAAATTCGTTATTCATCTAACTACTATAATACTCGATTAACATTCCAGGATGCTCTCTCCTTGCGTCCGCGTTCCACGTTAGGGATACTGAAAGAACGCGAACTGTCCGTTCAATCGACATGGCAAGGGCAATTCCCGCCTGCGGACCTCTCGTTTCCTCGCCCGTTCGTCCAATTGAATTCGACATGCGGATTTATGCCCGTGATCGTTGCACGGAACTCACTGGAAGCGTCTTTTTTAGGATAATATGTTGAATGAAGATTTGCCTGTATAGCCATGTGTTTCTTCCTCGCGTGGGGGGAGTCCAGACCAGCAGCCACCAACTCGCAGAAGGCCTTACCGATCTCGGCCACTGCGTCACCATCGTCACGGAGATCCCCGCCGATCCCGATTATGATCGACAATTCCCATTCAAGGTCGTGCGTATCACCGATCCGGACGGATGGCCCGCCATCCTCAAGGAACACGACATCCTCGTTTCCAACGGTTTCAGTCTCAAATACCTGTGGAAATGGCGTCGCGGCAAAATTCCCTTCGGATGGATCCACGCCATGGCGCTGGGTTCTCCAAAGATCACCGATTCGGTCTTCTGGTACTTCCGCTATCAGTCGCGGCGCATGGCTTTGTCCTTCGGCGACTTTAATATCTGCGTCAGTCAGTGGATGAAACAACACATCAAGAAATCCTCGGCAGTCGTTCTCCCTAATGCCCTCGATCCAATATTCCAACCCCCAGCCGAACCTGTGCCCATCGGCAAGGTCGCTTATTTTGGCCGCATGTGGTTGGGCAAAGGCCTGGCCACTCTCGTTGACGCCATGAAAATCTGCCGGCAAGCCGGACGCGAAGTGCCCGTCGACTTCTGGGGCGAAGGCACCCATCAAGGCATCGTCGAACAGCAAGCCCGTGATTTGGGCGTATCGGATCTTGCCACCTTCCACCCCTTCTTACGCGGACCAGCGCTCGTTCAGGCCATCCAGCAAGCCAAGTTCGTCGTGGTTCCCACCATCGTTTGCGAAACCTTCGGCCTCGTCGCCGCCGAGGCCATGGCTTGCGGCAGATGCGTGATCGGCAGCAAAGACGGCGGCATGCGCGAGTTGCTCGAAGGCGTCTGTCCCATCTTCGACAACGGCAACGCCCAGCAACTCGCCGACTGCATGATCGATCTGCTCGACCATCCCGAAGATCTCCGCCGACGTGAAGCCCTCGCCCTCGAACGCTCCAAACTCTACTCCCGCGACCGTGTGTGCCGGCAATATGCCGACTTCTTCCAATCCGTCGTCGATCGCAAAAAAAAGAAATGACCCTGCGCGCGCACTCGCCTTGCCGATGCCCCCGTTGCCTCCGCCCTCTCCGCGTCGCCGCCCTCCCGCCAATCCCCGAAAAATCCGATTTTCGGGAATGAAATCCTCACTTGGACGTTCCTGCCTTCATCAGTATGCTGCTCTTTTCTCCCGCTCTTCGAAAGCATTTTTTATGGCCCCGATCTCATTTGCCAAACTCCTACTCCTGCTCTTCTGCCTCTCCGCCGCCACCGCCTTCGCCGCCAACACCACGCAACCCGCCACCGCCACCAGGCCCGCCGCGACGCAAAAATTCTCCGACCTCAAATCCATCCAGCCCCGCACCGCGCTCCCCAACGTCGGCGCACGCCTCAAATACAACGGCGACGTCCGCATCGCCTTCATCGGCGGCTCCATCACCGCCGCTAACGCCGGCTGGCGCACCCAGACCTTCGAATGGCTCCAGGCCCAGTACCCCCGCGCCAAACTCACCGAAATCAACGCCGCCATCGGTGGCACCGGTTCCGACCTGGGCGCCTATCGCATCAAAGAGCAAGTCCTCGATAACCACCCCGACCTCGTCTTCGTCGAATTCGCCGTCAACGACGCTGGCGCCGACCCGCGCACCATCCGCCGCTCCATGGAAGGCATGGTCCGCAAGATCTGGAAGAACGACCCCACCACCGACATCGTCTTCGTCTACACCCTCACCGACGCCTTCGAACAAATCTACCAGGGCGGCTCATTCCCCAAGGCCGTCATCGCCGACGAACAAGTCGCCGATCACTACGGCATCCCGTCCATCCACCTCGGCCTCGAAGTCGTCCAACAGGTCATCGATAACCAAATGGTCATGAAATTCCCCGCCACTCCCACACCCCAGGAAACCGCCTCCCTCGGCAAACGCAAAGTCTTCTCCAACGACGGCATCCATCCCCTCTCCGACACCGGCCACAAACTCTACACCGATGCCGCCACCGCCGCTCTCAAAGAACTCCTCAATACTGGCAAGGCCGGACGCCACCGCACCCCCGCTCCCCTCGAACCCGACAACCTCGAAAACGCCAAACTCATCTCCCCCGAAGGCCACCTCTCCCCCGGCTGGACCCGCGTCCCCGGCACTCACCCCACCGCCGCACCCTTCCTCCGCTTCACCCAGCAACTCTGGATCGCCTCCACCCCCGGCGAAACCGTCACGCTCCACTTCAAAGGCACCGCCGTCGGCATCTACGACCTCATCGGCCCCGACACCGACCAGCTCCTCGTGCAAATCGACGACCAGCCCGCCCACCTCGTCCGCCGCTTCGACCACTTCTGCACCTACCGCCGCATCAGCTTCACCCTCTTCGCTACCGATCTCAAGGACGCCGAACACACCCTCATCCTCACCGTCCCCCAAGGCAAACAACGCATCGACAAACTCGACTTCCTCAAGAAAGCCGGCGTCAAAATCCTCGACCCCGAACCCTACATGCTCTTCAACACCTACATCTCGCGCCTCATGGTCCTCGGCGACGAAATCGTCGACCAACCCAACAAATGAACACATTCCATGAGTTCACATCGCGAATACTCCTGATTCAACAAAATCCCTCGACTCCGTCGAGAGGCCAATCCGGTACCGCAAATTCCACCACGCTACCAGGAATCGGATGACGCATCTGTCTATAAAGATGTGAATCCCAACACAGAACGTGTTGCGATCTTGTGTTTCGCTCTGCAGACGAACAGTTCGCGGCGGGCAAACTAGGAAAGATAAGTGGACTTAATTTACGTTTGTTCATCTACTTATAGGACCATGCTGTAAGCTCCTGGAGGATCAGCAAACATCATGAACAATGCGGAGTATGGCTGATTAAAGTCATATAAAATATTTATAAATAACCAGTTACATTTCTATATGAGATTCGATAATGAACCGTGTTAGTGCTTGTGTCGGGCCAATGCGGGCAATTTTTGCTCGATAAATTAAACGATTTAACGCTCATAATATATTTGACTTCACCCATTCTCGCAGTACATTTACTCATGTACGTGGCGATTGCGCAAATCCGTCGCTGCGTCGTGGGAGAGAGAGGCATCCAGCCTTTTGGAATAGCCCGTGGACGATGACAGGTAATTTCTCTGTCCATTGAGTGTTCGCGCATCTCCTCCCTCGATATGTATGAACCACCGGTCCACCCAAGTACCTGAAGGTGCAAAGGTGTCGGTGCGCGACTGAGTTAACAGGTGTGCCTGTGCAGGCCGAAAGTGTATTCGTCTGCCACACCAGGTAGTTTTTCTTTTCACCAGCGTTATCTGTGTGAGAGGGAAGGAGAGAGAGCATGTTAAGTCGTAACTATTTGGCCGCGGCTGCGATCGCGGCACTGATGGCGGCGTCCATCGGGGTCAGCTCCGCCCGCGCAACGGGGTTTTCCAACGGCGGCTTTGAGTCGGGCGATTTCACCGGCTGGACCAAAGATGGCGGATCCTGGGATTACGGCATCGGAAACTACACCTTCACCGGCGATCCTGGCCAGAGTGCAATTGTGACCGCTGGCGAAGATCCGCTTCTGGCCAGCTACGGGGTACACAATATCAACAACGTCTACAGCGGCACTTACTCCGCACGGCTTAACAGCAACGACGGCGGAAACTACCATTTCTCGACGATTTCGCAAACCGCCGTCTGGACCGATCCGAACATCTACTTCGCGTGGCGCACGGTGCTGCAGGATCCCGGGCACGAGCATGATGCGGAACCGCACTTCAGCCTGAAGCTCGAGGATCTCACCACCAATACGGTCCTCTACAGCACGTTGTTTGCGGCCGACACCATGCCCGCCAACATCAAGAACATAATTGGGGACTACACCTATACCGATTGGCAGATTGTGAATCTGGACGCCTCCGCAGTCGTTGGCGACACGCTGAAGCTGACGCTGTTGGCTTCGGATTGTGCCTATGGCGCCCACGATGGCGCAGCCTACCTCGATGGCTTCGGCGCCATACTGCCGCCTGAGGGCTCCGGTGTCCCCGAACCGGCCAGCCTCTCGCTGCTCGCGTTGGGCGCTGCGGGTCTGCTGCTGCGTCGTCGCGCCTAAAGCGTTTTTTGGTCGATTCATAAACCAGCGCCGGCGGAAGTAATTCCGCCGGCGCTTTCTTTTACCTCCTAATAGAATGAAGCCGGGAAGTGGCCGACGGTTTGAATCCGCATGATTCAAGCGATAAACACGCTGTCATCAACGCCGCTATTTGCGAGTCGTTAACACCAGCCTTGCCGTGGCAACGCAAGGCTTCCCACAGTCCACCCAAGCGGCCCGATCCTCCCCTCAACAATCTCTTCCTGCCCGCTCCCCCTTGTGGTGCCGACGACTGTGTGTATCCGCTCTATTGAATGACGCGAAAGCCACTCGGAAGCATGGGAGTTAAGGCGTTGTAGGAAAATGAAGCTCGAGGTTACGGAGGCCGATTCGGTAAGGTTTGCCTTGACGCTGGATGATGAGGACATAGTCGAGACAAAGTGGGGCGGCGAAGGGAGTGGTGTTCTTGTTGAAGCGATCGGGCGTCATGGAGGAAAGAGAAGTAGCAAAGGTCTTCCAGCCGGTCCAGATGGTGTCGTTGGGACAGAAGGCAATTTCGAACTGGCCGCGAGCGTCGGTGGTGTCGGCGACGATGCGGATCGGAACGCCCGGATTGTAGACTTCTATAGAAACAGATTCCGGCAGCGTCGCGGAAGAATATTGCTCGATCAGGACTTTGGCGGCAGTCCAGTCAGGAGTCTCCGGCCGATTGGCCAGTGACACGAGAACGTACCTGCCGTCGGGGTCCGACTTGGTCTCGCGCGTGACGTCTGCAACCTGCGAGGCATTGCCGCCGTTGGGTCCCTCTGCGGGAGGAATGCCATCGAGTATTCTGATGGGAATTGATGCCGCCAGAACCGCCTTGATGTGCCCGAGGGCCACGCGCTCGGCAGCGATAACTTGGGCCAGGTGTTCGGCGATCTGTTTGCGAACGGCAGGGGCGGCCAGCGCCGTATTGACCTTCTGCCAATAGGCGACACTTTCCGGCGTGGATTTGTGACCGCCGGTGGGAAAATCGTCCGGCATGCCTTCAAAAATGGCGGCGGATTGATAGAGGAGCTCAAAGCCGGCCAGTGCGTGGGCGGCGGAATCGCCATAAGCGGCGGAAGCGGCGGTAAGCTTCGATCGCACAGCTTCCGGAAAGAGCGGCGCGATGGAACTCATATAGCGCACCGCGGCTCGCCGGCGCTGCGCCAGCAACCACATGTGCGCCAACTCTTCGCGGATCCCTGTCGAGGGCTCCACCAGCGGATTGCGGTGGCGGAAATCCTCGATGCCATCGCCTTGAGTCGCCAGCAGATCGCTGTGCAATTGTTCGAGCGCCGCCAGGCCCGACATATAAGTGTCTTTCGCCCGCCCGGTAGTGGCAGGCGGTTCCTCGGCCAGGCTCGCCGCAAACTGAAACGCGGTCCGGGCGATTTCGCGCGCCGAAAGAGGCTGGCCGACACGCGTGATGGGGAAAATAGGCCGGTCTGCGTCAGGCCAGTAGTGTCCTTTGATGCCGTCGGCGAACGTGCGGAGGATGCCGTACCAGCAGGGGTGATGGCCGGCAGGCTCGGCGTCGCCGAACGGGAATGGGGTCACCGTGGGTTGCGGGCCAGCGCCGACAACTGTGATTCTTTGTGCGGCAGCGTCCACGCCAGTGATGAGAAACCAGTGATCGCAACGCGAGTGAATGCCATCGATATTGGGCATGATCCCCGCAGCCACCAGCGGCTCGCCCGAAGCAAGGTGCTGCTTGAGCGACGTCAACCCCGCATCGATGTCGTTGTCTTTCCACGCGGACACCCACTGACCGCGGTAGCCATAGAGAGCCAGGGCGCTGTTAGCCACATTCCAGGAGTGGACGAACTGCGTGTTGCGTTGGCCTTTGAGCGGATAGCTTTGGGGATGGTAGTAGTAGCAGAAGGCTTCGCCGGCCCCGGCCATGAGCGTATCGAAATCGACGGTGTGACCGGCGTGTTGAAGCCACGCGCGCACGGTGTACATGTGCGACAGACCGGGATCGGTGTTGTCGTAAGTGACCAGTTGGTCGGAAGTGATAGTCGATTCAGCATCGCACGCGGCAATGAGGTGCGCCATGGCTTGGGTATCGAGACCTTCTATTTCGCCAAGCACTGCGATGGCGGTCTGGCAAAGTTCGGGGGTGAACTGGTCGATGTCCGTTACAAGGCAGGGCACGAGTCTCTTGGCGCAGAGATCGGCCAGTTGGGCATAGGTATCGGCAGCGGACCGGAGTTCTTTGCGGGCGGATTCCTGCCGGAGCAGGGGAAGCATTTGAGAAAGGGATTCGGCGGCGGCGTGCCGACCGTCGCTGAGGCTGCAACCGATCCACATATTGTGCTGGCGCAGGCCGGCGAGTTTATCGGTGGGGAGCTTGTCGGCAGCAGCCAAATCTTCGCGCCATTGACGATAAGCGTTCGGGCCGTAGTAGAAAAGATTCTTGCCCTTGGATTCCCATGGCTTGATCTGCTGCACGTCGATGGTGCCCATGTTCCAGGAAGTGATGGCTTTCTGCAGCCCTTGTAGGAGGGCGTCGTGCGGCGAGACGGGATCTTTCTTCTGATCGAAGAACGCCACAAGATCATGCACATCGTCGGCCGGGACGATGTTGAGTTCCTTTCCCTGGTAGTAGTAATCCTGGACCAGAAACTTTTCGCCGCTGTTTTCGTAGCCATAGATCAGGCCCATATCCCATTCAGTACGATTGACGTATCCCAGTACTGGTCTACCGGCATTGATGGAGGCAACGATTCTTTGCACGCCTTCGTCGCGATGATTGTTGAGTGCGCCATCCCAGCGCAATAACCAGCCCGTGCTAGGGGCAAGATCGACATCGGACAGTTCACCGATGGGAGCCGAACCGTTCCATGAGAGGCCATCGACGGAACGTCCCCAGCGGAGGCGGAATGCCAGACCGCTATTGACCATAAGTCGGGCATAGGAGGTCTTGTCTCCCATGGCCGCCAGAGAGGCATGGAATGCTCCGGTGAAGGTATTGTCGCCGGCCTTGCCCCACTGCAACCGCGGGACGCCCTCGATCCAGACGCGTTTGTTTTCGTGACGAACTGAGGCGGCGATTGAGACGGCAGGGATGCTACTGGCCATTGTGGGCCCCTTTGTGTTGATTTCCAGCGTGATGACGGCGGCCAATGCCGCAACAATGAGCGAAACGCCGATGGCCACGAGCTTGGCGTGGGCGGTGAGAAATGCGGTGGTGCCGGCGGCGACCGACGGCGCGGGTCCGGCAAGGGCGATCTTGGTTAAGGCAGAGACAAGCGAGACGGGAGCCGGAGTGAAAGTTGGGGCGAGATTACGCAGCAGACTCGTCAGAAGAATCGGCGCCACACCGAGATGAGCCGTAGTTGCGAGCTGGACGCGAAGCTCCTCGATGGCGGCATTAAGGCGGCGAGAAACGGTCGCTTGGTTCACCTGCAGGTCGGCAGCTATGTCCCCTTGCGTACGTCCTTCAAAATAATGCGCTACGAGTGGCAGTCGAAGGTCATCATGCAATGCTGCAATAGCGGCATCGACATGCGGCGCCAGTTCTTTCCACGACGGCTCGGCGTTCGCGAGCCGCGAAGGCACCGCCTGCCCCTCGTGCTGCCGGCGCGTGGCGGCATTACGCAAGGCATTAAGCGAACGCGATGTGGCCAACGCATGCAGATAACCGGCCACCGAAGAAGTGACTCTGTCCGCCTGCCGCGCCAGGTGCAGAAAGCATTCCTGCGTGACATCCTCCGCATCATGCGGATTGCCGGTAATCCGCAGGCACGTGGCATAAACCAGCGACGCATAATTCTTCACAACGGCCGCAAACGCATCCGCATCGCGTGTGCGCGAGTATCGCTGGAGCAAGGCAACGTCGTCTGCCATGGGCTCTCCAATATCCTGATGATTCCACTAAGAAGACACGCTCGACAAGAGATTATGCACCCATGGTTATACCGTGGCCAAGGAATTGCAAAAGTGGTGCACGACACGCGAACGCCTCACGAAGGTCGAAGATGGGGCGTAAAAAAAGTTCCGTGCCCCCTTCTCCTTTTCTCGGGAGAAAATTGCATGTTGTTTTTGCAGTCTTGGTCAGGGCAATCGCATTCTCTATGATTGGGCTGTTGCAGGGCTTAGGTCTGGTCCGATGGTACTTTTCCCGGGAAGGAGTTCCGGGAGAAGGAGCCGAGGATGGGCCATTCGATTGCGAAAGCTT
>Ga0114951_10000110_pt1 | contig 111954 bp, 131 predicted proteins | sample AM7aDNAmetaG_FD_88677 | JGI IMG/M metagenome (GOLD analysis project Ga0114951, IMG submission 88677) | Freshwater microbial communities from Finland to study Microbial Dark Matter (Phase II) - AM7a DNA metaG | ecosystem: Environmental > Aquatic > Freshwater > Lake | place: Finland: Lake... | reverse complement strand
GCTTTGGTTTTCGCGGCTTTTTGTTTCGCCGGCGTAGCGCTGGAGTTGTTGTTCTAGGGCCGTTCTGACGGGTTTTGGCCAAATTTTTGGCGCGAGTTTTTCCCGTTTTAAGATAAATTGCCCTTGACTATTCAATTTAACTGAATTATTTTAGATTAAAGATACTTTAAAGGTCGCTTGAACTACTATCGTTAAAAAAAATTCGGGAGGCTTCCTGCCGCGACAGAGCAAAGATTTTTTGCCGCGAATTTGTCCGGCGGACAATGAGTTTGTCCAAAAAACAGACGGTCCAAAGGAATCCTCAATTTAGGATTATCGGCCCAAAGGACCGGTGAGCCTAAAATCAATAAATAAAAATTCATATGGCAACAACAGGATATTGCGTAAAATGCAAAGCTAAACAAGAAATCAAGAACGAAAAAACCATCGAGATGAAAGGAAAGGGTGGTGTTAAAAGAGCCGCCGTCACCGGAGAGTGCCCGGTTTGCGGAACGAAGATGTTTAGGATCATGGGAAAGGCGAAGCCGGAGGGAGAGGTTTAGTTATCCGGGGAGCACAACAAGATATTGCAAATTTTTTAATTCGAATTAAAAATCACTTGTAAGAACTCGTTGCGGACTTCAAACGCGATAATTCTTGTGTTTTAAGAAACGTCCCCCCGCGAAGGCGGGGGGACGTTTCATTTAATCACCACTTTACTCGGAAGTATTTTTTGGTAGAATCCAGGATTATGGAAGGGGCATCGAATCAGAAAAAGAAAGGTTGGTTCAAAAAGATCTTTTCCGTAATTTTAGCGGTGACCGTTTTGGTTTGGCTCGCCGTTTTCGATCTGTCGAGCCGGAATACTCTGCAGGTGGAATTCTTCGATGTGGGTCAAGGCGACTCTTCATTGATAAAAACACCATCGGGCGCGGATATTTTAATCGACGGGGGTCCCAGCCTTGCTGTTTTACAAGGGCTGGGCGAATCTTTGCCTTTCTGGAAACACGATATCGACCTGATGGTTCTCACTCATCCGGATCACGACCATTTGGCCGGATTGTTGGAAGTTTTGAAACGGTACCGCGTCAAAAGCATTTTATGGAGCGGTGCGGTTAAGGATACCGCCGAATTCAAGGAGTGGGTCAGGCTGATCGCCGAGGAGCATAGCGACATCGAGATCGCCCGGGCCGGAACGCGGATAAACTTTGATCGCGATCCGGGCCACTTTATCGAGGTCTTGTATCCCGAACTGGACCTGTCGGGCGTCGCGGTAAAGGATACGAACAACAGTTCGGTGGTTTTGAAACTTGTTTACGGTGAAAAAAAATTCTTATTTACGGGTGATATTTACAGCGAGACCGAAGAGGGATTATCGGGCGGAGATATCGGTTTGGACGCGGATGTTTTGAAGGTGGCGCATCATGGCAGCAAATACTCGGCGTCCGACATTTTTCTGGCTAAAGTAGATCCCGGCGTGGCCGTGATCTCCGTGGGTCAAAATACTTACGGCCATCCGAGTCCGGAAACCTTGGAGATGCTGGAGAAGTATGATATTAAAGTGTTGAGGACCGATCTGGCCGGCGATATAACATTCATAACCGACGGCCAAAATTTGAGTTTCAAAACCGAAAAGTAATCCAATAATTATAAATTATGCAATTCCCAATTTCTAAAACCAAAACGGAAGGTAAGGAAAGAACATTCAACCTTACCGATCCGGTGGAGCGAAACGAATATTTCCATTATAAGGCCGATGAGGAGATCGATAAGCTGAAAGACTATGTGCGCGAGAACTCTTTCATTGTTTATCTTTTAGGCAAGAAGAATTCCGGAAAGGGGACTTACTCGAAAATGTTCGCCGAGATTATCAACCCTGAAAGGATAGACCATTTTTCCGTCGGCGACATGATCCGCGCGGTGAGCAAGGACATCCAGGACCCGGAAAAAAAAATCGGGATCGAGGATTATCTGAAGAAGGAATACCGCGGCTGGGTGCCCGCAGAAGATCTTATCCGCGCTATCGAGGCTCGCGACACAAAAACCCTTCTTCCCACGGAATTGATTTTGGCGTTAGTCAAACGGGAAATCGCCAAGCGGCCGAAAAAAACCATCTTCATCGATGGCTTCCCCCGCGAGATGGATCAGGTTTCCTATTCGTTGTTCTTTCGGGACCTAATCGGTTTCCGCAACGACCAGGATGTTCTGGCTTTCATCGATGTGCCGACCAACGTAATAGAAGAGCGGATCAAGTGGCGCCGGATATGTCCTATTTGTAACACGTCGCGCAGTATCAAGCTTCTGCCGACCGCGAAAATCGGATACGACGAGGCGGCCAAGGAATTTTATTTGATCTGCGATAATTCGAAGTGTTCCGGATATGGTTCGCAAAAACTTGGCCCCAAAGAAGGGGATGAACTCGGCATCGCGCCGTTGAAGGATCGCTTGGAGCTTGACCAAAAGCTGATGGAAAAGGCCATGACTTTATACGGTATTCCCAAAGTTTATTTGCGTAACGCCCTTCCGGCGGACACGGCCAAGGATTATGTTGACGATTACGAATTGACGCCGGAATTCGATTATACTTGGAATGGAAAAGCCGTGACGGTCAATCAAAAACCTTGGACGGTCAAAGACGATGAAGGTATAACCTCCCACAGCCTGATGGCCGCTCCGGTCGTGGTTTCGCTGATCAAACAACTATCTAAAGTACTGGGATTGTAATCGTCAAAAAACTAAAAATTCACAACGCTTTCTGCCTGACGGCAGGAGGCGTTTTGTTGTTTGGCGGAAAAACGGATTGCGATCATTGGTGTTCAATGTTATTATTTTCGGAAGTTCGAGAGGAGATGGTTCTTTGAAAACAAGAAAGCGGCTGGTTGAAGAAGCGGTTAAATTGGCGGAGATCGCGGGAAGAACTTTGATTTTTACCGGAAGCGCGATCTGCGACAGTCTTGCTTATTTCGTGGTTGGCTTAGGGTTGGTACTTATTTTTTTTCTGCACAATCTTCATTCGTGGTTTCCGTATTTTTCGCTTTATACGATTTGGTTCGGAGCGGCCGCGTTAATTGGAATGGCGGTGTGGGCGATCCAGCCGGGCTCGGGCAGGACGATCGTGCCGTTGGCCGGACGCGTTAGGCACCTTTTAATTCCAAAAAAATAGCGCGGCTTGAATATAGCCGCTTTTTGTTTGTTACAGCGGTTAACGGCGGCTCTCGGATACGCCTTCATCGCGGATGGCTTGCAGCATTTTTATAAGATCGAGCGTTCAAGGGGAAAAAGCATTGATACGGCCTGAAAGCCCGCCGTTTTTTATTGAAATCGCGGTTGACAAAGGGGTTGGCTGGCTTATACTTAAAGTACCCTGTTTTGGATAGCAAGTTCCAGAATAACTTTTTTTCGGGAGCCGGATATGCTTGCAATCCTCGGATTGCGGCTTGGGCACCCACCTGGTATTTACCGGACACTTGTCTTCCAAGACGGGGTATAAAAACATCCGCGCTTCAAGGCGCGGGTTTTTTCTAAAAACAGCCTTCATTGTAAACAAAAAACTCCGTTTTCGGAGTTTTTTGTTTGCAATGAATTTACTCATTAACTCACCACTCATCAACTATCCGCATTCGGGCTGCCGGGAATTGAACCCGGGTCGTACCCACCCCAAGGGTATATACTACCGTTGTACTACAGCCCGCGCTATCAAACGAATATTTCGGTTCATTACGTAACAAACCTGCTTGGCAGGTTTGGGGCGACGCGAACTAAAAGTTAGCAAACCGCGTTGTTGCTATTTGATTTTGTTTTTCGCGAGGGTTTTGATGCATTTGGCGCAGGCCTTGGTTTTTTCTCCCGAAGGCAACGTCAATGACTGCAGATTGGGGTTCTGTTTTCGTTTGCAGGTCGGATTATATTTGGTCGCCCTCAATCTTACTCTCCGCCAAACAATTTTTCCGCGTTTGCCGCAGATTGTGCATTCTTTAGACATATCTCTTTTTGCGGATTATTATATCCAGTTTAATCAAAAATTTCGTAACGTGTCCATCATAAGACATTTTGGTTAAATTGGCAAGATGAAGCGATTATGATAGGATTAAAAAGAAACTAAAACAACACAATGACAGGTATTCTAGAGATCATAGCCTTGCTTTTGATTTTACTTTTTTCGGTGGTCATCCATGAAGTAGCGCATGGCACGGTAGCCAATTGGTTGGGCGATCCGACCGCGAAGTATTCCGGGCGCTTGACGCTCAATCCTTTAAAACACCTTGATGTGTTCGGTTCCTTTCTGCTGCCGCTAGGTTTGTTTATAGCCACGCAGGGTCGCATGGTTTTGGGATACGCGAAGCCGGTACCGATAAATCCGACCAATTTCCGCGACCAAAAATACGGTTCCGCCAAAGTAGCGGTGGCTGGAGTTGCCGTAAACCTGGTTTTGGCTGTTGTTTTCGGCTTGGCCTTGAGATCCTTGCTCAGTTTCGGGTTGATCAATCCGGTCGCTTCAACCTTGTATGACATGTTTGCCTATATCGTGGCGATTAATCTTTTGCTGGCCGTTTTTAACCTGATCCCGCTGCCTCCGCTGGACGGATCGCACATCTTGTTTACTTTTCTGTCATCATCTCAGGATGATTTCAAAGTTTTTTTGCAAAGATATGGCGGGCTGATCCTGATATTTTTGCTTTTTTTTCCGATCGGGGGCTTTAGTTTTATGGATTCTTTGCAGAGGATCGTAAGTCTTCTTTTCAAAGGTATAGTCGGAGCGCCGCTTTTGTGACGCAACCATTGACTAACTACAATTTTTGGTTTATATTTTAAAGGCACTTTAACAATGAGTGCTTTTAAATTATCGAAGGGGGAATTGCTGGATGAAAAAGATCGAATGCGGTGGTTGCGGCCAAAGAATTTGGGTTAAGGGCCTGGTGGATCCTTGTAATCCGCTGTGCGAGTTTTGCCGCCCTGTTTCGGAAGCCGAAACTGAGAAGGCAAAGCCGGAGTCAGTTCTACCCGAATTGGAAATAGCCCGCTGTTGCGATTGGTGCGGAGGAACGAGCCGCGTCAAGAACTTAAGGTCTTATGGCAAGCCGCTTTGCGAGTTTTGCCGCGCGATCTTGAGTGAGGAAAACGCGAAGGCGGGAAAAAATCGGCATCGCGCGAGAAAAAAATTGCCTTGCATCCGTTGCGGAGAAAGCGAGGGGGTGGTCAAGATACAAGGCAGGGCGGGATATCTTTGCCGGAGACACCGCGTAGAGAGGAGAAGAGAAAATAAGAAAAAACGGGAAAAGGCTTATTATCGAAAGTACCATACTCCGGAGCGGAAAGCTTTGCGGGCCGCCAAAGTAGTCGATCATTATTGCCAGGTAGTTCTTGGCGAAAAGGATTTAACGCCGGTTTGTGTTAATTGCGGCAACAGGGAAGACGTTGTGGCGGTGAAGACAAGGCTTGGGATCAGGTTGCTTTGCGCTGATTGCCGTGGCCAGCTTTACGAAAGGCCGAGGAAAAGAAGCAAAATCGCGGAGACGCGGAGCGAAGAAAAAACGGCGAATGATCGGGTCTGATTGATCCGATTTTTTTGTCCGAGGCCTGATCCCGCTAGACACCGTTTGTTTCCGGAAAACGGGACACCGTAAAGGGTAAAATGGGACAGGCTTCTAACGGCGGCCAACTTTGGCAGCGGGACGGTGTTGACATTCTTTCTTTTTTTTGGTACATTTTTGTTGAGCACAAAATGTTCAATTATTTTTTTTGTTTCGGTCATTCGAAAGAAAGAAAAAATTCTAATAATTTTTCATTGCAACGACCATGCCAACGATCCATCAATTGATAAAAAGAAAAAGAAAAAGCCGGTCCAAGGGAAAGAAATCCCCGGCTTTGACGTTTGGTTTCAACGTGCTGAAGAACCGGCCGAAAAATTATTCATCGCCTTTCAAACGCGGCATCTGCGTTAAAGTGTTTACCAGTACTCCGAAAAAGCCGAACTCGGCCTTGCGGAAAGTGGCCAGGGTGAAATTAACGAACGGCATGGAGGTCACGGCATATATACCCGGCGAAGGGCATAACCTCCAGGAACATTCGATCGTTGTGATTCGTGGTGGCAGGGTGAAAGATCTTCCCGGCGTCCGGTACCATATTGTCCGAGGCCGGCTTGATACCGCGGGTGTTGATAAAAGGAAACAGGAAAGGTCAAAGTACGGCACTAAACGGAAGAAATAACAGCATCAAGGTTTGATCGCTTAATAATTAAGAACAAGGTTAAAAAGAAATGTCCCGCAAAAAAATAACCAAAAGAGAAATAAGTCCCGATACCGTTTACGATAACGTGATCATCGCGAAATTCATTAATCAAATAATGAAGAAAGGGAAAAAGAATACGGCCAAAAAGATCGTTTACGGCGCTTTGGACATCATTAAAGAGAAAACCAAGAAAGACCCGATCGAAGTTTTCGAGTTGGCGTTGAATAACGCCAGGCCTTTGTTGGAAGTAAAATCACAAAGAATAGGAGGCGCGACCTATCAGGTGCCCAAACCCGTGGTCAAAGAACGCGGAATGGCCTTGGCGGTGAGGTGGCTTTTGGAATCGGCCCGGAAGAAAAAAGGGCAGCCGATGAAGCAAAAATTGGCCGATGAGTTTATCAATGCCGCCAACAATGCCGGCGTGGCGGTCAAAAAGAAGGAAGATACGCATCGTATGGCCGAAGCCAACAGAGCCTTTGCCCATTTCAAGTTCTAAAATGGAATTCCAACGCTAAAGACGCGTTAAGGTCTTTAGCGTTTTAGTTTCTTGAATCAACAAATCATTTTTTACTAAAACATATGCCACGTTTAGCCCCAATCGAGAAATATCGCAATTTCGGAGTGATCGCCCATATTGATGCCGGAAAGACGACCACGTCGGAGAGAATTCTTTTCTATACCGGTCTTTCGCATAAGATAGGCGAAGTTCACGAAGGCGCCGCGATTATGGATTGGATGGAGCAGGAAAGGGAAAGAGGGATAACGATCACTTCAGCGGCCACGACTTGTTATTGGTCCCCCGGCGAGTATCTTGCCAAGGCCAAAACCGATGAGCATCGCATGAATATCATCGATACTCCGGGCCACATTGACTTTACGGCCGAGGTCCAGCGGTCTTTGCGCGTTTTGGACGGGGCGGTCGTCGTATTCGACGGCGTAGCGGGTGTTCAACCCCAGTCCGAAACCGTTTGGCGCCAGGCGGACAAATTTTCCGTTCCGCGCATGTGTTTTGTCAATAAGATGGATCGGACCGGCGCGACTTTCGAGAATGCGCTTAATTCCATTTGGAAAAAACTTACGCCCAACGCCGTGGCTGTTAATATTCCTATCGGTGAGGAAGGAGGCCTGGATGGAGTGATCGATCTTTTGAAAATGAAAGCGTTGCGTTTTCGCGGCGACAACGGTGAGAATGTGGTCGAGGAAGAGATTCCGGCCGATCTATTGGATCGAGCCGCGGAATGGAGGGGTAAATTGGTGGAAAAAATCGTGGCTGAGGATGAAATACTTCTTGGTAAGTACTTGGGTGGAGAGGAAATATCGGTTGAGAATTTTCGGGTTGTCCTAAGGAAAGCCACGATTGCCAATAAACTTGTTCCGGTTTATTTCGGGTCGTCGCTGAAGAATCTGGGCGTTCAGCCGGTTCTTGACGGCGTTTGTTACTATTTACCTAATCCTATGGATCTGCCGCCGGTCGTCGGGATCGATCCGAAGACCGAGGAAAAGATCGAAAGGCATCCGTCCGACGACGAGCCGTTTACGGCGCTGGCGTTCAAGATCGCGGCCGATCCCTATGTCGGGACCCTTACGTTCTTTCGCGTCTATTCCGGTTACTTGAAAAAGGGATCTTATGTTTTAAACACGGTCACCGGGGAGAAAGAAAGGATAGGACGTATCTTGCGCATGTATGCCAATGATCGTAAGGAGATTGACGATGTTTACGCCGGCGATATTGCCGCGACCGTTGGTTTGAAGAATACCTCGACCGGTCATACCTTGTGCGATGAAAATGAACCGATCATACTCGAAAAGATTACCTTCCCGGAACCGGTGATCTCGATCAGGATCGAACCCAAGACCAAGGCCGATCAGGAAAAAATGGGTTTTGCGCTCAAGAAGTTGTCCGAGGAGGATCCTACCTTCCGGGTTAAGACCGATGAGGAAACAAGCGAAACCATCATTTCGGGCATGGGGGAACTCCATTTGGATATTCTTTGCGACCGAATGAGGCGTGAGTTCAAGGTCGAAGCCAATGTAGGACGTCCTCAAGTGGCCTATCGGGAAACCATCAAAAGCATGGCCGAGGCCCAAGGAAAATTCATCAAGCAGTCGGGTGGCCGTGGCCAATACGGCGATGTTTGGATCAAAGTTGAACCCAAGGAACAGGGAACCGGTTTTGAGTTTGTCGATGAGATCAAAGGTGGCGTTATTCCCAAGGAATACGTGAGCCCGACGCGCAAAGGTATTGAAGAGGCGCTGGGAAAGGGCGTGGTAGCCGGATATCCCATGGTTGACGTGAAAGCGACGCTTTACGATGGTTCGTTCCACGAAGTCGATTCTTCGGAAATGGCTTTCAAGATCGCTGGTTCGATGGCTCTGCAGGCGGCGGCCAAAAAAGCGAATCCGGTCATATTGGAACCGATCATGAAATTGGAAGTTACCTGCCCGGAAGAATTTTTCGGCGATGTTATCGGCGATCTGTCGTCGCGGCGCGGAAAAATCGAGGATTCGCTCGACCTGATGGGAGCAAAGATCATCAATGTCAAAGTGCCGCTGGCGGAAATGTTCGGATACGCGACAAACTTGAGATCGCTTTCGGAAGGCCGGGGAACCTCTACTATGGAATTCGATCATTACGAGGAAGTGCCCGGGAATATTACAAAAGAAATCGTCGAGGGAAAAAGAAAATAATCGGTTACCTGCTTGATCGATGCGCCACTTTTAAACGATAAGGTAAGGGCGACAGGTGTGGAAAAACGAAAATCGCCGGAACGTATTATTTGAGTTTTACCTGAAAACAAGCCAAAGAGTTGACTTTTTTCCGAAAATGAATAATATATATTGTATAATGAATTTTGTTGTTACGCGTCAGTCCGCAATTAATTTTTCCAAATTTTAACATTAACATCGGTTTTTGAGAGATCAAATTTTAAAATCAATTTTTTAAAATTAAAAAAATAAAAAAATATGGCAGAAAAAGAAAAGTTCGTGAGAGGTAAATCTCACTTAAATATCGGAACCATTGGTCACGTTGACCACGGTAAAACCACGTTGAGCGCGGCTATTTTACATGCCTTGAGCTTGAAAGGTTTGAAGGCCAAGGAAAAATCGGTCGACCAGATCGATGCGGCTCCCGAAGAAAAGCAACGCGGTATAACGATCAACATCGCCCACTTGGAATACGAAACCGAGAAAAGGCATTATGCCCATATCGATTGTCCGGGCCACGCCGACTATATCAAAAACATGATTACCGGCGCCGCGCAGATGGATGGCGCGATTTTGGTTGTTTCGGCTCCCGATGGTCCGATGCCGCAGACTCGCGAACATATTCTTTTAGCCTACCAGGTAGGTCTTCCTTCGATTGTCGTTTTTTTAAACAAAGTTGATCAGGTTGACGATCCTGAGATAATCGATTTGGTGGAATCCGAGGTAAGAGAGCTTCTTAAAAAATATAAATTCCCCGGAGATGAAATTCCGGTCGTGCGCGGATCGGCTCTCAAGGCTTTGGAAGGAAAGACGGCCGATGATCCGGCGGTCAAACCGATTTTGGAATTAATGCAAAAAGTGGATGAATATTTTCCTGAACCTGTCCGCGAGACCGAAAAGCCATTTTTGATGGCTGTTGAGGATGTGTTCTCGATCGCCGGGCGCGGAACGGTTGCCACCGGAAGGATTGAAAGAGGAGTGATTAAAGCCAACGAGGAGGTCGAATTGGTCGGACTTAGGCCTAATGCCAAAACCACGGTTGTCTCGATCGAAATGTTCCAGAAGATCCTTGACGAAGGGAGAGCGGGCGACAATGTCGGAATATTGCTTCGCGGCTTAAAGAAGGAAGAGGTGGAGAGAGGCCAAGTGCTTGCCAAGCCGGGGTCCATTACCCCTCATACCGAGTTTCAATCCGAGGTTTATATTCTTACCAAGGAAGAGGGCGGGCGACATACGCCGTTTTTTACCGGCTATAAGCCCCAGTTTTTCGTTCGGACTTGCGATGTTACCGGCGAGGTGACATTGGATGCCGGAGTGGAAATGGTAATGCCCGGAGATACGGTTAAATTTAACGTTAAATTGATTTCCCCGATTGCTTTGGAAGAGAAACAGCGGTTTGCCATCCGGGAAGGAGGCAAAACCGTTGGAGCCGGAGTGGTGACGAAGATCGTAAAATAAACGATTTTTCGTTTCGGCCGCAGGTTAGTTGATCTTCAGTTTCGCTACGGGACGTCGAGAGTTCCCAGTGCCCCGTATAGCAAGTAAAAATAATCAGGATTTAACCAATTCCAAAAAAGATAAATTGGAATATTATAGAAAGATGGTACCCACGATAAAGAAAAAAAATCAGGACGCAAAAGACGAGACAAAGCAAAAGCTGAGGATCAGATTGCGCGCCTATGATCATAAAGTGATCGATAGCTCGACCAAGCAGATCATAGAAACGATAGCGCGTTATGGTGTTGAAGTGCTGGGTCCGGTTCCGCTGCCCATAGAGATTCACAAATATACCGTGAACAGGTCAACGTTCGTCCATAAGGACGCGCGGGAACAGTTTGAGATCAGGATCCACAAGCGGCTTCTCGATATTTTGAATCCCAACCCGAAAGTAATAGAAGCTTTAAGGAATCTTACCTTGCCGGCGGGAGTGGATATTGAAATAAAAATGTAGTTTATGGTTGGTGCTATGGATGGGCATCCTTGCCAAATTTATAATTTAGTGTAAGATATTGATGTTAAATCTAACCAATAAACGCTAGCCAATAGTCATGGTTGAAACCGGGCTACGCCCGGTTTTCCATTGGGTAAAGAAAAACGACTTGATCATGAAATTCATATTAGGAAAAAAAATAGGAATGTCGCAGATATTCGATGAAAAAGGAAATGTTATTCCCGTGACTTTGGTTGAGGCCGGACCTTGCAAGGTGACACAAGTCAAGACCCAGGAAAAAGACCATTATACGGCTGTTCAGCTGGGATTCGAAGATCTGAAGACCAGGAAAATCAAGAAAACGCAGAACGGAAAACCTTTTCACTATTTAAAGGAATATCGTATAAAGCCAGAAGATTGCAAATTGGTCGTGGGCGACAGTGTTGACGCCAGCGTGTTCGCGGTGGGCGATATCGTTAAAGTCGCGGGCCTTACCAAAGGAAAAGGTTTCCAGGGAGCGGTCAAACGGCATGGATTCAAGGGGCGCCAGTCATCGACTCACGGCCAGAAACACGAACTTAGAACCATCGGTTCGGTGGGCTGTTCCTTTCCTGAGCATGTTATTAAAGGTAAAAGAATGCCTGGGCGCATGGGTGCCGAGCGTGTTACGGTCCGTAATGCGAAGATCGTAAAGATCGATAAGGATAACAATACCATCGCGGTTCGGGGTGCAACCCCCGGTTTAAAGGGAACCTTTCTGGAAATAAAGGGCTAGGATTAGCGCGGTCGTTCCAAAAGTAAGAAAATCAAACGAAATACCAATAATATGTTAGCCAAGACTTACAACCAAAAAGGTGAAGAGGTGGGACAAACGCAACTGCCCAAGACGGTTTTTGAAGTGAAGATAAATCCGGATTTGGTCTACCAGGTTGTAACAAGCCAACTTTCCAATCAAAGACAGAGTATCGCGCATACGAAAAACAGAGGCGAAGTGAGCGGTGGCGGTAAGAAACCTTGGAAACAAAAAGGGACGGGACGGGCGCGTCATGGCTCGACCAGATCGCCTATTTGGAGACATGGTGGCGTAGCGTTTGGGCCGCGTAATGAAAAAGTTTTTGAGCGGAAAATAAACAAAAAGATGAATCGTTTGGCGCTGAAGATGGTCTTATCGGCCAAGGCGCAGAATAATTGGATTCTGGTGGTGGACAGTCTTGACGCGGCGGAAATAAAAACCAAGGTTTTAGCGGCCAGTTTGATGAATATCAGGGAAAAAGCGGAGGGAGCCCAAAAAGGCTCGATATTGATCGCATTGCCGAAGTACGATCGCAAATTATACTTGGCGGCGCGGAATATCGCCGGCGTAAAGACGATCGAAGCCGCGAAACTGAACTCGCTGGACCTGTTATCCTCTAAATTTTTGATGTTGCCTAAAGACGCGGTGGCTGTCATCAGGGATACTTTCGCGAAGGGCGATGAAAGCGACGCCGAAATTAAGAAGGAAAAGGGATAGCGATACGCTTAACGGTTAACGATTATGGCAATCACTAATATTTTCAATAAAGATAAAGGGGAAAGAAGCGGGAAGAAGACTTTCAATCCGTCAAAAAGTGCGGCCCGGGTTAAGGATGCTAAAAAAGAAGGTCAGGCCACGGCCAAAAAGACGGAAACGACGCCGGCGAGCGCCGGCAAGGAAAGCGCCAGCATTTATCGGATCATCAAGAATCCCCATATAACCGAGAAGGCGACCATGCTGACCCAGATCAACCAATACGTTTTTAAAGTTTGTGATAATGTCAATAAGGGTGAGATCAGAAAGGCAGTCGAGGATTATTACGGCGTTGATGTGGTCAAAGTTAGAATGATTCATATTCCATCCAGAACAAAAAGGCGCGGGAAGGGTGTTGCGATCAAACAAGGATATAAAAAAGCAATCGTGGCTGTGGCGAAAGGACAGGCGATAGAAGTTCTTCCCCGGTAATGAATATCAATTGTCAGGCCAAAATTATTTAGAAATTCAAAATGAAAACCATATTGTCGAAACAAAAGCCGCAAAAGGGTTTGCTCAAACCGCTAAAAACCACCGCTGGAAGGAATTTTTCCGGTCGCATTACCGTACGCCATCGCGGAGGCGGGGTTAAAAGAATGTACCGCATCATTGATTTCGGACAGGAGAAAATAAATATTAAGGGTACCGTTTCAAGGTTGGAATACGATCCTAACCGTACGTCTTATCTGGCCTTCGTCGATTACGCCGACAATACCGGAAGATATATTTTGGCGGCCAATAATATAAAAGTGGGCGATGAGATAACCTGCGCCGATAGCGGCGAGATCAAGCTGGGCAATAGGATGATGTTGAAGAGCATTCCTGTCGGTATCGAGGTTTTTAATATCGAATTGGAGCCTAATAAAGGCGGGCAAATCGTAAGGTCGGCGGGATCGGTAGCACGCGTGATGGCGCATGAAGGAAAGTTCATTCAATTGGAAATGCCTTCCAAGGAAATTCGAAGAGTTCCAGCTGAATGTTTTGCTTCGATCGGCCAAGTATCGCATCCGGAACATCGTTTCGAAATATTCGGAAAAGCAGGGATCAGCCGTAAGAAGGGATGGAGGCCGACGGTGAGAGGGTCGGCAATGAATCCTTGCGATCATCCGCACGGCGGCGGCGAAGGAAGAACGGGAATAGGAATGAAATATCCTAAAACTCCCTGGGGCAAACCGGCTCTGGGAGTAAAAACCAGAAAGAAAAGATGGACCGATAAGTTGATAATCCGGAGAAGAAAAAATAAGTCCAGCAAATAGTTTGTTTGGCATCCGAATTCCGCGAGGAAATATAATTCATAAGAAAAATAAGCAAAAAAAGTAAAAAATATGGCAAGAAGTCTAAAAAAAGGTCCGTTCGTGGACGAGAAACTGATCGAAAAAATGAGGAAGGCCGGTAAAGGATTGGTCAAGACCTGGTCGAGAAGATGCACGATCGTTCCCGAAATGGCCGGCTCGACTTTTGGGGTCCATAACGGAAAGGAATTCATTTCGGTTAAGGTGAGTGAAGATATGGTGGGCCATAAGCTGGGTGAATTTTCGCCAACGACCAGGTTCCACCGCCACGGTGGAAAGATGCAGCGCGATTTGGAGACCAAAGCGGCGACCGGAGCGGTCGCGGCGCCTGCGGTCGCGGCGGGTGCGAAAGCAAAGCCGGCCAAGTAAACCGGCAGGGGCGGATTCAGAAGATCAAAAACGAGAAATTTTTAATGAAGAAAAAATATGGCAATCAGCGCAAAAATTAAATACTTGAGAATATCGCCCAGAAAGGTGCGGATGGTGGCTGATTTGATCAGGAATAAAACGGTTGGCGAAGCCGAAGCGATTTTGAAATTTACGACCAAGAAAGCAAGCAAGCCCCTGTTAAAGTTGCTGGAGTCTTCGATTGCCAATGCCAAGAACAATTTTAAAAAAGATATTTCTTCGTTATATATTTCCAGCATCATGGTTGACGGAGGTCCTATCTTGAAAAGGACGATGCCGAGGTCTCGCGGAACGGCTTTCGCGATCCAGAAAAAAACTTCTCATATAACAATAGTTTTAGGAGAGATCGGCTTAAAAAAAGAAGAAAAGGTTGCAAAGGTTAAAGTTTCGAAAGCGGTAAATCGCAAAAAATCAGCGGTCCCGGTCAAAAATTAATTCAACACGAAAATGGCACACAAGGTTCATCCAAAAGCATTCCGTATCCGGGGGATAGCGAGCTGGTATTCCAGAGGTTTTTACGAAAAAAATTTCGCCAACACATTAGAGGAGGATTTCAAGATCCGGACTTTTTTACAGAAGAGGCTCGGAAAGATCGGAATATCGGAGATCGAGATCGAAAGATACGCCAACAAAGTTAATATCCTGATTTTTTGCGTGAGACCGGGTTTGATAATCGGCCGCCAAGGGCAAGGTATAGAGGAGTTGAAGAAAAAACTTGAGAAGGAGGTTTTCAAAGGAAAAACGACCGGGCATGATTTACGCGTTGAGATCCGCGAGATACTCAATCCTTGGGCTTCTTCGGAATTTGTCGGACAATCGGTTGCGGCTCAGATCGAAAAAAGAATGCCTTATTTGAAGATTTTAAAACAAAGCCTGGAAAAGATCATGGGTTCCCGGGACGTTGGAGGGGCAAGGATACAGGTTTCCGGAAGGTTGAACGGTGTTGAGATCGCAAGGACGGCTTGGTTGTCCAAAGGAAGGTTGCCGCGCCAGACGATCAGAGCCGATATCGATTATGCACTTACCGAGGCGCAATGTACTTACGGAAAGATTGGCATAAAAGTTTGGATTTTCAAGGGTGAAAAAATACAGATCTAGAAAAATAGTCAGTTGATACTTATACAAATTCATGTCAATTTTAATGCCAAAAAAAGTAAAGCACCGGAAATGGCAAAGAGGAAAGAACAAGGGCACGGAGTCGAGAGGAACGGAACTGAACTTCGGAAGCTATGGTCTGAAAGCGCTCGCTTATGAGCGGATATCTTCGCGCCAGATCGAAGCGGCGAGACGGGCTATTTTGAGATATTTGAAAAAAGGGGGGAAGCTTTGGATCAGGATATTTCCGGACCGGCCGGTCACGAAGAAAGGCGACGAAGTGCCGTTGGGCGGCGGGAAGGGATATGTTGACCATTACGTTTTCTCGGCGCGTCCCGGTAGAGTAATATTCGAGTTGGATGGCGTGAAAGAAGAGCTGGCCAAGGAAGCTTTGGAAAAGGCCGGCGACAAGCTTCCGCTGAAAACCAAATTTGTCAAAAAATCAGCTTAAACGATTTTAGTCATTGAAACAGACTTAGCAACAAAAAAAATGAAAACGAAAGAAATCAGACAAAAAAATACACCGGAGCTGCAAAAACTATTGCATGAAAAGAAAGGAAAGCTGGGTAATTTGAATTTTGATCTGGTTGGCGGAAAGGTCAAGAATGTCAAGGAAATACGGGAAACGAGGAAAGACATCGCTAAGATCCTAACGATTTTACAAGAGGGGGAGACTGTCGTTCAAAAAACGGAAAAGCCCGAATAAGGGTGGCGCGAAAACCAACGTTAACATTTTAAAGAAAGAAAAAGTTTTATGAAAAACCAATTAATCGGAAAAGTCGTATCGGACAAAATGCAAAAAACGGTGGTTGTTTGCGTTGAAAGGATGAAACAGCATCCAAAGTATTTCAAGCGCTATAAGATGGATAAAAACTACAAGGCTCACGACGAGAACAAAACTTACAAGGTCGGAGATGTGGTTATGATCGAGGAATGCGCTCCGATTTCGAAGGATAAAAAATGGAAGGTGGTACAAAAGATAACGGATAAAAAAAAGGAAAAATAGACTGCGTCAGTCATTAGTTTTAATTTATTCATATGATTCAACTGAGAACAATATTAAAGGTGGCCGACAACAGTGGCGCGAAAACCGTCCAATGCTTTCACGTGCTGTATGGAATAAGAAGGAGATACGCCAGAGTGGGGGATGTCGTCAACGCGGCGGTCAAAGAGGCCGAACCCAGAAAATTGGTCAAAAAGCACGAAAAGGTCCGGGTGGTGATAATCAGGCAAAGGAAAGAATTCAAACGCGCGGATGGCACTTATGTTCGCTTTGATGATAATGCTTGCGTGGTTTTGGAGGGTAAGACCAAAGAACCTAAGGGGGGCAGGATATTCGGTCCGGTGGCTAAAGAATTAAAGGAAAGAGGTTTTGACAAGGTCGCGGCTTTGGCGGAAGAGCTGGTATAGTAAATTTTTAAGAATATGAAAATCAAAAAAGGCGACAAAGTTTTAATAATTGCCGGAAAGGACCGCAACAAAACGGGGAAAGTGCTTAAGGTCAACCCTGGAAAAGGGAAGGTTGTGGTGGAAAACGTCAATATCGCGAAAAAACACCAGCGTTCGCGTAAGCAAGGGCAAAAAGGACAGATCGTGAGTTTGCCTAAACCTTTTGATGCTTCAAACGTCAAGATCATCTGTACTAAATGCGGCAAGGCCACTCGGGTCGGGCATGAAATATCCATCAAGGAAGGCGTACGTACCAGTTCTAGGGTGTGCAAGAAATGCCAGGCGGAAATTTAATCAAAGATATGTCCTATCTAAACGAAAAATATAATAAGGAGGTGGTGCCGGCGATGGTAAAGAAGTTTGGATATACCAGCCGGATGGAAGCGCCTAAAATAGATAAAATAGTGATCAACTGCGGCTATGGAAGGCTGATCGCCGGAAAGACGAAAGATGAGCAAAAGAAAATACAAGACGCGATCACGCGGGATATTGCTTTGATATCCGGGCAAAAAGCCATTCTGACGAAATCCCGCCAATCGATCTCGACTTTCAAGATCAGGGAAGGCCAGGAGATAGGATGCAAAACCACCTTGAGAAGGAAAAAAATGATAGATTTCTTGGAAGGGCTGATTAATATTACTTTGCCTCGTTCCCGCGATTTCCAGGGGTTGAGCCCGGATGGAATGGATAAATTCGGGAATTATAGTTTTGGGATCAAAGAACATATTGCTTTTCCCGAAATTTCTCCGGAAAAAGTTAATTTCATTTTCGGTTTCCAAATAACGATCGTTACTACCGCCGCAAACAAGGAGGAAGGCTTGGAACTTCTGAAATTGATCGGAGTTCCGATAAAATCGTAAACTAATTTTTTTATGGCAACACAAGCGCAAATAGCCAAATCAAAGAGAAAACCCAAGTTTAAATCAAGGGTTGTCCGCCGGTGTTTTAAATGTGGCCGCAAGCACGGATTTATGAGGAAATTCGGTCTTTGCCGCATTTGTTTCCGAGAAGCGGCCAATAAGGCTTTGATCCCGGGGGTGAAGAAGAGCAGCTGGTAGGCGGGTTTATTCGCCTGAGCTATTTAAGGGGAAGGCGCGAGTCCGCCCTTTTAATAGCTCAAGCGAATAGCCGAATTTTGAAGGGGAAATCCCTTCCTTCGGTGATGCCACTGGAAACCGGTAACGTGGATCAATCGGGAGGACTTGAAAAAAATAGATTTTGTTATATAATTAATTTCTTATGGATACAGTTTCAAACATGTTAGCGGTGATCAAAAACGGCGAAGCGGTTGAACGGCCGGCGATTTCCGTTCCTTATTCGCGTTTAAAGCACGAAATTGCCAAGATTTTGGTTCAAAAAGATTTTATTTCAAAAGTGGAAAAAAAGAGCCGCAAGATAAAAAAAAATATTAGGGTCAAGCCATGCTTGGAGATCACGCTAAAGTATGAAAATCGGATTCCGGCAATTTCAGGGTTTAAAAGAATCTCAAAGCAGGGGCAAAGGATCTATTTACCTTATAATAAAATAAGAAAGGTCAGGCAGGGTTTCGGAATAAGTATTATTTCGACGTCGAAGGGATTGATGACGAACGTGGACGCCCGGAGAAAAAAAATAGGTGGCGAAATGTTGTGCGAAGTTTGGTAGATCGACCCGTCGCTAGCGATTATTTTATCCTTATCTTCTAAATTCCGAATATTACATAACGAAATAGTAAAGAACATATGAGCCGAATAGGAAAAAAACCAATAACAATACCTGATGGGGTCGAGGTGAAGCTTGACGGGAAGAATCTTTCGGTTAAAGGGCCAAAAGGTCAATTATCGCGCGAACTTCCGGTCGGGATCGAACTTCAAATCGATAAAACCCAGATCATCGTTTCTACTACAGGCAAAGATAAAGCTTCGAGATCCTTATGGGGAACGATGCGGATGCATGTGTACAATATGGTACAGGGGGTAAGCTTGGGTTTCACAAAACAATTACAGATCGAAGGGATCGGTTACCGTGCCAATTTGGAAGGGGAAAACCTTGTTTTGCAAGTAGGGTATAGCCATCCGGTGAAGATCATGGTGGAAAAAGATATTAAATTCACGGTTGAAAAGAATATTGTTACCATATCGGGGATCGACAAGGATCAGGTCTGCAAAATAGCCGCCCAGGCAAAGCGGGTCCGCCCGCCAGAGCCTTATAAGGGCAAGGGTATCCGTTATGTGGGAGAAAAGGTGAGAAAGAAAGTGGGCAAAAAGACGACGGCCGGTGGAAAAAAGTAGAAAGATCAAAATTGGTGGCCGATAAGATCGCGTTTAAGGGCAGATATAATCAGTATCATAATTTTAACGGAACCAAGCGATAGAACGTAAGAACCAGGAAATTTTTTTGAGTAAATCATCATTTTGTTTTCCCGCCAAAACGGAGTAGGCAAAATAACCAACATGAATACGAAAAATAGGACAATCACTAAAATAGCCAAAAGAGTAAGACGCCATGCCCGTGTGAGGGCGAGAATTTCAGGTAATGCGGCAAAACCCCGGTTGTATGTTTTTCGTTCCAACCAGCATATTTACGCGCAGATCATCGATGACCAGAAAAACAAAACATTGATTGTTGTGAGCGATAAAGGGATTAAAGTAAAGAAGCCCGCGACGGCAGAGCAGAAAGAAGGTTTAAAAGGAGCCAAAAAAGAACTCACTGGCAAACAGGCCTCCGCGTTTGAAGTTGGCAAACAGATCGCGGAAATCGCAAAGGGGAAAAAGATCAGTGAGGTGGTTTTTGACCGCGGAGGATATCTTTATCACGGTCGGGTCAAAAGCTTGGCCGATGGAGCCAGGGAGGGAGGGCTTAAATTCTAAACTAGGTAAAAGTAAAAACAATGGAAGAAAAAAACCAAGCAATAACTAAAGAAGCCCCGGTTAAAGACGTTGCTACCGCTCAAAAACCGCCGGAAGCGTTCCAGGCGAGAACCGAGAGACGGTTTAATCCTCAACAAAGAGGGAGGTTTTCGAGTAGACCACAGGGAGGAGATCGAAGGGGTTTTCGCCGGGACAATAGGGACAAGAAAGACGATATGGAGTCCAAACTTCTGGATCTGGCCAGGGTGTCCCATACCAGGGCCGGGGGCAGGCGTTTGCGTTTCCGCGCGATCGTTGTGAGCGGGAACAAGGCGGGCAGGGTTGGTTTTGGGGTGGCTTCCGGATTGGACGTGGCTCAGGCGGTTGAGAAAGCGACTTACCAGTCCAAGAAAAACATGATTGATGTTCCGATGGTTAATGAGACGATATCCCACGAAATAATCGCCAAAGTAGGTCCGGCCAAGGTTTTATTGAAACCTCAGCAAAAGGGCAGGGGTTTGATGGCGGGCGGTGTGGTGCGTTTGATCTGCCAGTTAGCGGGAATAAAGAACATTTCTTCAAAGCTTTTAGGCACTACCAAAAACAAATTGAATAACGGCCGAGCGACGATCGCGGCGTTCGAAAAATTGAAACTTCAAGGCAGAGTGAAAAAAATCGAAACGCCGGTAGCCAAAGAGGAAATTAAGGAAGCCGTCCAATAAGCTATCGGGACGAAAACAAAAATATGCAGTTACACCAAATTATTACAATTCATAAGCCCAAAAAAGCAAAAAGGGTAGGGCGTGGCGGAAAGCGCGGCACATATTCCGGCCGTGGCGGCAAGGGGCAAACGGCAAGGTCCGGAAGGAAAATGCGGCCCATGGTGCGTGATTGCATCAAGAAATATCCTAAATTAAGGGGTTACAAAAACCACGTTGTAAGTGCCTGGGTTCAAACAGTGAATGTAAAAAAACTGGAGAAAAACTTCCAAAATGGCGATACCGTGAATCCTCGAATCCTATACGAGAAGAACTTGATTACTCGTTCGGGAGGCGTGTTGACGGAGGTCAAGATCTTGGGAGCGGGTGAAATCAAAATGGCTCTCAATGTGGAGGGGTGCGTTGTTTCGAAATCCGCCAAAGAGAAAATAGAAAAAGCCGGCGGAACCGTAAAATAGTAAAAGCGGAAGGTTGAAAAGGAGGATTAAGGAATTATTAAAAATACCTTAATTTTGACTTTTGATCGTCAGCAACCTCCGGAAAACGAATAATCGATTTTTTACATTTATAATTTAATACATGTGGTACCAACGATTAACTCAAATCTTCAAGATCAAGGACTTGCGCGGCAGGATTCTTTTTGTTTTTGGAATTTTCGCGCTCGCGCGCTTTATGTCCAATATTCCTATTCCCGGGATTGACTTGGAAAGATTGCGCGTATTCATGGATCAGTTCCAAAGTTTTAAGTTGTTAGGCGCCTTCACCGGCGGTTCGATGGATAATATGTCGGTGGCCATGCTTGGTTTAGGGCCTTACATTACCGCGATAATTATTTTACAGTTGCTTACCATGATCTTCCCGTCCTTGGAAAGAATGTATAAGGAAGAGGGCGAGGCGGGACGAACCAAGTTTAATCAATACGCTAGGATCGCCAGTATTCCGCTGGCAGCTTTGCAGGGATATGCCATGCTTGTGTTGCTTACACGCCAGCATGTGGCGAGCTTTGGGTCGCCCATTATTTTGTTCGCGGCGTTAGCGACTGTTACGGCGGCCTCGCTTTTTCTGATGTGGCTGGGGGAATTGATCTCGGAAAAGGGAATTGGGAACGGCGTTTCACTTCTGATTTTCGCGGGCATTATTTCAAGCTTTCCGACCAGTTTGCGGCAGCTTATCTTTGACTGGGATCCAACCAAAACTATAAGCTATGCCTTGTTTGCCGTTGCTTCCATATTTATAATCGCCAGTGTTGTTATGATCAATGAAAGCCGCCGGAATATTCCGGTTTCGTACGCTAAACGGGTGCGGGGAAATAAAATGTTCGGAGGGGTTTCCACTTATCTGCCCTTAAACATCAATCCGGCCGGGGTTATACCGATCATATTCGCTCTTTCGATTTTGCTTTTTCCGTCGATGATCGCAAGTTTCCTAGGGGGTTATGGCGGATTTGTCGGACAAGCCGCGACAGCGGTAAAGGGTTTTTTCAGCAACCAGCTTTTTTACGGAATTTCTTATTTCGTATTAGTTGTTATGTTTACGTATTTTTATACGGCGGTAACTTTTGACCCGAAAAATATTGCTTCAAACCTTCAGAAAATGGGTGGATTCGTGCCAGGTATCAGGCCGGGAACACCGACAGCAAACTATATGTATTATATTTTAAACAGGGTTTTGCTGGTAGGTGCCGTTTTTCTTGGTTTGATCGCGGTTTCACCATCGATAATCGGGGCCGCTACCCAGGTTTCAACGTTCCGGTTCATGATAGGCGGTACTTCGCTTTTGATCGCGGTGAGCGTGATCCTGGAAACCGCTCGCCAAATTAATGCCCAATTGCAAATGCGCGAATATGAAACTTTCTAATAATACAAATCTCGAGTCTCAAAAAAAAACGGCGGATCTTTCCAATAGCAACGGCAACCATAAACAAAAAGTGATCATCATCTTTGGTCCTCCGGGGTCGGGAAAAGGAAGTCAGGCCGAGCTTTTATCGAAAAAGTTCTATTTCTATAATCTGGAAACGAGCAAGGTGCTCGAGGAGAAATTCAAGAAAGCCCGTAGCGGCGAATCGATTGAAGTCGACGGGAAAAAGTATTTCATAGCCGAAGAAGCGAAGCTTTGGAGGGAAGGGATACTTTGCAGCACGACACTGGTAACTTATTTGATCAAGACCCGGATAGAAGATATCCATTCCATGAGGAAATCTTTGATCATGACCGGTTCTCCAAGGACGCTTTACGAGGCTCAACAGCTGATGCCTTACCTGAATGAGAAGTTCGGAAAAGAGAACATTTCCGTAATTTTTCTGGAGTTGACCGCTAAGCAGACGGTTTTTCGCAATACCAATCGGCGTATTTGCGAGTTGATGAGGCACCCGATCCTTTATACCAAAGAAAACGCTCTTCTGACGCGTTGTCCGTTGGACGGATCCAAATTGGTGCGTCGCAAAGGTTTGGATAGCCCTGAAACGATCAAGGTTAGGTTAAAGGAGTACGAGCAAAGAACACTTCCCTTACTTACTTATTTTAAAGAACAGGGCCTTGAGATAAAGAAAATAAACGCTGGACAACTCGTGGAAAAAGTTTTAAAGGATATTCTCAAAGCTCTCGGAAAAGATTATAAGAATTACGAACTTTAGGTTTAGATTTCTATCCGCAACCTTTCGCGGTTATCGCAGGGTTGCGAGGGTCGAGGATTTTTCCCCCGCGGAAGGCGGGGAATATATATATATCTTACAAACGATGATCTCAATTAAAAGTCCCAAAGATCTTGACGCAATGAGAGAAGGGGGCCGTATTTTGGCTACAATTTTATATCAAGTCGCAAAAGAGGTAGAACCGGGGGTCGCGACCAAGGATCTGGACAGGCTGGCCGAGAGCCTGATATTTGAGTTTGGCGGAAGTCCTTCTTTTAAAGGATACAACCGGTTTCCGGCGGCGATGTGTGTTTCCGTGAACGAGGAGATTGTCCATGGCATACCGTCCGACCGCGTTCTTGGCGAGGGTGAATTAGTGACGCTTGATTTGGGTATTTTTTATAAAGGTTTCCATACCGATATGGCCATAACCCTCGGGGTTGGTGCTATTCCGTTGGAAATGCAGCGGATGATCCGGGTAACGCGGAAAGCGCTGAAGCGGGGAATAAAAAAAGCGAAGGTCGGGAATACGTTCGGGGATATCGGGAATACGGTCGAAAGATATGTCGAAGGCCAGGGGTTTGCCGTAGTAAGGGAGCTTTGCGGCCATGGGATCGGTAAACGTTTGCATGAGGATCCGCAGATCTTGAATTTCGGGAAACGGCGCAGTGGTCCGGCCATCAAGACGGGAATGACCTTTTGCATCGAGCCAATGGTCGTTGCCGGTGACTGGCATGCCGTGATCGCGCCAAACGGTCTTAGTTACGTTACCAAAGACAAAAGCTGGGCCGCCCATTTTGAGCACACGATCGCAGTTTTGCCCGACGGCCCGGAAATCATTACTCGCCTAGAGAGCGAGCCAGCCGAGCAGGAGACCGACGATGACGAACAGGATGAAGTTTAAAACCTTCGTCCTTTTTGATGTTTTGCGGGCGTGAAACCAGGTTAAAGCGGTACCAGCTTTGATTTATCCGACGGTTATGATAAATTTAACTAATAGGTCTAATAACAATTAATGAGAATGGAAAATTTACGTTTATCCGTTGTTGTGCCGTCGTATAATGAAGGCGAGAGGATACCCCAAACCCTTAAAGCCTTGGATGCCTATTTAAAAAAGCAGAATTACAGTTACGAAATAATCGTCGTAAGCGATGGTTCCAAGGACGATACCGCTAAAGTCGTTGAAAAACAAAAAGAAACCATTGCCAATTTACGTTTGATCGCGAATATCGAGAATCACGGCAAAGGATATGTTGTCCGCCAAGGAATGCTTGAGGCGCGCGGAGAATACCGTTTGTTCACGGATTCGGATAATTCCACACCGATCGAACAGGTGGAAAAAATGTGGCCTTATTTCGATCAGGGGTTTGATATCGTGATCGGATCGCGTGATGCCAAGGGAGCGGTTCTTGATCCGCCTCAGCCTATGCTGCGTCGTTTCCTGGGAGAGGGTTTTGGTTTGCTTACCAATATGATCGTCGGGACGTGGGGGATTCAAGATACCCAGTGCGGATTCAAGGCAATGACCGCCAAAGCCACCGGAGAAATTTTACCGTTATGCAAGATAGAACGCTTTGCCTTCGATCCGGAGATCCTGGCCATTGCTAAACTTAAAAAGCTGAAGATCAAGGAAATACCGGTGCTTTGGAAGAACGATACGCGCAGTACCGTTAAATTCAACTCAATGGTAAAAATGTTTTTTGATTTGTTCAAGGTTCGTTTGAATATGATCAAAGGCGTCTATGGAGGAAGAAAAAAATAATTATTGCCAGTTCCCGTCCCAATTCCGGTACGATCCGGTTTCCCAGGATTGGGTAATTATCGCGGTTGGCCGTGGGAAAAGGCCGGAGGCATTCAAAAACACCCGCCAAAAAATATCGATATCGCAGCAGGACTGCGTTTTTTGCAATCAAAAAAGCGAGGATCAAAGAAAATTGGTCATGGTTAACGGAAAGGTCCATAAGGGACTTGACCTGCCTCCGGGTTGGACTTTGGTTGTTATTCCCAACAAGTTTCCGGCGTTTTGTCCAACCCAAAAGATCGAAAAGATCAAGATCGGAAAATTTTACCGGATTATGACCGCGGCCGGTTTTTGCGAGGTGATCATTACCAGGGGTCATGACAACCATATATTCCAGATGGAGATTCCGCAGGTCAAGGAATTGATCGATGCTTATCAATTTAGATATATAGCCCTAAAAAAGGAAAAATTCGTCAATTATATTTCCGTTTTTCATAATTACGGCCCGGAGGCCGGCGCTTCCCAGCCGCATCCCCATTCCCAAATAATCACCAGCCCGTTCGTCGACGTCGACTTAACCAGGTCGTTGGTCATGGCGAAACGTTATCGCGCCAAGAATAAAAAATGCATATATTGTGAGATGAACAAGTGGGAGATGAAAGAAAAGAGCCGGATCGTTTTCGAGAACGAACATTTTCTGGCAATCTGCCCGTTCGCTTCCAAAACGGCGTTTGAAACGATCATCAGCCCCAAGAAGCATTTTTCCCGTTTCGAAGAGATTACCGAAGAAATGAAATGGAGCTTGGCCGAAGTTTTTCGGACGGTTTTAGGAAAAATAAAGAATGGGTTGAATGACCCTTCGTTTAATTATTATCTTCATACTTCCCCGGCTGACGGAAAGAAACATCCGTATCATCATTGGCATTGGACCATTTTTCCGAGGATCGGGATCCAGGCCGGTTTCGAGATCGGTACAAAAATGGAGATATCGGCTATCGAACCGGAAGCGGCCGCCGAATATTTGCGCGACCAAAGTGCCTAACTTTAAAAAAACAAGATGAAATATTATTTATTTGGAAATTGGAAATGCAATCCGACCAATGCGCAAGAGGCAAAAAAACTTTTTTCCGATACCGCCAAGGGCGTGAAAAGGTCGGAAAAGGTTGAAACCGCGGTTTTTCCGCCATTTTGTTATCTCGCCGAATTTGCCGGCAAAAAAAAGGAAGTGGCGATTGGGGCGCAGAACTGCTGTTTTAAGGAATCGGGCGCGTTCACCGGGGAAGTGTCGCCAAAACAGATCGCCGATCTGGAGTGTAAATACGTTCTTATCGGCCACTCGGAACGCCGGAAATTATTTTTTGAAACCGATGGATTCGTCAACGAAAAAACAAAGCTGGCTTTATCTTTTGATTTGATCCCGGTTGTTTGCGTCGGAGAGACCGATGAAGACAGGACGGCGGGCCGGGCGGTCGAAGTCGTCAAAAACCAATTGGCAGCCGGCTTGAAAGACGTCGATGTTAAAAAAGTTTTTGCCGCTTACGAACCGGTTTGGGCCATCGGCACGGGAAAGGCCTGCGGGATCGCCGAGGCGCGCGAGATGGCTCGTGTGATCAGGGAAGTATTGGGGCCGGATACTCCGATCTTGTATGGCGGGAGCGCCAACGCCAAGAACGGAGCGGTTTATTTAAAGGAAGCCGGCTATAACGGCTTATTGGTAGGCGGAGCGTCGCTTAAGGCCGACGAGTTCGCCAAAATGTTTCAGGAGATTGAAGGGTTGGAATAAAAATTTTAACATTTTTTTTTAAAAACCGCTGGATTTATCCGGCGGTTTTTCGATAAAAAGTACCGTCTCCTCTATTGACATTTTACTAAAATATTGTTACAATATAAAAAGTATCGACCGTGCAGGAGATGAAAAGAAAGATGGAAGTAATAAAAGGGATGACAATAGTAAAAATCCATAAGAAAGGCGTTTACTATACTTGCGATCCCAAAGGAATTAACGGAATACGCATAACCGGTTTAGAATGCAACTTTCTGGTATGCTTGGGCAGCTATAGGGATGCTTTTGCATTCCATATGCTGGTTCCCCATTCTTTTGCCGAATTAATCCGGGCAAAAGTGGAATCGGAGCAAATCGTTATCCAGGCCGTTCGGCCGCTGATTGCCAGGCGCGACGCAATGGAGGGGCTGCCGGAAATCAGCTTAAATTTTCCGGAAGATACTGATATCGACACCCTCACGCTCGAAAAGGTGGCAGCGGAGATTGTTGACAATGGCTGTTTCAGCCATCTGGTCTTGGATCTCGATGGCGGATCTTATGAGGGCGAATTTATACTTTCATCCCTTGACTGTGTGGCCAGAGGAGGGAAGATAAAGATTTTTTCCGTGCAAGGAAAGGTGAAGAGGATCATCGCGTCCGGAGACGCGGATATCTCCATCAGGTCGGTCGTGGCTCCCGCGCTACATGTGGAAGTAAGCGGGTGCGCGACAGTGAAAATCCTGTATTATCACGGCGACCTCGATCGAAAGGAGGGATCAGTAAAGAAACTGACGGTGATCGTTAGAGAAAACGGAAAGGCGATTATCGCCGGAAAGGAATATACCAAGGAAACGCCGGAAGGTCGGGCCTTGGAACAGCCCCAAAGTTAAAGTTGAAAAATAGCGCGTTGCCTAAAGCAACGCCTTTGTTTTGTTTACGGGCGGCGGTGCTTTTGGTTGATTGACCAACCCCAGGCAATTTGTTAGCATTTTTATATACAATCGAGCCGTTTTTATTCCTCTTTTTTAAAAGCCGGAGATCAAAATAGGGTTTGGCCGCTAAATTTATGCAACGATTCGAAGAGGGTTATTTCTATAATCCGACGAAGGGCAATTTAACGTTGGATGGAACGCTCCAAGAGATGATGAGTTACATGCTGGAAAAGCCCGATATCCACTATGAAATCGTGGTTGGTTGCGATTCGCCTTCGGAAGAAGAACCTCATTTTCCCGTCGCGATAGTCATTCTCAGGAAAGGGGCCGGTGGCCGGTTTTTTTTGAAAAAGATCACTTATCACAAAGAAAGGCAATTTTATAATTTCCGCCAGCGGATTCTAGAGGAAGTACTTTTATCCTGCGAGCTGGCTTTGGTTTTAAAGGAAGCGCTTGAAAAAAAGAAAATGGTGTGGCCAAAGATTTTAAAATGGGAATTCATTTACATCCATGCCGACGTGGGAGAACGGGGCGCGACCAGGGAAATGATCAAGCAGGTGACCGGTCTGATCCGGGGCAGCGGTTTTGAACCGGTGATCAAGCCTTATTCATTCGCCGCTTCGGCCATCTCGGATAGATATACTTAAAAAAATGACATCAAAAGAACTGCGCAAATTTTTTTTGGATTATTTTGCCAAAAGAGGGCATAAGATCGTTCCTTCCTCTTCTTTGGTTACCGACGATCCCAGTGTTTTGTTCGCGACCGCGGGAATGCAGCAGTTCAAGCCTTTTTATTTGGGGCAGGATTCGCCTTACGGAAAGAATGTAGCTTCTTGCCAGAAATGCGTTCGGACTTCCGATATTGATGAAGTGGGTGATCACAGCCATCTTACTTTTTTCGAGATGCTGGGCAATTTTTCCTTCGGGGGTTATGGCGAGGATTTCAAAGGTGAGGCGATAAAGCTGGCTTATAATTTTATTTTCGAGGAATTGAAATTATCCCTCCAGGACTCCTATTTTACGGTTTTCGAGGGTGACGCCGCCGTACCCGCGGACAAAGAGTCTGAAGCCATCTGGGGCAGAATGGCGGGCAGTCGGGCCACGATCCAGCGTTATGGTCGGTCCGATAACTTTTGGGGGCCGACCGGGGAAGTCGGGCCCTGTGGTCCGACAACGGAAATCCACTACAAAAACACCGAGATCTGGAACATAGTTTTCAATGAGTATTACCAAGGCCTTGATTCTAGCTTAAAACCTTTGGCGCAAAAAGGTATCGATACCGGAATGGGTTTCGAACGTCTGTTAATGATGGTCCAGGACAAGGGAACGGTTTTCGAGACCGATTTGTTCGCGCCTATCATGGGAAAGATACCGGGCGCCGATATGAGGGCCAGGAGAATCATAGCCGATCATATTAAAAGCAGTGTTTTCCTGATTTGCGATGGTGTTTTACCGTCCAATCTGGAGAGAGGCTATGTCCTAAGGCGTATTTTGAGAAGGGCGACGCGCTACGGACGTCTTTTGGGATTGCCGCGGGACTTTTTGATGCCGTTGGCCGAGACCGTGATCGGAATATATCGGGAAGTATACCTTGAATTGGCCGTCAACGAAGACAATATTTTGACCGCTATTCATGCCGAACAGGATAAGTTCGAAAAAGTGATCGATGAAGGATTGCGGGAGGTCAAGGCTTTGGAAAAAACATTGACCGGGGTTTCTGATGGTGCGAACGATCCGCGGATTGTTGCGGAACTTTCCGCAAGCGACGATATGATCAACCGCCTTTTTGACCTTTACCAGAGCAAAGGAATGCCGTTGGAGCTGGTTTTCGAGGAATTCGATAATGACCATATCCACTACGATAAGGCCGGAATTCAGGAAAGATTCAACGAAAAATTGAAAAAACACCAGGAAATTTCCCGGGCGGGTGCCGAAAAAAAATTCGGCGGAGTCGGAGGGGAAGTAAGCGAAGAAGCAAAAAAACTTCATACCGCTACCCATCTTCTTCATTCCGCGCTTCGGAAAGTGTTGGGCCTTCATGTCAAGCAGATGGGTTCCGATATTACCTCGGACCGGTTGCGTTTCGATTTTTCCCATCCGGCCAAAATGACGGCGGAAGAACTGGTCAAAACCGAAGAGTTGGTTAACTACGCGATCAGAGAGGATCTTCCCGTGGATAAAGAGGTGATGTCTTATGAAGAAGCGATCGCCGGGGGCGCGTTGGCTTTTTTTCGCGAAAAATATCCGGCCGAGGTCAACGTTTACTCGATTAAAGGATACTCCAAGGAGATATGCGCCGGTCCTCACGCGGAGCGGACCGGGGATCTTTTGCAATTCAGGATCGTAAAGGAAGAATCGTCGAGCGCGGGCGTAAGGAGGATCAAGGCGGTTCTGGGTCAAGTTAAGTAAAATACGGCGCTAGGTATTAAACTTGATTGTGGTATAATTTAGATACTGTTCAATCGCGCGGGGCGGGATTGCGCGGTAAGCCGTTAAAATTAAAGCGCCCATCAGCCATAATATTCACATGGTGAAAAAAGTATTAGATATCATTCCTCCCCAAAAAAAAGAAGTGCCAGAGGAACCTGAACCAAAGATCATAGAAGCACAGGTTGAGGTAAAGCCCGAGCCAAAGCCGAAGATCACCTATATTCCTAAGAAAAAAGTTGAGGCGGTTCCCCGGAAAAATTGGGTAAAATTACCTACGGGGACTTTTTTAATTTTAAAATTGGCGATTGTGTTGATCGTGATCGGAGGCGCTTTTCAATTTATTGACAATAGGCTGGCTAAAGCGACCATTACCATTTGGCCCGAAACCGATGATTTGAAATCAGAAGTCCAGCTTACCGTCGATTCTTCGCTGAAAGAGACCGATCTTTCCAAAAAAGCCATTCCGGGAACCGTGATTACGGCGGAAAAAACCTATTCAGGGGATTTTTTGGCGAGCGGCAAGAAAAACAGCCAGAATACGGGACAAGGGACGGTGAAGATCTATAACAATTTTTCCACCGCTCAGCGCTTGATCAAAGGTACTCGCTTGCAGGCGCCGCTGGAAAAATTCCAGCCAGCTTTGTCGAAGGATGAAACCCCCTGGTTCAAAACGGCGGCCGACATAACGATCGGCCCCAAATCTTCGGCTGATGTTTTGGTGGTGGCCGACGGAATGGGAGAGAAATACAACATCGAACCGTCGATCTTTTCTATTCCCGGCTTGGTTGGAACACCGCAATACACTTTTATTTACGGCCAATCCTTTGAAAAGTTTCGAGGAGGCGAGAAGGGTGTTTTACCCGAGATCAAGCCCGAAGACCTCAATAACGCAAAGGATGTCCTTACCAAGAAAGCCGATTCCGAGATCAGAAAAGAAATCGGGATCATGGTTCCCGAAAACCACGTTTTGATCGCCGAGACGGTTAAGGTCGAGATCCTGGAGGCTACCGCTGGTGCTGTCGCCGGAGCCAATGTGGAAAAATTCACTTACCAGGTTAAAGCTCGGGCCACCGGTTTGGTTTTCGATAAAAACGATTTGGATGCTTTTGGGAAGGACAATCTTTTAAGCCAGGTTTCGGACGGACAAAAAGTTTACGATCAAAGTTTCAAGGTAAGCTACGCTTATCTGCCGGCACCGGTTTCCGCGGTCCCTGCGTCAAACAAGGCGGCTACCGCGTCCATTAAAATGGAAGTCGAGGCCCGCGTTTACCAGCCCTTGGACGAGGTTTTACTGAAAAAGGGGTTGGCCGAAAAGAAGGTCGGCGTCGCGAGATTATTTTTAATGAACCAGCCCAAGACAAAGAATGTCCAGATCGATGTGTCGCCCTTCTGGCGGAACAGCATTCCCAAGGATCTGGAAAAGATCCAAGTGAGTTTGAAATTCGATTAGGGTCAATCTTCGGCCCGGTCCGGAATTCCGGATTTTTACGGACAAAGATCAAAGGGCGGTAATCAAAATTTTTCATTGAAGGTCGGCGGTATTTTAAAATCAATTTCTCTGATTTTTTGGCCGCTTTCCCGTTCGAACCGTCTAAAACTTGCCATGGGGTTGACTAGTCGAGGGTAATTTGATATATTAAGAAATTGTTTAATCTTTTGTTTTGTTTTCCGCCAAATGAGCGCTCGACGCGCAATCGGTGGATAGCATAAAGATTGGCAACCGAAGGCTGTATACATGTTAAACAAAAAAATATTGAGATTTCAGGGTCAAGTTTACGAGTCTTTACCTAATGCCAATTTTCGAGTAAGATTGTCTGACGGACGGGAGGTCTTGTGCCATTTGGCCGGAAAATTGCGAATGTATCGGATCAAGATTTTGAACGGCGATACGGTTACGGTAGAGATGAGCCCGTACGACGAAAAAAAAGGTAGAATAGTGTATAGAGGAAGATAAAACCATTCATATGAAGATAAGAGCATCAGTAAAAAAAATCTGCAAAGATTGCCAGATCGTCAAAAGAAAGAGAAGGATATACGTAATTTGTAAAAAGAATCCCAAACATAAACAAAGGCAGGGTTAATTAAAGATATCCGCGTTTGACCGAAAAATTCAATAATCAAGGCAAGAAACGAAAGGTCAAAACGAAATAGGGATTTCCAAATTCAAAAACAAATTTTGGTCTTAGTATCGTCATTACTTAAATAACCATTCAGCTAAAAATAATATGCCACGTCTTCTCGGTGTAAACATCCCAGACAACAAACCCATAGTGATTTCTTTAGGGTACATTTACGGAATAGGCCGCCGCACGGCTGGACTTGTGTTAAAAGAAGCCAAGCTGGATCCCCAGATCAGGGCAAAAACGCTTACGAGCGAACAACTGAATATCCTGCAGGAAGTGATCAAAAAGAATTACCGCGTGGAGGGCGATCTTAAGCGGGACGTCATGATGAATATAAAGCGCCTTAAAGATATCATGTGCTGGAGGGGGATGCGCCATATGAGAGGATTACCGGTGCGCGGACAAAGAACGAAAACCAATAATCGGACGGTGCGCGGAAATGTCCGGAAGACGGTTGGTTCGGGAAGGAAACCAGCAGCAACTCCCACCTAGAATTTTGATGATGGCAAATTCCAAACTTAAATTGAATTTTATTTGGAACTTGGGTTTTTGGAACTGAAGCTTAGGTAAATTATTAATCGTAAATATCGACAATAAAAAAACCGTAATTAAGTTTTTAAAGAAATGGGTAAAAAGCACGTAGCCACCAAAACTAAAGAAGAGGTGCTCAAAGAGCGGGATGTGATCGAGGAGAAGACCAAAAAAGAGGTCAAGATCAAAACGCCAACGCGCTCGCGGGAGGGGAGGGTTTATATTTCATCTTCCTATAACAACACTATCGTTTCTCTGACCGATGATTTGGGTAATATCCTATGCTGGAGATCGGCGGGAAGCATCGGCTTCAAGGGAACAAAGAAGGGAACGCCGTTTGCGGCCTCAAAAGTGGCCGAAGCGATCGCGGAAGCGCTGAAAAAGATGAACGTTGAAAAAGTGCAGGTTTTTGTGAGGGGGATCGGTTCCGGCCGGGATTCGGCGGTTCGTTCATTGGCGGCGCGCGGAGTGGATATAGTCACGATAAAAGACATCACACCTATCCCGCATAATGGCTGCCGGCCTCGGAAGGTCAGACGCGTCTAACGCTTGGAAAAATATTAATTGATATTCAACGATGAACAACGATAAATGTAAAATTTGCCGCAGAGCCCAAGAAAAACTTTTCCTGAAAGGTGATCGTTGCTTTGGGCAAAAATGCGCCATTGTAAGACGGCCTTACGCTCCGGGCAAGAAAGGCAAAAGAAGGACGAAAACATTGTCCGAGTTCGGGCGTGAGCTTCGCGAAAAACAAAGCTTGAGGAATTGGTATGGTTTGCGTGAACAGCAATTCAAGAATTACGTGAGGGCGGTTCTGGCAAAAAAGGGCAAGACGGAAAACTTGGGTCTGATGTTGATGAAATCCTTGGAAAGCCGGCTTGATTCAGTGGTATTCAGACTGGGTTTTTCCCAATCCCGCACCACGGCGCGCCAATTGGTGAGCCACAATAATTTTTTGGTTAATGGAAAGGCGGTGAATATTCCGTCTTATCAGATTAAAAAAGGAGATGTGGTCGCGGTAGCACCCCGGAAGGTGAAAAAAGTATACTTCCAGGCAATTCTTCCCGCGTTGAAAAAACACAAAGTACCGACTTGGCTCGTTCTGGATGCCGATAAAATGGAGGGAAAGATGACCGATGAGATGAAAATGGAAGAGATCAATCCGCCGGGCGAGATAGAGTCGATTTTCGAATATTACGCGCGTTAGTCTTGATATTCATTTTTACGATCCGCGCTGGGTTGGGACATATTCTTGCCCGTGCGGACTAAATCCGTTGAGGTCCTGGGCGCGATGAAAGACATTGAACGTTCGAGGGCTTACGGTTAATAGCCCAAGCCAAAGGCTTGGGAAAAAACAATGATACCTTTACCCCTGACACCAAAAATAGTTGAGCGAAAAGGCAATTGGGCTGTAATAGAAATCGAGGCTCTTTATCCGGGATACGGCGTGACTGTGGGAAACGCCTTAAGGAGGGTTCTTCTTTCTTCGTTGGAGGGGGCCGCAGTGGCTAAGATCAAGATCAAGGGGGTACCCCATGAGTTTTCAACGATTTCAGGGGTAAGCGAGGACGTTATTACGATAATGTTGAACGTCAAGCAACTTCGGTTCAAAATGACCGGAGAAGAACCGCAGGTTTGTGTTTTGAAGGCCAAGGGAGAAAAGGATGTGGTCGCTAAGGATTTTGAGATTCCTAGTCAATTGGAGCTGATGAACCCGGAAGCCCATGTTGCGACGATGACCGCTAAAACCGCTAAACTCGAAATGGAACTTACGGTAGAGAGGGGCATCGGCTATACATCGAAAGAAACGAAAAAAAAGGAAAAACTTGAGATTGGCGTGATGTTGTTGGACGCGATCTATACTCCGATAAAGAAAGTCGGTTTCAAGGTTCACAATATGAGGGTGGGAGATAGGACCGATTACGATAAAATCTTGTTGGAAATCGAGACCGATGGAACCGTTACACCCGAAGAAGCGTTTATCAAGGCGTCGGAAATTATCGTAAACAATTTTTCATTATTAAAAGAAGCTTTCGTAAAGTAAAGCGTGGGGTCACTTAGAAAAAATATAATTGGCAGAATCATATGTACAAGCGGATAAAAGGAAAAAAATTCAGCAGAAAGACCGATCAAAGAAGGGCTTTTTTAAGAAATTTGGCGGTCAATCTGATCTTGGAAGAAAGGATAACCACTACCAAAACCCGGGCGCGGGCGGCTTCTTCTTTGGTTGAAAAAATGATTACCAAGGCCAAGATCGGGGATTTGGCCGCGATCAAAAGATTATCAAGCATGCTTCCCCAGCTGGTCGTGAAAAAGCTTATTTCCGATGTTGCTCCGCGTTTTACCAAAAGGAACGGCGGTTATACCAGGATCATGAAATTGGGCCAGCGCTTCAAGGATGGGGCCGAAATGGCCGTGGTCGAGTTTATTGACCACGATGAGGTACTTGCCAGAGAGAAAGAGGAAAAGAAAAAACCCGCCGACAAAAAGAAAGCCGTGAAGAAAGAAAAAAAAGCCAAGAAAGAAACGAAGAAAGAAAAAAAAGAGGCTAAAAAGGAGGAAGGGATTGAGAACAAAGAAAAGTAGCTATTGATCAAAATATTTAATTCATCCGTATTATGAATCGAGAAAAACACACAATCGACGCATCGGGAAAAGTCTTAGGGAGGCTCGCAACGGAGATCGCCTTGTTGTTGCGCGGAAAAAACAAACAGGGGTTCGTGCCTTATAAGGACGAGGGCGATTTTGTGGCCGTTAAAAACTTTAAGGAGATCAAAGTTACCGGAAAAAAAATGGATCAAAAAGTCTATTACCATTATACCGGTTATCCGGGCGGTTTGCGCGAAACCCCGATCAAGCGCATGATGAAAGAGAAACCGTCGGAAGTCTTAAAAAAGGCCGTCTACCGCATGCTTCCTGACAACAAGTTGCGCGATCGGATGATCAAACGGCTAAAAGTCGAAGATTAATTATCGCACATGATCAAAGAAATCAAACCAAAAGCCGCTCCTAAAGTTCGGAAACCCGCGAAGATTAAAAAGGAGGTTGGATTAAAGGAAACCGCGGAAAAAGAAGTGAAGGAAGTGGAAGGAATAAAGGAAGAGGTAAAAGAAATGAAAACCGAAACGGCCGATAAAATTGAAATATCCGAGAAGGCCGAAACGGCCGAGAAAACCGAAAAGATTGGAGTGGTCGAGGCCGTTAACGCGGCCGAAGAAGGCGAATCGGCTGAAGAAAACGGCAAAAATCCCAAATCCAACCGTTATTACGAAGCGGTTGGCCGCCGAAAGACTGCGATTGCGCGCGTCAGGCTTTTTACGCGGGGCGACAAATCATTCATTATCAACGATAAGCCGCTCGAAAACTATTTTCCCGGCCCGCAATTCAGATCCATTATTGAGGCCCCTCTGATCAAAATGAACATCGGGGACCGTTTCAAGATAACGGCCGTTGTAAAAGGGGGCGGAACTAATTCCCAGGCGGAAGCGGTAAGGCATGGTATTGCCCGCGCTTTGGTGATGTTTAATCTTGATTTCAAGAAGCGTCTGAAAAAATCCGGCTATCTAACGCGCGATTCAAGAATGAAAGAAAGAAAGAAACCTGGACTTAGAAAAGCCCGACGCGCTCCCCAGTGGGCGAAACGTTAGTAAATTTTAGCGCCGAGCGTACTCGCGAAGCGCAAAACGACGGCAAGCTGGCGAAGCCGAGAAGCATCCGTTTAATTGTTAAATTAAAAAACAGCCCCTTTTGGGGCTGTTTTGTTTGCGGCCATAAGGAAAGCCTGCGCGTCAAAGAGAGCGTGGGGAGGATGTACTTTTTACGCCGTTTTTCCGGCTGTTAACAAAAAAACGGGTGATGGTCATCCGTTTTGAATTATTGGGATCGAAAGGACAGATCTTTTACCTTTTAAGAAAAGCCTTGGCCTTTTTACCAAAATGATCCGCCAAGGCCCGAATAATTTCCCAGTGGCTTATTCTGAATGCTTTGTCCGATTCTTTGATCCAGCCGTTGCGGTTTAAAAAAATATGCGTTTTATAGCCGCTGTCGTATTTGGAGAAATAATATTCTTTGATTTGTCCATCGACAGCGATTTTTACAACCACCATTATGACGATGAAGGCTGCAGAAACGATCAAAGCGCCCGGCAACGCGTTCGGAAATTTCCAGATCAAAAAAATACTCAACAGGGTCATTCCAATAAGGGAAATGCGCATCAGTCTGTTTGTCGTGGCGTCGCATGAAACGGCATAATCACGCAGAATTTTTTTCGCGGAGCTTTCCATATTCTTCCTCCTTTTAAATGAGCTTAAAGATAGCTTAAAGCATAACAAACAAAAATCAAGAGATCCGTTTTACGAGCCAATTGGTTTTACGGATACAAAGAAAAAATGATGCTTTTTTGAGCATCATTTGGTCCAGACCAGGACCCTGTCGTCGTTCATCCTGACCCCGGTTTCGGGGCGGAAAGCTTCGCTTACGCATACCTGCTGTATGCCGAGCTTTCTTTCCTGTCTTATCCAGGGATCGGTTTCCGGGACCAGAAACCGCGGCTTCCAGCCCTCCTCCTTTAAGCGCCGGAAGCTATTCTTGCCTTTTGTCCAGACCAGAGAACGACGGTCATCGAGTCTTGCCCCGGTTTTGGGGTCGTAGGCTTTGCCGAGCAAGACTTTCTGGTTGCCGAGCTCCTTTATTTGCTCGATCCGCCGATCAGTCGGCTCGGCCAGAAATTCGGGTTTCCAGCCTTCTTCTCGAAGGCGTTCAAATTCGTTCTTGCCGGTTTTAACAGATCTTTTGGCGTTACCTTGGGCTTTAAGGCCCAGCTGATGAATTATTCTCCCCGCCATAGCTATCACTGCTTAGATAATAACAGATATTATTTATTTGTCAAGGGTAACGCAAAAACAAAAAAGCGATTTGATATCGCTTGTTTCCGGACTATGTTTGTCCGGCTTTTGAATCCGCTTTTTTACTTTTTAACGGCATTATTAGCCTGTGGAAGATGATTATGGCGCAACCTTCCAGCTGTATGTAGAGTGCCCAAAAGCCGAAACTATCAACCGGAAAACCTAAAACGTAGATTATGATTTCCCCCAAAAAGATAGCCGCAATAACGTTAGCTATCAAAATTGTGCGTTCCTGCATCTAACCTCCCGTACCGCGAACTGTTTTCTTTTTTTATTTTACTATGATTTTAAAAAAAGTCAAATAAATTAACAACGTATCCGGATATTCGGCGGTATTAAGGCCAAGCGGTATTTCAGTCTTAAATAAAAACCCTTTTTTAAAAAGGGTTAATCCAGTTCGTCGTTGTAATTTTTATATTTGCGTATGCGCCTTATCGATATTGGCTCCAATCCGTATTTGACCAGGAGCGACAATACCAATGCCAGGCTCATAAAGAAACCGTACTCCGTAAAAAGAGCCAGAAATGCCGCGTACAAAACCAACAGGCTAAGTCCTATTTTTTTGTAGAATCTTTTTTTTGCGGCTCTTTCCCAGGCTAATCTGTTTTTTTCGATATAAAATTTTATATCCTCGTCCAATGGCGTACCCGCCTCCTTTGGCAATAGGCTGAAATAAGAATATCATTTTTTTTACCCGTAAACAAGGCCGGGAAGAGGTTTAGCCGGGAAAAATCGCTTGCAAACGTATCGTTTATCGATTAAAATGGTTATATCCTTAATAACGCTTAAACTCAAAAAAATGCTTTCCGAATTGATCGACAAATTTTATCTGGACAAAGAGAAGGACCACGAGCGCCATCATTTCTATATTACCGACGCGGGCAAGTGTCCGCGCTCGATTTTTTATAAGTTTAAGAACGCGCCCGGCAAGGATATGACCCCCGATATTTTGAGGCTGTTGGACCATGGCGACTACATCCAGATGCATATTTTAAGCGATTTGTTTTCTTTGGGTATTGTCCGCGCTTCCGAAGTGCGCATTCCGCCGCAAGAAGTCATATCGGGACGCGCCGACGCGATCGTTACTCTGGAAAACGAACTGTACGTCATTGACGTAAAAGGGATCAACAGTAATACTTTCCGAACGCTTGCGGAACCAAAACCCGATAACGTCAACCAGATCCAGCTTTATCTTCATTTTTTCAAGATCCCGCGGGGCATTCTTTTGTACGTAAGCAAGAATACCTTGGAGTTAAAAGAGTTTTTTGTTTCTTACGATAAGGTCCGCTGTGAAAAATTGATCGATGACCTGAAATTGCTTAAGACAAAAATTGACGTAAACGTCATTCCGGCCCCGATTCCGGAGTTTCCCGGAGATTACCAATGCCGGTATTGCCAGTTCAAGGAAGTTTGCGAGTCGTCGGGCCCGGAAGAAATAAGCTGGGACGAGTTCCGGAAAAAAATAGAAACCGCTTGATCGATTGAAGCAATGATAGTTTCGCGGTAAAACGGGGAAAACGCAAAAAACTCTATTAAGAAATAATTGTTCTTACATGGAAGACAAAAAGAAAAAAAACACAGTCAAAGCGCTTACGCTCGCCTCATTTCTCAATGATTTTGGTTCCGATGCCATTTATCCCATTTGGCCGATATTTGTAACGACAATTTTGGGGGCCAATATGGTAGTGCTGGGTTTTATCGATGGTCTTGGAGACGCGATCGTATCGGTTTCCCAGGCGCTGTCCGGTTATTATTCGGACCGGATTCAGAAACGCAAGATTTTCGTGTCGCTGGGTTATTTTTTCGGCGGAGTTTCGCGCATCGGATACGCCGTGGCCGGAACGTGGCAGTGGCTGATACCTTTTAGAATCCTGGACCGGGCGGGGAAGATGCGGGGAGCGCCCCGAGATGCCATGATCGCCGACGAATCATCGGCCGCGGACCGCGGGAAAAACTTCGGGATATTATCGACTTTCGATAATTTGGGAGCGGTTTGCGGAATAATTTTTTGCATCGCGCTATTTCCTTTGCTTGGTTACAAAAACTTATTTTTAGCGGCGGCCATCCCGTCGCTGATCGGGGCTTTGATGGTAACCCTGGTTATCAAAGAGCGGAAAAAACCCGAAACCAAGATCTTTAAGGGTTTTCGTTTTAGCAATCTTGACCGTAATTTCAAGCTTTTCCTGTATTTATCGGGGATATTCGCGTTAGGATCTTTCAGTTATTCTTTTTTACTGGTTTTTGCCAATAAATCCGGTTTTTCCGCCGCTTATTTGCCGGTTCTTTATTTGATTCTTACCTTCGCTTCTTCGCTTGCTTCCTTACCTTTCGGGCGGTATTCGGATCGCTTAAAAAGCCGGAAAAAACTGCTTTTTTTGTCTTATATTCTCTGGTTTCTGGTTTGCGGGATTTTGGTCTACAGCCAAAGCAAAGCGGCCATCATCGTGGCGCTCGTGCTTTATGGTATCCATAAAGGAGGGATAACGGTGGTGCAAAAAGCGCTTGTTTCCGACCTTTGCGCTGCGGAGGTTCGGGCGACCAGTTTGGGGGCGTTTCAGCTGGTTATCGGTTTGTGTGCCTTGCCTGCTTCGCTGGTCGCGGGTTTGTTGTGGGTCGCGGTAAATCCGCTCATACCGTTCTTCCTTTCATTGGTACTTACGACAATTTCCGGAGCCATGCTATTCTTCGTGAAGGAAAATTTTTCCGGAGCCATGTAACATTTATATTGTTTTTTATTTTTTTTGGTATACTTAGAAGTAGAAGATTATAATTAATGCTTTATCCATTAATCCGAGCTGGATATTCCAAGACTTAAATTAATGGAGCGCAATATTATTATGAATGGAATGATCGTTATTGCTATGTTCCTGATTGCCGAGATCTTGGGGGCGGTAATTTATTATCGCACCAAAGACAGCGTAAAAAGGACCTTGCTTACTTCCTTGGGATTGGGCTTTGCCTTGGCCGTGATTTTTGCCGATATTTTACCGGATGCTTTGGAAGATTATCCGGCCGGATTATGGGTTTGTTTGTTGGGCGGAGCCGTAATTTTAGCCCTGGGATATTTTGCCCGGCGGATCGGGAATTATTCCGGAGTTGCCGCTTTGGGCGTTCATAATCTGGCGGAGGGCGTCATCATTAGCGCCTTTTCCGCTCCGATGTCGGTGTTTGTGGTTTTGGGCGCGATCTTACATAAGCTTCCTGAAGGGATGCTGTCCTTTTCCTTACTGGATGGCTTGAAAGAAAAGACCAGGTTCGCGATTGCCAGCTTGATTGCTTTATTGATCCCTTTGGGGGCGATTCTGCCTTTGTCCGAAGGCCTGACCAAACCATTGTTGGCGTTTGCTTGCGGAGTGATAGCGGTTGTCGTATCAAAATTCTTGATAATGACCGCGGTGGAACTTTGGAAAAAAGCAGACGCGACTATCCCTCGTTTGGCTCCCGCTCAATTCGCGATCGCTGTTCTTTCCGGGGCCTTGATAGCTTTGCTTTCCTGCCTAGTGGTTTAATAAATAATTGATACCAGAAAAAAATGGAAACAGAGGACAAACTTATCGTATTTGGGATATCATTGGTTCTTTTGATCGTTGCTGTTTTAATCCTCAACCCTTTCGTGATTGTGAACGCCGGGGAGAAAGGAGTGGTGATGAGCTGGGGAGCCGTTTCGGATAAAGTGATTGGAGAGGGATTGCATTTTTTGGTACCGCTTCAGCAATCGGTTAAAAAGATAAACGTAAAAACCGTTAAATACGAGACCGAAGTGGCCGCTTATTCCAGCGACGCTCAAGTTGTGACGGGGAAGCTCGCACTAAATTATCATTTACAGGGCGATAAAGTCAATCTTATTTACCAGGAGATCGGTGACAACGATATGGTAAGGGATACGATCGTCAATCCGGCAATACAGGAAGCTTTTAAGGCGGCTGTTACCAAATTCACGGCCGCGGATCTGCTGGAAAAAAGGGCGATTATGGCCGAAGATATGAGGGCGAACTTGTCGGAAAGGCTTAATCGTAGTTTTATCAGTCTTGATGCGTTGTCGCTTGTCAATTTCGCTTTTAGTTTCGATTACGAGCACGCAGTGGAATCTAAACTGATCGCCCAGCAGAATGCTTTGAAAGCGGAGAATGATTTGCAGACAGCGAAGGCTGAGGCGGCCCAGCAAGTGGCCAAGGCGGAAGCCGAAGCGACCACGATCAAGCTCCAGGCCGAAGCGATAAAAGAGCAGGGAGGCAAGGATTACATCCAGTTGAAGGCCATTGATAAGTGGGATGGTTCCCTGCCGTCGCAAATGGTTCCCAATGGGTCGGTTCCATTTTTGGATTTGTCGAAATAGGGCAAGATAAAAAGAAATAATAAAACGGCGGCAAGGGCCGCCGTTTACCGTAACAAATACTATTTCGCGGTGGTTATTTTATCTGGGCTTGATAAAGACTATTTCCGTTTAAAACGTAAAATGTTTTTTTGTTGTTTTCCCAGAACAGCCTTTGTTGTTGCTCCGTAGCCGATTCATCTTTGGCGGAAAACTTGACCAGGTCTATCACGTTCAATTTGTCGCGGTCGTCCATTTCGGCGATCTTGATATTTCCGCCGCTGGAGAAGGCCAGGTAATCGGAATTGATCCAGACACAATCTTGGATCTTTTCGGAAAGCCTCACAATGAACAATTTGTCGCCAACGGTTTTTTTAGGTTCTTCGGTATTTTCTTTAATGTAGTAGACCCAAAGTTCGGAATTGGAAAAATAAGAGATTTTGGTGCCGTCGGGCGACATTTTCAGATCGGATGCCAGGCCATCGAAGATCTTTTGGAATTCTTTGTTTTTTGGATCGAGCCCATAAAGGCTTTGGCTATCGGCGAGAAAAATGAATCCGTTGAAATCCCAAATCCGGTAAGCCGTTTTTTCGGCTATTGAAATAGGTTTATCGTTCATTTTATCGATTTGACTGTCGAGGGTGTTTTTTTTGAAAAGGAAGCCGGACCGGTCAAGGTAATAAAGGTAATTGCCCGATTTCCTGTTTGCCAATGTGCCATCGGGCAGGGGGGCGGGAGCATCTTTTAGTATCAGTTGCGGCGAGATTCTGTCGACGTTCAAGAAATAGTATTTTTGTTCGTTAGGGAGATTGACCAGGATATCGACTTCTTTGCTGTCGCCGGACCACTCCAAACTTATAAGATCGGCCCCATCGGGGCTGATGTCGGTTTCTCCCGCCAGCTGGCTTTTTAGGCCGTTTTCGACGTTGAAAAGCTTTAAGGACCAGCCATCGGTTGCTTCGCTGTAAAGGATGATTTTCGTTCCGTCCGGGCTTGGCCAAAATCGATTAACGCCCTCGGCCGCGATGGCGAAAGACGGATTTTCGGGGAAAAGCATGACGTATTTTGCTTCCGTCACTTGTTTTTCCCTGATCTCAAGTTGTTTTTCCCAAGTGTGGTAGCCGTCTTTTTTCACCTCGATCTCGTATTTTTTGGGCATCAGGTTCTCGATCAGATTGGAACCAAAAAAGATATCCGTTTTTTTGGCCAGGTTACCGTTGATGTAGATATCAACCTGCTTGGGGTAGGCTTTAACAAAAAGCCCCCCGGTTTTGACGAGGATCTTGCCGTTTTGAGGCGGGATGCTCAACCGGTATCCTTGGGAGTAAAGGATGATCGTTGGTGCTGCCAGCAAAAAAATGAAAAAAAAGGTCAAAAACAAAATTTTCCGGCTTATCGCAGTCATTAAATATTTGGTTTAATCGTATAGCTTAACAAATCCAGTGTATCTTATTAAGGCTTTCTAATCAATCATAAAAATTGACAAACATTATTTTTATTATATAATGATAAGGTTCCTTAATAATCGGAGCGGAGTGATGATTTGGCTGAAATAAAAGGGGAAGTTGTTCCAAAGCAGCGAGAGGAAAAGGCAAAACCGACCATTGGCGTATTCGCCGGTATTACCAATAAATTCGGAAAGTTGTTGGTCAAAAGGAGGCAGCCCTGGGAGACGTTCCCGGGCGACTGGGATTTACCCGGCGGTGCTTTGAACGCCAAAGAGATGGCTCAAGCAATGGATGAGCGCATTATCGGAGAAGCCCTGAAGCGGGAAGTCTTCGAGGAAACCGGCATCGATATTGATCTTTGCGATATCGATAATATGCCAGCCATGTATCCGGTTGTCGTAAAAGGCGGCAGCGATATGGCATTTTTGATCGTTATCGGCCGTTACGACGTGGAACCGACCATCGGCGAATGGCGGTATGTCGACACCGTTAAACTGTTGGCCATGTGCGAGGAGCCCAAAGGAAATCAGCTTGTCAGCGGTTTCGGAAAACGGATGTGCCGTATGTGCCTTAGAACACTTGCGCTTGTCGGGAGCATGGATCCCGACTCCGCCAGTTTGGCGAGAAGAAAACTGGCCGAATGCTATTAAAAGTAACCGCGAACAAACGCGGTTTTTTTCTGGCTTAAAAAACCAAGATATCAAAAGCCGGGAATAATGGTAAAATCAATAATTATGGGAAGTGAAAATAAAAATAATAATAAGTTGCATATTATCCGGGGAGTAACGATCACGCATTTTTTGCTGATGTTTGGTTACAAGCTTTTTTCTCTTTATTTTCCGCTTTTTTTGGTGGCGCGTAATTTTACTCTTCCGCAGGTCGGTTGGACTTATCTGCTGATCTATCTTCCGATCGCCCTGTTCGCGCCGGTTGCCGGGTACGCAAGTCGCAAAACTCATCCGGCAGCGATAATGACGCTTGGCGTTTTAGGATACGCGGCTTATGGGCTGGGCATGATTTTCATTACCGAGCCCGGACAATTTTTCCTTTGGCAGGTTCTGCTGGGGATCTCGGCTTCGTTTTTCTTCACCGCTTCGCGCGTCATGCTGATGTCTTTTCCGATGGCCAATTCCGAGCGGGGATTTTCCTGGTTTTACAACGCGCCGCTTTGGGCCGACGCTTTGGCGCCGTTTTTGGGCGCTTTGCTTATTCTTGCGGGAGGATTTCCCGCCGCGTTCATGTCAAGCGTTATTATCCAAGCGGTCGCCGCGGTCTATTGCGCCGCGGTTCTTTTAAAGATTCCGGTCGTGGTGGCGAAAAAAGGACTGTCTTTCCGTATTTTCTTTTCGGGATGGTTAAACGGGGCAAGAATCGTGTTTAAGGGTGATCTGGGTTTTTCGGTTCTTATTTCTTTTGCAGTGCTGTTATCCGGCGGGTTTTTTACTTTTTTCATCCTGTTTTTAAAGGATGTTTTAGCCTGGAGCAGGAACGCGGTTATATTTTACAGCGCCGCTTCTTCCGCTTTTTTCGTTTTGGCCTATGTTGTCCTGATCAGAAGGCGCCAGCTTGACGATCCGGAGAAAAACGTGAGGGAGGGCGGTTTAGTCGCCGGAATTTTCGCGATCTTATTCGGGGTGTTCGCTCCAATGCTTAATTTTGGGAGTATTTTCGCGTTTGATTTTTTTCGCGGGACCGGATCCTTTTTATGCAATTCCGGACGGTCGGCGTTATTGAACCGGCGGTTGCGCGGCAGTCCCGGCGAGGCCGGGGCGCTCGATACGGTATTTTCCCCGCTTGGGGTGGCGCTGGGTTCTTTGCTCGGAGGAGTGTTGATCGGGCCTTTGGGATATCGCTGGCTATTCGTTCTGGCTGGTGTTTTGATTATCGGTAGCGTAATGCTGGCCGATTTGGCCAAAAAGAAAACAAAAAAGGCGGATGAATAATTGTGGTCCGGGTAAGGTGTTTGACAAGTGGCGATATTTATGATTTAAAGAAAGTCTATCACAAGAAAAAAGCGCAAGGCGGTGAAGTGATGAACGGTTGCATAGGCCACGTGGAAGAATGTCCGAATTTGCTGGAATGCGAAAAATGCGGACTGGCGGATAGGTGTTGCTTATATCCTTATGCGGAACATGAGAGGCAGCCGGGTATGAAGCAATGTCCGGTCTTTGGTCCGGTAGGCGGAGACAGATGCGACAGGTGTCGGACAAGTCAGGGTTATTGCCGCGCCGAAACAGGAAAGCTGGTCTATCGGAGGATTCCTTATTACGAGGGTTGTGATGAACAGGGAGCGCCCGCACTTTTAAAAGGCGCGATTCCCGATTGCTGCGTGGAAAACATGGATCTTTTTGCGAGATTGGTTCATGAAGGGGAGCAGGGAATGTTATGTATTCTAGGGTGCCACCGGATCTATGTCCAGCGATCGGAACCGGGCAATCTGATGATTTTGGAACTATCAAAGGGAAAGTCCCTGTCCGGCCCGGATTTAAAGCGTAAACGCAAGTGTTAAACCGAAATAACGGCCGTCAAGCCGTTTTTTTTGTTACAACAACCGGTCAGCCGGTTTGACGGACGGCCAGGAATGTAATACAAAAAAGTCAGCTTATTAAAAATATTCAAAACCAAAAAAGAGGATTGAGTTATGGAAATAAGATATTACGGAAAGACGCCGGCGATCAGCGATATCACGGTTTACACCATTATCGCCGGCGATGAACCGAGAACGGACGGAAACGAAAAAATTTTGCTGTTTTTGCAAAATCAGCCGGACGAGACGAGCACATTGGGAAATTTATGCGTGAGCATCAATCCAAAAGCCAGGGGAAATCCAAGGATTTCAAGTAAGCTGGATCGTTTTATGCAGCCGTTGGTCGCGCAGGTGGTGACGCCGCTGATAGCGCATTCCTTAACGGAAAAGTTCATGGCCGAGTCGGCGCTAATCGATCCTTCGGAAACCGCTTTCTTGGTGGTTCCTTCCGGCGGACAGCACAACCTTCGGACTTTCCACTTAAAAATTGCCTGTGTTATCCCGATCGCGTTTTTGCCCGGATTTCTTGGGTTGTCTTTAAACCAGTCGAAAGAATTGCACTGGGTAAAAATGAGCAAGATTCTTCAAGGATACCGGCTGGCCGGGGGTGAGGATGAAGAGTATTTGACCAAAACGGTGCTTAGGGCCTATCTTAGAAGCTAGTTGCGAACAACGGCTTCTTTTTTTATCCGGATCTTGGTTTTGCCATTTTTTTTCAAATAGTATAGAGTGAAATCACGAGAAGGCGCGTATCGAAAGATTTTCATTATTTAAACATTTATGAAGATAGGTATTGATCTGGGCACAAGGAATACGGTAGTTTTTATCCCCAAAAAAGGGGTGGTTTTACAGGAGCCGTCGGTGGTTGCCGTGGATTTGGATGAGAACAAGATTTTGGCCGTGGGCAAGGAAGCGAATGAAATGATGGGCCGGACTCCCGACGCCATCCGGGTGTACCGTCCGATGCGCGACGGGGTGATCGCGGATTTTCGCGTGACACAGGCGATGCTTCATTATTTGATCAATAAGGTCGCCGGGCGCGTTAAATTTTTCAAACCCGAACTGGTGATCAGCGTTCCGGCCGGTATAACGTCCACGGAGCGCCGAGCCGTGATCGAAGCAGGCATGAACGCCGGAGCGAAAGCGGTTTATCTTTGTAAAGAGCCGATCCTGGCGGCGGTTGGCGCGGGAATTCCTATCCATTCCTGTTCGGGAAACATGATTGTGGATATCGGCGGGGGGACGGCGGAGGTTGCGGTAATCTCGCTTGGCGGTATCGTTAATTTTCAGTCGCTCCGGGTGGCCGGGGATAAAATGGATTCGGCTATTGCCGATTACGTCAAAAGAAAACATAATCTGGCCATCGGAGATCAGACTACCGAAGAGATAAAGATCAATATCGGAACGGCAATGCCGGACAAAGAACCCAAGGTTCTGGAGATCCGGGGCCGCGATTTGATCAGCGGGTTGCCGCGGAACATTAAAATAACTTCCAACGAGGTAAGCGAATCGATTTCCGATGTTTTGGTCGAGATAGTGCAGACCATTAAAAACGTTTTGCGTGACACGCCTCCGGAGCTTTCCGCCGATATTATGGACAAGGGTATGGTTTTATCGGGGGGAAGCAGTTTATTGAGAAATCTCTCGGAGCTGGTAACGCAATCCATAGGCGTGCCTTGTACCGTGGCCGATAACTCGCTTTTGTGCGTGGCTAAAGGTACGGGCGCGGTTTTGGAAAACCTCGAATTCTACAAGAAGAGCATAATGAATAAGAAGTAGAATGTTTAATTTTCAATAAATTTTCAATCGGAAATCAGTGTTTGATCATTGAAAATTCTATTTTGACGTTAATAAAAATGGCAATGGTCGGTCACCAAAAACAACGGGAATTTTTGAAGAGATCGGCGGCGGCGAACAGGATTTCCCACGCTTATTTGTTCACTGGTCCCGAAAAAGTCGGAAAAAAGAGCGCGGCTTTGGAATGGATATCGTTTCTTTTCGATTCCAAGATCCGCGAAGGCAATGTCCATCCGGATTTTTTTTACGTTAAGGCGGATCCGGAAACAAACAATATCAAAATAGAGCAAATCCGTGACCTTATCTGGAAATTATCGCTAAAGCCGGTTTTAGCGCCTCTGAAAGTGGCGGTGATCGATAACGCGCATTTAATGACTGCCGATAGTCAAAATTGCCTTTTGAAAACCTTGGAAGAGCCGAATGGCAGGACTTTATTGATTTTGACCGTCCAAAATCCGCGCTTGCTGCTTCCGACCGTTGTTTCAAGATGCGAAACGGTAAGGTTCAATTTCGTTCCGCCAAATGAAATCGGCGATTACTTGAATAATGAATTTGGCGCCAATCCCGGGGTTGCCGATATCGGGGAAATAACCAGATTGTCTTTTGGGCGTCCGGGGCGCGCGGTTGATTTCATTTCCAATCCCGAAGAGTTGAAAATTTGGCAGAACGAGATCAAAGATCTTTCGCGGGCGGTATCGGGCGGTTTAGGGGAACGTTTCAAATACGTTAAAAACATTTCCGAGGAAAAAAAAATCGGCGAGATTCTTGAAATTTGGTCAATCTACTTCCGGGGTTTGTTGATGGAGGCGCTGAAAGAAAAAGAAAAAGGCGTTGAGCCGGCCGTAAATTTAGGGGATGCCAAAAAGTTTGAATTTTCCAAAACTACAAATAGCGCTTTTTCTTTGGATAAAATTTCCTTGATTCTAAAAAAAATAGAACAGCTTAATTATATTTTATTCGCGACCAACGTTAATGAAAAACTGGCGTTGGAAACCTTGATGCTCGAGATCTGATTTTTTGTCCGGCGTTTCAAGCCTGTATCAGCGACCCCAGGATCAAAGGAAGGATAAGATAATATATCAGCTGTGCCAGGATCAGCAGGAGAGCGCTGACGACAAGGAATTTGTCCCACCCTTTCTTTTGGATGGCGCCGTAGATAATAAGCAGAAGGAAGACAGCGCAAGCCGCCTCCAGGATGAACATAGAGAAAGCGTAAGGAAGCGTAATGAAGAAGTCAAAACTGTTGTTCCCGTAAAAAATGTTCATGCAACCGGATGAAGGCGGGATATTAGAAAGATTTGCGCTGATCAGGTTGCTGATGACGCTTCCTCCTAAAGAAAAAGCCAGAAGAAGCGCTGATGTTACCAAGGGGGCGGTTAAAAAAGCCCATTTCCTGTCTTTAAATAGTTTTGTTTCCACCAGCCAGAAAAAAGCCAATATGGCCGCCGTCGCCGCCGCGCAAAGAGTGATACTGCCGGGCGAAAATTCGCCAAGGGACAAAAGAGCAAAGTTAAATCCTCCGAAAAATATCCACTCAACAGTGTCGATAAAATTACCGGTCCATTCCTGGATGGAAAAAATATTGTAATATTGGAACCAATAGACCATGGTTCCGAGCATTATGGCAGCCGAAGTAAGTATCGCGTAAACGGCATATTTTATTTTTTTCATATAATTCAATTTCTACGTTTAAGTTACAGTTATACGGATTTATTAAGCGTTCCGGGCCATCATTGACGTTTTGCTGATTATATTATAACAAATTCTCCGCTCGTCGGTTAATCCGCCCTTAAGCCAGGAAGATAGCTCGACAAACCCTATTAATTTTGTTAGATAATTAGTGTGTGGCTTTCTTTTGAGCTAGGCTCAAGGAAAGCCTAAATTAATCTCGGAATAACATGGAATACAAAGAAATCATCAAAAAAAGCAAGCCGGAAATGGATAAAGCGATCACATACTTTGATCGGGAGTTGGGCAAGATCCATACCGGAAGGGCGAGCGCTTCGATCGTCGAAGACTTGGTCGTCGATTGTTTCGGCCAAAAAATGCCGCTAAAACAATTGGCCATGATTTCGGTTCCCGAGCCGCGCCTGATCGTTATCCAGCCCTGGGACAAATCCTATTTTGAAGGGATACAACACGCTATTTCGCAATCACAGCTTGGGTTAGCGCCCGTGGTGGACCAGAACGTCATCCGGATCTCAATGCCCGATCTGACCAGTGAATATCGCCAGAATCTGGTTAAGGTTGTTTCAAGAGCCCAGGAAGAAGCAAGGCAGGCTATAAGGCGTTTGAGGGACCAGATTTGGTCGGAAGTCCAGAAAAAAGAAAGGGAAGGCGAGGTCCGCGAAGACGATAAATTCAAGGCCAAGGATGAGTTGCAGGAGCTGGTCGATGAATACGGGAAGAAGATCGAGGAGAGCGGCGAACGCAAGAAAAAAGAAATTTCTTTATAAAAACCCGAGGGACGGGACGAGAAATCCGAAGTAGTGATCAAAATCGAAAACTTCTAACGCTTAAAGCGAATAATTCGTTTTAAGCATTGGAAATTTGGTTATTTTAACTTGTTTCGGGTTTCTAGTTTGAAACATTCGGGGTTACTTCAGATGGCAATAACAATCATTATCGTTTTTCTCAGTTTGATCGGGTTGATCACACTCCATGAGTTTGGGCACTTTATCCTGGCTCGTCTTTTTAACGTGAAGGTCGAGGAGTTCGGGATTTTTTTGCCTCCGCGGATCTATGGCAAAAAATTCGGGGAAACGATCTATTCGCTGAACGTTTTGCCGCTGGGCGCGTTCGTAAAACTTTATGGCGAGGATGAACGGACGGAGGATTCGCGGAGCTTTGCCTCAAAACCGGTTTGGCAAAGAGCGCTGATCGTTGCCGGAGGAGTGATCTCTTTTTGGCTGATCGCGGTTGTGATCTTTGCTTATGTTTTTACGACCGGGACGATCCAACCCGTGCTCGATACCGACGATGTGCCAAATGCCAAGGTGCAAGTGACGGCTGTTTCCGCCAATTCCCCGGCCAGTATTGCCAAAATCCAACCCGGCGATTTCATCAAAAGTTTGAGTTTGGCCGATAGTCCAACTAATGTTCAAACGGTAGATAAAGTGGGGCAAGTTCAGGATTTTACCGGCAACCATAAAGGGCAACCAGTTGTCGTCGAAGTCCAAAGAATGAACGAGACGCTGGTTTTAAATTTGACGCCGCGGGAAAATCCTCCAAACGGGCAAGGGGCGGTAGGGGTTTCTTTGGTGAGGGCGGCCGAGGTATCTTACGGTTTTCCGCAAGCGGTCGTTAAAAGCGTTACAACGACTTGGGATCTGACCGTTAACCTGTTTTCGGGCTGGGGACAGATCATCGGACGCTTGACCAGCGGGCAGGGTATGCCGCCGGGAGCCCAGTTTGTCGGACCGATCGGTATCGGCAATTTGCTGAACCAGGCGGCTCAGATGGGCGTGAATTATTATCTTCAATTTATCGCGATAATTTCCGTTTATTTGGCGATCTTCAATGCTCTTCCGATTCCGGCTTTGGATGGAGGGAAACTGGTTTTTTTGGGGATCGAGGCGGTAAGAAAACGGCCGGTTTCCGAGAAGGTCGAACAAACGATAACCGCGGTTTTTTTCTTTATTCTGGTGGGTCTTTCGATCTTTGCCACCATCGGTGATATTTCAAGACTTTTCTAGCAAACATCAATGTTTAAATTTTGGGATAATTTCAAAAAACTATTTTCCGAGGATATGGCGATCGATTTGGGCACGGCCAATTCGAGAGTTTATGTCAGGGACAGGGGGATCGTCATCCAGGAGCCGTCGGTAGTGGCCGTGAACCAGAAAACCGGGCAGATTTTAGCCGTGGGCGAAGAGGCGAAGAAAATGGTAGGCCGTACCCCGTCCCACATCGTAGCGGTAAGGCCGCTGCGTTCGGGCGTGATTTCGGATTTCGAAGTGACGGAGCAGATGCTTCGTTATTTCATCGAAAAGGCCCGCAAGAAAAAACTTATCTTCAATATCCGGCCGCGGTTGATTGTTGGCGTTCCTTTCGGAGTTACCGAAGTGGAAAAAAAGGCGGTGATCGACGCGGGAATTTCGGCTGGCGCGCGCGAGGTTTTTTTGATCGATGAGCCGATGGCCTCGGCTATCGGAACGCGTTTGCCGGTCCAGGAGGCGGTGGGAAATTTCGTCGTGAATATCGGCGGCGGAACGGCCGAGATCGCGGTGATATCTTTGGGAGGGATTGTTTTGGGAAAAAGTTTGCGCATCGCGGGAGATAAGCTTTGCGAGGATATCATCCAGTTCGTTCAGGAGGAATACAAGCTTCTGATCGGAGAGCGCATGGCCGAGAATATCAAGATCGGGATAGGGTTGGCTTACCAGGTTGACCAGGGGAACGCCGCTCAAAAAAACGCGGTTGGCGTTAAAAAACCGCCGCGCCGCGACTTTAAAATGAGGGGAAGGAATCTTGTTACCGGTTTACCCGAAGAGATCGTGATTTCCGAAGACGAGATCAGGCGCGCAATCGAAAAATCAATAAAGCAAATTGTGGCCGAAATAAAAATGGCTATCGAGGAGACGCCGCCCGAGCTGATCGCCGACATCATGTCCAACGGCATCTATCTGTCGGGCGGAGGCAGCCAGTTGCGCGGGCTAGACGTACTGATAGAAAAAGAAACCCGGATTGCCGTCAAAGTGGTGGAAGATCCGATGACCGCGGTCGTCCGGGGGGCGGGAATGGTGCTGGAAAATCTGGACAAATTGCGCGAAGTTTTGATCGAAACCAAGGAATTGGAACCGCCGAGGTAAGCAAGAAAAACGGATCAAAAAAACCAAATCAAACAAAAAAGCCGGCGGGAACCCGCGGGTTTTTTGCAATCCTTAATACAAGAATACGAAAAAAGAAAATGACGGCTTATCCGTCATTATATCGGTACGAAGTTCTTTTTTGGCTGCCAGCCATAGGCATGTCCTTCGAGGTCGTAAATTCGGACTTCTGCCAGAAGCACATCCGGTAGGCTCTCACAAACCGGGCATGGGCTAGTACCGCACTCGTGTCCTACGGGCGCGAAGGAGCTATCCTTATAAAGCGCGGTTCTTTCCGCGATTACTTGGTAAATCTTTCCGGCGATCGGATGCCTTCCGTTGGTGCCGGGGTAGTAATGGCCTCTTCTGACCGCTTTGACCTTATATTCAATTTCTTTTTCTTTGCCGAAGTTCTTTTGCGTCGCAAGCCAATATATGACCATTACTATGGTTCCGGCAAGTACGGCATAACCGAGCGGCCAAACCTGAAAAGCCGAGAATGGGTATCCGAACATTGCAAAAAACATATAAGCGCCGGCGGGCAGAATGGTCAGTGGCGGTTTTTTTAAGCCGATAATGAATCCGCCGAGCGCTATCAGTATTCCAAACAAGAACGCGGCAATCAGGGTAAAGATTTCCACTTTTTTAACCTCCTTTTCTTTATTTTTATTAACACATAATATTTTCTTAGTCAAGAAAAAACCGCGGTAATTCGCGGTATTTCAATGAAGATCAAATGATTCATTGATTGGTTCTCCGGCTTAGTTGTCCGATACAATTATGGCATTCCAGGCCGCCCACTTTTAGCGTGTCTTTGCAGGCGTAACAATTATACCGTCCTACGTCTTTCCAGATTTCTCGCGGATCGGTATCCGGAGCGATCTTGATTATTTTTCCGTCAATGAGATAAAGTATCGGTCGCTCGAGAGTAATGCTTAAAGCGGCTATTTGATAGATTTCGGCCGCTTTCTTGGTGAAAGCTACCGCGATCAAATCGCCGTCATCGCCACTTTGCAGAATAATTTCCGGAAATCCGATGCTCACCAGTTGCGCGATCCGTTTTTTCGCAGCAAGATGTTTGATGATTTTTTGCGGATCGGATACTTTGGCTTTTTTTAAGAGATTAACCATTTCAAATCACCCTAATTCTACTGCCAGCCTTTTTCCTGGACACTTGGGAGACTCAGCGAAATGGGCTGAAGTAATTTTTTCCATTTGAGCCGATGCTTCTCCGAACATATCTATAACAACGGTTCCGGTTTTTTTACAATCTTCGCATTTTCACTTTGTTTTAACCATTTCTTACCTCCGCGCATTAAGCGGATAATAACGAACAACATTAATTGTGTCAAGTAATGTGGGTATAAATATGATAAAAAGCTAGTCCGTATCGGATCTAGCTTTCGATTTTTTGCATCTCCTGCATTCTTTTTTCGCAGAAGGGATGCGTGTTGTTCCCATCGATTGCCCAACCGCAAGCCGGGCAAACGTCATAACCCATTGCTCTGGCGTAGTCTGGCTGCAGCACGGCTGCTGTTTCTATCCGGACTTTGCTTCCGGAGAAGTGCGACCAGACTTTCATTAGGGCGGCGAGGTCGTATTTCAACTCGCCGTGGAACGTGTTGCAGCTGCCGTCAAGCCAGAATCCGAGCCTGAAGAGCATAGCCAGGATTTCAACCATCAGATATCTTTCCAATAAATTAATGCCAAGCGCGCAATTCATAAATACCAATCTCCATCGATTTTCTGTTATAATTATAGCATAAATATTGTATTTTGTCAAGATTAACAAATGTTTAAATTCTGCTATAATTCATGAAGCTAACGTATTTTTTTATTGAATTTTACTTAATTAACTTACCAGCTTAGCAAGCTTGCTTGCTTATTGGCTGTTCTAATATGCTTTCCAAAGAAGAAACCGAACATATTGCCGGATTGGCGCGTCTGGGTTTGGGTGAGGAAGAAATAGAGAGATATCAAAAGGATTTGTCCTCTATTTTGGATTACATCGAAAAACTGAAGGAAGTCGATACCGGAAACATCAAGCCGTTCACGCATCCGGTTGAGATGTCCAATATTACGCGCCTCGACGAGGTTAAGCCGCGGAATAAAGAACAAACCGAAAAGCTCATCAAGCTTATGCCCGATCAAAAGGATGGTTATTTGAAAGTTAAGTCCGTTTTTGAATGAATAGTATGACAAACGAATCACTTACGATCAAAGAAGCGCATGAAGGCCTGGTAAAAAAAGAATTTTCCGCCTGTGAGCTGGCCAAAACGCATTTGGAAATCATCAAGAAAGAGAATAAAAATATTTTCGCTTTTTTGACTATCACCGAAGATTTGGCGTTGGCCCAGTCCAAGGCGGTTGATGAATTGATAGCCGGAGGCGCTTACTTGCCGCTTCTGGCGGGCATACCTTGCGCCATCAAGGACAATATGATGGTTGATGGCGTAAAATGCACGTCAGCGTCCAAGATCTTGGAAAATTACGTTGCGCCTTATGACGCCACGGTGGTCAAAAAATTGAAAGACTTGGGCGCGGTAATCCTTGGCAAGACGAACATGGATGAATTTGCCATGGGGAGCTCGACGGAAAACTCGGCGTTCGGTATAACCCATAATCCGCGGGATCTTGAGCGCGTTCCCGGAGGATCGTCGGGCGGTTCGGCCGCGGCGGTCGCTGCCAACCAGACTGTTTACGCCTTGGGTTCCGATACCGGCGGATCGATCAGGCAGCCGGCTTTTTGTTGTGGCGTGGTGGGGTTGAAGCCAACCTACGGCGCGGTTTCGCGTTATGGATTGATGGCTTACGCGTCGAGCTTGGATCAGATCGGGCCGCTGGCTAAAACCGTTGAGGATGCCCGGATCGTTTTTAACGCGATTTCGGGCCGTGATCCGCTGGATAGCACGTCATGCGAAATAGAATCGACTCAGGATTATTCGAATAAGAAATTCACTATCGGCGTTCCCAGGGAATACTTCATCGAAGGGATCGACCCTCAAATTGAAAAAATTATAAGGGGCAAGATCAGCCAATACGAAAGTCTTGGCCATAAGATCGAAGAAATAAGCCTGCCTCATACCGAATACGCCCTGGCGTGTTATTACATCGTGGCAACGTCGGAAGCGAGCGCTAACCTCGCGCGGTTTGACGGGATCCGCTACGGCTATTCTGCCAAGAAGGCTAAAAACTTGCTGGAAATTTACCTGCAGAGCCGGGGCGAAGGTTTCGGGGCCGAGGTGCGACGCCGTATCATGCTGGGTACTTACGTCCTTTCGGCCGGTTATTACGACGCTTACTATTTGCGTGCCCAAAAGGTTCGGGCGCTTATCAAACAGGATTTTGACGAGGCGTTCCAAAGAGTCGATGCTATTTTTACGCCCACTTCTCCAAGTTTGGCTTTCAAGATCGGGGAGAAGACCCAGGATCCGTTGCAAATGTATTTGTCCGATATTTTCACCGTGTCCGTTAATTTGGCCGGTATCCCGGCGATTTCGATTCCTTGCGGAAAGATCGGGGAGCTACCGGTCGGTTTGCAGGTGATTGCCAAACCCTTCGAGGAAGCAAAGATTTTTGCCATAGCCAAGGACCTTGAAGAATAGACCTAAACAATGCTTACACAAGCAAAGATAAATGCCATTTTGTTTCCGCCGATGGTGGGCTGGCTTTTGGCGGCAAAGATCTTTTTTATTTTGGTTTCCGCTTCCATTATTATTTTCATCATTTACGTCTGGGTTACCACGCCTTGGCTGAAAAGGCTGATCATCTGGGATTGGATGGAATTTTTCACTTTCCGCCCCTACATCATCAAAAGGATTGATAAAAACTGGATGAAGATCCTTCAGCGCCTGGAAAGCGAACTCGAGACCGAGTATAAGCTATCGGTGATCGAAGCGGATCTTCTGTTGAACGACGTGATGAAGCGCCTGGGCTACGAGGGGAAGAATTTGAGCGAAAAACTGGAACGTGTAAAACCCGAAGTTTTTAAGGAGCTTCAGCTTCTCAAGGAAGCCGACCAGATTTACCAGAATTTGGTCTACGATACAAGCTATCATTTGACGCAGTCCGATGCCAAAAGGATAATCGCGGAATTCGAACGGGCGTTAACGGAGTTGGACGCGTTCTAGCGATTTGTTTGACAAGTTGCTTGATTTCAGTTAAAACTTAAACGTGATACAAGAGAGCGGACCGATCACTCTGGTTTTTTTGTTTGAATTGTTGTATACTTATGTTTGTCCACAGTTTCGTCTATCGCGGGGTAGAGAAGTAGTATCTCACCAGTCTCATAAGCTGGAGGCCCTGGTGCAATTCCAGGCCCCGCAACAAATTTTGCGTAGCAAAATTTTCCTAACTGCAAATTAATCGGGCAAGCTACAAATTTGTATTTGGCGCGCGGCCCGTAGTTAGCGGAAAAATTTTCGTAAGAATTTTTTGCCGGCGTAGCTCAGCGGTAGAGCGAGGTCTTCATAAGGCCGAGGTCGCTGGTTCGATCCCAGCCGTCGGCACCACGCAATGTGGTGCGAGGGACGCTGAGCTACCCAGGGCGGATTTTATTGACATGCCGCCGAGGAATATTGCGCTGGGACCGATTTTAAGGTAGCAAGTTACTGTCATTAAAATTTTGGACTCGTAGTGTAGCCTGGTTAACACGCCTCCCTGTCACGGAGGAGATCACGGGTTCAACTCCCGTCGGGTCCGCAGAGCAGTAGAGTCTCGGGCAAAACAAGTTCGCCAAAAGCGAACTCGTTTTTGTATCCGCCAAGCTAGCTATAACATAATGCACTGCAGGCCCTCGGCGACATCTAAGTTTGATTTGCTGAGGTCTCTCATACCTTGACAAAACATTTTAAATGAGTTATTATATTTTAAGGTGAAATGATGTCGGGTAAAAGTAATTTTGAAGTCTCGCTGCGTCGTTTAAACGAGCTTTTGAATTCGGGAACGGCTTCGGTGCAGCTGTTAGTTCTGCAGTATAAGAATGCGCAGAAAATGGCTGAAATGGAGGGTTCCAAGAATTCAAAAAAACAGTTGGCTGAGGCAGGCAAAAAGTTGATTGTTCCCGTGGTTGATGAGATAAGCAGATGCCTCGGGGATGAGGAGAAAGGCTTAGAGAAAGCGGCTTGGTTAGCCATTCAGGTTGTGGCGTTGTGGACAACGGCTGATTTGGGTGGCCAGTATGAAGGATTATCCGATAAAGTATTGACTGGTTTGGAAGAGTCGCTTCAAAAAACAAGCGATGACTTACTGGTCCGCGCTTGTCTATGGTACAGTATTGCCAAGATGTTGCTGTATACCGGTGTGTCTAAAGAGAATGAACGGGTGATTGCGGCCAAAAAAACATTGAAGAGCGGAATGGTCGGAAAAGCCCATGAATATTTAGATATTGGAGGGGAAGAGAATATTAAACGGGCGGCATGGTTTGGCGAGCAAGCTGCTTGGCTGAGTATCTTTGCTCTTCCTGGTGAGGATTACGAGCAAGGCGGGTACGATGACGCAGTGCATAGATTGGAACAAAGACTCGAAGCGCTTTTATGAGCAAGGCGGCAAACATCATGGCCGCTTTTTTTTGGTTTTTTTCGGATTTTAGCTCGTGTATTGTAGTTATATCCGGTCATTGATTCTGTTCTGAATATCGTTTTACGGGGTGCGTCATGCGGTATGTTTTCACGTGTCCTGTCGCTGGCGGGAACATAGCCGATAACCGGAGAATCCACGGTCCATTGGCTATTGCAAGTTATTTTGAACGAAGGCGGCAAGGTCCGCTTTTCGAAGAACTCGGGTGTTTGCCCGGTTTTTTTTACCAAAAACCGGGAATGGGAAGATCCATCTTTGTTTTCCGCGTTTTTTAAAAGTGTTAGGATTAAATAACGCAAAAGCTTTTTTCCGGATTATATTTTTATCGCGAATAAAGCCGCTGATCCAGGGTGTTTCGGGCTTCGGGATGTTTATAATCAAACAGTGGTTTGTGGAGAAATTTCATAAGACAAGTTTTTACGATGAAGAATAAATCTTTAAAAGTGCTATTTATCTATAACGGGATTTTTATTTTTGCGTCCAATCTGCTTGGTCCGCTTTATGCCGTGTACGTGGGGATGCTGGATAAAAACATTTTTTCCATTTGCGCAACGTGGGCGGTTGGCCTGATGGCAACCGGAATCTTCACTTACGCGGTTTTAAAAAAAGGGGATCTTGTCAAAGAAAAGGAATATTTGCTGATGGCGGGATTTTTGATAAGAGCGATCGCTTGGTTCTTATATATCGCCATCGGCAATATTTTCCAGCTGATCTTATTGCAGATACTGCTGGGGCTGGGCGAGGCCGCCGGATCGCCTGCGTTCAACGCGATCTTTGCCGAAAATTTGGACTTTGGGAAACATATCCGGGAATATTCATCCTGGTTGATCGTTTCAAATATGTTGACGGCCGCTGGCGTGATCGCCGGCGGTTGTATTGTTTCAATTTTTGGTTTTCGGTGGCTTTTTATCTGTATGGGATCGCTGGCTTTGGTCTCGTTCTTCGGAATTTTGCTGCAACCAAGAAAATTGCTTTAGCTTTCGGGGAAATAGCCCGTTGCCATTTTGCCTCGCGGCGGTCTGCCGCGCATTTGTTGTTGCCATGTATTGCTTTTTTGAAGAGAATGCGTGTAGTATGGGTTACACGAACCATTTATGAATATTACATTAATAGGAATGCCGGGATCCGGCAAAACTTCCGTGGGGAAGGAGTTGGCGGCAATGCTGGATTACAAGCACATCGACCCGGACCGGTTGATGGAAAAAAAATACGCCTGCCTGTTGCAGGTTATTTTGGATAAGAGCGGTGAGGAGCGGTTTTTGAAAAAAGAGGAAGACACCGCTATCTCGGCTACCAAAGGGAAAAACAATCTGGTGATCTCGCCGGGCGGGAGCATTATCTATTGCCCCAAGGCGATGGAATACTTCCAAGAGATTTCAACGATCTTTTACCTTAGGACCCCTCTGGCGGTGATAGAAAAACGCCTCGGAAACGTTCCGCGCGGCATAGTCGGTTTAAAGGGTAAGACACTCGGCTGTCTTTTTACCGAAAGAGTGCCTTTGTATGAAAAATGGGCCGAAGTTTCAATCGACGCGAATTATGGTGCGAAAAAGGTCGCGTCCGGAATTCTCGAAAAATTAAGGTCCAACCATGGAGCCCAAAGATTTTGACGAAAAAAAATTCAGGGACCGGGTAATCGGAATCCTTGAATCGGGACGGCCGGAATGGGATATTCCGCATACTTTGGCCACGGTTTACTGGATCAAAGAATTGATGGCTGGCGAAAGCGGCGATGAACTGGTATTGGTTTGCGCCGCTTATTTGCACGATATCGGATATTCCCTGGTCGAGTTTACCAATGACTGGGATGGGATCCATCAAGCCAAAAGCGACCATATGGCCAAAGGGGCGGTAATGGCCGGCGAACTGGTAAAAGACCTTCCGCTTTCACAAGGTCAGCAAAAAGAGATCGTCCGTCTGGTTGCGATCCATGACAAGCTGGAAATTCTTTCGACCAAAAATGAGATCCTTTTATTCGAAGCCGATAGTCTCGGCCAGATCGATATCGAAAGAGTGAAGTCGACCTTCAAAGGAAAAGACCGGGAAAAATTCCTGGATTCGTTCCAAAAAAGGCGGATACCACGGTTCAGGACGGAGGCGGGGAAAAGATTTGTCGTCAGTCTTTGGCTGCGCGCCAAAGAAAACTGTTAACCTTGCCGCATCCTGCGGTTGGAGGATACTTCCTCGATGCCGCTAAAGCGGCATTTTTGGCGCTAAGGTTGTCATGTTGCGCTTGGCGAAAAAACATTTGGAAAATATAAAATTAATAAGCCAAATGTTGAGGCTGTTTTTTGGACAATCAAAAAGCGCAAATTGATTTGCGCTTTTATAGTTTTATCCGGTTATGCGGATTGTATCTTTTGAGGGGTTCGGTCAAGCTTACTGCTTCGTGCAGTTTTAAACTTATGGCCAGCATTTCCTCGAGGCTGTCGACCAAATAGAGATTCGAGAGCCGTAATTTTTTAAGATGCTGCTTGACCAGCGCTCTCGAGCGCAATGATTCCTTTCGGGCAACTTCATTATCCAAACGGGAATCTAGCTCCATGACGATCAGGATCACGAAATAGCGCCGGTCATCCAAACTGATAGCATTCAGGATCGAAAAGCCGACTTCAGCCAGCGATCCGGCCGCGTATGTTTCGCTGGTCACCGGGAACAATATTATTTGATCGTCCGCCAAGTGTTGCGCTTCTATGTCGGCGCAAGACTCGTGCCAGTTCTCGATTTGCGGATTAAAATAATTTATTCCGAGTCGTTTATATTCCGACATGAACGGATCTCTCCACTTGCTTCCGCCACAGGTACCGAAAAGACCGATGGTGATTTTTTGGGAAGAATCCGCTCCATTTTCAGCCATTCTGTTTCCTCCTCAACCGATAGGTTGATTGATGACGCTTATATTTAACCAAATATTGGGTTTTTTGTCAAATTTTTCACCTCTTTTCGATTTGACAATAATTATAATTTATGTTATTAATATTTAAAGGTGAAATAATGGATATCTTCAGTGGGATTAGAAACATCTTCGGTGGAATGGGCGGCGCATTCAGTGACCTGTGGTATGTGCATATAAAAGGTATGCACAAACATAATTTTGTGCAGCAGGACGATGTTGCCAATTTGTTGGACGATGGCAAAACGATCTATTATCCGTTTTGGAGATGCGAGTGCGGAGAATCAAACACTCTTGAGCCACGGCAGATAGAGCGGCTTCCGGCGAGCATGCGATACCAGAAAATAGGCAAAGAAATGTCGGCATAAGATTGGAATGAACTTCCAGTCTTTTTTTGTCCGGCTTAATTTTCCCGATGTTTGTTTTTGCAAACGGTTAAACCGATTGGAAAGTTGGGGCTGATCAGTAATCGTTTCAACTGGTTAACCGCCGTACTTTTCGGCACCACGTTTTTATTGTTCTCGTTATTGACATTCTTTAGAAATAATATATAAAATAAGTTGCCTGTTTAAGAGGAAGAATAAACGTTCATTTAAAAAGAAAGGCCGGGAGGAATTGTGTGTTTCAAACGATAGAAATAGGAAAAAGAATGGTTCCGGTTATTTTTCCCGGATCGGTACTTGATGAGAATTTTAACGAGGAAAAGACTTGGGAAAAAATCACCGATTTCAAGCCGTTTATGGACTATTGCGCGCGCATGGATGAGAGATTTAATGTGCAAATCATATCCATCCAATCGATTACTATGTTTGGTAGCCGGATCGGGTTTATGGAAATAACCGCCGTGATTTGGGACGAAGAAGGGGATACCATTCCCGGAGTCGTTTTCTTGCGAGGCGGATCGGTCGCGATACTGATTGTTTTGCGCGACGAAACCGGCAAAGAATACGTGGTCATTACCAGGCAGCCGAGAGCTCCGACGGGCGACTATGAATTTCGCGAGATTCCGGCGGGCACGCTGGACGGCGCGGGAAACGTTGTCGGAAAAGCGATCGAGGAAGCCAAGGAAGAAACCGGGTTAACGATCGATTGCAACGAGTTGATCGATCTGACGGCCCTGATTTACGGAGAAAATTGTCCCGGCATTTACGCGTCGCCCGGCGGCACGGATGAGGTTTTTTGGATTTTCGCTTGCGTGAAAAAAATGGCCGGTGAAGATATTGGATTACTGAATAACCGGCTTGCCGGTCTAAGGGAAAAGGGCGAAAAAATAAGAATCGAAGTTCTTCCGATCAAAGAAGCGGGACTTATACCGGACGCAAAAACAGCGCTCGCGCTCACGATGTATAAAATCTTTAAAGACCAAGGAGCAACATGCTAACCTTCGGTCTTTTTTGTTATTTTCAACCAAAGAAAAAGCGCGAACAATAAATTCGCGCCATAATAATTTTTTTATCGATCGTCGAGGTCGGATAGCCATTGTTCCGGCGATATGCCGGAGGGCATCCTTAAGCCGCCACGCGACGACAAATCGACTAGGCCGACCCTTGGACCTTCAGGTGTCACTAACCGCTTGAATTGGGCGACAAAGAACCGGATGATAAAAATCCTGAGCCAATGTTCGATTTCTTTCTCAATGTACCTATTCTTGAAAGCCAGCTTGGCCAAGTACAATATTTTTCTGGGAGTACAGCCTCGCCGGAAAAAATGGTACAGGAAGAAATCGTGGAGGGCGTAGGGACCGATCTTTTCTTCGGTAATTTGGGTAATCTCGCCGTCAATCGCGGAAGTCAATTCGGGGCTGATCGGAGTGCGAAGGATCGATTTTAGCGCCCGACGCAACTTTGGACGGCCGGTTTTGGCGCGCCACGCGATTACATAATGGATCAGCGTCTTGGGAACACCGCAATTAACGTTATAATGGCTGATGTGGTCGCCATTAAAGGTGCACCAGCCAAGCGCTAATTCGGAAAGGTCGCCGGTACCGATCACGATCGCCGGTATGAACATATTGGTCTTTTGCATCAGGATCAGCGTGCGGACCCGGGCTTGCGCGTTTTCATACGCAATATCCTGGGTAATTCCATCGTGACCGATTGCGGCCAATAGTTGGTTTACCAGTGCGTTTATCCCGATTTCTTCGAGTTTTATTCCCAGTGCCTCCGTAAGCATTTGGGCGTTGGATTTGGTTCGGCGGCTGGTGCAGACGCTTGGCATCGAATAGGCGTGAATATTGGTCGGATCGTATTTCAGATCTTTGAACGCTTTATTACAGACCAATAGTGCCAAAGTTGAATCCAATCCGCCCGAAACGCCGATAACGACATGAGGATCGCCGGGCAATCCGTTTCTGACCATCTCCCGCTTTATCGATCTTAATTTTCCGGACAAGCCTGCCGACTGGATCGAAAACACTTCTTGGCAAACTTTTGCCTGCCGCGCCGGATCTTTGGGCACGAACGGGGAAAGGGGATTAGGCCGTTTCAGAACTTCAGGCGCCGCCGGTGGAAGATTGACCAAGACGCGGCGATATTCGCAATTTATGATTTCGCGCGAACTTTGGGTAAAGCTGGTAGTTCTGATACGTTCTTGAACCAATGCTTGGGTATCAAGATCGACGATTATTCCACTTGAACCTTGGACGAAACGCTTGTTTTCGCGAAGATTAACGCCGTTTTCGGCGATTATGCAGTGGCCGCCAAAAACAACATCTACCGTCGATTCGTTGGCGCCCGCGCTGGCATAAACATAAGCACATATGCAGCGGCCGGATTGTTGTTCGACCAGAGCGCGCCGATAATCGGATTTGCCGACCAATTCATTGGAAGCCGACGGATTGACGATTACGGTGGCACCGGCAATTGCCGCCGACGAACTCGGCGGGACCGGTACCCAAAGATCTTCGCAGATTTCGATGTAAACCACGGCCGTATCATCCTGTTCCGAGACGAACAAGATGTCGGTACCGATCGGCACCGTTTGGCCCAGGATTTCCACAACCTTAACAGTTAAGCGATCCGCGCCGGCAAACCAGCGGCCTTCATAGAACTCATTGCTTGTCGGGATATAACTTTTGGGCACGATACCCTTTATAACACCCCGGTCGATCAAGGCCGCCACGTTGAACATGGCGTTATTGATTGTTAAAGGCAGGCCGACAACCAGCAAGGCGTCGATCTCGACCGATTTTTGGCAAAGATATTCCAGGCTTTTTAAGGCCTGATTTTGGACCAGTTCCTGGTTGAACAGGTCGGCGATCGTGTAGCCGGTCAAACACAATTCGGGAAACACGATTAATCTCGCGCCCTTTTTCGCGTATTTTCGGGCGAGACTCGTAATTTTGATTGCCGCCTGCATTGAATTGCCTAATTTTGTGTTGGGGCTTACCGCGGCAGCGCGGAGAAAGCCAAAACCACTTTTATTCATAAACCTCCGTTTTGTAAATTGTTAATGTTCTTGCGTTTCTTAGATCGCGGGTTTCGCCGCATCTATTTTCTAAAATAAAGAAAGTTATTTGTCAAATATTGGGCCGTTAACTTGATTGACATTAATAAAATAACATGTCATACAATTAGAGCAAAAAGAGAAAGAACCTTAACAACAAAATACGAAACCAGGCAATCGAGAACAAACAGGAGGTGGAAGATTGAATTGGTTATGGATGTATTTTTTCCTGATGGACCGTTATCACGCGGTAATGGCAAATTTCTTCCTTGGCGATAACGCGACAACGCCGACCGGAGACATGCTCGGTGAGGAAATTGCCGTTTATTACCTTACGCAGAGAAAATGCCGTTATGGGCCGGTGATCGGTCATGGCAAGTTGTTTGCGAGATTGGCGAACCCTCAACTGGATGAACCGCACGCGGAATTTTTGCGCAAGGACCGGGCTTGCTTGACTCGTTTGGCGGCCAGGCTTTTGCGCAATAGTAGTTTTAGGGGAAAGATCAAAGGCGTCAAGCAAGGAACAATTATGTTCGCCGGCGTACCTTTTATGTATGTCGAAGGCAAATTATGGGAGGCTCACCTCATCGAAGTGGCCGCGATCCACGCGTTTGATCTGACTATCACGGTTGCTTACAACGCGATGGAAATGTGCAAGGCGGCGGGAAAAAAGAGTCCCGGCGTTCAGCCGTTCATGTCGGTATTTTCTTTAAGAAGAGATGGCGATGTTGAACGGTCCGCAGAAGTGACGAAAGCGGCAATAATCGGAGGGTTCGACGATACTTCCGATATGGAAGCGGCTTTCCGGTTGGGTGTGGCGAGCGTTGGAACGATGGCGCATTATCTGGTCATGGCATTTATTATGTATATGCATCGGCCCGAACGTGATGCCAGCGGCAAAAAAAAACATTTTCAGCAAGTGGCTTATGAGCGATGGCTGGATGATAATCCCAACGGTACTATCCTTCTCATCGACACGATCATTTACTTGCTTGGAATCAAGCACGCGATATTGGCGGCAATGAGCAGCGAGAAGCGGCGCAAAGCCTTCAAAGGAATACGTATCGATTCCGGCGATTTGATAGAGTCGGCAAGATTTTGCCGGAAATTACTGGATAAGCACGGTTTCCAGGATGTCGGCATTATCCTGACCGGCGATCTGGACGCGGAAAAAATAGCCGAGATCGTCGCGGCGCTTGATTTCCCGATCATGGGATTCGGTGTTGGCACAAAGCTGGCCGCGGAAATCCGCCATGTGGCGGGAGTTATATTTAAACTTTGCGAAATCGCGGGAATTCCGGTAATGAAGCTGTCCGACACTGCCGGCAAAGAAACTAACCCGGGTCAAGCGCAGGTTTGGAGGTGCTACAGAAAGGATGAAAAAAGCGGAAAGCTACTGGCTTTCAAAGACGTTGTCGCGTTGGAAAGCGAAGAAGCTCCAACCGGTGAAGGTATCGTTAAGGCAGTGCCGTTGTTGGTTCCGTTGTGGGGCTACGAGGAAGCGGAGCCGTTCGAAGATTTACCCGCTTTAGAGCTAAAGGAATCTGTCCGACAGCAGGAGGCGGAATTTGTTTGTCCGTTAGATCAGTATCCGATCGAGAGAAGCGAGCAACTGAAGAGTTTGATCAAGCAAGTAGCGGATAGCATGATGGAAGACGAAGGTCCGGAACTGGACATGAACATTGACTGAAAGGAGGTAAGAATGGCACAAAAAATACAAGAAGTAAGAATAACGTCGAGGACGGTATTCTTGGTGATAGAAGCGCAAATAGATTTCACCAGGATTTATGGCAAGTTTGGAATAAATGGCGCCGCGGTAATTTCGGAAATCAATAAAATTATGGCTAGAAGGCCGTATGTCGTAGCGACCGTTGATTGGCATCCCTTGAAACCTATATCCCATATCAGCTTTAAACAATGGGGACAGCACTGCGTTCCGGGCACCAGCGGAGCGATGTATGACCCGGATTTGGATATAGGCCATATCGACGTAGAATTTAAGAAGGGTATCGATCCCGATGATGATGTCTACGATTCTTTCAAGATCCCGCATTTTGAGCAGTTTATCAAGATGTTGGATCCCGACAAAGTCATTGTGGCCGGTTCGGCGATCCCGGTTTGTCCGAGTTTAACGGCGATGAGCTCTGTTGCCGCGGGTTTTGAAACCTATCTTCCCTGGAATGCCTGCTGCGTTATGGAAGATACCGACATCGGCAAGGCAATCGTGGAGCTTGAGAGGGCAGGCGTAATCGTAACCAATACGCCGAAATAAATTAGTGAAAATACCCGACTGGAATCAGCCGGGCTTTTTTTACCCAATATTATCATATGGCAAACAACGGGCGTGCCGATGTCTTTCTTCCATTGACAAAATCCTCAAATTCCTTAAATTGAATGAGCAATCTGCATTGCGGGAGTAAATTAACATGGAGAGCGCTTTATACGACAGCATGTTAAAAGATGAGGCATACGCCATGATCGATGTTTTACCTAAAGATCAATGGATGGCTGTTTCCGCTCTTTTCCAAAAGTTGGAGGCAAAGGGAACGCGCGTATTTTATCATAGTTTACGCGTAGGCTCGTTAGTGGGGATCATTGACCGCTTTCTTGGGATTGAAAGCGACGACCTGTTGGCAGGCGGTTATTTGCACGATGTCGGCAAGGTAAAAATTCCCCTAAGGATTTTGGAAAAAACCGGAACTTGGACGAATAACGACCGGACGATCATGAAGCGGCATGTATTGACTGGCTACCGGATGTTAAAGGAGTGCGGTCTTGCGGATGCCGCGGACATTATGGTGTTTCACCATTGGTTTCAGATCCCGCGCTATCCCAGAAGAATACCCAAGCCTGATTATAGTCACAATCTAAATCGCGTCAGGTTCTGCGGCCGAATTGTTGCCTTGGCGGACTGTTACGACGCCTTGCATCGAAACAACGCGTGGCCCGAAGGTATAGTCTTGGATAGCAGTCAGATCCGGAATAAAATGTTCGCATTGAATCTCGACCAGTCCCAGCTGATCGGAAAGTTGTACAATGCCGGTATCTTTGTTTGAAAAATATTCTGCCAAGCGCAGAATTTTTTTGATTAGCGAAACACCCCGCAGGCTATGCATCGGAGTATTGAGTTAAGGGGATTCCAATGTTTTATCCTTGACTTTGAACCTATTTATTTTATAATCAAAGCTACTTTCTTAAGCCGAGGAATTGGGGTAAGAAAGCTGCTATTTAACAATTTGGATGAATAGAGTAGCGAACATACGGGAACAATAGGGGGTTCTGATGGCAATTGACCGGAAAATATCGATTGTTGCGCCTGTCGTTGAATCATTCTTTTGCGCCTTGAATGCGAGCGGGTTCTGGCCGGAAAGTATCGCTTCCAATGAAGCATTTTTGGAACAAGCGGCGGCGCGCAAGCGGTTCAGGCGGCAGCTCAATAGCCTTTTGGTTTTGTTGCCACGGCCGGATATGACGTTGGAAATGGCGATCGAAAAAGGCCATGTTGCCGAAGCGCAAGTGGCGGAAATTTACGTTTCTTTAAGCGAATTGCTGGATGATTTAGATTACCGGCGCCTCGCGCTTTATCTGCCGTTCGAATTTTTGCCAAACAAAAATTGGCGTCCCTCGGGCGTTTTAGGGTACGCGGCAAGCCGCTTCAGGCATGCGTACCTGGAGGCGTGGAGAAGTCTTCTTTCGGTGCGCGACGTCCGCGCTAATTTTGTGGACGGCGACATAATCGAAATGTCGCATCGAACAGGGGATTTGTCGCGGGTAGTAATTGCCGCCCATCTCATACCTAAACTTGTAGAAAGCGGTTTGATGGAGGCTAAAGACGCGGTAATGCTGTTGGAAGAAAGCAAGGATCCCGTATTGAGGGACAGCCTTGCGGACACGCTTCCTGTTCTTGCCGGCCTGGGATATTTTTCCGACGAAGAACTTGAGTCGATGGAAGAATCCGATGACTGGCTGGTTCGGGGTGTGGCTCAGAGCATCGTTTTCGGCAAAAGAAAAACATCCGAAAGTGAAGCCAGGTCCAAAAAAGCCATAACGTGTGATTCCGTCCAGCAAGAATTGGCGGCCACGTTTTCGCGCCCTGAAACACAAGATTTCGGCGACTTGCCGATAAAGCGGCAGAAGTGGCTGAAGCGCGAGATGAAACGCAAAGCGATCGAGAGAGCAGGTAAGGAAATCGGCGATGCCATTGTGGCCGGAAGTTTCGCAAAAGAGGTTGTAAGTGGTTTGACTGCGAGTGATACCGGCGGCGAAAGTTGCGTCGCGTTGATCGAGGGGATCCGGAACGCGATCGAAACCGTTGAGAGCGCCGATTCCGAAAGGGCGTTGAAGCTCTATGCGCGTTTTAAGCAGGTATTGCTTAAACTTCTCGAGAACGATAATCCAGAAGTAAGGGAGGCGCTTTCAAAAACCTTCCGCCGATTTTTTAGGCTGGGCATCGTGAACGAGAAGTTGCTGGCGGAAATGGAAATCGCCAATCCCGAATTGGCCGGTCCTTTTTCCAAGAATCTGAAATTAATCCGGGAGGAGATCGATGATATTAAAGCGATGACAGAGTCAATCGCGAAACACCAAGAGCTGTCGCGGCTTATCTATCCGATAGTCCTGGTATTCGGCTCCCGTCTTAAAGGATACGGCGCTCATAACGCCGATATCGACCTGGCGGTATTCGTCAGGCCGGGGACGCCTTTTGAAGAACGCCGGAGACTTCAGGAACTGCTCGACGAAACTTTTGGCCATGAACTAGTCAGGGACAAGATCGTCGAGTTCTGGCTTAGCGATTGCTCCGATGGATTGGAAATAATCGATTTTCCGGATCCGGATGCGGCGCTTGGCGAAAGTTATTGGGTCCATATCCTGTTTGGCGCGGCGTGGCTGGGGGAGGAGGATGTAATCAGCGAGCTTGCGGAAAAACTGCTGGCTTCCTACCTTTACGACACCGGAAAAACAATCGACGGATACGACGCGCGAAGCGTCTATCTGGAAGAGCTGGAGAGAGATACGCTTCAATTCCGTTTGATGCATAAGGGGTATGAGAATTTTTACCCGCCGTACGGTGGCATCCATGTTTCTCATTCCGAGGGAATTGACGGCCAAAGTGTGTTTTGGGATTCGGGTTACCGGCAATTGGCGACAAGGCTTTTCATAAGCCAAGTATTCTTGCCAAAGATTCCGGTTCCAAAAAAAAGATAACCGCAGGTTAAGACCCGCGGTTTTTTTGTAAAAAAAAGCCAAGCATATTTGCTTGGCTCTATATACGTTCGGATCAAAAGATCTAAAATATCTTATTGCCGGCTTTCTTGCCGTTATCGCCGATGCCGGTAGGGCCTTTCGCGAGAGGTCCCGTTACTTGGTCCCAGGCGATCTGGGAGCCCAGGCCATAAAGGGCGTTGAAATACTGCAGCTCCTCATTGCCGGACGGTACGTCCTTGATTTGCATGATGGCGAGGACGTATCTGGTAACGTTTATTTCCATTCGCGGGTAGGTGGCTGGTACGGCCGCATCCAACATGCGCAACATTTGGTCGCGATTGGGGGCGCCAATCATTGCCGGCAAGCCGTCATTCATAAGCGTCTGCTTGATGTTTAGGGCATCATAGGCCAAGGCAGATGCGATCGGTACACCGGTACCGGAGAATACCTTATTAATGGCATTCGCCACGGCCTCGGCAGCGTCCCGAAGCGGGCTGACATCCGGCGGAGTTAACGCGGCAGAGGGCATAGCGCCAGTGTGGCTCATTGCCGCTCCCATCTGGCCCATGAAGAACGCGGGGTTCAAGGTGGTCTTCATCCAGGCGTCCTGCCAGGCTACCAGGCGATTATTGAATTCGATGATCGCCGGCCAGAGATATCGGTCTAATTTTCCAAGGAGCGCCTTTTTCCGCTCCTTTGTGACATAGGTGCTATCCAGATCATCAATTGCCTCGAATATCTCGGCATATGTCCGCTTTGTTATCTGTTTGCGGACCTTGAAATAGTCCCTGGGGACCGGTTCTTCCGCCTGTTCGGCGAAAGCTTCCATCAAGACGATCAGCTTATCCGGTATTTCATAGAGGCCGGCTTTGTGAGCCAGGGCCGCGCGGATAGCGGAGATGACCGTTGATGTGTCAACTTTGCTTATTCCGCCGACTTTCAGCGCCGTCAGCCAGGATTCATCGCTTAAGGCTGCCGGCAGAATGGCGTCCAGAGACATGGCGTTGAAGGTAGGAGCCGCGGGTGAGTTTGCGACGGCAGCGGCCGCGGGCTTCAGCTTTCCGAGGGCTTCCAGAAGCTTATCAGCCTTGATTGGCTGCATTCCGACAGTGCTGAGCCGCTCCGCATTGAGGTAGTCCAGATCTTCCAAGGTTTCTACGCCCAGCGCTTTGATCTTGGGGATCAGTTCTTCAGCGACGCCCAGCTCCTTTAATCTGGCGTCTACGGGGTCAACTGTCGCAACTGTTACAAGTGCGGCGGTTGTTCCGACTTTTTCGGGTGTTACAATCTTTTCCTCTTTCTTCTCTGCAAATTCTTCCATTTTCTTTTGCCTCCTTCATATACAGACTTTGTCCAACTCCGTTGGACCAAACGAGACCATGCGGACTGGAACCCCCAGTCTTGGTTCTAAGACACCGGCGCAAAACGAGAAGAGTTCTTCCCGAATCGCGGTCGGCGGCAATGCAAGAGTTGTGATTTCCGGTTTGCACCTTAGAAGTTCGTTTCCCAGAGCCTCCTGGTATTCCAGTTGTTTTTCGTCCGTACCGCGCCGGACTTTGATCGCGCCCGAAGGCGTGAAAAATATCCGGTTATCCGCGTTTTGATACCTATCGCAAAGGTTCCATTTTCCGTTGGCCTGGATCTGGTCAAACCAGGTTATGGCCAGGCCAGCGAACGCGCTTGGTCCTCCGCATACCTCAATTGCGTAATGAAGCAAAACGAGGTCAAGCGGTCCTACGCGCACTTCTCCTTGATAACGGTTCTTTTCTTTGTGGCTGCCGGGCAGCAAACTTTCCGCCATCGCCGGATCGGCGGTTGGCATAGGTCTGGCGCCGTGGCTGATCGCATAGGCTCGGGTTACCCCGATATCCACAATGGGTCCGTCATAGCCGGCTTCTTTAAGCATATTGCGCACAAAGCAGGGTAGTGTCGGAATCGCGTTGGTGTGCGGATGAAACCCGTTTTCAGGGTGAGTCAGCACTCCGTGCGATCTTTCGACAACCACTATTCCGTCTTGGGAAAGAATTTCCCGTTCGAAATAATCGCTGTCGACAATACTTGCTTCGCGGCCCGCTTTTTGAAACCGCCCCGCGATGTAGTCTAAAAAACCGTCATCGTAGAGCAAAGCGATTTCCTTTTCGGCAGTATCGCGATCCGCGGGAAGAAATTCTTCCTTGATGATGGAGTCGAGGTTTTCGCGTATCTGTTCGCGAATGTCGATAAGTCGATCTCTGAGGTCGGATCTTAAAAGATCGCCGGCCCTGATCGTAAGATCGGGATACTTATGCGAATAGCGATACGTTTCTCCCGCTCCCGTTCCCACCGTTCCCCGGGGATTATTGCCGCGCGCCAGTTCTTTGAGGCGCGAGGCGATTCCGTGGTACGGTGTAGCGCACAAGGCTCTTTCGTCTATCGTAAGCAGATCGAAAGCGTTGTGTATGCCATATTGATACCGGAGGGCGTTTCCTTCGTTCAGCCAGCCTTCCGGGGAAGCGACCATCAGGGGAGTAATATGAGTTTTGATTCCCTCGAAGGTGCCGCAGCCGAATTGGCTGAACCCGAAATGCTGTCCGTCCGAATTCCGCATGCCGTGGCTGCCTTGGAAGCCGCCTGTTTTCGCTACACAAACGGCATCGGTCATGGTGGCGACTTTATGCACCACCGTGCCTTTTCCGCCATCGCCTTGGCCCAGATCAGTGATAACGTAGATCTTTTCGGTCATGGGCGTCTCGCTACAGCCAGGTAGTCCCTTTTTTTTCCAGGTCGATGATTTTCGGCCCGATTTTGCTCGGGATCATCTTCGGCTTGATTTTGCTCGAATCAATTGGCCAAAGGTCGGTTTTTTTCTCGAATAGATCGCCGGGTTTGGGCAGGCGTTTGAAGTTCGGATGCAGGGTTTGCGCGGCCAGCGGAATATGTTCTACCGCTTCCACTATGAGTCGAGCTTGTGATTTCGGTACCCTGTGTTCCAAAAGGAATCCTTCTGAGCTGTCCAGAGTGATTACTCCTTCCGTCAACCCGACAATGGTTGCTTGCACTGCGTGCAAATACCTTGTGCTGCCGGGAATTCGGACGAAGTGTTCCGGTCCGTAGAGATCGGTCCACTGCTCTTTGACGGTCCGGTCATACGATCCCGGTACTTGCAGGAAGAACGCGTGAGCTTTTGTTTTCAGCTCCGCGATTATTTCCGCGGTATCGGGAAGGTTGCCGGAGTCAAGGTTGTAACCGTTCTCTTTGCATCTCTCCAATACGTCCGGACCGTAAATCTCTTCCAGCCATTTCCGGGCGACGGTTATGTCCGTCGGTTCATCCGAGCTGGTAAAGTGATAGGATTTCAGGTCCCACCTGGTGTGGATCGCGGCGTTCGTAAGATACGCGGCGCCGAAAAGCGCATATTGCGGATCTTCCTTCCCGTTGCCACAGCCACCTTTTCCCGGAACGAGGTTGGTCATTTGCTCGGCAATCCTCTCATCCATCTCGAACTGGGTTCGGCACATCACCGGTTTTTTTCCGTTACTATGGACGAAATCCATGACGTCATTAAAGATTGTCGTCATGATGTGCGGATCATATTGGGCGAGGATAGGATTTCTGCCTACCTTAAGCATGTCGTAAAATTGTGGCAAGGCTCCGAAAGCCAGATCAACGTTATCTCCCATTGAGCCGGTCGTATCCAGTGCTGTTTCTATCGCCATAGGCACGCCGTATCGCAACTTCCAGTATGAGCCTTCTTTTTCGAAGCGGGGCAATGATCGGCGGATCGATCCCAGGGTGGCTGTTCCTTTCGGATCGACCATTGGATCCAAGGTTTCTCCTTGAAGCATCCGTTGCTCGGCAATGCTTGTAGCGCTTACCGTACCGCCTTTCGTGGCTTTAGTGCTGACTTTTTCGTACGCGGTCGTTGACCAAGTTCTTCCTTTGACCATTTTTAATTCCTCCTTTCTAATGGGATTTCGGTGAAGTCGTGGTATGTTCGCTCCCAGATGGAGTAGACGATACCATAGAATTCCTCATGCGCCTTTTTGGCGCTAGTCATTTCTCCGCGCGCCAGCTTTAAGATAAAACCGGTATACTGCTCGAAATGTTCGTCGCCATCAGGCGGGAAAGTTCCCGTTTTTTGGTCGAATCCCAAAGCAAGCATTACCGCTTTCGCAACCTGCGAAATGTCCCGCCGGCGCTTTGTGTCCGTGGCCGGTTCAATATAAGACCAGTCAAAGATCATCGCGTAGTGCTGGACCGGCTCGATCAGAATGCTGTCGCCGTCAAGCTGTTCGAAAGAATATCCCTCGCCATGGATGAATACCAACTCCTTCAATATTTTACCAAGAATCCAGGCGCTGGTTTTAAGGTCTATCCGCGCCTTGTCTTTTTGGGTAATATTGGAGAGCGGCACCATCTGGTGAACGAATTCCACGTTTCGGAATCCGAGGATGTTGATTTGCCGTTCGCCTTGTTCAACACTGACAAAGCTGTCTATCACTTCGGGAAATCCCAACTGATAGTCCAGCCGGGTTTTTGATCCCGGATTCAGGCGCGCAAATTCCTCTTCAACCTCATAAGCGCTTTGTTCCAGCTTTTTGAGGCGGAACGCGGAACGGGTAAGAATGCTGTTTTGTTCCACGCATGCCGCGATTTGCATTAGGCACTGTTTTTTTGCGCCATCCTGTTGGCACAGGTAAAGCCGGTAAATTTCTGTTTCCGCCACCATCTTACCGATTTCGTAGCGGCTAGATCCGTTAACTATCTCCATAGAATCCCTTATTCCTCCTGCTAAGTCTGCTCATAAATTGACAAAGAACAGCTGTGGAAGTTAATAGCACATTTACTAAATTTGTCAATAAGCATTAAAGGATTGTTGCTGATTTTTGAATAGGAGTAAAACAATAACAAAAAATTAGTTTATGGGGGATAAACAAACTTCCTTAAAAAATATGGTAAACTAAAAGAAATATAGCCTCATAATGTAATTACCCTTATCTTGCGCGGGCCTCCAAAAATAATAAACCTGCTTGGGTCAGGATGGATAAATATGACAGCCGGCGGTTTTTATAAGAGCGGAAAGTTAAATATATCAATAATATGGCGCTGTTAAAATGCAAAGAGTGCGGGCACGAAATTTCCGATGAGGCCAAGGCGTGCCCCAATTGCGGAAAACCGCAAAAGAATAAACCTCTCTCAACGTCGTTATCAAAGCAAATTACCATCTATTTTGTGAGTTTGTTTTTGCCGCCTTTCGGACTTTGGTATGCCTGGAAATACCTGGAGAAGGGCGATCAGGAATTAAGAAAGATCGGCCTAACCGCCGTAGTCCTGACCATAATATCAATAGTGGCTTCGATTTGGTTCACTGTCGCATTGATCAATTTGGTCAACCAATCCCTCAACTCGATAAATCTCGATAATTTTCAATAACAATTTTCCCATGAAAAAAATAGAAAATGGCCGAAATGATTTACCGATTATCGCGATAATCGCCAAGGACCAGCCCGGGATCGTGGCGCAGGTAAGCTCTTTGCTCTGGGAAAAAATGATCAATATCGAGGAGATCAGCCAGGGAGTGATCAAAGGGAATTTTTTTATGATCATGGCGGTTGACCTGGCCGCGTCCAGTGTCGATTTCGAGGCGCTTTCGCGGGAACTAAAGACTCTGGGAAAAAAGATCGGCGCGGATATTTCGCTTTACAACCAGCGCATATTCACGGCGATGAACCGAATATGAAAGAAGGGTTATCGCTAAATGAGATCTATGAATCGGTCCAGCTGACGGCGCGCGATAAGTTCGATATCCGTACCGTGACTTTGGGCATAGAGATCATTTCTTGTGTTTCCGATACCATCGAAAAGACCAACGCGCTTATCCGAAAGCGCCTTTTTGCGCTCGCCAAAAAATTCAATCAAAAGGCTCAAAAAGTGGAAAATGAGTTTGGCGTTCCGATCATCAACAAGCGGATCACTTTGACGCCCGCTACATTGGTGATCGCCAATTTATTCAGGAACGACCGGGTAAACGATCTAAAAATTTGTTTGGATTACGCCCGGAATTTGGATGAGATCGCTACCGAGTTAAAGATTGATTTTATCGGCGGGTACGGAGCGCTGGTTGAAAACGGTACTACTTACGCGGATAAAATGATCATTGAATCTTTGCCGGAGGTCCTATCCAAAACCAACAAAGTTTGTGCTTTCATTAATGTGGCTTCAACCAAGGCGGGTATCAACATGGATGTGGTGGCGCACCTCGGTCAGATCATTTTGGAAACCGCCAATCAGTCAAAACAGGCGGTTGGTTGCGCCAAGCTGGTGGTTTTTGCCAACTCGGTCAATGACAATCCGTTCATGGCTGGCGGGTTCCACGGTATAACCGGCAAGGATTCGGTGATCAATGTCGGGATCAGCGGTCCGGGCGCGGTACGTTCGGCCATTGCCGATTTACCTAAGGATTTGCCACTGGAAGAGCTGGCCAATGAGATAAAAAAGATGGCTTTTAAAATCACCCGCGCCGGCGAGCTGATCGGGCGGCAGGTAGCCAAGGAATTAGGGGTGAAATTCGGCAGTGTCGATCTTTCGCTGGCGCCCACGACCCAGGTGGGCGATAGCGTGGGAGAAGTGTTGGAACTTATCGGGTTGGAAACCGTGGGTACGCACGGCACAACCGCGGCGTTGGCGCTTCTGACCGACGCGGTCAAGAAAGGCGGGATTATGGCGTCGGCCAATATCGGCGGTTTATCGGGTGCGTTTATCCCGGTAAGCGAGGATAAGTTCTTGGCGGACGCGGTCAAGAAAAAATGCTTGACCTTGGATAAACTGGAGGCGTTGACCGCCATTTGTTCGGTTGGCTTGGATATGGTGGCGATTCCCGGCGATACGCGAACGACGACGATTGCCGCGATCATTGCCGATGAAATGGCGATCGGCGTAATGAACCATAAGACCACGGCAGTGAGAATCATTCCGGTACCGGGCAAAATTGCCGGGGACTATGTTTCCTGGGGTGGTCTGCTCGGCGGCGCTTATATCATCGATGTTCATAAGGAAAAATCCGATGGCTTGATTTGGCGCAAGGGTCAGATTCCGCCTCCGCTTACCAGTTTTAAGAATTAAGAATGAATATTAAGCACTAACGATGAAAAAAATATATATTTATCCGGGGACATTTTGTCCGCCGCATTACGGGCACGTCGCCTTGGCCAAAGAGGCCGCGGCCGCTTTCGGCGAAATCACGGTGGTTTGTTCGGTAAATCCAGTGAAGGAGGAAAAAAACATATTCACGCCCGAAGAGTGTAAGGCCATGTGGCAAACTTATGATCTTGGCGGAAAGATCAAAGTGGCGACCCTGGAAGAATTTTTGAAAGACCGCGACCAAAAAAGCCTGGTCATTATGGTCAGAGGCATCCGCGACAACAACGACATCATTTACGAAAATAATGTCATGATTTATAACCGCGACAATTTCGGCGTTACCCATTATCACTACATCATCGCGGCTAGAATTTTTGAAAAAATGTCCTCGACGGCCGCGAGATTCGCCGCCAAGAACAACGATCGGAAAAAACTTAACGAACTGGTTAATCCGGGAGTGGCCGCCAAAACGCTGGAAAAATTCAACGGATCGGGTTAGAGTCATCCGTCGCTAAAAAAAATTCACGGGACAGAACGACAATCAAAAAAACCACAGACAAGTCTGTGGTTTTTTAAAAAGGCAAAGGCATGATTTGTCGGCGAACTCTAGCCGCGTTGCAACGCTCTTACAACGGCGATCAATACAACCGCTCCAAGCAACGCGACCAGAAAACTGTACACGTTAAAACCACTTACGCCGCTCTTGCCAAAAAAATCCATGATCCAACCGCCCAATGAGGCGCCAATGATACCGACGATGATATCGATCAATAATCCGTTCGTTCCGCCCATAACTATAGAGGCGACCCAGCCCACTAACGCGCCAAAAATTATATATACAAGAATTGACATAAGTTTGTCGGTTAATGTTTTTATTTATCTTCTTTGTCTAACTTTGCCGCGGCTTCCGGCGTGGAAACGGTTTTACCGATCAATAGAAGTTTGACTATGGATAAAACAATAATCCAGTAGATCAACATAGCCAGAAGCGTGGTCCACTCAAAAACGCTGCCCAGCACTTCGGTTTTGCCAAAAACGCTCAAAAAAGGAGCGGCCAGGACCGATGTTATGGCGTAGACAAAGCTTACAAGTCCGGCTTGGGAGTTGGCTCCAAGCAGTTTTAAGACAAACCTCATTGCCAATAATACTTCCACGCAATACAAAAGATACCAGGCAATTTGAGTGCCTCGGTATATCGGTTTGGTCGAGGGAGAGTTGGAAGAATCCATTTTATTATTAATAATTGATATTTATAATAGAAAAGGCGGTTACGACGACCGCTGTGCGGTTCGACAACCGCCTTGTATTTATTTAGTTGCAACTTGATTTTAACATATTCATCATAATTCGACAATTAAATTTTACTTGATCGATTAAACCAAAAAACGCCGCTTAGGGCGCTTTCCGGGTGGCAAACCAATGCTTTATCGCGTATATGATTTATCGGTGATTGGCGCTGTTCTTACTCGTGCTTCTGGCCAGAGTCGCTGGTTTCGCTGTTAATTTCCTGGGAAATATTTTTCCAGTGTGTTTTTAATTCGTTGATGAGGCCGCTCATTTCCCGGGAGCTTACGTCTTTCATTGTTTCGTATCGATAGCGGATATCGTCGACGATCTGGTTATATTTTTCCTGGGTTATGTCCTTGGTTTCCCGGGTTTGGCGCATCACGTCCTCCCGCATTTCGTCGGTCCAGCGGCAGGCTTTCTGGCGCGTTCGGCGGGAACACAGCATCGTAGTAACGGCTCCTAGGGCGAAAAAGGCGGCCATTGTGATAAACCTTACTCCACTGTTACTATTATCTTTTTCCATGGGTTTTGTTTCGTTGTTAATTTTAGCTTTTTGACCTTTATTCTATAGCCAGCTATAGCTTGCCTCAGTGTTGCATATTCAAGCAAATTTGCCCAGATGTTTGGCGGCAATCGCGGAAAGGGCGGTTTTTGGCATTTTCTCTTTTTTCGGCAAAATGATATAGTACGAATGATGAATAAGCCATTTTCTTTTTTTGTCGCGTTGGTCGCGGTAGGCGGAGGCATTACCGCTTATTTCGCTTACAATAATTATTTATTGAAAGCGGACGTGCTGGTTTGCGGTAATGAGGTCAACCAGGTCAGGAATGACTTTACCGCCACGTCAAAAAAAATGAATAATGATATTAAAAATCTTAATGTGGTTATCGATTCGACCAAAGAGGAGCTGGCGACGACAACGGCCGAAAGGGATGATTTTAAAACTAAATATGATCTTGAAAAAAAGAGAATGGATGATTTCTATTCGCAGATCAGCGATATCCAGGGTACGGTAGGTACCTTGGAAAAACTGAGCCAGACCGATCCGGAGCTGCTTAAGAAATATTCAAAAGTATATTTTTTGAACGAGAATTTCGTTCCCGAATCATTCGTTAAGATCGATTCCGATTACACCTTTAATCCCAAAGACGACTATTTGTTTTATTCTAAAGTCTGGCCTTTTTTGGATAAATTGATTGCGGCCGCCAAAAACGACGATATCGATCTCAAAATAATCTCGGCTTACCGGTCGTTTGGCACCCAGAGCGGTTTAAAGTCGTCATATAAGGTGATGTACGGGTCGGGAGCCAACAAATTTTCGGCGGACCAGGGTTATTCGGAACATCAGCTTGGGACGACCGTCGACTTGACCACGCCGCAAGTCGGAGCCAGTTTTATAGGTTTCGATAAAACAGAAGCCTATCGGTGGTTGCAAGAAAATGCTTTCGAATACGGATTTGTTCTTTCTTATCCGCAAGGCAACGCGTATTACCAATATGAACCGTGGCATTGGAGGTTCGTGGGCCGGGATTTGGCTTCGAAATTGCATGAAGAAGGCATAAATTTCTACGACCTTGACCAGCGCGAGATCGACAAATACCTGATATCTTTTTTTGATTAGCTTTTTGAACGTTGGAACCGGTTTTGAACGCGCCCTAAGTCGCAAATAAGTGTCATCTCTTGCCTTTTTAACAAAAATATTGCATAATTAAAAACCTAACGCAATAATTTACGAATATAAATACGAATATAAATATATGGGAGATTTTAAACAAGGCAGGGAAAAACGTTTTGGCGGAGGTCATGGAGGCGGATTTGGCAGGCGCGATGAAGGAAGACAAAGCTTTGGCGGATCAGGCGATCGGGACCGCGGTCCGGTTACCATGCATCAGGCCACTTGCGCGGAATGCGGGAGTTCTTGCGAGGTGCCTTTTCGCCCGGTTGACGGCCGGCCGGTTTATTGTGCCAATTGTTTTCAAAGCAAGAGAGAAACCGGGGGAGACAGGGGTCAAGATAGATTTCCGCGGAGGGATTTTGGCGCCAATAAAACTTTTGCCAAGCCTGATTTTTCGGGCAATGCCGGCCAGGGCAGTAATAATGAATTAAAAAAACAACTGGAAATGTTGAACGCGAAAATGGACCGGCTTATCAAAGCGGTAGAAGCCATGGCTTACACCAAGCCATTGGTAGCCGATGTAATTGTTAAAGAAACGCCCAAGCCGGTAGTCAAAGAAGCGGCTAAGGAGGCAGCCAAGGATGTTTTGGCCGCTAAGATTAAAAAAGTTGCCGCAAAAGCGGAAATAAAAGTTTCCAAAAAGAAAAAAAAGTAATTCTAGTTCAGCCGCTTTCAAAAAAACACCGCTCGACGCGGTGTTTTTAGTTCAAAAATCAGGTATAAAAAACCAAAGGTTGGACCTTTGGTAAATAAACGAGCGCCGTAAAAATCTATACGTGGCTAGGTGTTGCTTTTTGGTTTTTGGGCTTATGTTTGAAACGTCTCGGTCAGTTTGAGGAAGGCCGCAACAAGCTCATTCGGATATCTTTGCTTTTCCTTGTCGGCGAAGAGTATTTTTCTGGCTTCATCGATTATAGCCGTCGCTTCCGCGTTCTTTTCTTCGCCTCCTTCAAGGAAAAGCCGTTTGGCTTTCCGTATCATTTCCTCTATCTGGGTAATTTTTATCCGGGTCCACTCCGCATCCAGATATGGTTTAAGGTCCCACATATCGGGATCCCTTAAGACCAGAGCCGCCGCTTCGAAAAGCAATTCCGTGGCTCGGGCGCGATTTGTTTCGTCGTTCGCCTCGTCTAAGAGATCCCTCGCGTCTTCGATCAAATCCCCGGCCTTATTGAAAGGCTTTAGGAGCCTGGGGTTTTCTTCCATCAGGCGTTTGGTGTATTCCGTTGGTTCGATCATTGATACCACTTTCATATTGTGTGTTAATGATCCAACCATGTCAAGTATTATATTTTGAATTTAAAATTTTAAAACGCGTAAAAAATCCCGGGATTAGCGGATATCTTCGCTTGATTTAATGAATCATTGTGCGTAACCGAAATTATACGATCAAATAGCCGGGTCAAATAGGTTGACGCTATTTTTGATGGCGGTGGCGGTAGTCTTGGGGTAATTATGGAGCCAAAACCCGTTTTAACATTGGAGGGATTGTCAAAAAACGATTTATGGTATATAATGGCTTAAGAAGGAAAAAATAGTCGGTTTTCCCATAGAAAATAAATCAAACAAAAAAATGGACGGAACTATCAAAACACTCACGGACAGGGGATTCGGATTCATTTCCCGCGAAGGGGAATCCAAGGATCTGTTTTTCCACTCAAAGGAATTGAAAGGCGTTACATATGATGAATTGAAAGTCGGAGATACCGTAACTTTCGATGTCATTAATGGCGAAAAAGGACCCGCGGCTACCAATGTCTCCCGCGCGTAATTGAGACTATTAAAAGCGCCCCGATGTCGGGGCGCTTTTAAGTAATGCTTAAGCCCTTGTTTTTTTTGGATTAAAGTGTAATATATAGACATACGAGTTCGGTCACAAATAGATATACCTATATCCATCCATCAGAAAAATATGGTATTTGCAACTCACGCGGCCCCAAAGTCGCTTTTTGTTTAGATTTGCAACTTCTGTTGGAGGTGTTCATTCCGGGGATCCCTTCACCGCATTCCGCGAATGGGTTGCTTCAAGAAATTTAGCATAAGATCGAATGACGAATTTACGGGCGACGACTGGCCTTTGGACAAGCTCTGCCGGCCGTTCATATTTCCTTAACCGATCAAAAAAAGAAAGGGTCTAACATAAATTAAAAAAGATGAAAAATTCTCACAATCCGAACCAAAACAGAAATAAAACCGCGCGCCGCCGATTTTTAAAGAAACACCGCAATAAAAAATAGATTCTAATGATTTTTCGGTCGTTAGCGGGGGAATTTCGGTTTCCCCGTTTTTTTTGTCGGCCGCCGAATGACTAAGAATTGACATATTCAATATTGATGATATGATTCCGAATGGAGGATTTATGAGTTACTTGCTCCCCGAACCAGTAATATATTTGGTTTTGGCACGGATAAAATTCAATGCCGGAAAGTGGAGTATCGCCGAAGATGAAGCCTTGGGGCTGATTAAGGATTTCATCAAGGATCCCGATGGGACTGCACGTGAAGTTACTCTGGATCCGGATCCAAATGACCTGAGGGTTTTTATTCTCTACGATTTCAAAAATGAATTAGAGTTTTGGGAGTCGGTTGAAGTTCCCAAAAAACAAGTATACGAGGCGGTAATGAGCTTTTAGGCAGCCAGCCTCTTTTTTTTGGAAAAACGGGATTGATATTGATTTGTGGTAAAATATGTTATGGGAGTTAAGTAAGCGAAAAATTAGGGCGTTAATATTGGAAAACCATTATTAGCCGGATCGGGAAGATGAAAATCAAAGCGGTCTATGAATAAAACACAAGACGAATTCGATAAATACCGAAAGGAAGTTGATTTATCGGTAAATAACGCATTGAAAGGCATTAAGCCGGGCGCAAGCCGGGCCGACTTTAATGATTATCTTTGGAAAAAACTGAATAATGAAATCGGGAAATTTGTTTGGGAAGCGCTTGGCGCAGAAATCGGGCAGATTGAACTGGCTGTTCCGCCGGCTCATATCGGAGGAGATTTTTCGCTGGAAGTTTTTTCTTTAGCCAAAAAAATCGGTGAGAATCCCAATACGATAGCCAAAAAGATCGCCGGTTTCATCAATGAGGGTGAATTAAAGCAATGCATCGAACGGGCGGCGGCGGTTGGCGCTTTTGTGAATGTCGAATTAAAGAAGCGCGAATTCTACCGAAAGATTTTGGCGGAAATAGAAGAGCTTGGCGCCAGGTATGGGGAGAGCAATGTAAACGCCGGTAAGACGGCCGTTATCGATTTTTCCGCCCCGAATATTGCCAAGCCGATCGGCGTTGGTCATTTAAGGTCAACGATCATCGGTCAGGCGTTGGCCAATATCTATAATGAGACGGGATATGCGGTTGTAAAGGATAATCATGTCGGCGATTGGGGCACGCAATTCGGCAAGCTGATTTGGGCGTGGCAGCATTGGGGTAAAGAAGAAATGCTTAAAGATCATCCGGTGGAAGCGCTAAAAGATCTGTACGTGAAATTCAACGCGTACGCCAAAGATCATCTTAAAGCCGCCGATGAGGCGCGGGAATTGTTTGCGCGGCTTGAAGCCAAAGATCCGGAACTCGTGGTTTTGTGGAAACGGTTCCGGGATTTGAGCCTCAAAGATTTTCAAAAAATTTATTTACAGCTTGGTGTTGAATTCGATACGGCGATCGGGGAGAGCTATTTTTCCGACCGGGCCAATGAGGTTGTGGAGCTTTGCCTTGGAAAAAAATTATGCCAAAAAGACGTTGCGTCCGAAGCGATTATCGTTGACGGTCTTGACGGTTTGCCTTCGTTCCTTCTGCGAAAGCAAGACGGATCAAGCCTTTATTTGACCCGTGATCTGGCGGCGTTGAAATTCAGGGTTGACGTATTTGATCCCGACGTGATTCTCTATGTAGTCGGTAGCGAGCAGGAATTAAACTTTCGACAAATGTTCGCGTTGGCGGAAATTATGGGATATCTTAACGAAAACGTGGTTGCCAGGCATATCGGTTTTGGCATGGTGCTCGTCGACGGAAAGAAAATGTCGACCAGAGAGGGAACGGCCGTTGGCTTGGAGGAATTGATGACGCAGGCGATCGCAAAATCCAAGGAAATCCTGATACAAAAAAATCCAGCCATGGAGTCTTCCGATATGGAGACCGTATCCGGGATAGTGGGTATTGGCGCGATCGTTTATAACGACCTGAGGCAGTCGAGAACCAATAACATTACTTTTGACTGGAAAAGAATGCTTGATCTGGAAGGCGGGAGCGCGGTTTATCTTCAGTATTCCTATGTCCGGATACAGTCGATTTTAAAGAAACTAAACGAAGCCGGCGGAGAAGGCGGAGCAGGCGGTCCGCGAAGCGAGATTGCGTTCGAGAACCAAATCGAATTTGACGTTGCCAAAAAACTGATGATTTTTCCCGATATTATTTTAAAAGCCCAGCAAGCGGATTATCCCCACTATATCGCGGTTTATCTTGAAGAGCTGGCAACGCTGTTCAATAGTTTTTACAACGAGGTTTCGATAATCAAAACCGAGGATCAAAAACTTCGCGGATCGCGGATAAAGCTTGTTGAAGCCGTTGCTTTGGTCATAAAAAAAGGGTTATCGTTACTGGGGATAAAAGTTCCCGGGAAGATGTAGGCATTTAGAGTATCGCAAATTTTCCGTTGCGGGCGTGAGATGTTCTTTGAGTTTGCAAAATTAAGCCAAAAAAGCCAGAATAGTTTTATCAACCAAACCGAATAATAAAACAAACAAACAAACAAATGGCAATCATAATTACCGATGAAAATTTTGAGGCCGAGATTGGCGGCAAGGATAGGCCGGTTTTAGTGGATTTTTACGCGACTTGGTGCGAACCCTGTTCCGTATTGGGCCCGATATTGGAGAAAGTGGCAAAAGACTACGAAGGAAGACTTATTTTTGCCAAAGCGAATTTGGACGATATTCCCCTGACGGCCCAGAAGTTCGGCATTAACCAAATTCCGACCGTAGTGTTGTTCGGCAACGGTTCGCCGGTAAGCGGATTTGTCGGGGCGCGGCCCGAAGAGGTGGTAAGGGAATGGCTTGAGCAGTTTCTGAAGGAGGCCCAAAAAAAGGTTGCCGTGCCGGCCAAAAAGGCGCAAGACAATGTTGAGGTTTTAGCCCAAGAATATGCCGACTACTCCCAAAAGAACGGATTCAGATTGAACCCAAGCGAAGAAAGCGTAAAAAAGATCATTAATGGTCTCTTGGCGAACGAAAAGAAATACGGCAAAATTTATTGTCCTTGCCGGCGCGTGTCCGGAAATCTTGAGGAGGATGCCAAAAATATTTGTCCTTGCGTTTATCACCGCGCGGAAATTGAAAAAGACGGACACTGCCTTTGCAATCTATTCGTGAAATGAGGCGGCCAGCCTTGATTGAATTTTTAAATTTTATAGTGTAAAAAAGAAAAAAGGAGTTACCGGATGAAGAAATTCGACCCATTAACGGCGATCAGGATTGCCAACGAACTGGGTATTGTTCAGGGAGAAATAGAAATCGGGGTCGTCAGAGTCATTGACGATATCGCGCCTTTTTTTGTGGTTGCCATAGTTGATGGCAAGAAAAAAGCGTTTAATCCCGCAATCCTGTCTTGTTCCCTTTACGGGGTCGCGCTGGACTTGGCTTGGGCTTGAAACTGGAAAACCAGTTTCTTTTTTTGAACATCAAAAAAAGGTTAATTGGCCAAAGGATTATCGGATGGGCAAGGTTATGGTAAAATCAATTATAGGGTTTTTCGATACTACCCCATATCCCGCAGGGTCGGAGGGAATATTCCCAAATTATCCATTACTTAACGGGTTCGTGTTTTGAAAAACAATAAGTAAATTCATTAAATAAATTAAACCTATGAGACCAGTAGCCGAATTGATCCAAGAACACGGGCCGGTAAAAATGGTTCTTCGCGTATTGGAAAAAATGTGTGAAAAAATCGATAAAAAGGAAGATCTCGACAAGAGTGAACTGGAGCAGGCGATGTATTTTATCCGCGAGTTTGCCGACAAATGCCACCATGGCAAGGAAGAAAGCGTGCTTTTCGTGATCATGAAAAGAAACAGTAATATCCGCGACAACGGCTTAGTCGATGAGTTGGTTAAAGAACATGAAGCCGGCCGGGTATTGGCTCAAAACATGGCGGACGCCGTTTCGTCCAACGATATGGAAAAGTTCAAAAGAAATTCCTTGGATTACGTAAAACTTATCGACCAGCATATCTTCAAGGAAAATACCGTCCTTTTTCCGATGGTGGAAAGATCATTGACCGATGATGAGCAAAAAGAGCTCGAAGGGGGATTTTTACACATGGAAAGAGAGGTTATCGGCAAGGAACAGCACGATAAGCTGCATAATTTAATCCACGAGCTAAGAGAAACTTATTCTTGAACTGCCAGGAGCACCAAAAAAAGCTAAATTTGATACAGATTAAGATATTAGAAACATTATGTCGACAAAAATTATCGCTGTGTTATCCAGTATTATTCTTTTTGCGGCCGCTGTTTCCGTCGCTTGGTACATTGACGATCGAAATAACCAAAATAATTTAGCGAACAACAATATCGTTGTTCCGGAGCCCGAACCGCCGATCGCGGAGCCCGAACCGCTGATTGTTCCCGACCAAGTATCGGCCTTGACCGAACAAGTTGCTGAAACGATCGCGGAGCGCGATTGTATAAAAGGAGGTGAAGCGCTGAAGCCGGGTACTTACAATAAAATAACAAGAACTTGGTGGTTTGATGCCAATTTGAATGCGACGAGACCCGGTTGCAATCCGGCTTGTGTTGTCAGCGAGGATACCATGGCGGCGGAGATCAACTGGCGCTGTACCGGGGCGATTATGCCCAGCTCCGGAAGCAAGATCGCTAATTTCCAAGAATGTGTTGCCGCGGGAAATCCTATTCTGAACAGCAATCCGGCGCAGTGCGTAGCCGATGGCGAAACATTCACGGAGCCGTTTGCCGAAATCATGACTTGTTCCGAGGAATCCCGGAAAGTCGGTGCTTGCGCCCAAATTTATGAACCCGTGTGCGCGACCGTGGAAATCCAATGCCTGAAAGCGCCGTGCGAACCGTTAAAACAAACTTTTTCCAACGCGTGCGTTGCCTGCCTGAATTCGCTGGTTAAAACCTACGCGGCCGGGGAATGCAAGTAAGGAACGGCCGGAGTTAATATCACTCAAATGCCAGAAAGCCGCCGGAAGGCGGTTTTTTTTGCCGAGTGCCAAGTGGCGTGGCTTGACAAAAAATATAAAAAATGTTATTGTCCTGAAAGATCTTACCAATTTAGGGAGGAAGAAAATGGCAGCCGATACTTTGTGCAACTGTAAGATGAATGTCGAGAGAGGCCATTCAAGCGGAGGCGAGGTGGTAACAATGATCTTGGCCATACTTACCCAGGAATTTCTTGTTTTACCCGAAGACGAGACTTTTTACGAATTGGAAGTAAGCCCGCTTGAAGGCCGTCAGGGTTTTACAATAAAAGTACTTGATTCGATGCCGGCTAACATCTCGTTGGCTATCGAGGCCCAGAAGAAAAAAAATGGGTTTCAAACGGCCGAAGAAGCGGCTAGCGGGGATTTTAAGAAAGACAGCTGGCCGGTCAAAGGCCGGGCTTTCTTAAGGAATCAGACCGCGAAGGGTTTGGGCGGGATACCGATCCGGATGCTGATGATAGTGGCTGATACCGCCAACCTTGTCCCGGATGAAATGATATACGCGGCACGCGTCTATCCGGGAAAAGCCGCATTTACGCTTTGTTTTGAAATAGCCCTGAACCAGTCTTCCGCCGAAGAAATGCGTGGTTTGAGAGCCGATCAAAGATATTGCAGGATGTGACTCCAAGGGTCCGTGAAAAACACGGCCTTTTTTTAACGGTTAAAATTTTTAACAATAAGTGGACAAAAATTAAATTTAATTTATGATAACGGTCAGCTCTGACGAATTAGGAGGCTTGTCAATGAAGGAATCGAACGACCCATGGGGCATGATTGCCCGAGTGAAGCAATCGTTGAAAATGATGGAAGTGACGGTTGGCATATTGGAAAACAATGCAAGGATGATCCAGCCGATGATTACCGGGCCGTCGCTAAAAGAAGCCCTGTCGGCGCTCAGCGGCCGCCCGTACCCAAGCGTATTGAAAGATATGTGTTCGATGGAGCGGGAAACCGGGCGTAAGTTTATCCGCGAGCCGGTAGAAGATTTATTCCAGCTCCTGAAAGACCCAAAGTTTTTTCTAGTCTGCCCTCAAGCAGCGCTGGATGAATTGTGGGAGATCGTTTTATGCGCCGAGATGTTGGACGGCAGGATCGACAGGGCCGAGCGCGTGTTCAATCTGGCTGACCAAAAAATTTTCGATTTCGCACTCGCTATAGCCGCTAAGCGATAAGAATAACCGCAGATTGGTTATTTTTTTTCGGGAAGCCGTGATTGTATCTTGACCCCAAATCATTATTAGTTTATAATTAACCAAGCTCAATTAAAGGAGGTTTACCTGATGGAATTTTTTATAGTTTCGCCGGAAAGTCCCTGGAGTAAAGTTTCTCAAATCGAAAAAAATTTAAAAGATGCTCAGTTAACGGTTTCATATTTGGAAGATAATGCGAGAAAGATCCAGCGGTTTGTGCCTTTATCGTTGAATAAAGCAGCTTTGCTGGAAGAATGCGCTCATCATAATTCATTGGAGCGTTGTTGCGACTTTATAAATACGGCGATCGAATACTGCGTTAAAAGGTCGATAGACCAGCTGATTTTCCAGCTTGGAGGCCGGGAATATCCCAATATCGACGTTGAGACTTTACTCAGCCGCTTGCATGAATTTTCCCTGCAGGCCGAAATGCTGAACAACCGCATCGAAAGGGTCAAAAACCTGACAGTCAGGGTCAGGGAAAAAACCCAAAATTATGCCGCTTCCGTCCCAGAATAACCATAAAATTGGTTATTTTTTTGATCTTGTTGACCAATATTAAAAAAACATTCTCACATCCCGCCGAATGTTAGATTGTTTTGGCGTTTTCCGGTAAATCCGCTAAAATAAGATTGACGGAAAAAACATATGAAAAACATATCTAAACTCATAGTAAGCGTTGTTATCTGCCAGCTGGCCGGGATCATCGGCGCGGTTTTTACGACCCCGGCGATAAACGGTTGGTACGCGACTTTGAACAAGCCCTCGTTTACGCCGCCCGGTTCTTTGATCGGAGCGGTTTGGACCGTTTTGTTCCTTTTGATGGGGATCGCGTTGTATCTGGTCTGGTCAAAAAACTGGGAAGTCAAATTACCAGCGCAAGGCAGGGCGTTGAAGGCCTGGAACCGGTTTTCGCAAAAACTTTTCACGGGGACTTGGCGGGAAGAGAATGTGGTTATTATCTTCGCCGCCCAATTGGGATTGAATGTCTTGTGGTCAATTTGTTTTTTCGCGCTGGAATTTCCGGGTTTGGCTTTTTTCGAGCTTTTAATGCTTTGGGTCGCGATATTATACACGATCGTTAATTTCTACCGGGTATCGAAGCTCGCGGGCTGTTTGCTGATACCATATATCCTGTGGGTGACCTTCGCCGGTTTTTTGAACTATACGATTTGGATGATGAATTAAGGCAAGCTAACCGGGCGGGGTGAGCTAGTAAGCGAGAAGAGGATCAATCTTGATTGACGGAATTTCCGCAGCGACGAATAAGGTTTATAGGGTGCCAATCGGACAAGCCGACTTACAGACTCAACCGACTCTTAAAATTACCCAGTCCGGTTTACGGTCCCAAAATTTGACCGCGCGCCTTGAGCATCCCGGATCCAAAGGAAGAAAGAAATGATCAACGGCCTTCGGCGGAAGGCGAGGTAGAATTTTTTGACTTAAAACCCCGATGCCCGGCAGACGGGGTTTTTAGTCCCAAAAATTGAATCTATTCCCGGGTGATCGGGGCTTTCGGGCTATCAAATGTTGACATTTTTAACGTAAAGGTTATGGTAAAAGAAGCTTATCGATTCAACCGAGTTCAAGAGGAGCGGACTTGCGGCTTCGGACGGCGATGGAAGCCGGGCGGTAAAAAATTATGCTTACAAAATCGGATTTTCTAAAATATACGCAGTGCTATAAATATCTTTGGCTTCATAAATACCGGCAGGACCTGGTATCGCCGGAAGCAAAATCCGCCCTGAAGCGGATTTTTGACGAAGGTTATGAAGTGGAGAATTACGCTTATAAACTTTTTCCGGCCGGCGTTAGTGCCTACGATAAGGATATTGCCGAGGCGGTAGCCAAGACCAAGAAACTGGTCAAGGCGCGCCAGAAAACGATCTTTCAGCCCACGATTTCCAATTGGAAGGTTTTTTGCCGGGCGGATATCATCAGGCGGTATACAAAAAGCGGCAATTGGGATATTTATGAGGTAAAAAGTTCAACCCAAGTCAAAGATATCCATTTGATCGATCTGGCTTTTCAAAAGATCTGTTTTGAAGAAAATTGGTTAAAGATCGGAAAGCTTTACGTTATTTGCGTTAACGGTGAATTTTTGCGGCGGGGACCCATAGACCCTAAAAAGTTTTTAAAAATCGTTGACGTTACGCGAGCCGTGGAAGCTTTGATCAAAAAGGTGGGCCTGGATATCGAAATGGCCCATAAAATTTTGGAAAATAAAAACGAGCCGGAGGTAAAGATATTAAAGCAGTGTCATTCGCCCTACGATTGCGAATTCAGCGATCATTGCCGGAAACATTTGCCGAAAGATTCCATTTATGGCATTGCCGGAGGGTTGAGTACGGAAAAATTGGAAATGCTGCTCGACCAAGGGATCTTGGAAATAAAAGATATCCCCGAAGGAATAGTTACCAATAAGAGCGGATTGGGATACATTAACGCGGTAAAAAGCAAAAAAGTTTTTATCGATTCCTTGGCGATCAAAGAGGAATTATCGTCTTTGGAGTATCCTCTATATTTCTTGGATTACGAAACCTTTGGTCCGGCTGTTCCGCTGTTTGACGGTTATAAGCCCTACCAAAGGATAGTTTTTCAATACTCGTTGCATATTAAAAGATCGCCGGATGCCCTATTGGAGCATTATCAATATTTGTGTGCCAGCATCAAAGACCCGACATCCGAGCTGCTCGGATCGCTATCAAAATTCGTGGGAGAAAAAGGGAGCCTTATTTCGTGGAATAAAAGCTTTGAAATGGGTTGTAACAAGGAAATGAGGGAAAGAAAAAAACAACACGCCCTGTTTTTAAAATCCGTAAACGACAGAATGTACGACCTGATGCAATGTTTCAAAAAAGGCTATTACGTGCACAAAGATTTTAAAGGAAGCGCTTCGATCAAACGCGTCTTGCCGGTAATGGTTCCCAAGTTGTCTTATAAAGATCTAAACATTCAGGAAGGCGGCACCGCTTCGGAAAGCTGGTTGAAAGTAAACGATCCAAAAATCGGTCAGAAAGAAAAAGATGATTTGGCCAAAGATATGCTGGCCTATTGCCGGTTGGATACCCTGGCGATGGTAGAAATCCTGGAAGTCTTAAAGAAGTTATAAGCGTGGCGGATGTTTTGAAATTCGAGGATTCCAAAGGAGCTACTCCTTTGGTCGATCAGAAGGGTTAATGCCCTGCGGTGTCGAAATACATTAAGAAATTAAATAAATTTATATAACGGGATAGAAGTAAAATTATGGAGTATAAAGACGGCATTGAGCATAATCAAGAGGTTGAGGACCAGGATCTTGAGGAGGCGGTTTTTGGCGAGCCGGCGATCCTTATTAACCTTGGCCAGCTTTACCAGCCGAGCATGGGTAAAGATTTTTTGTATGAAGCAACTAGATCCCTTTTATCAATAAATATCAAACGCGCCCAAAAAATAAGGATCGCTTGCGCCGTTTATCAAGGATTTATCAAAGAAATTTATATTGTTTCCCAGTGGCTGAAAGCGGACGAGTGGGGCAAGTATTATTTCGAGGGTGAGGTCGCGACGGATGAACTTCGCGAAAAATATGTCGGTAAATCCGTGGCCGCTTATTGGAAGCGCGGCAGCCGGATTCCTATAAAATACGCATCTTACGTGGTCGATGGAAAAAAATATAAGAGCTAGATACCGTCAATTGGTTCCTAGAGTTGGCGCGGATAAAACTCGCCATGGTAAGGAAAGCATGTTTGGAAGATTTTTTGATTGGTTTTAAGAAATGGTTTAAAATGATTACGGGTTACGAACCCGTTTTTGTTTTTTTTGGTATAACTTACGCGTTATAAACGAGTATATAATTTATGGCAAAGTACAATCTGTACCGGATAATTCCGGAAAAGAGGTTTGAGTTGATCGGGAAATTGAGAGCGGCGGGGCTGGAATCGGCCAAGAAGGTTGAGACAGGTGATTGCGTGCTTGAATTCATGTATTCGCGGGTACCGGACGGTAGCGATATCTGGTGGACCAAAACCTACCGGGATTTCTTCGAGGGCGTCGAGCCGCCCAAGAACGTGGTTCATTGCGCGGCTTTTTTTGTTTATGGCGATACTTTTTGCTACGCGGCGGCGCTGGGCAAGACTTTTATCCAGATAAAAAACTATTGCGACCCGGATTTCGGGATAAATATGGCCGAGCGCATCGCCAGCGATCATGTGAAGATAAAAAATTCCAAATTCTACAAGTCGCGCCGCAACCGGGTGGCTTCAACCTACCAGTCGGGAAACCGGATAGAATTCGAGAGCGGCGAATCGCTGGATATGATCCGCGCCGCGACGGTTGATCCGGCATTGTGGGGCAACGAGGCGAATTTCGGCACCGCGGTGCAATTTTCTTTGGATATCGGCCCGGACCAACTGCCGCCGTTCATTAAAAGGATCGAGGAGGTTCTTACCCAGCCGGCTCGCATCGGCCTGCCCAAAGTGGTTTCGATACGCGACTCGATTCTGTTAAAAGACTTGGATGCGTCATTGGTCAAGGTGTTATCCAGCAACGAGTCCGATAGGGTGGCGTTGATCGCCAATGACGATTGCCAATACTCTTTTTACCTGCAAGGTTCCTATGGCAACCTTTCCGACAAGGGGGAGATGAACAAGCTGGCCTTGCAGAATTTTATGAATACGGAGAACGTTAATCTGATGGAGCAACTTAACGATATCAAAGTGAGAGTATATGACCCGAAAGGGCACGAGCGTTCCAAGAATTTCAAGGCGATGATCGATTATTTCGACGGGGAAAACCGAACCTGTTTGATCGACGGAAAATGGTATCGCTATAACCAGTCGTTCCTGAATTTTCTGCGGCGCGAGGCCGATACGGTTACCATCGAAAAAGACAGTGGCATGGCGGCGGGCGGTCAGGAGGAATTCATTGAAGCGCAGGCGAAAGCGGGTTTCACCGATTGCCGTTTGGGGCTCGCGGCCATAAACGAGAAATTCCGGGTGAACAAGCTGGATCTATTCAAAGACGGAACCTTGTATTTCGTCAAAACCGGTTCTCCGGAATCGGTAAATTACGCCGTGGATCAGGCGATTAATGCAACCAAATATTTACAAGCCGGGCGCGGCCAGATCGAGCTGGCCAACCAGACGTTGGATGTGCAAAGGATCGGTTTATGGCTGGCACCCGGAAAATCGGGGACGATCGGCCGTTTGTCGGAAGTGAATTCGCTTAATTTTTTAATGAAGATCGCCGATTGGAAGCGCGCGGTTTTGAACGCGGGATTTCGGCCGAGGGTGAGGATAAGCCAGGGATAAGCGAGAAGAGCGAGAAGTCACAGACCCATACATCGAATCGGTATCGTTATAACCTACCGGTTTTTGCTTTATTGATTTTTTCTTTAAAAAACCTTAGGTTAAAATAAGGAAGGACTTTGAATGATCAATCAATAAATTATGGAAAACCAAACAATCAAACCAACCGGATGTTGTGAGCCGTTCGATCCTAAGTTATGGCAGGATAAAGAGGTTGTGTGGCGCGATAAGATCTTCGTTAAAGATCACGTCACGAGCTTTTTACATATGCCCCTTAATATGGGCCGGATTATGGTCAAGAATATGGCGCTGATCGAGAAGGCCGGGGCAAAAACAAAGAACCATTTGATGTTGGCTGATGAAAAATCCCTTTGGGGCGCGGATATTTATATCGAGGTGGCAAAGGAGGTACCGGGCGCGCAAATGGCCAAGATTTCCGGGTCATTCCTCGCCAAAGTGTTCGAGGGGCCTTATCAAAATGCCGGAAAGTGGGCGGAGGAGATGAAGAAATATGTCGAAAGCAAAAACAAGAAGTCCGATAAACTATATTTTTTCTATACTACCTGTCCAAAATGCGCCAAAGCGTACGGCAAGAACTACGTAGTCTTGTTTGCAAAGATGGCTGACTAAAAGCGGGTAAGCAAGAAGAGGGGTAAGCCCATTAAGCTAATTAAGTCGATCAAAGCGCTTTATGAAAATAGTTTTTATCGCCGGACCTTATTTCGGGAACGGAGACAGATCAAAGATCCACGATAACATCCGGCACGCCGAAAAATACCAGATCGCGCTGGCGAACGCGGGTATGGGTTTTTTTTGTCCTCATAATCATACCGAGCATTTCGAAATTAAAGCCAACGCGGATGAGAATTTTTATCGCGAGCTCGACATGGTCTTTTTACAAAAAACGGCGGATGCGATCATGGCGATTCCAGGCTGGGAAAATTCCAGTGGTTCGCGAGCGGAAATAGAATTCGCCAAAAAGAAAGGCTTGCCGGTTTTTTTTCCGAAATCTCCCGACGACCTCGGCGAGATTACTTCTTGGGCAAGGGAGGCCTAAGGCCTTTACCTGAACGAAACGGGCCCTTAGCGGGCGGAAGTTTGTTGATAATCAGTCGCCCGAATGAGGTTTTTTTGATAGAATAAAAGATACTCGGTAAATACCAAATATGAATAAAAAAATTATTTTGCTGGCCGTTGTTTTAGTTGTTTTGGGTGGAGCCGGTTGTTTGATCTTTTTACTTTCACCGGAGTTTGCAGATGTCGCGCCTGGTCAAAAAAGAGCGCCGGATCCGAAAAACGCCACTTATTTTATTGAAGGTAATCCGGTTAAGCTTGAAAATGGCGAATCGAGAGTGGGGATCGAAGGGGGTACCGTTTCAATGACCATTACGCGGTTTTTTGGTAACGAGGCCGTTGGAGATTTTAACGGCGATGGCGTTGATGATGTTGCTTTTCTTTTGACCCAAGACAGCGGCGGAACCGGGATTTTTTATTATGTCGCCGCCCTGCTTAGCGGAAAAGGCGGGTATTTTGGCAGCAACGCCTTATTTTTGGGAGACCGGATCGCTCCTCAAGCTACCGAGTACCGCGGCGGGAACATCGTCGTCAATTATCTGGATCGCAAAACGGATGAACCGATGGCTGATGCGCCTTCGGTGGGTATGAGTAAATATTTTCTGGTCATCGATAACCAATTGCGAGAGGCGAATCCGATAATGAGCGAGGCCGAGGCCCGGATCATTGCCGGAAAATCCTGTATTAAAGGCGGAGAGGCTTTGGGTCCGGGCTCGCGCAATGAGACCACCAAGACTTGGTGGTTTGATGCCAATTTGAATGCGACCAAACCCGGATGCCATCCTGTCTGCGTTGTCAGCGAGGAGACCAAGGCCGCAGAAATCGAATGGCGCTGTATCGGAATCACGGTTCCGGATGAATCGACAAAGGAAACGTTAAGGCAGCAATTTGCCTTGAAATATCCAAAATATGCCAAAACAATTTCGGTAGTTTTGGAAAAAGGAACGGAAGACTTTATCCGCGGCAGCCTGAGTCTGGATACGGAAGTGCCGGGAGGAATATTCTTCGCAAAAAAAACCGGCGGTAAATGGGAGATCGTTTTTGACGGAAAGGGCCCGATTCCTTGCGGCCTTTCAAAATATGGAATTCCGGGCGACATGCTTTCCGATTGCGCGCAGTAGCTCGAGATTGACGCGCATCAAGATAAGTTTCGGCAGGAGGCCGAATCCTTAAAGATAGTTGACTAAGGGATAATATAGTGTTACATGATTTACGTAACAAATCAGGAGGTAAAATGAGCGAAGACGTGACCGTGATCACCAAAACGGACGGCGCTTGGTCTGCTTTAGACCAGAATCGGATAATGCGGATGGGGTGTTATTTAATGAACAGCCATCCGATGCATCCGGGCGTACTGATCCTTTCGGGCAATTGGAAACGGGAACAGCTGGAAAAAGCGTTGGGAATGAATGACTTTAAATGTGAGTTAACGGATTCCAAGGATCCCAAGTTGCCGTTTAAAACTAGTTGTTAGCGGTAAAATTCCGGAAGCTGAATCAGCCCCGGAATTTATTTTTATTATTTTATAGACCACGGGTTTGTCCGTGGAACATAAAATAATGAAGAATCCAGAGGATACGTCCTCTGGTCGCCTGTGTGGTTTTGGACCACGCCGGGCGAAACTCCCTTGGAAAAATAAATAATTGATTGTGAAGACGGGACTTCCGCCGGTTGTTTTTTTGGCAAACAAAAAAAGCAGCTAAGCTGCTTCAATGGGTATGTTCCGGGTGCGGAACAACCCTGGCCTTGATGCCATTGATAGTTTGATGCTCGATAAATTCCTGTAATTCCTTGACCTTGGTTTCTCTGGCGATACAGCGTCCCTGGAGATACCATGCCGAAAAAAGCAGTAAGACGCCAAGGATAAACGCGCCTTCGGAGCTTATTGCCAACGCGCCCGCCAAGACTATAAATCCTAAAACAAGAACTGTGTTCCAGGATTTTGAAAAATCATGGTCTTTATCGTTGACGGACTCATCATACGTAGTGGGGTACTCGAGGCGTTTACCGTTTTCAAGTTCGACCATAAAAGTCATCCCTATACCTCCTCTTGTCTTATTAAGTTAAAGAGCACGATATTGCTATCTTCGGATTATAAATGCTTATCCTTAGAAAGTCAATCATATCAACGTTCAAGCGGTTAGTTTTTTCGAATGAGCGGGACGGTTACTGTTCACTATTGACAAAATAAGAGGAAATAGTTTATAATAAAGTAAGTTTCTTTAGTTGGAAGGTGCGAAAATGGTAGAAAAAAAATATGAGGACGAGATAAAGAGATTTGTCTCGATGGTTTTGAGAGAAAGAAATCCGATGAATATCCATAAAGCCCTGAGGGCTTACGGGAATGAAGATGATTTGAACGGTCTTGTAATGGCCGCGTTCAATTTCGGAAAGCTCCGAGACATCACCAAGAAAGGAGATGAGGAGGTGGAAAGGGCCGTCAGAGAGATTATAATGCCTATTCTTTTGGACGGGCTGGGATTGTATTATCGGGGGAGTAGCATATAGAAAGAGGTGTGATAATGGAAAGATACCGATTAGAAATGGAACATTTAAAACTTGCGTTGCCGGCTTTACTGGGATGCCTGGTGTCGTTGTTCCTGATGTTCTGGTCATGCGAAGGCGCAGGTAATGTTCTTCACGCCTGGATCGTCAATTATACGACTGTGCCGGGTTGGCCTTCATTAAAGGCCTTGGGCATTGTAGCCGAATTTCTGACTTTTATGCTACTGCTTGTACCGGCCTTTATCGGAATATACAAAACATTAAGTTCCGATTAATACTAACCACTACCATGGTTAGTTTTTTTTAATAAGCGGCGCGGCGGGATAAAAATGATCGCCGGCTTTCGCTTTTGTTGAGCAAAATTGACATAAAGAAAAAAAATCGCATAATCCAAACAGACAGTAGTTCATTGGTAATCAGGAGCCGGGGAGGACCTCATGGCCAAAAAAGTAACTTTTAAAAAACCTTATGTTCAAAGCCAGGAAGAAATGTATTGGGTAGGCGAGGCCGCGATCGCTTCTATCGGTGTTGTGGTCTTGTCGACATGTTACATGGGATTGGGTTTTTTTCTCGTTCCTTTCGCCGTCCGGGGATGGATCTTCGCGAAACAGGTAAGACAAAAGAAGCCCCTGGAATCCAGCTTTGTCGTTGGCGGGTTTAAAATCCCGATGAACAAGATGACGCTTCTTTTAAGTTATGCCGTTTTATGTATGCCGATAAGAATCTTTATTCCTCTTTTTAGGGAGGGAGGGCCTATAGCGATTTTTCTTTTTAGCACCGTGTTGATGATCGCAATAGGATGGGCGTGTACGTTAGGCTGGCCGGATGTACCAAACGAAGAAATAACCGTTACGGTGGAAAAGTGAATCAAGTCTTTTTGCTGAAATATTTAAACCCAAATTTGTCTTGGGTTTTTCTTTTTTCGCGATTTTTTTGGCAACGGAGTATAAAAAAAGGCCGGATTATCGGCCTAGACGTGGAGAATGTTCAAGAGCATATAAAAGACCAGATAGCCGATCAAAAAAGCCATCGATTGCAGGAATAATTTTTTGGCTATACTGCCTGTGCTTAAACTTCCGCTATATTCATTGTCCTGTTTCTCCATTGGAACTTGCCGAGCCGGAAAGCCTTCCACGGTTTTTTTGCTTTGGTATTCCCGCAATTGTTTCAGCTCCTTGATGCTTACGCGCCGGCCGTGTTCATATAAGAACGTGACCATAAACGTAAATAAGCAAGCTAATCCAATTAAAAAGGTAACGACTTCTATCCAATGTATTTTTGTTCCCTCTTTGGCTTTGGCGATCGCGGAGATCAGCGTTTCATCGTCCGAAGGATAGTAGCTGGCTTGCTCCCATTTTCCCAAGTTAATTAAAAGCTTAAAGGCCACTTTTACCACTTCCGCAAGCTTGGTTTCACTGGATAGGTTTTACTTTTTTTAAACCCCGTTGTCAATAAAAACATCGCGAAAATTGATCAAGATCGACAAAAAACGGACTCCTTAAAATTATCCCCGGCGGAGTTTAGAGAGTCTGTCGAGAAAAACGATCAGTTCGGAAAGTGGCGATTAATACGAATCGTTTCAAATTAACGCCGAAAAAATAAATAATCGATAAAGCAGAATGCTGAACGTACCTGCTTTTTAAGTCGACCAACAACAGCAAACTCGAAGTAAAAAGGCATCAGGACGTTCAAATAATTAAAGACGGCCTCTTCCCTCTATTCTGGTATAACGATGCTTTAAATGAGCATAGGCGGGCTTTGGCAGGGGTTTTAAAGGTAAGACGCGCTGAGCCGCCGCGCAGTCGGCAAAGAAGGAGAAAAAATCCGCCAAACGCTACTACTTGCTTTAAGGGGTTGGTAGAAGTTATTGACTGATCGGAGGCATAGTATTATGATAATGAAGGTTCCTTAAAAGGAGGTTTTATGACTAAAATTGAATTGGACAAAATGAGACCATCCGCCCGTTTAAAGCTGATGGTTTGCATGGCGGGATTGAAGGTCTAACCAGGTAATGATCAGGCAAGAAAAATGGTTGCCGTGGCCGCCAAAGTGGTAAGACGAAGCGTAGAAAAAACAGCGATGGCGGGGGATACCAGCGTAATAAAGGCCCTTGATCTGGCGAGCCAATGGTCGGAAGGGCAAAAGATGAAATATTATGAATTGGACGCCGCGCGGCAAGGCCTCGTATTTTATTCCAAGCGTCTGAGTTTCAATGACGAAGAGTCTTGGCTGGCTCTACCGTTAGTCGGGGACCTGATGGCGGCAATATGCTATCTGGATGTCGACTGGTTGGCCACGGAGAAAAGAAAATTCACGCTGGTTGCGATAGCGCGGCTGGAAAACCTGATCGGCGAATCGGGGCCGGCAATGATTTCGGAAATGAATAATCGCAATCTGGACGAGACCGCATCGGAAGTGATAAATTATCTGAAAGAGCAGGAAGTGGAGGCTAATGGGCCATGATCAAAAAATCATGGTTTTATTTTATCCGGATTGGCAGAACATGCCTCATTAAAGGATGAGGAATTATTTGCGAATATATCCAAAGGGTAAAAATACTGAGGAAACTCGCCAAACAGCGTATGTCTATTGACAAATTGTGGAAACGATGTTATTGTTATGAAACAGGCAAGGAGGTGAGGTCGATGAAAGAAGTGGCTGATCAGATTGGATTGAAAATAGACGGACCAAATTTGATTATCCGGGCCATTCGAGGCGACGAAGAAACCGAGATAGTCCTTGATCGTGATGCCGCCGAAGCAGCGGTAGTCAAGATGATGGAATATCTAAGAAAGCCGATTTACAACGTTAAAAACGAGGTTGTGGACGGCTACCAATGAAGTGAGACAAATTACCATCCGGGTAAAATGTCTCTCTATTTTTTTAAAATAGCCACAAAGTAAATTAAAGCGCGTTAAACGGGCTTTTTTTCATGCAATGTTTTCTTGTCGAAAGTTATAATCGGAAAAAAACACTATTGCGTTCAAAAGCGACAAAAAACAAATTTGACCATTGTCTTAACGCCTTGAGTTTAGCGGTAGCGGAAATTTTTTGGCTCGATAAGACCGGAAAAACAAAGCGGGATCATAAAATCATGCGCCGCATATAGTACCAAGGACGGTAATCGGAATCAGCTCATATATTCGGACCGAAAAGTCCGTCGGCGGATATGGTTGTGAAAAGATAAATGGGGCTGGAAACAAGGCGGATGTTAAAATTTACGGAATTGGATCGATTCTCGCCGAAAAAACGATTTTGAAAGAAAGTCTTACCGGGCTTGTAGTAACGTTATGGACACCCGGGAAGTTCCAACATCCGGCGGCGCAGGCCGGATGGCGAATAATCGCTTCGCATATACCATAGTAAAAGAAAAAATATGAAAATCACAAAATCACAAGCCGCCGCGGTTTTGGCGGTAGCGTTGACGGTCGCGGCCGCGGGAATCGGTTCGGTTTACGCCGATACCGAGGCTACGGCGAAAAATAATCCGATGAACGGATTGATTTCGGCCATTGCGGCCAAGTTCAATCTTAATACCAACGATGTCCAGCAGGTTTTTGACGAACAAAGGACGAAAATGGAGGTTTTGCGGCAACAAAATTTCGCGGACCGCCTGGTCTCGGATGTCGCTGGTGGCAAGCTTATCCAAGCGCAAGCCGATGCTATCACAACCAAACAAGCCAAAATGCAGACCTTGAGAACGGAAATGCAGGGTAAGACGGCGGAAGAAAAGCGCACCGCGCTGAAGGCGCAAATGGACGACTTGAAGCAATGGGCAAAAGACAATAATATTCCCCAAGAGTATTTAATGATGGGTGGGCGTGGTTTTAGCGGAAGACCCGGGCCGGGTATGAGGTTTCATGGTTTTTCCTTGACCGGCGCTACCGGTACATCGAACCAATGATCGGTAACTTTGGTCTTGCGGAAGAGAGCTGTTTTTTAAACAGCTCTCTTTTTTTGGTTCGGCGTTAACTTGCGGCTCGCCGCATCAAAGGATAGAATAAAACTGTTAACTTTACGATCAGACCATGACACAGAACGAAGCGTACGAAATCCTCAAAAGGGGCAACAATGTTTTTATTACGGGAGCCGCGGGCAGCGGCAAGACTTTTTTATTGAACCGGTATATCGAATATCTTAAGCAAAACAACATTGGAGCGGCGATAACCGCATCGACGGGGATAGCGGCAACCCATATCAACGGGATGACGATTCATTCCTGGACCGGTCTTGGCATTCGCGACAGCCTGGACGAACAGACGTTGAAAGATTTAAAGGAAAGATACTATCTGAAGAGCCGGTATAAAAAAGCCGAGGTTTTGGTGATCGATGAAATATCGATGCTTCACCATTACCGGTTGGATCTGGTCGATAATTTGTTTCGTGAATTCAAACAAAACACTCTTCCGTTCGGCGGCGTGCAAGTTATTCTTTGTGGGGATTTTTTCCAGTTGCCGCCGGTGGCGCGGTTAGACGAACCGAAAGCGCGCTTTGCTTATCATTCCCGGGCGTGGCAATTACTTGATCTGAAGATCTGCTATCTGGACGAGCAGCACCGTCAGAACGACAGTGATTTCATCGATGTGTTAAACGCGATCAGAAGCAACGCGGTTTTAGGGCGTGAGCGGCGGCATTTGGAAAACCGTGTTGGATGCGGCATAAAAAAAGATTTGGAACCAACCAAGCTTTACTGTTTGAATTGCGACGTCGATCTGGAAAATTCACTGGAGTTGATGAAAATATCGGGCAAGGCGTATGAATATAAAATGGAAGCGAGGGGCGGGAACAATCTGGTCGAAGTGGTCAAACGGGGATGCCTTGCGCCCGATGTTTTAAAACTAAAAGTCGGGGCCAGGGTGATGTTCGTGAAAAACAATTTCGAGGAAGGATATGTCAACGGCACGCTGGGGGTCGTCGAGGAACTGGATAATAATCGGATCGTGGTTTTGGCGGATAACGGCCGGCGGTTCGACGTGGGTTTGGCCAATTGGATGATCGAGGAGAACGGCAAGGTCAAAGCCGAGATCATCCAATATCCATTGCGTCTGGCTTGGGCGATCACGGTTCATAAGAGCCAGGGAATGAGTTTGGACGCGGCCAAGATAGACCTTACAAGATCATTCGAGCGCGGCATGGGGTATGTGGCTTTGTCGCGCGTGCGGTCGCTTGAAGGTTTGACGCTGGTCGGATTCAACGAAAACGCCTTACAGGTGGATGAGGAAGTCCTGGAATTCGACGGGGAATTAAAAAAAGATTCCGAAAGGGACGCTAAAGAAATCCGCGAGGCGATTGACCGATCGCCATTGGAAAATAAGACCAGCGATCTGTCCGAACCGCATCGATCGCATAAAAAGCAAGCGATATCGACGATGGAGCAAACACGCTTGATGATCGAAGGAAAGACTCCGCTGGAGGAAATTGTAAAAAAACGGAAATTGAAATTAGCCACGATTTTGGAGCATTTGGAAAAACTGAAAAAAGAGGGGCGGCTGCCCGATATCGAGTATCTGCAAAAAAAGGCCGGTCCCAAGAGGATCGGTATGATGAAAAAAGCTATTTTGAAATTCAAGACCGAAACAGGCGGATATCCGCTCGCCCGCGCCAAAGAGCAACTTGGGGAAAAGGCAACTTACGAAGAGCTGCGAATTGCCCGGCTTTTTTTGGACTGATCCGCGAAGAAGCTCCAAGATTCAAATTTTTTTGACAAAGCTATGTTTTTGTATCAGAATCTTTTTTAGCAAGTTAAAAACAAGGAGGATTGAAATGGCGAAAATTTACCAATTGGACGCCGAGGAAATCGAGCGTATCCAGACGAATTTTAAGATTCCGGTCGACTCGACCTGGCCGGGTACTTACTGGATCGTGTCGTTGGACCGCCTTTCGCTAATGCCGACCGTTGAGGAATTGGAAATGATCCGGAGCTACTGCGAGTTTGTAGTGCAGGACCAATACCGGGAAAGCTACCGGACAAAGATCATGGCTAAGGCCCTTCCGAAGGAGGCGGGCCATAATACCGTGATTTTCCGAAAGGGATTTTCGGTCAAGGAAGGAGCGGAACAGCATTGGTTTTTCCGTATGATCAATTGGAAGGAAGGTCCGACCTATTTTCCCAATACGATGCTGGCCGATTACAGGGGTTATTCTCTGATCGAGATCATGGATCGCATTCACTGTTGCGTTCCGGAGGATTGGGTCGCCTGGAAACGGGGCCATGCTTTGATTTTCGGGCTTTCAACCGGAGGGAAATAAAATGTATGCTGTCGGCGATATAGATGAGCCCGGTCCGGGCGGACTCTTGATTGGCACAATGATTGGGCGAAGCGACTTGTTTGATTCAAGGGAATTTTGTATCAGGGTCTGGGAAACCGGAAAGGACGATGTTCCGTCCCAAAGGCATGCCCATCGAGACACCGATGAAGTGATAATGGTACTTAAAGGAACGTTAAAGATCGAAATAGACGGCGAGGAGATTCATCTGGTGTCCGGCAAATTCTTATTTAAAAAGCCGGGTTCGGCATCGCAAATCGTTTGGGCGAGCCAAGACGCGCAGGCTTTGATTATCAAGGCGCCGTGGTTGCCTTACGACGTAGTGAAAATGTAAAGGAAGGAAAACTTCCTTTTTCTTTTTTAAATCGCGACAAGCCGGTTAAAACAAAACAGAGCCGTACGGCTCCGTTTTGTTTTAACTTACAATAGACCTACTGATCAAATATTTCCTACTGCAATTTCCATATTCCGGCTACGCCGAATTCATCATTCGTCGACATACTTAGCTTAAGTATGTCTCCTCGTTCTTCATTCGGCTCGCTCGGAATCTGGAAATTTCGCTACGAAAATATTTGATCAGTAGGTCTAATAGTCTTTTAGGCAAAGGTATAAGCGGTGCCCTTGCAATTCATGCGTCCGGTTCTCCCGATGCGGTGGATATAATCGTCGTAGGTGTGAGGCACGGTGAAGTTGATCACGTGCGTTACGTCTTTTATATCAAGGCCGCGGGCGGCGACGTCGGTAGCCACGAGTACGCTGATTTTGTTTGACTTGAATTCATCAAGCGCCTTTTGCCGCTGGCTTTGGCGTTTGTTGCCATGGATCGATTCGGTCTTGAATCCTTCCCGCCTTAATTCCTCGCTGAGTTTTTCCACACTGCGCTTGGTATCGGAAAAGATCAGAACTTTATCCACTCCGGGCTTAGCCAGAAGTTTTTTCAGTTCGTCGAGTTTTTCGTAGGCGCTGTTGGTCTTAATGACGTTTTGTTCCACGTTTTCCGCGGTCTGGTTCGATTTTATGGAAACGATCACCGGATCTTGGAGAAACTGGGCGGACAAAACACGAATGCGGTCAGGCATGGTTGCCGAAAAAAACAAAGATTGTCTTTTCTGGGGGAGTTGTCCGATTATCTCTTTGATGTCGTTGATAAAACCCATATCGAGCATGCGGTCGACTTCGTCCAGAACAACCGTCGTAAAACCGGAGAAATTAACCACATTGCGCTGTTGGAAGTCTTTAAGCCTTCCGGGGGTTCCAATGATCACATTGGGCCGGTATCTTAATTGCTGCATCTGGGGGCGCGATGGCATTCCTCCGACCAGGACCGCGGATTCGATCCGCGTTCCCCGGGAAAGGTTTTTGAAATCACCGTCGATCTGCAAAGCCAGTTCGCGCGTGGGCGCAATGATAACGGCTTCGCTGCGGTTGTTCTTCAATATCTTTTCGATTATCGGCAGTAGATAGGCGGCCGTTTTTCCGGTTCCGGTGTTTGCCAGGCCGATCACGTCTTTGCCTTCGATGATCAACGGCATAGCTTGGTCTTGGATCGGGGTTGGCGTGCCGAATCCGAGCTTGACGAGATTTTTTTTCAGAATAGGAGACAAATCAAAATCCTCGAACCGATTGACAATCGGCACGGGTGGGCATTCTATCGACGTCGAGGCTTGTTTTACGAACCTTGAGATATCGATGTGTTCGCGATAGCCGCCGCCGGATCTGGCCGGCCGGCCCGCTGAACGCGAACGATAAAGACCTCCGGTGCGGGCGCCTTGCGTCCGACGCGGATTTTGTTTCGCGCTGCGCGCGAAACGAGAGTAACTGTTCATAGATTTTTTTGGCTTCCCGCGAAATATAAAGAATGGCTGGCCAGTTAAGATATAACGATATTCTTAGAATTGCTGTTGCCGTATCCGTTTTCGGGTAGTCCGTTCGGTTATCGGCGGCACTCTATAGAACATCGAAATATATTTATATTTTTTCGGGAATCTATAGAACAATTTTTTTCGCTACCCTTACTATAACATAAAGCGCTATTTTTTGCAATATCAACACAACCATCAACGATCCGGGGTTTGACATTTTCTTCTCTTTGCTATAAAAAAATTCCATAAAGGAGGCGATAGTCTGAAAAAAGCGAAGATGACGGATAGGGAACGAGAATGGAGAAAGGTTCTTAAAATGATGTCGGCCGGGGATAGAAAGATTTTAGAGGATGGTACGGAGGAGCTTCTCGATTATCTTATGGATAATGAGTTGGAAGCCAAGAAAGGAGACCGTCTCTACTTCATTGCTTTGTCCCTCGACGGGATAAGTGAAGCCCTCTCGGGTTGCCTGCCCCCGGACTCGAGCGACGAAGAGGTTGTTTTGGCGGGTATTATGGAGGTAATTTCCGCTTTTGGCCGCTTCGGCTTGGCCGTCCTTGATAAGAAGAAGGATCCGTTTTCCCGACTGGATGAAGCCACCAGGTCCGTGGCATCGATGGCCAAATATTTCGCGGCTGAAAAAGCCGAGGAAACGCCAGAATAAACCGGGATAATATTTCCGGTTTTTTTTATGGTAAAACGACGAGGCTTTATTGTTTTTATTCCGCAACCAAGCGGGAGATTGCCGGCCGGCCGTAGCTTACAAACAGGTAATTATCTTTTGTTAGTCTTTATGGCGGAGCTGTTAAATAGTGTTGACATATTGAGAAAAATCTGTATAATAAATAAATAAAGCTTACCGGGAGGTAAGATATTGGCAAAAAAGAAGCTAACCGTGCGGGAACAGCAATTCGTGGATTGCTTGAAGATGATGGCAACGAGGGATCCAGCGATCCTTAAAGAAGAATTTAACGATCGGTTCGAAAAACTGATGGATGAGATATTGGACGCAAAGGAAGGAGACCGGTTTTACTTCATCGTCACAACATTAAAGAAAATTGGCGATACTTTTGAAGCGCCTAGCATAAGTGAAGTAAGTGAAGAGGAAGTGCTGGAAGCCGGATTTTTGGACGTCGTTTCCGCCATTGCCCGGTTCGGCCTCGCTGTTCTTAACAAGAGAAAGGATCCGTTCTCAAGGATTGAAGAGGCGAGGCGCCTAAGCGTTCGGATGATTAAAAGGCTGGAAGCCAAGAAAGCTTCGAAGTAGACCGGGAAATAAGACCCGGTTTTTTATTGACAAAAAAACGTTTTATATGTATTATTCAAAAGGTTTATCCAGGGAGTACCTTAAAAAATAAGCTGAACCGAAAGCAGAACAAGAAAAACGGACAAAGGTGACACGATGAGAAATTCTCGAGAGAAAATCGAAACCGATGTTTTGATCATCGGTGGCGGAATTGCCGGCGGAACAGCCGCTTTGACGTTGGCTGATGAAGGCGCGCGGGTCATTTTGGCTACGCGGGCCAAAAGCCTTCAGGAGTCAAATACGTTTTACGCTCAAGGAGGTATCGTGTATGACGGAAAGGACTTGGCGGCCGATATTTTGGCGGCGGGTGCCGGGGTGAGCAATCCGGCAGCGGCTAAAATTTTGGCTTCGGAAGGTCCGGGGCTGGTGGATGAAATTCTGATCAACCGGCTGCACGTGCCGTTTGACGCCGATAGCTCCGGATTGGAGCGGACCAAAGAAGGCGGGCATGGGGTCGCGCGGATCATCCATTGTGCCGATGAAACCGGCCGGGCCATAGAAACGGCGCTGGCCGCTGAAATCCTAAAGCATTCTTACATTAAAGTGCTGTTAGAAACGACGGCGGTTGATTTGCTAACCCCGGCGCACCACTCGAAAAACCGGCTGGCGGTTTATGAAACACTGGCTTGCGCCGGGGCATATTTGCTGGATCAAAGAACCGGGCAAGTGGCCAGGTGCTTTGCTCCTTGGACGATCTTGGCGACCGGCGGTTTGGGCCAAATCTATCAACACACCACCAATCCCGAAGGCGCGCGAGGCGATGGTATCGCTATGGCTAACCGGGCCGGAGCGAGAATCATCAATCTGGAGTATATCCAGTTCCATCCGACCGCTTTTTACCGGATCGGGGCGCCGCGGTATTTGATTACCGAAATGGCGAGGGGCAAATGCGCGAGACTGGTGGACCAAGACGGCAATCCGATCATGGATAAATACGATCCGAAGGGCGATCTTGCGACCCGCGATATCGTGGCCCGTTCCTTATATAAGGAAATGGTGGCTACCCGCGCCAGCTGTGTTTATCTTGACCTGAAATCCTATATCGAAAGGGAAGAGATCTTAAAACATTTCCCCAAGATCAGGGAGACGCTACTGCCTTTCGGTATCGATATTCTGCAAGACCTCGTTCCGGTAGTTCCGGCCGCGCATTATTCCTGCGGCGGAGTTTTCGCGGACGTTGAGACGGGTGAAACTACCGTGAAAAATCTTTACGCGGTTGGCGAGGTAGCTTGCAACGGTTTGCATGGCGCGAATCGTCTGGCCAGCACTTCGCTTTTGGAAGGTTTGGTTTTTGGAAGGCGCGCGGCGGCGGCGATTGTAAATGCTCCGACGGTACCGTCCAAAACCTATCTAAATGACATCCAGCCGTGGGAAAATTTCGGAAACGAGGAAGACGATCCGTCTCTGATCGCCCAAGATTTGCAGAATATTCGGGCAATCATGTGGAATTACGTGGGTTTGGAGCGAACTACCCGGCGATTAGCCCGGGCGCGGGTCGAACTGAGCCACGCGGAACGGTTGGTGGAGCAATTTTACCAGAATGCCGCAATCAGCGATTCCCTTTTGGGACTGCGAAATATCGCGCGAACCGCCGTCTTGGTTACCGAAGCCGCTTGGGAGAACAAGCAAAGCGCCGGTTGCCATTTCCGGATTTAGGATGACGCACAAAAAAACTAGAACTCCAATTATTTTGGAGTTTTTCTTTTATGCGGCCGCCGATCGCTGTGTCTGTTTTTTAAGAGAAAGTTAGCGGAAGCTTGAATGAACGAATATTCGGAATGACTTCGTGCTTAAAGGGATGCCAATTAGAGGATTAAGGCAAAATTTAAAAATTATGTTTACGTAATATGGCTGGAGGGGGTATAATTTATCAATATGGAGGTGAAGTGGTAAAAATATGAGTTTCGGAGTGGTTAAATTTTCCAAAAATCCGTCAATCAAAAAAATCATTCTTGGTTTTTTTTGTTTGGCCGGTGTCGCGGTATTAGCGCGAACCACGATGGCCGCGATCAACGGGGTGCAGGCGAGGCCGCAGACCGATATTGCCAATGTGCGATCCTTGGCGGCCCAAAACAAGCATATTGCCGGTAAATACCGTTTTACTAATTCCAAGTTTATTAAGTCCGCCAAAGACAAAAATAGCGTTCAAACCGAAATAGGCGATTCGGGTAGCGTGGAATTCAAGCCTGATTTAACCGTCTCAAAATGGGATGGCGAGGTTTCGTTTAAAGTGAAACCGGATATTTCGAGCGTGGCAACGGCCAAAAAAAGATTAACTATTGACGGCGAACAATTTGATTATAACGCGGATAAAAAAGATTATGTTTTTTATGATGATTCGACCGCATCTGAGAATGGAGGGTTTGAATTCAAGATCATCCTAAATGAAAAACCAACGACTAATACCTTTTTTGAACCTATAGAAAGCAATGGTGTTGATTTTTACCCGCAGCTGCCCTTAAACGAAGAACCGCAACGGTCGGGCGTTACTTGCACGGCGACGGAATGCAAAAACTCTACGGGGCACGTTGTTATTTATCGTCCCGAGGACGCGGTTGATAGTATTGCGGTTTATGCAACCGGGAAAAGCGGTGATTTTACTGCCTTGGGTGGTATGAATTATATGGCTGGTAAGGTAGCGCAGATCAAGCGCGTGAAAGCCATCGACGCGAAGGGCGCGTGGGTTTATTGCAAACAAACCATTTTGAACGGTATTTGGACGAAAACCTGCCCGCAGGATTTTTTGGACAACGCGGCTTATCCGGTAGTGATCGACCCGACGATCGGATATACGAGTCTTGGGGTTTCGACCGACAGTAACGACCGGGGACTTTTTTTGGCCAGCGGTCAGACTTCGTCGGGAGAGTGGGACGGGTTTGTGACAAGCATTCAAATTGCCGCGTGGAGCAATCCCGAAACCCATACAAAATTAGCGCTTTATAACAATCAATACGGTAAGCCGACATCACTGGTTGCCGGTTCGAGCACGGGAGAAATAACGGTCAAAAGGACTTCGAAGCCGACGCAAGACAGCGAATGGACATCGGGAAGTTGTCTCGCGCCCATAAGCGCTAATACGTATTATTGGCCGGCCTTCGATGCCGATTCGAACAATATGTATATCGCCTATGACAGTACGGGGGCATTTTCCCAATACAATGTGGCCTATTCCGCTTTTCCACCGGAAAATACTTCGAATCCAGGGTCGTATTCCGGGGCAAGCTATTCCCTTTATGCTTCATACACGGAAACTTCTCCCGCAAACTGTTCATGGACCGGTAGCGTTGATTCCGCTTGGGCCAATGTCGGAAACTGGACGTCTTGCAACGGATTCTGGCCGGCTTCAAAAGACACCGCGATTATTGGCGACACTGCTAACCAGCCAAGTATTACGACCGCGGTAACGATTGCCGCGCTGACGATCAATTCCGGGACTTTGACGTTGAACGGTGGTTCCCTGGCGGTCAACGGGAATATCACTTTGGCGGGAGGCAATCTGACGGCAAACTCATATCCGATCTCTGTGGCTGGTTTTTTTGCGGACAATAGCGGTTCATTCAACGCCGGCACCGGTACGGTCACTTTTATCGACACTACCGGAATACCTTGGAATATCACCAATGCCGCCGGTACGCTGGAATTTTCAAATATAAGAATTTCCCACTTAACGGCCCCTGTGATAACAAGCAGTTTTTCTATCGCCGGCACGTTGACCATCGACAGCGCCGTTGTTTTTTCGTTGTCCGGCGGTACCATTACTTTTACCGGGTCCGGCGGATCAATCGTTAATAACGGCAGTCTTCTTAAATTTTGGGGTTTGACGATCGGAAGCAACAGTTCTTTTTCGAGCAGCGGAAATTTTTCGGTCGCTCAAATATTTAACATTAACTCGGACTCGGTTTTTGTTCCCGGAGCGAGCGACATCATCAGCGGCGATGGCACACTTACCGGTTTGGGTACGGTCAAGGTTACAAGAACCGCCGCGACGCCGGATTTTTCCAGCCAATACACGATTGGAGGTAAGGCTTTGGCGAATTTGACGGTTGAGTATGCGGGTTCGGCCGCGCAAACGATAAGCGCTGTCGATTACGGCAATCTTTACGTAAAAGCGGCGGGCGATAACATTACCGACACCTTTGCCGCCGGAACCATAAATGTGGGAGGCGATATGGCGATAGGGAATGGTTCCAATACCGGAATGGTTGCGACTGCCGCGGCCAACGATCCGGACATAAACGTATCGGGCAACGTAATTATTAACGCGAATTCCACTTTTACCGGTACGGATGATCCCGGGAAAACACTAAACATCAACGATAATCTGACGATCAACGGAGTGTTTACCGCGCCTTCCGGCGATGAGGCGGATTCGTTCGAGCTTGGCGGTAATTTTACCAATAACGGGATTTACAATAACAGCGCCGGAAGATTGACTTTGAGCGGCAACGGCAACCAGTCGTTGGGCGGAACCACCGCGACAACGGCTTTTTACCAGTTATTCGCGGCTACCGGCAATCAGCATAGCAATACGGTTTACCTTATTCCGAATTCTTCGGGGGACGCGACCAATATCCGTTCGGTTTATCCTGGCGTAGATCATTGGGAGGCGATCAACGATCCGGTGGGTAGTCCGGATGAATTTTCGAAATATGTTTACGACATAAGCAGTGGCCAGGAATTACTGGATCTCTATAATTTACCCGACCAATCCCAGTTAGGTACGATTACCAATGTCCAGGTTTATGCCAGATACAGCGGTTATGACGGAATAAGCGCGGGCCGGGTCGATCCGGCCGTTAAAACGCATGGCGCGATATACCGTGCCGGCTATTGTCCCGATCAATACAACAAGACATGGACAAGTTGCAACAAAGGCTGGACGAACAATCCGAACACCGGTAACGCGTGGACGTGGGATGAGATCAATAACCTGCAAGCCGGCACATACGAAGACTGTACCGGAAATTACGCCACCTATATAACCCAGGTTTATGTGGCGGTTACTTACAACACGGTTGTTCCGTCAAGAGCCATTTATTTTGCCGACGGGCACCATTACGCTATCGCCGCTAACGGAGACTTAAACTTGACCGGTGTTACATCTTCGCTTCTTTCTTTGACGCGATCCGATACGACTGGTCCCTGGTATCTTGACGTGAATAGTTCAAATACCGCGGTTTCGGTATCATACGCCAACGTGTCGTGGTCCGACGCTTCCGGCGGGAAACAGGTCCAGGCCACCGATGGCACTAATGTTGACGGGGGCAATACGGTTAACTGGAAATTTATCGATGCTTTGCCGCCGACCATTACCATCACTAATCCCGACAAGAGTGCCGCGCAAAGCAAAACTATCACCGCTTCTCCCAGCGACGGTATCTTGACGATGGCCAATACTGCCGGCTTAACCTGCAATGACACGCTTTTTTTTATCACCTACGCGTCTCAGACTTTTACCTTGGAATCCGATAACGGTACCAAGGTTTGTTACAAAAACGCGGGTGCGGGCGGTACGACTTATTTGATGTCTGATGCCATTGGTGGCATTGACACTACCGGGCCGGAGATGACCGGTTTAACCAATGATAGCGCTTCAACAAAGAGCAAGACCTGGAATTGGTCCAGCGAGGTTGGCGCTACCTTTCGTTTTGTCATTGATACTAACGCCACCTCGACCGTGAGCGGAATTTATGATTCCACAAAAACAGCCACTCAGCCATCGGGAAATGGCGATTATTATCTTCACGTCCAAGCCAAGGATACCGCGGGCAATGAAAGCACCGTAACAACGGTTTTCGCGCTCCTGGATAATCTCGCGCCGGTGATCACGGTCAGCGGCGCTGATCCGGTAACCGTCGCGCAAGGTTCAACCTATACCGACAGCGGCGCGACCGCGACCGACAATATCGACAGCAGCGTCG